>WNEZ01001441.1_pt1 | contig 19998 bp, 20 predicted proteins | sample 5400521 | NCBI WGS metagenome assembly WNEZ01 (sample SAMN13153339, study PRJNA577476) | soil metagenome | isolation source: 120 cm saprolite under Douglas fir tree site 2 hole 1 replicate 1 | place: USA:California | collected 2015-04-18 | reverse complement strand
AAACGAGTCCGCGCCCCACACGGTCTCAAAGAGCTTGCGATAGGTAGCGTTGGAAAGGCGGTACGCAACACAGGCCGAATCGGGCAAACCCATTTCTACGGGATTCGTCGGCGGGCCCTGCGCTTGTTCGGCGCTTGGATTCTGCAAGCGGTAGCCGCTCGCGCGCATATCCCAGAAATTCCCACCGACAAAGTCGCCTTGGAGATCATTGTAGTGGAGCACCGGGGCGAACGGTGCGTACATGTAGCTCTGCGGCTTTCGGTTGCTGAATCGCGTTCTGACTGATCCTGGATACGACACGGTAGTCTCATTCAAAGATGGAATCGGCCCGGTGAATCCCGTCTCCGGCGTATGGCAGAAACTGCACGCTTCGTTCTGATTGACCGAGAGGCGCTTATCGAAGAGCAGTAACTTCCCGAGGGTGCGGACCTGTCCTTGGCGATCGAGCGTGGTGCGGTCCATCTGGCTGAGAGTGTCGGCCTCAATACGATCGATGTCGGCAATGACTCTGGCCACATCCTGATCGAACAAGGGAGGCATCTGACCGCCCAGGTTGCTCCGAGACTCTGCTTCGCGGGAAATGGGGACGCCAGCCTGCGGTTTACTCGTTGCTGAGATTAAGAGCGCGCCGAAGGTGAAAAGACCGAATAGCGATGAGGCGAGATTCCGATTACGCATGGTTTCGTCTTTCCCCCCGTTAACGTTCATTCCGCCTTGTGCCAAGTGGAATCCGGGTCATAGGCGGTCATCGCTTGCGCAAGCTTTGTCGTGTCGGGACCAAGATCTTTCTCGTAAATGGTCCCCGATTCGTCGACAATGAGTGTCGTCACACCCGAGGAGCGGTACTCCACAGGATAAGCGACGAAAGCGAATCCTGCGCTCATCTTCCCATCGACGATGTAGCTCTTGGCTCCGCCTGGTGCATGTCGTCCTTGGCTAGTGAGGATCCGGAACATATACCCATTGAACGGAACATGCTCGCCAACTTGGTCCGTTGGAAGATTTTGGCGCGCGTAAGCAATTAGAGGGTTGATCGGGCTATCGAACTCATCGCTAGCACCGTGCCAGTACAGACCATTGTGCCGACCTTCATCGCTGACCAGTTTCTGGGCGAATTGGCTGGGCTGGTCACCTGGCGGGCGCGCAAAATATTGTTTTTGGGCCGCGACCAAATCGCGGCACGCGTCCATGGCGGCAAGTTCATTCTTGCCGATGCGCCGGAATACGATCTCGTCTCTGCCTGCGGCTGTGTCGAAATACCACGAACCGTTGCTCTTCACCAAGGGAATCGGAAAGGGCCAGTTTTCGGCTCCGACTACCAGAGTTACTGTTCCGCTCGTCTCCGCCACGAACCGATGCATCTCTTGGTATTTGACGACGAAGCCTACCCGAGCATCCAAATCTTCCTCTGGGTCGCCGGACGAGAGGACTTCCCTTCCCGCTGCTCCGAGGATGCTCAACGGAGCTTGTTCGTCCTGTGCTTGCATTGCAGCAAAGAAAGCGCGACTGGCATCTTCGACGGAGGCAAAGGTCCGCTGCCCCGGCTCCTGGGCGAACATTGGTGCAGACGAACAGCCCAAGGAAAGTGCAAAGAGAACGGAAACTGCAAATCGAACAAAGTTCTTGCATTCAAGTTGAACAAAAATCGACATCCTATGCAGCATGGTGTTCCTCTCCATTCTTGAATTCTCGATAAGCTCTACCTCTGGTACGCGTGCGATCACCGATGTCGTCCACCGCCGCCACCATGGAAACCACCGCCGTGGGAGCCACCTCCAAAGCTCGACCGCCCGCGGGAGGAGAAGCCTCGGACATTGCCACCATAATCAAAGCCACTGAACGCGCCGGAGCGTGTTCCTGGCTGAAAGTGAGGGGCCGAAGACCCGTGGAACCCCTGACCTCCGCCGCCAGGTCTGTTTCCGTGGAACGCGTCGCCATGGTTGAAGTTGCCGTGGTTGAAATTGTTGCGATTGATGATCGTTCGGCTGTGGGAGATATAGGTGTTGTGGTTGTAGATCACCCGATGGCCATGCCAATCGCATCCCCAGTGATGCCAGCCCCACCCGAAACCTCCGAAGAAGCCGACCCCGAAGCCAATTCCAAATCCAATCCCCGCTCCGGCCAGGAAGATCCCCGGCACGGGATACCAGCCTGGATATGCGACGATCGGCTCGCCATACACGAGCCAGGGATCATAGGCAGGAACGTAGACCACCTCAGGATTGACTGGTTCGATGATGATTGTGTTGCCTTGAGTCGTTACCTTTTCCTGTTCATTGCTATTCAGGTGGCCGGCCTTGTGAGCCTGCTGACGCATCGCCTGGACGGCATCGGTGACATCCTGCTGCTGGTTGGCATATGCGTCGCCAAGGGATGAAGTCCAAGAGAGGTTCTTGTCCATGTTTTCAAGAACCGAGGGAAATTGTGCGAGGGCCTTTACGCTCGGGTCCCAGGATTGTTTGTCGACTTCTTTTGCCAGCTCTTCACCTTTGAGGTTGGAATGACTTTGCATCCACCGGTCCGCCTCGACAACCTCGGTTGGATAGGTGGAAGCGGCGAGAATCTGCGCAACAAGGGCGTCCGGGTACAAGGCGATCGGAGCGACAAGTTGCTGCAGCTCTTGAGGGGAATGTTGCACGGGAGGCGTTGCCGGCTGGTCGTTGGATTGGCCCGCAGGACCGAAAGACTCGGCTTGCGCAGCGAACCGCGCAAGCAAACAACAGAGAAGTAAGATCAAAACCTGCTTGGACAACTTCATGGCATATTCTCCAGTACAAAATTGGGATCATCCCCTTGGTGTCAAACCCGTGTTGAAAAGACTTCATGAACCCTCGTCAACAGCGGTAAGGAACCTCACTGGCCGCGCAGCGTGCCCGGCGGAATGTCATTGCGGCGGGCCAAGTCTTCCAGGTCGTCGAGCTCGGCTTGCGCTTCGCCTACGCGCCCCTGAAGGATTTCAATGCCGTCTTCGGGAGTGATGCCTATGTCGCCTTCATCGAGATTGATGCCGCCGGTTGTTTCCCTGAGACTCCGGGCATGTTCGAGCGCCTGTTGGTATCCATCGAGCTGAGCCCGTCTACGTTCGAGTTCATCGCGCAGTTTCGCCGCCTGCTCGGCATACCACTCCGGGCCCTGGGTTTTCACGTACGGTTGAGGCAGAGATGCCGGCTTTGGCGTTTCTTCGTTCATTCGGCCCACGATGGAAATCAGGCCGAGACCGTGGAGTTTTTCGATGTCGTCGTTGGTCCAGACCACCGGGTTCTGGCTGCCCGTTCCCGCGCGCGGCTTGTTTGCCGCGCGCAGAGGAATGGCCAGGGTACCCAGGGTCATGGAGGCAGCGAGTGAAAACGTCAGATAGCGATTCATCTCGCTCCCCTTAGTGTTTCTCCGACGGAACGGGAGGAAAATGCTGGAACATTTTGTTCACGCCCTTGTCGAGGTTCTTGGTGTTCTTGTCCGCTTTGTCGGAGAGCGTATCGCTCGATGAGCTTCGCCAGATTAATTTCTCTGTTTTTGCGTCGAAAAGGTCGACCACCAAGGTCCCCACTTTGTAGGTTTCGACGGTCGTGGTGGCGTCGCCAAATCCGCCGAATCCTCCCCAGCGGCGACCTCCTCCAAACCCGTTATAGAAGGTGTCCAAAGTTTGTTGGTTCTGAGTCGTCTCGATGGCAAAGACCTCGACGTCACCTCCCGAGGGAACTTCCGTCCAGCCTTTTGCCGCCAGAGCGCTGTTCACTGCGCTTTTGATGCGGTCGACCAGAAGCTGGTCTTTCGTTTGGACCTTTTTCCAAGAGTAGGTCTTGTATTGGCCAAAGTTTGCACCGTGGTCGTAATCGGTCTTGACGTGTTGAGCAAACGAAACGCACGCTAGAAGCAGCATGAGTCCCACTGATGTTGCGATTTTCGATTGAAGCTTCATAGTTCCTCCTTTTTCGAAATCCCGAGAAATGACTTCCTGCGCGCGAAAGAGCGGTCCACTCGCGCGCAGGCAGATGCTGTTCCAGGGGGCCGTTACTTTTCTCCTCGTTTGTGTCGCCACGAAAAGTTTCGGTGCGTCGAGCGACACAACTGGAAGAGGCAAAACGGTTGCCAAACATGTTCGTTGCGTAAGTGACTGAAAGTAGAGGCCGACTATAAGAAATAGTGCAGTGTGCGATGCCAGCCCGCTAAACACGACGTCCGCATGCCGACAGGCTCGGTGAAGTTATTCATTTGATTGTGTATCAAACAGTTTGGATTGGGGTCGGCTGGAGAGGCAAGCGCTGGTGCGCCTGATGGCTAATGCATGGACAGTGTCAATCGGTTGGAGGGCCGGTCCCCGCGTCATCGCAACTCTGCTGCGCGGGAAGGAGATCCCTTTTGGTACGTGAGATGCCAAGCTTTTGCATCCGGAAGTAGAGTGTAGACCTTTTGATTCCCAAGCGTGCGGCCGCCCCATTGGGGCCGGCGACAACCCACCGGGTCTGCTCGAGAGTCTTGCGAATGTGGTCTCGCTCCGCGTCCTCCAGGGTAATTGCCCCAAGGGATTCCGTTTCGGCGGCACTCTTCAAGCTCGCGAGAGGGGGGTGCAGGACGTTGCCCGAAGTGAGGATTACGCTCCGCTCGATGAAATTCTGGAGCTCGCGAATATTCCCTGGCCACTGATATGAGATGAGAGCAGACATCGATTCAGGAGGAATGTGTTCGATTTGCCTACCCATCCGGTGAGCATAGATCTCGACAAAATGTTCCACCAGCGCTGGAATGTCTTCGCGGCGCGCCCGCAACGGTGGCAGTGGGATCGGAAACACATTCAGACGGTAGTAGAGGTCGCTGCGAAATTCGTTGCGCTTCACCATGTCAACCAAATCTCGGTTGGTCGCAGCTACGAGTCGCACGTCCACTTGGTGAGTCCGAGTGCTGCCCAACCGCTCGAATTCCTGTTCCTGCAGAACACGCAGCAGTTTGGGCTGCAAGGCCGGCGGAATATCGCCCACTTCGTCCAAGAAGAGCGTGCCTTTGTCGGCCAGCTCGAAACGGCCAATCTTTTGCGCTATGGCCCCAGTGAACGCACCTCGCTCGTGGCCGAAAAGCTCGCTTTCCAGTAGATCGAACGGAATGGCAGCGCAATTCAATTTAATGAATGGGCGTCCGCACCGCTCGCTCAGATTGTGAATCGCACGCGCGATCAGCTCCTTGCCGGTGCCTGTTTCTCCCTGGATAAGAACGGTGGAACCCGTAGGCGCGACGCACTCGACTTGTTCGAGGACCGATTCTAGAGCAGGACTCTTGCCTATGATCTGCTCGAATCTGCGCGGATTACGGTCCCGGTCACCGGACCCGAATCTTACGACTGCCGCCACGGAGGACCTCCTTGCACGTCCCGATGCGCGCTTCTACTAGCGAGTTCAGCTCTCCAGAGCCGCCCGAACACTTTCGAGCAATGCTTCGTCGTTGAACGGTTTTGCCATAAACTCCACTGCGCCCGCGCGCAACGCTTGCATCCGCATTTTTTCGTCGCCATGTGCGGTGATGAAGATGATCGGAATCCTGCAACGTTCGGCGTTCAGCTGCGCCTGCAGTTCAAGACCGGACATTCCTGGCATACGGATGTCTGCGATCAAGCACGCAATCTGGTGCTGCTGGCCGGACTTCAAGAATTCCTCCGCCGAGGCAAACGATTGGGCAGGAAATTCAGCACTTTGCAGCAAGCCCTGCAAGGCGCTGCGCATCGAATCATCATCATCGACGATCGCTACTAGTTTGGTCTTTTCCTGTGTGGCCATGGTTGAAATCTAGCAGCGTCGTCAAACTGGCGCAATTATACTTTGGTATAGGAGCCCGAATATCCCACTATTGAGAGAGCAACTATCCTTGAGGCGAGAAAGCTGCAGTTAAGACCGGACGACTGCGCTCTGGCAACCTGTGTTGTATAACAGCGGCGGCATTAAACTACTTCTTGCCAGATGGGAGCTCGAGCTTCGCCGCCATTCTAACCAAATCCGCCAATGATTGCGCCTGCATTTTCCGCATCACTTGGCCACGATGGATCTTGACGGTGATTTCGCTGGTCCCGAGATCAAAGGCTATTTGCTTGTTAAGCATGCCCGAAACCACCAGGGCCATGACCTCGCGCTCGCGCGCGGTCAGCGCCTCGTAGCGTTTTCGCAACTCGGCAAGGTTACTCTGCTGCTGGCGCGTCACACGGTCGCGATCCAAAGCCTGGCGAATCGCATCCAGCAAGTCCTGGTCTTGGAAAGGCTTGGTCAGAAACTCCACGGCACCGGATTTCATGGCCTTCACCGTCATCGGAATATCTCCATGACCGGTGATGAAGATGATGGGAATTTGGATGCCCGCATCAGCCAACTGGCGCTGAAAGTCCAGACCGTTCACACCAGGAAGGCTCACGTCCAGAACAAGGCAGCTTGGCCCGCCCGGTCGCTCGCTGCGCAGAAACTCTTCCGCCGCTCCGAAGGTCTCTGACCGCAGGCCCGCCGACTTAAGCAGGCCTTGGATGGCCGCACGCATAGCGGCATCATCATCGATGACGAATACCCTAGGGGCGTCTGCGGGCGTCATTCCAGCGCCTCGGCTTTGGTGGGCAGAGTGAGGTAAAAACTCGCGCCGCGCGGAGAGTTCTCGGCAGCCCACAAGCGGCCGCCATGCGACTCGATAATGGATCGGCTGATGCGAAGTCCCATACCGGTTCCGTGAAGCTTGGTGGTAAAGAACGCATTGAAAATCTGGTCCGCCTGCTGCACGGGCAGTCCCACGCCGGTATCGCTAACCGAGACCAGCAGTTGCTCGTTTTCCCCTTGCTGCGATCTGATGCCGAGCTCCCGCGTCCCATCCACATCCTTCATCGCATCCATGCCATTGAGCATGAGGTTCATCAGCACCTGCTGCAATTGCACGCGATCTCCCAGGACCGGGGGAAGATCTGCGGCCAGCTTCGTCCGCACGGATATGGAGTATCGCGTTGCCTCGCTGCGCAGGAGGACAATCATGTCTCGAACGACTTCGTTTAAATCAACCAACTCCCGTTGTGGACTACCCTTCTTGAAGAGCAGCCGGACCCGCTTGATGATTTCCGCCGCGCGAGTTCCGTCTTTCACGATTCTCATGGCAGCCGCGCGCGCCTCTTCGAGATTTGGTGTGTCGGCGGCAAGCCAGCGCATACAGGTATTGGCGTTGGTGATGGCGGCGGCAATCGGTTGATTCACTTCGTGCGCCAGCGAAGCAGTCAGCTCTCCCATTGTGGTCACCCGGTTCACGTGCGCGAGGTCTGCCTGCGCCTGACGCAATCTCTCGCGCTCTTCATCCGCCCGCTTGCGTTCGGTCACGTCTATCGATGTACCGACATATTCCAGGAGATCGCCGGATATGTTACGAACAGGATGCCCTGTCGAGCGAACGTATTTAATTGCTCCGTCCGGAAGAACGATTCGGAATTCCACGTCAAAGTGGGAGCCTTCGTCCGGCCTTTCAAGAAAAACTTCTCTGCGCACCCTATCTCGATCCTCTGGATGAATGCGCTGGTAAAACGCTTGGTCTGACGGTATACCCCCTTCCGGATGGAAGCCAAACAAGCGGTAATTTTCCTGTGACCAGTAGACACTATGTCTGGTGGCCACGCTCCATGCCCAACTCCCTGTACGGGTCAACCTCTGTGCTTCCGCTAAGTAACCCTCGCTCCGCCGCAACGCTTCTTCCGCACGCTTACGGTCGCTGACGTCCATTACCGCTCCCACAAACTCGACGCTGCCCGATACATCGTTCAAGGCATGAGCCACAACGTGGACATATTTAACGGAACCGTCCGGCATCACCAAGCGACATTCATAATCAAAATTCTTCCCATCCTGCGCCGCGCGCTCGATGGTCTGTTTCACCAAGGCCGCGTCGTCCGGATGAACCCGTTGGAGAATAAGTTCCACGGTCGGTTTCGTCGTTTGGTCGTATTGGAAAATTCGAAAGGTTTCCTCTGACCAGACGATCTCGCCGGTGGAAACCCTCCAGCCAAAACTGCCCGTGTGGCTTAATCGCTGTGCTTCCGATAAATACGCCTCGCTTTGCTGCAGCTTCTCTTCCTGTACTTCCAAGGCCTGGGTAGCGAATCGCCTGTCAACCCAGGACGTCAGCAGAGCTAGCCCGAGGACGGTGAAGGTGACGGCGGCAATTCCGCCGGTGCCAAGTGTGGAGATGCTTACGGCATGAGAGAGGTCCGTCGGCATGTCGGAGGGAGTGAAACTGGCGGCGGCCATGCCGGTGTAATGCATGACGGGGATCGCGGCACCCATCACGACGGCTCCGGCTAACTTTTCCCAACCAATCCCCGCTTTCTCATCCCGGAAGTGAAAGGTGATCCATAGCGCAGCAAGAGAAATCAGAACTGCGAACACGACGGACAGGACGACGAGAAAGGAATTAAACTGGCATATAGCAGGTAAACGCATGGCGGCCATGCCGATGTAATGCATGCTTGCAATACCCGCACCCATCAGGACACTTCCAGCGAGCGCTCGGAACCAACCCATTTTCTGCCGGCTCACCATGCCCAGCGCAACGACCGAAGCGAGAATGGCCGCAAACAGTGACAGCAGAACGGTCGGCCAATGGTAGGCCACGGCAATCGGCAGGACGAACGCCAGCATCCCAATGTAGTGCATGGACCAAATGCCAGTCCCCATCGCACCAGCCCCGCCCAGCAGCCAAACCGCGCGAGTCCAACCGCCCGCGGCCGTTACGCGACTTGCAAGATCCAGAGCAGCGTACGACGCAAACATGGCGATCAACACCGAAAGCGCCACGAGCGCGTAGTTGTATGAGCCAATCAATTTCACGGCAGCCATGTGACTCCATCCGGTTGCCACGCGGAACAGTCGCGCCGCGCTTCAATTAAAAATTAACCATCTCCCTATCAACAACGAGCGTCTGCGGGGCTCATTCCTTTGCCTCGATTTTGGTGGGTAGAGTGAAACAAAAACTTGCGCCGCGCGGAGAGTTCTCTGCAGCCCACATGCGGCCGCCATGCGATTCAATGATGGAGCGGCTGATGGATAGTCCCATACCGGTCCCTTGAAACTTCGTCGTAAAGAACGCCTTGAAGATCTGCTCCGCCTGCTGCGTGGGCAATCCCACGCCGGTATCGCTCACAGACACCAGAACTTGCTCGTCTTCCGCTCTCTGCGACTTGATGGCAAGCTCCCGCATCCCATCCACATCCTTCAGCGCATCGATGCCATTGATCATGAGGTTCATCATGACCTGCTGCAGTTGCACGCGATCCCCCAGGACCTGGGGAAGCTCTGCCGCCAGCTCCGTCCCGACTAATATGTTGTGTCGCGTCGCCTCGCCGCGCAAGAGGACGATCATCTCTCGAATGACTTCGTTTACATCCACCAACTCCCGTTGTGGAGTACCTTTCTTAAAAAGGAGGCGGGTCCGCTTGATGATTTCTGCTGCGCGCGTTCCATCTTTCACGATTCTCATGGCAGCCGCGCGAGCCTCTTCCACATCGGGGTGCTCGCGCGTAAGCCAGCGCAAGCAGGTATTGGCGTTGGTGACGGCGGCGGCGATCGGCTGATTCACTTCATGTGCCAGGGAGGCAGTCAGCTCTCCCATGGTGGTTACCCGGCTGACGCGCGCGAGATCCGCTTGCGCCTGGTGAAGTGCTTCTTCCGCATGCTTGCGCTCAAGGCTCTCTGCATGCAACGCCTCGTTGGTGCTCTGGAGCTCTTGAACTGTTCCTTTCAGGTCATCGCGCGCGCGTCTGAGCGATTCTGTGGCGCTCCGTTGTGCAGCGCTCAGCGCACCGACAAACAACGTTGACAGCATGAAAATGACAAAGCGTGGTATCTCACCGGGCTTTCCATCCAACGAATAGACCGGAGGCAGGAAGTAATAATAGAAAGCGAGAGCGGAGAGGGCCGTCGCGAGCAAACCTGGTCCGACTCCACCGAACCACGCGCTCAATATGACGGCGCAAAGAAAAAGTGACACCGGAGCATCTTGCAGATGAAGGGGCGGCCACCGCGAAATGATCAGGGCTGCGGTGGCTGCTAGAACAGCAAGCCCGTAGCTCCAAATCGCAGGTGGCCTGGGCCCCAGAAGAGGATTGAACCTGGACATACTTCGACTCCGGCATTGCGGGGATGTCGCTCCCTGCATTCAAAATCTTAACATCAGAAAGTGTCCTGCCCGACCACTCGGCTATGCGGTGCATATCAGCCCCTCTCGTGACGCGTGGCAGCGCATGGCTCTTCCAGGCGGATAGACGGAATGCCAACATTCTGACAGGTCTGCGTGTCGGCTGAGGTGGCCATGGCGCCCGTGAATCGGCATATCTCCCACGCTGCCAGCCACTTGCAACCTGTTCTCGTCACGCACCGTCTCTGGCACACAGATTGCTTTTTTCAGTGGTGGCTGCTGCGTGAAGGATTGGCGGGGAGGTTCGGATTCATGGAAACGTCTTATGCAACCGGTATAAACAAAGACTCCGACGGCGCGCTGGTGGCTGCCGCAAAGTGCGGAGATACTCAGGCTTTCGAGGAATTGGTGTCTCGTCACCAACAGAGAGTTCTCGCCATGGCACAACGGATAACGAATAACCGGGAAGATGCCGAGGACGTGGTGCAGGAGAGTTTTCACAAGGCCTTCCTTCATCTCGACGCCTTTCAAGAAAAGTCGCGGTTCTCTACTTGGCTGACACGCATTGTCATGAATGAAGCCTTCATGTTGCTCCGTCGAAGGCGGGGAGTACTCGAAGTCTTGCCGGAGAACCCGGACGATGGTGTGAAGTCCGGCTCTGAGGCATTCGTTGACCAGAGTCCCGATCCCGAAGAGTCCTGTTGGCGGCGCGAGCGCACGGCCCTCTTGACGAGAGCGATCAATCGCTTAGGTCCGGCAATTCGAAAAGCGATATTGCTCCGCGACATCGAAGAACGATCTGTCGAAGAAACGGCTCAGATTCTAGGCGCCTCAATTACTGCCGTGAAAGCACGTGTTTTTCAAGGACGCCGGAAGTTACGTGCAACCGTGAATCCCGCGCTCCTTCGGGGAGTCTACGAGGACAGGCTGGCGCAGGTGCAACAGTGTTGACGTGGGGGAGAGGGAAACGTGGGAACTGGTTCATCTGGGCCTTGCTCTCGGCGCTTTTTGCGAGGCCTACGGCAGTGTTTGCGAACGCTGGAGCAGAGAGCATTAACTCCAACTTGGCAACCGCCATCCTGCCAAAGGGCGATTCGGCATGAAATCAATCACGCAGGAAAACAATAAGCTTGGATTTGTGGGAATCGGCTACATGGGCCGGCCGATTGCGCGCAGGTTGCTGGAATCCGGCTTCAAGCTGACCACTTTCGACCGTAACCACAGTAAGGCAGAGGAGCTAATTCGATATGGAGGTACCGTCGCGGAGAGCATTTCGGAACTCTCCTCCAGTTGCAACGTCGTGTTGTCGTGCCTCCCGAGCGACGAAGCTGTCCTGGACGTTTATAGTGGGCCTGACGGGGTTTTCGCCAATGCGCATCGTGGCTCGCGGGTCATCGACCTGAGCACGGTGTATCCCCAGACCTCGCTGGAACTCTCAAGACTAGGTTCAGAGTGTGGAGTTGAGGTCCTAGATGTGACTATATCGGGGAGTACTCCGGCTGCGGAAAATGGGTTGCTGACCCTGTTTGGGGGCGGGGATAAGGAGTTCTTCGACGCTGCCGAGGCGATCTTTCGCGTTATCGCCAAGAAGTATTTTTATCTCGGGCCAAGCGGCTCCGGAGCGACGATGAAGCTTGTGGTGAACACATTACTGGGAATAGGAATGCAGGCGATTGCGGAGGCCGTCGCTCTCGGTGAGAAGGCTGGTCTTAATCGCAATCGCTTGCTGGATGTGTTATCCCAGACTGCGGTGGTCGCCCCAGCGCACGTGGGCAAACTGCTAAGAGCGATGAAGAGTGACTACAGCCCGCAATTTCCGATTCGGCTGATGAACAAGGATTTCGGGTTGATTCTCAACCTCGCGGCTGCCGTTGGCACGCGAATGCCCGCGACCGTAGCCGCTTTTGAGGCCAATGCCAGGCAATCGGACGAAGGGGCGGAGCAAGATTTTTCAGCGGTGATTCTGCAAATGGAAAAACATGCGCATTTGGGCTCCAACGGCAACGAGCGGACGTGATCCGGCGTCCCTTCCATTGAAGGGTCGATCTAGTTGGGTGAAGTTAATTCTCCCTGTTTGCGTTTGCAGTGAGGCCAGAAAATAGTCTATTTGAAAGACGACTTTGCACCTGGCAGAAGATAAATACTTTGGAGAATGAATATGAACAATGTAGCTGCAACGCAAACGACCGCTTCCAGGGGCAACGTCTCACTGGGTGGTGAACTTACCGTTCACCGTCTCGGCTTCGGAGCCATGCGTATTACCGGTGTCGGGATCTGGGGCCCTCCCAAGGACCCCGCTTCAGCGCTTGCCGTTCTTCGCCGCGCGGTAGAGCTGGGCGTCAACTTCATAGACACCGCAGACTCGTATGGTCCGCACTTCAGCGAAGAATTGATCGCCAAAGCACTTGCGCCTTACCCGAAAGATCTTGTGATCGCGACCAAGGGCGGATGGAATCGCCCAGGGCCGGGCCAATGGACCCATGATGCCAGCCCAGAGCATTTGCGTAAAGCTGTCGAAGGCAGCCTAAAGAGATTGCGCCTGGATCGTATCGACGTCTACCAACTGCACACTCCCGACCCGGTAGTGCCTTTCGACGCGTCAATGGAAACGCTGGCCGAGCTGCGAGCGGAAGGAAAGATTCGTTTGATCGGACTGTCAAACGTGACTCGTGAGCATATCGAGCGTGCGCGGAAGATCGTGCCCATTGTCTCGGTGCAGAATCGGTACAGCTTTGCCGATCGCGAGTGGGACTACGTGGTGGATTATTGCGAGCGGAGTGGGATTGTCTTCATCCCATGGTTTCCGCTGGGGGCTGGCAAAGTGGCCGGCAGGTTACTTGAGACGATTGCGAGGGCCCACAATAAAACGCCCAAGCAGGTTGCTCTGGCATGGTTGCTGAAGCGTTCAGCGGTCATGCTGCCCATTCCCGGGACCTCGTCCATTGAACATCTCGAGGAAAACGTGGAGGCGGCGTCCTTGCGACTGAGCGACGAAGAGTACGCGCAGCTCGCCCATGTCGCTGAGCGGGCTTCTTGAAATAACTACGAGTGTCCTGCAACTGAAGTTCGTTTACTGAATCGCGCGACGCCGGCGATCACTGGCGCATCGCCGCTTATTACCAACAGAAGGCGCAGCGAGTGAAGCCTGCAGAAAGCTACTCAGCATCAAGAGGCCGCGGGGCGTGCAGCGCTCGTCACGTTGACCGCCCCGCAGTCAGTAAGTCAGCCGACCGGTGCCCAAAAGTTAAAGGTTAAAGCACGTTTTCGCCGCGCTCCCCGTTGCGAATCCGAATGGCTTCCTCAACCTTCGATAGGAATATCTTACCGTCACCAATCTGTCCGGTCTTGGCTGCCGTCAATATTGCTTCTACGGCGCGATCCGCCAGGGCATCCGGCAATACCGTCTCCAGCTTGACCTTTGGCAGAAGATCCACCGTGTACTCCCGCCCCCGGTAGACCGCCGTATGGCCCTTCTGCCGCCCGTGTCCCCGTACTTCCGTCACAGTCAAACCTCCTACGCCCATCTCCAGCAGCGCATTTTTCACGGATTCGAACCTGGAGGGTTGAATGATTGCTTCGAGTTTCTTCATGCACTTCCCCCTTCAATGGAAGAACTGGATTTCCCTGGGATGGCGCAAGAGCGCCCCGAGTGCGGGCGAAACGCGCGATGCAACAGTAATGCACGGGAGCCCACGGCAAGCCAACAAAAATTTTGCATCTATACAATATAAATTTTCTGTTGGCGTTTCCAATAAGTCAACGCTACAGTCGCCACCAAGCGACGAGCATTGTCCTCATTTCTTATTAGACCAAAGTCGCAGGGCCAAAGGGAATCCAGGGAAGACTCAAGGAGGATATAAAGTGCGCGTTTCCTCGAAGTGTTATTCCAGCATCTTGATTGGTTTGATGCTGGCGTTACCCGCTATCGGACAGCAGACGAGCTCTGCTCCAGCAAGTTCGACCACGACGGGAAGTTCTGAGGGGGGGCAGGCTCCACCGCCGAGTTCCAGTGCCGGGGACGGGGCGACCCCAGCCAAGCCCCCCGACCCGCAACCTCTGCCTATGCCCTCGATGTCGGGGCCGTTACAAACCGCGCTGCCGCACGAGTTTGCGGCCGGCCCGTTTGGAAAACTCGCGGTCACAGGCATTCTCAGCGGCATGGGTCTCACGCAAGGAAATCGGATTTCCGGCGATAAAGCGACGCAGTGGGACGTTAGCAATGCTCAGGTCTTTATCCAAAAGACTACCGGCTGGTGGCAATTCTACCTCCAAGGAGGCGCCTACAACTTATCGGCTTTGGGAACGCCGTTCCTTTCGACCGTCGACACGGTGAAGAACATCTACGGCCCCTTCCCGCAAGGCTATCTTAAGCTGGTTAAAGGTAACTTCTCGGCGGAGATAGGCTCGCTGCCTACTCTGATCGGGGCGGAGTATACATTCAGCTTTGAAAACATGAACATCGAACGCGGCATTCTGTGGAATCAGGAGAACGCCGTCAATCGAGGTGTGCAACTCAATGATACCTATAAGAAGCTCAGTGTATCGTTTAGCTGGAACGATGGTTTCTATTCCAACCGCTACACATGGCTTTGGGGTTCCCTAACTTACGCCTTCAATAGCTCCAATTCACTGTCGTTTGTGGGCGGAGGGAATGCTGGGCAGTACGCAAAGAACACTCTCGCGACACCTCTATTTCTGAATAACGAGCAGATCTACAACGTGATCTACACCTATAGCCACGAGGCTTGGGTGGTCCAGCCATACTTTCAGTACACCAACGTGCCGACTAACGCGAAGATTGGAATACCGCGGGGCGCGGCCACGCGGGGAGGCGCGCTCCTGCTCACCTACAATTTCAAGCACGGAGTATCGCTGGCGGCTAGGCCAGAATATATATCCACTACTGGGAGCGTCTCGAACGGAGCCATCAACTTGCTCTATGGTCCGGGGAGCGGTGCCTTTGCGTTAACCGTGACTCCGACTTACCGCAAGGACGGCTTTTTCCTTCGCGGAGAATTCTCGATCGTTCACGCTACTAACTCAACGCCGGGCAGCGTTTTCGGGCCCGCCGGTCTGAGTGTTAACCAACCGCGCGGCCTCGTTGAGGCCGGCTTCATGTTTTGAGGACGACTCCAGCTCTTAGTCGGAAAGGATAAGGGAATTGGAAGAAATCCGACGAATCCAGAAGGGTGAATACAAAATGGTCGAGGGTCTGCTCGCGCGGCTGGAATACCGGCGCGACTGGTCGAACCAGCCATTCTTCTTTCGCGGTTCTGCGGCGAACGGCACCACGGGCTTTGGAACCACAAGAACCAAGACACACTGTCGGTGGGAGTTCTGGCATTCTTTGGGCCCAAGCGGTAGATATTTTTTCGAGACGAAGTTGTTAAAGAAGAATGAATCAAACTTTAGAGAGGAGGTTTTCGATGGCAGCAAATGCCACACAGGCCGTAGGAGTAAGCACCTTTTTGCTGGGGTTCACGACACTTTCCGGCGCCATCTATAAAGGAGGGAGCATTTTGCTCTTCCTGGTGACGCTGGTGCTTTTGGGGATCTCGGTGGCCACCTTTCGAAAGTGTAAGCCGCTGGAAAACGCGGAGAATTGAGGATAACGAAACATGATTCTAATCGGAATACTTGTAACGCTGCTCGGGTTTGTAATCAGCGTCCTCAGTCTTGCTCTGAATTCCGTCGGCGCCCGGCTGGTGGTCGTGCTTCTGGGTTTGGCGGTGAGCTTGTACGGAATCATCGGCGTACTTAATAAGGCCTATCTGAAGAACGCAATCTGGAAGAAGGGGTGACGCGAGGATGAATATGACGACGAAGAGACTGCTGACGTTCCTGCTTGTGGCGCTCTGTTTGGCGCCGGTGGGCTTTGCTCAGGCGCCCGCTGCCGCCCCCGCAGGCGCTCCTGCTGCGGCTGCTCCAGCGACGCCCGCTCCGAAGCCCATCACTGACGCCGACGTGGCGAATGTGCCGGTGCCGACTGCGGATGCGCATGCCAAAGGTGATCCTGATGGCTCGCTCACAGGCAATGCCAGTGATGTCACCGTGAGCGACAGCAAGAAAGGGCTCTCCATCGGCGATTTGGTGAACCAGGTCGGGCAAAACAAGGTTGCCATCAACTTTGTCTGGACCCTCGTCACCGGATTCTTGGTCATGTTTATGCAAGCGGGGTTTGCCATCGTCGAGACGGGCCTGTGCCGCGCTAAGAACGCGAACCACACCATGATGATGAACTTCATGGTTTATGGCGTCGGCATGCTGGCTTACTGGCTCATTGGTTTCGCCATACAGGAGGGTGGCGTAGGCGCCGTCGCCAACCTTGGTGGAACTGCTCCCCTGAGCTCGGAATACGCGATCACGTTGTTCGGCAAGTCATTTGGGGTTTTTGGGCAGAACGGGCTGTTCCTGGTCCACAAAGGAACTTACGACGTCGGTGTCATGGTGCTCTTCCTGTTCCAGATGGTGTTCATGGACACCGCATTGACGATCGTCACAGGCGCAGCCGCCGAACGCTGGAAGTATGCGGCCTTCGTGGCCGCCTCGTTCCTCATGGGTGCGTTTACCTATCCAATCTTTGCCAATTGGGCATGGGGCGGCGGCTGGCTTTCCGCTCTCGGGACGAACTTCGGCTTGGGCAAAGGCTACTGCGACTTTGCCGGGTCGGGCGTGGTGCATGCGGTTGGCGGCGTCACAGCCCTTGCCACGTCGATGGTCATCGGGCCGCGCATCGGCAAGTACACCCGCGAGGGGAAGTCCAACGCGATACTCGCCCACGATATCGTGATTGTCCTGACCGGCTGCTTCATCCTCGCCTTCGGCTGGTTCGGATTCAACCCCGGCTCGACGCTGGGCGCTTCGAGCAATGGCAATCTGCGCATAGGGTCGATCGCGGTCAACACCATGCTCGCGGGCATGGCCGGCTCGTTCGGCGCAATGCTCTACATGTGGCTCCGCTATGGTAAACCGGACGCTTCGATGAGCGGCAACGGCCTTCTCGCCGGCCTAGTGGCCATCACGGCGCCTTCGGGTTTCGTCAATCCGGTTGGGGCGGTGATCATTGGCCTCATCGCTGGCGTGTTGGTCTGTATTTCGGTCGAGTTCATTGACCGCGTTATGAAGGTAGACGATCCCGTCGGAGCCATTTCCGTCCACGGCACCAACGGCCTCTGGGGTGTCCTTTCCATCGGCCTTTTCGCCGACGGAAAGAGCAACTATGGCGGCGCGTGGAACGGCGTAAACGGTTCGGTCACGGGCATCTTTTATGGCGACAATGGCGGCCAACTTGTGGCGCAGTTGATCGGCATTGTCACCTTGGTCGGTTTCGTCTTCACACTCAGTTTTGTCTTCAATCTGTTGATCGATTGGATCATAGGCCAGCGCGTCTCGGCTAAAACAGAACTCGAGGGCTTGGACATTCCTGAAATGGGAGCGCTAGGCTATCCCGAGTTCGAGCTGAAGTCAGAGGTTTGAGGAGGACTTCGGATGACTGCCACTACGACAGCAATGCAACCTCGGCCGGGAGCTCTGGCTCCCGGCACCGAGTTTCCCCGTCTCCCCGCGCTTCACTGGCGGGATCCGCATTCTGTTCCGCCGGAAGAGCTGGCGAAGGTCATCGCCTCTCTTAAGGAAGCATGCGCTTTGAACCCGGCCAACGCGGACCTCCGCGTCTGCCTCGGCATCGCGCACGCCATGAACTACGATGTGTACAGTTCTATGGACGCCCTGGAAGAAGCTCGCGCCCTCGAACCACGCAATTTCTTCGCTCAATTCAAGTTCGCTGAATTGCAGTACCGTTTGCGCGCTCTGCATGTCGCGGAAACAGAGACGCTCCTGGCGTTGGAATTGGCCTCCAACGCCTGGGAGCTCGCCCAGGCGCGCCACCAGCTTTCCGAAATTCGTCGTATGACGCGCGAAGGCACCATCAAGCCCACTTGGGCAAAAACTCTTGTTATTCCCGTGATCTGTTTTGGCCTTATCCTGGCTATTGTGACAGTTCTCTTCACGGCGATCCGATGAACTTGAAATGGAGTTTTTATTTGGGGGCCGCCGTGATGGCGGCTTACTTGCTGATCTCCCGGGGCGTCCCGATCGTGCCCGTTCTTGCGGGCTGTGGCTTGGCCGCCCTGATGACCTGGCGCAAAATGTCGCGACAATCCGCGCAACGCCACTGAGGCCGCAAAATGCACGATCCGCTTCCCTTACCTCTTGCCCTGCTGATTATTTTCGGCTCCGCCAAGCTTCTAGCGGAGTTGTGCGAACGGCTGGGCCAGCCTGGCATCGTCGGCGAAATCCTGGCCGGCGCATTGGTCGGTCCCAGCGTCCTCGGGTGGATCAGTCCCAACGAAACATTAAAGGCGCTGTCGGATCTGGGCGTGATGTTTCTGCTTTTTGGTGTTGGCCTCGAGGTCAAGGCTTCCGAACTGCTGAAGGTGGGCGGGAAGGCTACCCTGGTGGCCACTATAGGCGTGATCGTGCCATTTTTCGCCGGATGGGGAATCCTAGCTGCCTGGGGAGCGCCGCAAATCGAATCGGTCTTTGTCGGAGCGGCGATGGTGGCCACCAGCGTGGGAATCACCGCATCAGTGCTTTCGGCGCGTGGCGTGCTTCATGAGGTAGCCAGCCAAGTCATCCTGGCTGCTGCGGTGATTGATGATGTCCTCGGGCTGATCGTGCTGGCGGTGGTCAGTAGCGTGGCGCGCGGTCGCGTCAATCTCTGGGAGATTGCGCTGGTTGCGTCGCTGGCGACGGCGTTCACTGTGGTTATGGCGATTTGGGGCACGACGGCGGTGAAGCGCGTGCTGCCGATCTTTGGATCGCGTGCGCGTGCCGATGAAGCGGAGTTTCATATCGCGCTGGTGTTCCTGTTCGCGATGGCGCTGCTGGCGCAGTACACCGGTGTTGCCGCCATCGTTGGGGCGTTTCTGGCGGGTCTCGCGCTTTCGGATAGTTCCGACGCCCGTATGCGCACGTTGACCCGCGGCGTGAGCGAGTTGCTGGTGCCCTTTTTCCTCGTGGGCATAGGACTGCACCTCAATTTCGGAGTGTTCCGTTCCCAGTCGACGATTGCGCTGGCACTGGTGATTTTGGCCGCGGCCGTGGTGACGAAGCTGGTCGGCTGCGGTCTCGGCGCTATCTCGCTCGGCTGGCAAAACGTGTTGAAGATCGGTCTTGGCATGGTGCCGCGGGGAGAAGTGGGTATGGTCGTTGCGCAGATTGGCCTGGGGATGGCGGTAATCAGCACGGAGGTTTACAGCGTGGTTGTGTTCATGGCCGTGGCGACCACCCTGCTCACGCCGCTTCTTCTGAAAATTGCCTTCCGGGCTCCGGCGTTGGCGCCCGCCGAGGCCTAGCCGCATTCCAGATTCCGCGAGTTTGTCAGATGCGGAACCCCCGATAGAAGAGCTACTCCGAGCAGCCCCACGTCGCGCCCCAGCTCCTTATTTGTTTTTTTTGTTTTGTCGGCGCAATTTTTCGATTTGATTTTCTTCAAACCAGCGCGATAACCTAGTGGGCCCGATGAATAGGCATTGTTCGCCGCAAAGGTCACCCCGAAGTTGCCCTAAATCCTTATCTTGAGGAAATTCATGTCGAACGAACTGCGTAATTTTCTAGCCCTTTCCTATGACGAGCTGGAGCAGTTGAACCTGAAAGCCAAAGAGCAACGCCTGAACCGCGTCGCGGCGCACAAGATTCAGGAAGAACGCATCAAGTATTTGACGGATGAAAAGCGCATCAAGGCCGTGACCGTGCTGTTCAGCGACCTCGAAGGCCGCTTGCACATGCTCGATTACGACAAGAAGTTTTTGATCAAGAGCTGGGACAATTTGACGTTCGACGGATCTTCGATTCGCGGGTTCACGG
>WNEZ01007354.1_pt1 | contig 20022 bp, 27 predicted proteins | sample 5400521 | NCBI WGS metagenome assembly WNEZ01 (sample SAMN13153339, study PRJNA577476) | soil metagenome | isolation source: 120 cm saprolite under Douglas fir tree site 2 hole 1 replicate 1 | place: USA:California | collected 2015-04-18 | reverse complement strand
AGGAGCTCCCCAAAGATGCTATTCACGTATTGCATGCCCGGCCCTTTTCTGTGTCTCGACAACCAGAAAGTATCCGGTTCACGCTGGATTTGCCGGGCATGCGCTGCGGCATAGTGAATCATTCCCGGGACAGCCCTGCGCAAGCGGGAGAGGGAGTTTTTTCACCGTCATTCCGGGGCGCGCGTGAAACGCGCGAACCCGGAATCTCGCGCGGCAATTTGAACTTCGAGATTCCGGATCGGTCCGCTTTGCGGACCGTCCGGAATGACAACAATCAAACGGAGGATACACCATGAACATCCGCTCCAACCCCGATACCACGCTTCCGGCCGTCACCACCGGGCCTCTCGCCTCATCGCGAAAAATCTTTGTCACGCCGGATGAAGCGCCGGACGTGCGGGTGCCGCTGCGCGAGATCATTTTGAGCGAGGGCGCGGGCGAGCCGGATCTTCCGCATGCCGCAAAGTCGTTCAACGCCCATCACAAGCCGCTGCGCGGCACGGGCGACCACATGATCACGCAGCTCGAATTCGCCCGCGCCGGCATCATCACCAAGGAGATGATCTACGTCGCCACCCGCGAAAATCTCGGCCGCAAGGTCCAGCTCGAGCGCGCCGAGGCGGTGCTTGCCGACGGCGAAAGTTTTGGGGCCTCGGTGCCGGCCTTCGTGACGCCGGAATTCGTGCGCTCTGAAATCGCCCGTGGCCGCGCCATCATCCCCTGCAACATCAACCACGGCGAATTAGAGCCGATGATCATCGGCCGCAATTTTCTGACAAAAATCAACGCCAATATCGGCAACTCCGCGGTGACGTCATCCGTGGAAGAAGAGGTCGACAAGATGGTGTGGGCGATCCGCTGGGGCGCCGACACCGTGATGGATCTCTCCACCGGGCGCAACATCCACACCACCCGCGAATGGATTCTTCGAAATGCGCCGATCCCGATTGGGACCGTTCCGATTTACCAGGCGCTGGAGAAGTGCGACGGCGATCCCGTGAAACTGACCTGGGAACTCTACAAGGACACGCTGATCGAGCAGTGCGAACAGGGCGTCGACTATTTTACGATCCACGCCGGGGTGCGGCTGCCCTACATCCACCTCACCGCCAACCGCGTCACCGGCATTGTCAGCAGAGGCGGCTCGATCATGGCGAAGTGGTGCCTGGCGCATCACAAGGAAAGTTTCCTCTACACGCATTTCGAAGACATCTGCGACCTGATGCGCAAATACGACGTTTCGTTTTCGCTCGGCGATGGCCTGCGGCCGGGCTCGATCGCCGACGCCAACGACCGTGCGCAATTCGCCGAGTTGGAAACGCTCGGCGAGCTCACTCAAATTGCGTGGAAGAAGGGCTGCCAGGTGATGATCGAAGGCCCCGGCCATGTGCCGCTGCACAAGATCAAGATCAACATGGACAAGCAGCTCAAAGAGTGCGGCGAGGCGCCGTTCTACACGCTGGGGCCGCTGACCACCGACATCGCGCCGGGCTACGACCACATCACGTCAGGCATCGGTGCTGCCATGATCGGCTGGTTCGGCTGCGCGATGCTGTGCTACGTGACGCCGAAGGAGCATCTGGGTCTGCCCAACCGCGACGACGTCAAGGTCGGCGTCATCACCTACAAGATCGCCGCCCACGCCTCCGATCTCGGCAAGGGCCACCCCGCAGCCCAACTGCGCGACGACGCCTTGTCACGCGCCCGCTTCGACTTCCGCTGGGAGGACCAGTTCAACCTTGGACTCGATCCCGACACCGCACGCAGTTTTCACGACGAGACGCTGCCGAAGGAAGCCCACAAGGTCGCGCATTTCTGCTCGATGTGCGGCCCAAAATTCTGCTCGATGAAGATCACGCAGGATGTCCGCGACTACGCCGCGACGCTGAACGATCCGACCGGGGTGGGCATGTCGGTGTCCGGCGTGATTGAAGACGGCATGGCGCAGATGTCGCAAAAATTCAAGGAGATGGGGAGCAACGTGTATCTCGATGCGGAGAAGGTGAAGGAGAGTAATCGAACTCTTTAGATGAGATATTTGTGCCTGACCTCATCATCATTGCGGGGCCTAACGGCTCGGGAAAGACGACATTCGCGCGCGAATATCTTTCGTCAGACGAAATGCGATTCGAATTCGTCAATGCCGACGAGATCGCCCGTGCCGCGGTTCTCGAAACCGGCATTCAAAGCCGCTCGGATATTCGCGCAGGTAGAATAATGCTAGGCCGCATTGACGAACTCGTCGACGCAAACGCCGATTTCGTGATTGAGACCACACTAGCCAGTCTCACCTATGCGCATAAAATCCCAGTCTGGCGCGAGCGTGGCTACCACGTCTCGCTAGTTTACTTGCGCCTAGGTTCGATCGCCGAATCTCTAGCTCGAGTTCGTAAGCGCGTTGAAGCCGGCGGTCATAGTATCCCCGTAGAGGCGATCGAGAGGCGTTTCGGCAAGAGCACCGCCTACTTCGAGACAATCTACAAACCGATCGTCAATGCATGGTATGTATGGGAAAGTCGAGAGGGCGGATTCGTCCTTGTTAATTCTTCGGAACCGCAATGAGCGAAAAACTGGACGCGAAAAAAGTCGACGCCGCCTTGAAACGAGCAGCACGCAAGGCGCTGCATGGAACACGAGAAGAGCGATCGGGAAGGTTTATGAGCGCGCCAAAGGCATTCATCTCTTACTCACATGATTCCCCTGCCCACAAGGATTGGGTGTTGAAACTTGGAATCGATCTGCGTGCGAAGGGAGTTGATGTTGTCTTAGATCAATGGGATCTAGTTGCCGGGCAAGACGTCAGCATGTTCATGCAGAGAGGGATTTCAGAGGCAGATCGGGTAATCATGATTTGCTCATCCGCCTATGTGACGAAGTCTGAGCAAGGCGTCGGTGGAGCTGGCTACGAACGACTAATCGTAACTGCCGAAGTGGTTAATTCGATTGATACGATTAAGTTTATTCCCATCTTGCGAGCAAGCGGTTCGAAGAAAACCCCATCCTTTCTGGGGCCACGAATGTATATCGATTTCGAAAATGACTCAGATTACGAACTGAAATTGATAGAACTTGCCAGAGAGATCCATGGCGCCCCGGCGATATCGAAGCCACCATTGGGCCCGAATCCCTTCTCCGGCACGCCAATCACGTCACTGGTGACAGGAACCACCAGTCCAACCGACACGTCGGCAACCGACAACAAGTCTCTAAGTAACACTTGGTTTTTCCAAGAACAGGCAACAGCTCAACGCCTAATCTCGAAGATTAATTTGACAGGCTACATGGAGATTCGAGCCAACGTCTTACACCGGCTTTCGAAGTCTCAAATTGAGCTCCTCAATGCGGTCAAACTATCTGAGATAAGGACATTCGGTTGGCCGATTGGTATCACGCTGGAGAACCGAGAAGAATATCGGCCGAGGCCTTATAAAGATGGGATCAAAGCCGAAATATCTATTGCAGAAGGGGATCGCAGATCCTTTGATTATTGGGCCGCCCGATCAAATGGAGATTTTTATCTCCTTCAGAGTCTCTTCGAAGATAATCGGAAGCCCAATCAAATTTTCTTTGATACCCGTGTCGTTCGTGTCACAGAGAGCTTGATGTTCATCGAAAGTCTCTACAGCAAGCTTGGCGTTCCACCCGAGGCTAGAATAGGAATCCAAATAACTCATGGAGGCCTAAAAGGCCGAGAATTGAGTAGCGCCTCGTCTAACAGATACATGTTCTCACGCGGCCCTACCGAAGAAAATGAATCCACGTCGGAGATCACGACGATCTTGGGAACGATGGGCGAAACAAGGGTGGATGACGTTAGAAAGATAGTAGAACCCATGTTCATGCTATTTAACTTTATGCAATTCAATGCTTCCGTCTACGATGACATCGTCAGGAACTTTGAGCGTGGAATTATTCGATAAGCGAGGATAGCGCGGGGCGGATCAGCCGGTAGCCGGTAGAGCGGATTGGCGTAGCGTAATCCGCCATTCTCTCTTTATTGTATTATTGCAGACTGAAAACCCTGCCCCTCTCGTTCGCCCCACGGCGACCTGCCATTCGTATTCGGCATTCCCCCGCTTTGACAAAAAGGGCGTACGCATTGGAAAAACTTCCTGACCAGCTTCAGGATCATCTGCGATTGGTCTTCGTCGGCACCGCTGCTGGACAGCGGTCAGCCGACGTAGGTCATTACTACGCGCATCCCGGCAATCGATTTTGGCGGACGATCCACGAGGTCGGCATCACGCCGCGCCGATATGAACCGCATGAATTTCCAAGCCTGTTGAAGCTCGGCATTGGCTTCACCGATATGTGCAAAGCCGGTGCGGGAATGGACCATGAGGCCCTCAACTTCCCGATCGATATTCCGGCTTTCCGTGAAAAGATGCTGCGATATCGACCGAAGACAATCGCCTTCACCAGCAAGAAGGCCGCGAGCCTTTTCTATGAACGACCGACCAAAGCGGTTACGCTCGGCCGGCAGCCGCCACAGCAAGATTTCCCAATCATCTTCGTGCTAGCCTCGCCATCCGGCGCCGCATCGGGCCACTGGTCCGTGCTGCCGTGGCAGGAGCTGGCGGACTCGATCAGCTCGTAGGACGCAATACGATGTGGCCCCCTGCATCTCGCTCATGCGGGTGACATACGCGTGAACGATCGCGGCCTCGACTTGCAAGCGTCGCGTTTTTGCCGCACCATTTACATGTTCGTCCCATCGCAAAAGATGGACATCGCCTCGGCACACGACGCGCCGCGGGGGTTGGGGAAATATTTTCATACAGGAGATTTGTCATGCGCCGCGCTACCGCCCTCTGTGCCGCCGCCGGCATTGCCATCTCGGGCCTTGCCGCCGCCAGTCCCGCACAGGCCGGCTATTATGTGATCCGCTGGGACAACACCGGCGTCTGCCAGATCTGGAACGAGGGCCTGAGGTACAAACCATTTCAATGGCCGTCGGACTACAAGGTCGCCAGCAAGCCGGTTCCGACCTTCTCTGCCGCGATGGCCGTGCAGGAAAAGATGCGGCAGCAGCGCCACTGCACCCTCTAAGGCCCGCACAAGGACCGAGATGCTGATAGTCGATTTCGTTATTACAAGGGCGGATTAGCCAACGGGTCGCGCGCCCGATGATAAACGTCGCGTAGTCCGCCATTCCATTGTCAGCCGTTCGGCCAATCTGGCCTGCGCCGGCCGTTCCTACTTCACCCGCCGGTACAAATTGCTCGCGCTGCCGCGGCCTCCGGCCACGTTCGGATTGGTGTTGGCGAACTCGTCGGCGGTGAGCTTGTCGATGACGCGGGTCTGCGCCTCGCCCTCCCAATTCGGGAATGAAGCGGACACGATGTTGTAGGTGACCGTCTTCTTCACCTCGTCGACCGTGTAGGTGCCGAATACCGAAAGGCTGCGCTGCATGATACCTGCGTATTCCTCAGGCGTACCGGTCAGGCGGTTGTTGGACGCGATCCTGGGCACGTCGCCGGCGACATGGATCTGGGCGAAGCGGCCGTCGGCCGTGAAGATCAAAATGCCTTTGGGCGTCTCGCCGAACGGAAACGACTTCTTGCCGTCGGGCGCGGTTACCTCGGCGACCACGAAATTCCAGCTGCCGACGATCCGGTCCTTGAGACTGTTCGCCGATTGCGCGGCAGCGGCGCCAGCGGACAGGGCAAGCGCCAGCAAGGCGGTGATGAATCCTGGCTTCATAATATCTTCCCCGGTCATCTGTTGGCGCGCAAGTCGTAGCAACGATTAGACGCTTTGCGTGGAAAACCTGATTTGTTGAGCCGGATCAAGGTGATTTGGCCTGTCCAGTCCTCGCTCAAAAAAGATTCCGCTTTGCCGCCACCCCAAATCAAATCTATATCCCTCGCATCCCGTCCCACACAGAGGGGCGTTACGCGAACGTCACGGACGTAGGGACGGGATGCGATGGACGCGGCGGCGCGCGAGACGGGCGATGCCGATGCGGACGGCGAAGTCGTGTGGTCCTGACGCCCCGACGCTGGTGTCAAGTTGGCGGAAGCAATTCCGCTGATGACGGTGGCAAAAGAGCCCGGTCACCGGGGAGAGCGCGAAGGAAACCGTTAAAACCATTGCGCGGGGATGCCGGGCGTTTTCCGGTGTGACCGTGGTGACTAACGCGCGTGTTTACTACCACACCACGCGCGGCTGCGGGCGCATCGGGCGCCCGGCATCCCTGCGCCCTCTGATTGGAGGGCAAGGAAATTTGATAACAAGCCTCGGGCGAATTGAGCCGCGAGATCGCGAAGGCGTGTCTGTGGGCACGCGGTGTTTGAAAATTGAATCCTATATATTTATCGCGCACGCACGCGACGCCGCGGTTTCAGTAGGGCGGATTAGCGAAAGCGTAATCCGCCATCTTTCTTTTCGGCAACGGCGGGTTACGGCTGCGCCTAACCCGCCCTACAGACCCACCCGCTATTTCAACGTAATCGCCAGCCCGCTGAGATCCGCATTGGCCATCAGCCCGACCTGCCGGCCGGACAATTCCAGCACTGCGCCCTTCTGGTTGGTCAGCACGATCGCGCGCGCGCCGCCGCCGACCGCAAGCCCGGCGCCCGCCGCCCCATAGACACCGGCGACATCCGACGGGCGGTAGATGTTGCTGACCCGGCCATGCAGCACGGTCTTCGATCCGCCGAACACGAGGCCGTAGTCCAGCCCGCCGGTCGACAGCGCGTAGCTGCGCCCACGGAAGCGCAGCACGCCGCCGCCGCCGGAGCCGCCGATGATCCATCCCGCCTTGTAGATTGTCAGCGACACGGAGCCCTCGTCGGCACGGGAGGCGGAGGACAGCGTGGCGCCGGCGAAAGCCGTTAGCGCGACCAGCGCGACACGAATGGCGGATGACATCTTCATTGGTACGTTTCCCTCGATTTTGTGAGCAGGGGTTGCGACGCAGATCGAATCTGCGCTCTGGCGACTGTAGCAAGCCCAGCCCGGATGAGCCAACGGATTGGCAAAAGCCCGGCGACGGAACCATCAGCTCAACGAAGCCAGTTCGCGCGCGAGGTTTTGGCGGGCCTGCCGGTCATATCTCGCGGCGAAGTCGGCGTCGGGAAAGATGAATGGCCGGGCGGCGAACAGGCGGAGCACTTTTGCACGGCCGGCGCGATAGTCGCCATCCCCGACATGAGCGTATTCCTTCCGGATCGCCGCGGCATAGGCGTCATATCGCGCGGGCTCCGCACCGAGGATGCTGAGGTCGATCGAGACCAGGATGGCGCCGAGGCGATCTTCTGATGCAACCTGGTGTGTCTTTGTCAACCGGATCAGGCGGCCTACTTCCGGACCAAGATCGGGACGGACGTGCTGTTCGGCGAGCCGGGCGCTGAGTTCCTCATTGTCCGACCGGGTCGCATCGTAAACCACATCGTGCCACCAAATGGCCTCGGTTAGAATTTCGCGCTCGGCCGCCGCAAGATTTTTCACGCCCGCGAGCGCACCGAGGCAGTCCTCGATGTGCTTCAGGTTGTGATAGTGCCGGCCCGGCGCCGTGTAAGCGGCGACCAACTCATCGTGGTTCATCGCTATAGGTATATGGCGGAAACGACGGAAATGGTAGACGCCCCGTTAATGCCCGGCCGCGTTCTCACCTCTCTTGCATCAGCGCATCGCGCGCCGCGGACAGCTCCAGAAACCGCCCCGCAGTGCCGCCGGCGTCCGGATGCGCTGATTTGGCGGCGCGTTTGTAGGCCCGGTGGATTTCGGCGCCGGACAACCGGCGGCCGAGCGGCAGTCCCAGCAGTTGCCGATGACACTCCGCTGGTGTCGGCAGCTTCGCAGCGCTCTCGCGCTTGCCGAATCGCGGGGTGGTGAGCGTATGCAGGACTTCGCGAATGACGCCGAGGCGGCGTCGCGCGGCGTCCTGGGTGCTGCGGTCCGCGTCCTCGGTCGAGGCGCTGCGCAGGATCGGCAGCGCCTGTGCGGCCGCCTGCCGCAGTATCGTCTCCTCGCTGGCTCTGGAAATCTCGGCCGCAAGGCACGCGGCTTCGCCATAATCGGGCGCCGCCGCCGACCAGATCAGCTCAACACTGTGTTTCCATTCCGAGAGGTGTCTATCCATGGGGCAACGCCAGACCGAATGACTACAATGCAAGGGTAAAGCTTTCCATTTTCGTTCCCGCCATTTTGAATTAGTTTGTATCGAAAGCTCAAAACCAAAAGCAGAGGAACCCCGCCCATGCCACTTCTCCAGAACCACATCGCGGTCGTCACCGGCGCAGGCTCGGGGATCGGGCGCGCGATCGCGCTCGGTTATGCCCGCGAGGGCGCGCAGGTCGTGCTGCTCGATATGAACCAGAAATCCGCGGCCGAGGCGGCGCGGGAAATTCGCGATGCCGGCGGCAAGGCGGAGAGTTTTGCCCTCGACGTGACCCAACGCGAAAACTGCGTCGCCGTCGCCAAAGAGATCGCCGACAAGGTCGGACAAGTCTCGGTCCTGGTCAACAATGCCGGCATCGCGCGGCGCAACGGCATGCTGGGTGCGACCGAGGCCGTGATCAAGGATTGGGAAGACATCATCGCGATCAACCTCACCGGCGTCTTCAATGTGACGCATGCGTTTCTGGAACCCTTGCGCGCTAAAAAAGGGCGCATCATCAACATCGGTTCGATCCAGTCGTTCGTGCATCTGCGCACGCCGAGCTCGCCGGCCTATACCGCCTCCAAACACGGCGTACTCGGGTTTACAAAAGCGCTCGCCGCCGAGCTCGGCAAGGACGGCGTACGCGTCAATGCGATCGGCCCGGGTTTTATCGAAACGCCGCTGAACGAAAAAGTGCGCGCCAGCAATCCGGAACTGGCGAGGACATTCATCGACCACACGCCGCTCGGCCGCGCCGGCAAGCCGGAGGATATCGTGGGACCTGCGATTTTTCTAGCGTCGGATCTTTCGGCCTATGTCACAGGATCGATCGTGATGGCGGATGGCGGGTACCGGACCGTTTGAATCTGAAGTCGAGAAGCGCACCGCGTACGCAACATTCACAGTCGTCATCGCCCGGCTTGACCAGGCGACCCAGTATTCCAGAGTGCTTATGATGGAATCGAAAAGCCGCGGCGTATTGGATGCCCCGCTTTCGCGGGGCATGACGACCGCTATATTGGAGGCGACGTGCGCAAGGATTTCAAACTGCAAAAACTCCGATAGGAAACGCCATGTCCAACGCCCCGCATTTTGACATCGACGTAGCGGCGTTCTGGACCGATCCCTATCCCGATCTCGCGAGGATGCGCCGGGAGGCACCGATCGCGTTCGTGCCGCAGCTCGGCTCGACCATCTTCACGCGGCGCGACGACATCTTTTCGCAGGAAAAGCGCATCGACGTGTTCTCGTCGCATCAGCCGGCCGGATTGATGAATACACTGATGGGCCACAACATGATGCGCAAGGACGGCGACGCGCATATGTCGGAGCGCGCGGCGATGTTTCCCGCCGTGTCGCCGCGCACCGTTCGCGACACCTGGCTCAGGCAGTTTCAGGCCCATGCCGACCACATCCTCGACGAGCTCGCGCCGCGCGGCCGCGCCGATCTCTGCAAGGCGTTCGCGCTGCCGCTGTCGGCCGAGTGCCTGAAGGACATCACGGGTCTGACCAACATGCGCTTTGAGGACATGGACGCGTGGTCGCAGGCGATGATCGACGGCATCGCCAATTACAGCGGCAACAAGGAGGTCGAGGCGCGCTGTCACGCCGCCACATCAGGCATCGACGCCGCGATCGACGACATGATTCCGGTGGTGACAAAACATCCCAACACCTCGATCCTCAGCATGCTGCTCGCCGCGGGCCAGCCGATGCCAAGCGTGCGCGCCAACATAAAACTCGCCATCTCCGGCGGGCAGAACGAGTCGAGCCGGAGGATCGCGTGTTCTTCATGTTCGGCTCGGCCAATCGCGACGAAGCCTGTTTTGCCGATCCCGATCGTTTCGACATCACGCGCGATACCGCCAAAAGCATCGCCTTCGGCGCCGGCCCGCATTATTGCGCCGGCGCTTTTGCTTCACGCGCGATGGTCGCCGACGTGGCACTGCCCGGCATTTTTGCGCGGCTCAAGGGCTTGCGGCTCGACACCGCGGAGCCAGTGCGGATCGGCGGCTGGGCGTTTCGCGGGCTGCTCAATCTGCCGGTGATATGGGACGTACTTTAGGGACGCGGGTATCACGGCGATGCATGTCGCCTCGCGAATCCAGCAGCGACCAGCACGCCTTGATTGCCCGACATGGCGTTTACCGCTTTGCTGCCGGTCCGGCCGAACGCTCATCCTGCGAGTGCAGGCCGCTGCGCCGAAATTGCCAGCGCATGACGCGGTACCAAGCATACCCCGCCGCCGCGCCGCAGATCGTCATCAGGATGACGTTGACGCGGTCGAGCGATCCGCTCGACCACAGCATCCATCCCGTCCACAGGACCGTGAACATGATGGCGCAGAGTTTTAGTTGGGTTTCGGGGTTCAAGGCGGCTCTCCGAGGGCTTGAAAAACTTCAGGCCATCATGCGCGCCACCCCCGGACCCCACCGTGAGGTACGTCACTGAACCGCGCCAAACCCGTCATCCAAATCTCAGCCTCGACCGCTCCTTGGCCCTCTCGGCCTCGATCTCGCGGTCGCGTGCCGGCGCGTGGGTGTGCAGCGATGTCAGCAACCGCCGCGCCGACGCCGAGACTTCCGCGACGGCGCGGTCGAAGGCTTCGGCGTTGGCCTGCGACGGCTTGTTGAAGCCCGAAAGTTTGCGCACGAATTGCAGCGCGGAGGCTTGGATTTCATCCTCGGTCGCAGGCGGCTCGAAATTGAACAGCGTCTTGATGTTGCGGCACATGGTTTGGCTCCTTTGCCGGTCTCCTCATACCGAGGACGATTCACGCACGTAAAAAACGACATGACCGCCCATTTTGTCATAGAATGGGCGACGCGTTCACCCCCCTGTCACCGCGCCCCGCACCAACAAAGAGCGAGTTCCCCAATGTCCCACGTCACCTACAAAATCGTCCAGCACGACGGCGGCTGGGCCTATACCGTCGATGGCGTGTTTTCCGAACCGTTCGCGACCCATGCCGCGGCACTTGCCGCCGCCAGGCGCGCCGCCGCCGAGCAGCGCGTGCCCGGCCGAACCGAGGCGATCGAATACGAAACCGCCGACGGCAAGTGGCACACCGAAACCGCCGCCGGCAGCGACCGTCCGGAGACCGATGTCGAGGACAAGGTCTAGATTATTCCCCTGGTCTCGCGCCAATTGTTCGGAAATTTTTTTTCGGATCGTGGCGACGCCCCCATCTCGGATCGTGCCGGGTGGCATGATAGGCTTGTCCCCAAGCGGCCCAGCTAACGCGGCCGCGCCCCGGGAGTGGCATCATGAAATGTTCGCGCGCGGCGCTATCGGCTGTCTTTGCAATGACCTCATTTACGACGCTGGCGGCCGATTATCCCACGCCAAAGCAAGCCGACTGGGTCGCCAGGGAGTTCAAATTCCACGGCGGCGAAACCATGCCGGAGCTGCGCCTGCATTACACCACCTTGGGCGAGCCGGGCGGCCAGCCGGTGCTGGTGCTGCACGGTTCCGGCGGCTCGGCGGCGAACCTGCTGACGGCAGCTTTCGCGGGCGAATTGTTCGGTCCCGGCCAGCCGCTCGATGCGGCGAAATATTACATCATCATTCCCGACAGCCTCGGCCATGGCAAATCGTCAAAACCCTCCGACGGCATGAAGACCGCGTTTCCGGAATACAACTACGAAGACATGGTCGATGCGCAGTACCGCCTGATCAAGGAGGGCCTCGGCATCAAGCATCTGCGGCTGGTGATCGGCAATTCGATGGGCGGCATGCACACCTGGGTCTGGGGCGTGAGATATCCGCAAGCCATGGACATCCTGGTCCCGATGGCCTCGCAGCCGACCGAGATGGCGGCGCGCAACTGGATGCTGCGGCGGATGATGATCGAGACCATCCGCAACGATCCGGATTACAATGGCGGCAACTACACCGCGCAGCCGCGGATGATGAAGTACGCCATCAACGCCTATCAGATTGCAACCGGCGGCGGTACGCTCGGCTATCAGACGCTGGCGCCGACGGCGGCCAAGGCCGACCAGATGGTCGACGACCGGCTGGCGACGCCGGTGACGGCCGACGCCAACGACTTCCTCTATCAATGGCAGGCGTCGCACGACTACAATCCTTCGCCCGCGCTGGAGCGGATCGAGGCGACGCTGCTGGCGATCAATGCTGCCGACGATGAGCGCAATCCGCCGGAAACCGGCATCACCGACGCCGCGCTGAAACGCGTCAAGAACGGCCGGCTCTATCTGATCCCCGCCAGCGCCGAGACGCGCGGGCATCTCACCACCGGCAATGCCAAGTTCTACACGCAGCAACTGCATGAATTGCTGCAGACGGCGCCCCAGCGGACGATGTGAGGCAGCGCGCGTCTGCGCCGAGGTGAGCGCCATGTCGTCCAATCGCTTCCGCCGCGTTGCGCTGGGCCTGCCCGAGGTAATCGAAGGCGCACACCAGGGACACGCCGATTTTCGCGTGGGCAAGCGCATCTTTGCCACGCTCGGTTATCCGGACGACGACTGGGGCATGGTCAAGCTCACTCCAGAACAGCAGTCCATGCTTGTCGAGGCAGAGCCCGATATCTTCCGCCCCGTGCCCGGCGGATGGGGCAAGCACGGCAACACCAATGTGCGGCTCGCGAGAGCCGATCAAGCGAGGCTTCTAAGCGCCCTCACGCTGGCGTGGACCAACATCGCGCCGAAGTTGCTGTTGGCCACGCGCAAGAAGACGAAGCCGTGATTTCGCACCGCATCAATTTGCAGGCCGGGCGTTCGCTCATTTTTTGAGCGTGCATCCGCCTGACAACTCCGGCTTAATCGCGCGTAATCGCGAGATTCGTGGCGCGCCAAAAAAGCCGGTCCGCCACGATGATGCGAATGCAGCGCTGTGGAGGATCGCATGCGAAGGTTCGCGCAGATCGCCCTGCTGGCGTGCCTGTCCGCGCTGGCCGGCGCGGCGCTCGCCTTCGACAACGGGCAATACGAGAATGTCCCACCCGACATCCGCGCCTGGTTCAAGGGCGTGATTGCGCCGAACGGCGTGCCCTGCTGCGACATCTCCGATGGCCATCGCACCGAATATGATTTTCGCGAGGGCGCCTATTGGGTTCCGATCGAAGGCCAATGGATGGCGGTGCCCGAGCGCGCCATCATTCGCGACCGCGGCAATCCGGTCGGCGAAGCCGTGGTGTGGTACGTGCATCACCGCGGCAGCATCGTGATCAGCTGTTTCGTTCCCGCAGACGCGGTGTGAGCTTTAAGCGCCGTGGTCCTGCGGTGCGAGCTCTTGCGAGCCCCGAAGGATGACGCAAACACTTTATGCTGATACTCTGGCGGAAACCTTGAGCGGAGAAAGCCCTTGACCGAACTCGCCGCCAGCGACCTCGAGACGATCTACCCAAAGCCCTCGCCGCGCGTGATTGCGAAGGCGCGGCCGGAGATCGACGCGCATGCGAAAAAATTCATCGGCATGTCGCCATTCTGCGTGCTCGCCACGTCCGGTTCGGACGGCAGCGTCGATGCGTCGCCGCGCGGCGGCAATCCGGGTTTTGTCAACGTCGCCGACCCGAACCGGCTGCTGATGCCCGATCGCTCCGGCAACAACCGGATCGACAGTTTTCGCAATATCGTCGAGGGCTCGGGCTTCGTGCAGTTGATCTTCTTCGTGCCGGGCGTCGACGAGACGCTTCGCGTCGGCGGCACCGGCAAGCTGTCAGCCGAGCCGGATCTGCGGGCCGCGATGGAGGAGTTCGGCAAGCTGCCGCGCGCGGTACTGAGCATCGCGGTGCACGAGGCCTATTTCCATTGCGGCAAGGCGCTGATGCGCGCAAAGCTGTGGTCATCGGAGACGCGGGTCGAACGCGCAGGTTTTCCGAGCATCAGCCAGGTGATCCACGATCAGACCAAGCTCGGCGAGCCTGAAAGCCAGGCCGAAGTCGAGGTGCGCTACCGGACGCAGTTGTGACGAAGAAGCTTCGCACTGCCCTGCCCTGACGTTGGCTGTCGTACCCCGCGAAAGCGGGGTATCCAGTACGCTGCAGCATCTCGATTCCATCGCGACTGTTCTGGAATACTGGATCACCCGCTGGAGCCTGTCATCGGGCGGCGCGTTGCGCCGACCCGGTGGCGGGTGATGACGGCTGTGAGCGTTGTTGTTCGCGATGCGCGGCGACCCAGACAGCGAGCTTCGCTCGTCTCGCCTCCTCCACAAGCGTAAGAAATTCAGTGCTCGCTCTCGAGCCCGCCGACGTGCTTCTGGGTGTAGAGCTCAAGCCCGATCCGCCCGATCAGATCAAGCTGGGTTTCGAGGAAATCGATGTGGTGCTCCTCGTCCTTCATCAGGCTTTCGAACAGATCGCGTGAGACGTAGTCCTTGACGCCGTGGCAATAGGTCGCGGCTTCCTGGTAAAGCGCGCGGGCGGCAACCTCGGAAGCAAGATCGCATTCGATGATTTCCTTGACGTTCTGCCCGATCCGCAAGGGATCGAGCACCTGCATGTTGGGAAAGCCGTCGAGGAACAGGATGCGGTCGGTGAATTTGTCCGCGTGCTCCATCTCCTCGATGGATTCCTTGCGCCAGGTCTTGGCCATCTCCAGCAGGCCCCAGTTGTTCAAAAGCCGATAATGCAGCCAATACTGGTTGATGGCGGTAAGCTCGCTGCGGAGACCCTTGTTGAGATAATCGATGACTTTTAGGTCGCCCTGCATGATGCATTCTCGCTGCCGGGGCCGCTCGGGGCGGCCCTCATAAGGTAAGTTAGAACGCTACTAAGTCACATTATGGGGGAGAGCAACCCTCATGCCGAAAGGGCCGCGCGGAACGCAAACAATATTCAAAGTCTCAGATGGCAGCTTCGAGGGGGAATTCGCCATGGATAGGCGCGTCCACATCCTTGCGGCTGTGCGGGCATCCGGAACAGCAGGCCTTGGCGCACGCGCCCAACGCTTCGTCAATGATCGTCTTGATGGTGCGCGCACATCGTCCACATTCGGCGCTGCAACCGAGGCAGCCGTAGATCTGCTTGGCATTGCGCGGAAGGGATTCCGTCGCGTTGACGGCGTTGCGGACATCGTCGTCGCTGAGGACGTTGCAGGAACAAACAATCATGAAAACGCGCAGGTCCTTCGGTGATGCGGGCCACAGGTATTCAAGACGGCGGCAGGATGCAAAAGGAAAAACCGTCTTTTCAAGTGATTCCAAAGTGATGCGTGACACAGACTAGAATGAATCTAAAAGACCGCGCTTGCGGCAGGTCAAACGGCCGCTGCTTTTCCGATAGCCGCAAGCGTCAATCGCCTCCGCCACCCCCGTCGCCGCCGCCACCGCCATCACCGCCATCACCGCCTCCTCCGCTGTCGCCGCCGCCGAAGTCGATCGGATTGCCCGAACCGTCCAAAGCGGAATGGTCGCCACCGAACCAATGAGAAAGGCTCCAGCCGCCGTCGCCGCAGCCATAATCGCCGCCGTCCGCTCCGGAGCTGTTGCCAGAAGATCCACGATTGGCGCGGCGGTTCTGCAATCGCGTCATCAGCAGGTAGCAAATCAGCGACGTCCCGCCGACTGCAATTGCGAATGCCGCCACCGCGCTTGTCATCGTTTTCTCTCGCCTGAAAATCGGATTGTGCGGTGCGGCAATACCATGGGACAGCCAATATTGGTCGCGAAATGTGGCGGGTCCGTTCATTGATCATTCAAGCGAAATGTGGAACTTTCGCCACTGGAATGTCCTTGCTCCATGAGAAAGGTGAAGCCATGAGGAAAACATTGATGGCGCTCGCTGCCGTCGCCACCCTGGCCGTTTCGGCCGTGGCGGCACCCGCGCCGGCGCACGCACAACGTGGTTTTGGTCCAGGTCTCGCTGCCGGCTTGATCGGCGGCGCCATCGTCGGCGGCGCGCTTGCCGGTCCTGGCTATTACGGCCCCGGCTATGGCTATTACGGACCGGGCTATGGCTATTACGGCGGCCCGGCCTATGTCGCTGACGACTATTACGGCAGCTGCACCTGGCAGCGGCAGCGTTTCTGGGATGGGTATGGCTGGCGGATTCGCCGTGTCAGGGTGTGCGGCTGATCCCGTTCACCTTCATTACAAAGCGCCCGGTTGTCCCTTCAAAACAGCAGGTGTCTCGCTGGTGGCCTGAAAAAACCTTTTTTTCAGGCCACTGGGACAAGGGTGTTTACTTTCGATTGACTGTTGTGCGCTTTTTGGCGAAACGGCCAGTTTCGAACACTGCGTGTGAGTTATCCTAAACCCGGCGCTGACTTAAAGCACCACCTCCAGGAGAGCCAAAGACATGAAGAAGACATTTGCTGCCTTGGTCGCAGTCGCAACGATCGCAGGTTCGCTCGCGACGACACCCGCAAGCGCACAGCGCGGCGTTGCCGCAGGCGTGGTGGGCGGACTGATCGGCGGCGCGATCATCGGCGGGGCTATCGCCAACAGCCGTCCGGCCTATGGCGGTCCGGTGTACGTCGAGGAAGCTCCCCCGTGCCGCGTGGTTCGCGAGCGTTTCTGGGATGGTTACGGCTGGCGCTTCCGCCGCGTCCAAGTCTGCGACTGATCTGACCGGACCGGCGCGGAATTCATTACGCGCTTTGAGTCTAGACCCGGCCGAACTTTCGGCCGGGTGTTTTTTGTGTGCATTGCTCTCTGCCTTGAGGTTGATCCATCTGGGTTGAAGCATCGATTTCAATGTCGCGGCGGCGGAAGCGCAGCTCCCTCTCCCACCCAACTCGGGTTTACCAGAGTTGGGCATATTAAATTGTCGAAGTCGGATATATCCGACTTCGTTTGGGAGAGGGGGTACGGTCTATCGATGGAGTGTAACCCCTCACCCGGCACTACGCGGTAGCGAATGCGAAGCATTGGCGTTCTTTTCTAAGGACGGCAGCCACCGGCCGCCTATGCTCCCCCAAAGGGAGAGGTGACAGAACTCCTGAACTCAGATCACGTCAGCGCGCCGCGCCGATCGAACGCAGCACCGCTACGCTCGGCCAGCAATCCACTTTGAGCCCGGCGGATTTCTGATAGGCCCCGAGTGCCGAGCGCGTCTTCATTCCTGCCTTGCCGTCCAGTTTGTCGGCATAGAGACCGATGCGCGTGAGGTGACGCTGCATGGCTTCGACGTCGGCGGTGCGCAGCTGCGTCGACGCCGACCACGGCGTCGCGAACGGCTGCGGACTGACCATGCGGTCGCTGAGGTGGCCGACGAACAGCACATACAGGTCCGAAAAATTATATTCCTTGATGACGAAGTAATTCTTGGTGGTCAGAAACGCCGGACCATAGATGCCTTCGGGCTGCAGCAATGAGGCCGGTTGCGCCTGCTCGGCGGCACCGAGTTTTTGGCCGCGAGGCGAGCGCATCCGGCACCGAATTCCAGATGTCGCGGCGGCCGTCACCATCGAAATCGACGCCGTGCTTGTAGAATTCCGATGGGAGGAATTGCGTGAGACCGGTGGCGCCGGCCCAGGACGAGCGCATATCCTTGCGTGCCACTTCGCCATCGCCAATGATCTTCAGCGCCAGAATGAACTCGGTGCGGTACTGATCCTTGCGGCGGCCGACATAGGCTTGCGTCGCCAGCACCCGCACCGCATCGTAGGGCAGCGTGTAGCGGCCATAGTCGGTTTCGCGGCCCCAGATCGCCAGTACCACGGTGGCGGGCACGCCGAAACGCGCTTCGATCGCGCTCAAGGCGTAGCGATGCTTCGCCATCAGCCGTTGCCCCTCCTCGCGCAATGCTGGCTTCCTTGATGTAATCAGCCGGCACCTGCACGAACTCGGCCTGCGATGGCGCGCCGGTCGCCGGCCGTCCCGGCAGGATCAAGTCGGGCAATTTGTAATCCGGCTCAAGACCGCGGGTCTCGGCATCAAAAGTCGCGCGCGACACCCCGGCGGCCTGCGCTTCCGGCCACAGCGAGGCGATGAATCGGGTGAAGCCTGAGTCGGCGGCGCGGGCGGGCTGTATGCCCAGAAGAACGATTCCCAACAGAATGCCGACCCGTCCAATCATGGCTGCATATTGCACTCACGCACCTGTTCCGTCACGTTTGGCGACCGGCTGCGCGGATGAGTCGCCCAACCCACCCGATTGTAACCAGTCGAGATCGTCAGCGCGATGTTCTTCCCAAAGACCAACGTCAAGAATGATCCGCTCCGTCGGTGGCACCGGCCCGACCGGCACTTCTTCGCCAACGGAGCCTGTCAGGTGTTGGCCTTCGCGTTCCTCGAACGCTATCCCGACATGGGTTTCCATGCCCGCTGGATCAAACCGGCGGCCGGGTTTACCGGCAACCACATCTACGTTACCGACGGGATCAACGCATTCGATTATCACGGCCTCACGACGGAGCAACGGCTGCTCGCGTTCGGCTTCAAGCGTGGCCGGCGGTTTTTTCCAGGCTGGGCGGCAACGCTTGTGGACTTGCCGGCCGACGTTCTCGTTTCCGAACAGGGCTCAAGGCAAATCGAAGGTCTGTGGCTGCGCGAACCAAAGCAATTCCTTCATGACGCGCTGCCCCGCGCCCGCAACTTTCTCGAAAGCTTCGGCGATATCAGACTTCGACTTGCCACGTGACGCTGCCGCCTCAGCCCTCACCTCACCGCCACAATGAAAATCCGAGGAAACCGCAGCAGCACCTTGCCGTCGGCCTGCGGCAGATAGCTCGACGCGATGCGCGCGGTGTATTCGGCGAGATATGCTTTGCGTTCGGGCGGATCCAGGGGATCGACGAACGGCCGCAGGCCGCTTCCCTTGACCCACTCCACGATCGCGGCGGCATCGTCGAGCACGTGGTTATAGATCGTGTGCCAAATTTCCAGCCGGCTGCAGAGCGGGCCCAGCGCATCGTAATAGACGCCCGGCTTCGGAAGAGCATCGCGGAGCCGTGCGGTCTCGGCCAGCGTTGTGCGCCACGGCTCCAGCAGCGCGACCTCGCGCATCAGGACATGGGCGGGCTCATCGAGATTATCGGGCATTTGCACCGCAAGGACACCGCCCGGCGTCAACGCGCCGAGCAGCCGCTGCAGTTGCCTGAGATGGCCGGGCACCCACTGGAAGATCGCATTGGCAAACAGCACGTCGGTCTTTTCCGGCGGCACCCAGTGCACGACGTTGGCCTCGGTAAACGTCCGTCCCGGCAGCCGTTCGCGCGCCTGCCGCAGCATGTCGGCCGAAGTATCGACGCCGATCACCTCTGCCTGCGGCCAGCGCCTGACCAGAAGCTCGGTTGAATTGCCCGGACCGCACCCGATATCGATGACCCTGCGCGCCTCGGCAAGCGGGACTTGCGCCAAGAGGTCGCGAGACGGGCGGGTCCGCTCATCCTCGAACTTGAGATATTGCGCAGCGCTCCAGTCCGCCATCGCCAGGATTCCAGTTTACCGCGTCAGCTTCTTGTACTTCATGCGATGCGGGATGATGGAATCCTGTCCCAGCCTGCGCATCTTGTCCTTTTCATAATCCTGGAAATTGCCCTCGAACCATTCGACGTGGCTGTCGTCCTCGAAGGCCAGGATATGCGTGGCGATGCGGTCGAGAAACCAGCGGTCATGGCTGATGATCACGGCGCAGCCGGCGAAATCCTCCAGCGCCTCTTCCAGCGCGCGCAGCGTGTCGACGTCGAGATCGTTGGTGGGCTCGTCGAGCAGCAGCACGTTGGCGCCGGACTTCAGCATCTTCGCCAGATGCACGCGGTTGCGCTCGCCGCCTGACAGCGAGCCGACCTTCTTCTGCTGATCGGCGCCCTTGAAATTGAACGACGAGCAATAGCCGCGCGAATTGACCTCGCGCTTGCCCAGAACAATGAGTTCGTTGCCGCCGGAGATTTCCTCCCACACGCTCTTCTTGCCGTCGAGACTGTCGCGCGACTGGTCGACATAGCCGAGATGCACGCTCTCGCCGACCGTGATGGTGCCCTTGTCCGGCGTCTCCTGCTTGGTGATCA
>WNEZ01001434.1_pt1 | contig 20028 bp, 15 predicted proteins | sample 5400521 | NCBI WGS metagenome assembly WNEZ01 (sample SAMN13153339, study PRJNA577476) | soil metagenome | isolation source: 120 cm saprolite under Douglas fir tree site 2 hole 1 replicate 1 | place: USA:California | collected 2015-04-18 | reverse complement strand
GCTGCGCTGGCGCCGGTTGATTTTGTGCTCTCGGCTGAGGGCTTTGCTGGCGGCTGGCTTGGCCGCGCTGGCTGGAGGCGCGCGGATCGAACTGGCCCTCGTTGGGGCTAAAGGTATGGGGGGTTGGCCGAGTCATCTGCGATTGAGTAGCCGGGCGACCCTGCGATTGCTGGCTCTGCTGGCGGTTCTGCGACTGCTGTGGGTATGAACGGCCATCCATGCGCTGGGCCGGCGCGGGCATGGGCCGTTGCGGCGTGGCGGCTGGGGCAGAACGGCCATAGCTGGCGTTGTTATCGCGGCCGCGGTACTGGTCGATGCGTGGATTGCTGCGGTCAATGTTGCGATCGATATTCGTGTTGGTCGGAGCAGGACGATCATTTCCGGGCGATTGCGTGTTGGGACGGCCATTATTGCCCGGTCCGTCTCCAGGTCTATTTCCACGCCCATAGCCGCCGGACGTGCTGTTGGGTCGCCCGTTGTATGCATTGTTTGCGGGCCTGTCGTTAACCCGGCCGTTATACCCAGTGTTTACCGGCCTGTCGCCGACTCTGGCGTTAATTCCGCTGTTTCCTGGCCTGTCGGTGGCCCGGCCGTTATTACCATTGTTACCCGCACCGTTGCCGAAGCGCCCGTTATTAGCATTGTTTCCCGGACCGTTGCCGGGGCGCCCGTTATTGGCGTTGGTCATCCGGTTGGCGCGATTGTTGTTCACCTGTACGTTGTTGTAGTTGACGTTTCTGTGGATGGAATTGTAGCGGTCGAGGTTATTTTCGTTCACGCTGCGATTGATGACGTTTCTGTTCACGGTGATATTGTTGTAGCGGTTGTTGACGTAGACGTTGTTTCGGAAATCTACCCGTCCGCGACTACGGCCGATCCATCCGCAATTCCAGCAACCGCCTCCCCAGCCTTCGCTTCTCCACCCGGTGTAGTAAACGCCTCCCCAGCCGCCGCCGTATCCCCAGCGAAAGTCCAGGTTCAGCCAGGCGCCGATGGGAAATCCAACGCCAAAGGTGATGGCCGACCCGTAATACGGGCGGCGATAGTAAATGATTCCGGGATCATAGACCGGCACATAGATATATTCCGGCTGATACGGACTGATGGCGATGTAGTTGTCGTGTTCCAGGACTTCCTGCTGCTCCGAGGATTGCAGATTTCCCGCGGTGCGCGCCAGGTGCCGCAAATGTTGCACCGAGGAGGCCACGTCCGTGGACTGGTTGACATACGCTTGCCCAACCGAAGTGGTCCAGTCAATCTTGTCTGCCATCATCCCGATTACCGTCGGATAGTGGGCGACGGCTCTTACGCTGACATCCCAGTCCTGATCATCCACACCGTTCGGCCCGTTTGCGCGAACATAGCGTGCGGCTTCTTCGATCTGGTCCGGAAAAGTTGCGGCGACAAAAAGCTGGGCGAGAAGCGGGTCGGGATAGAGGGCGACGGGGGATAGAAGATTGTCTAGCTGGTCGGGAGAAAAATTTTCGTATGCAGGGCCCTGATCCTGCTGCTGGTCCTGCTGTTGATATTGCGACTGATTTTGCTGCGGATACTGTTGTTGGTCTTGCTGTTGATCTTGTGGGGAGAGGCTCGCAGGAGCCGGAGCAGCTTCGAGAGGCAGGAGATGCATGAAACAGAAGGTGAATAAAACGGGTAAGGCTGTACGCATAAGTCGGGTATCTCCTAGGGTGAAGCATGCCGGAAATCGAGGAGCCTGAATGTCTCAAATGAGACAGCTCCGGCAAGAGCGACTGGAAAACGAGCTTTGAAGGCTTGGTACTGGTAAGGTCGTGTGGGCGAGGATTTCGTTCACAAGTGATCAGGAATTGCCGGCAGTCTTTTTGAGGCAGGCGCTCGGCGACGTTGTACGCTGACAATGACCGGTGTAGAGTACGGGCGGATTGAAAAAGAAACGAGGGTTACGAATTGATGCAGTCGAGCAAAGGAGATTTTTCGGCGAAATTGTTCCGTTTGTCTCTGGCAGCGTTTTTTTCCATTGTCCCGCTTGCAGCGGCCGGGCAAAACAGCACAACAAAGCCGGGTGCGTGGTCCGGCGTCCTGGTGTCCAGCGGTTGCAACGCGGACGAGGCGTTCGCGGAATCACCGGAGTGCATGAAAGAAGTGCCGGGTGCGAAGTTTGCGTTGTATGACGATACGAACAGGGTGATGTACGGGCTTGAGCCGCAGGGCGCGGTGACCACTCACATGGGAGACACGGTGACGGTGCGGGGCCGTCTCGATGAGGGTACGATTCAGATTGCTTCTCTCGAGTTGATGTCGATTGGTCTGGCGGTCGGACAAAGGGCTCCGGCTTTTTCGGTGCACGACCAGTTTGGACGGGTACAAACTCTCGAATCCTTGAAGGGACCGAACGGGACCGTGTTGCTGTTTTTTCGTTCGGCGGACTGGTGACCGTTCTGCAAAGGGCAGCTGGTCCAGCTGCAGAGCGCGGTTCCGCGATTCGAAAAGCAAGGGGTGAAGCTGGCGGCGATCAGCTATGACTCGGAAGAAATCCTGAAATTTTTTGCGGACCGGCACAAGATCACGTACTCGATGCTGGCTGACCCGGACTCGAAGACCATCACGGCTTATGGCGTGTTTAACGCGGAAGCTACCGGGATGCAGAAGGGCTTTGCCCGGCCGGGATATTTTTTCATTGATTCGAAAGGCGTGATTCAGGAAAAGTTTTTTGAGGCGAAATACCGGGAACGGCTAACAGGGAATAGCATTATTGCGAAGCTTTTTCCGGAATTGGGACAGGAAGTCACCGAGACGGTGGAAGCGCCGCATCTGCAACTGGCGCTCGAGCAATCGGATCTCACCGGCGTTCCTGGTACGCGCATTACGCTCCTTGCGGAAGTGCGGCTGCCGGCGGATGTGCATGTGTATGCGGTAGGAGCGCAGGGTTACAGGCCCATCAAGCTTGTGCTTGACGCGGTGCGGGAGATGGAATTCAAGCCGGCAGTTTACCCGGCGTCTAAGACACTCTATTTGCCGGCGATCAAGGAAAAAGTGCCGGTGTTCGAAGGGACGTTTCGCGTCAGCGAGGATGTGAAGGTGAGCTCCAGTTCGGAGTTTTGGGGCTCGCTGGGGAAAGATGGGAAAGTTTTTACGATTGCGGGGAAGCTGGAGTATCAGGCTTGCGACAAGGCAATTTGCTACCTGCCGACTTCGGTGCCGGTGAAATGGGAATTGCACGTGTTTCCGCTGGATCGGACGCGGGCTCCGGTGGAAATTCGGCACAAGTAGGCACCGCACCAGTTGCTTGCAAATGACTGGGGCGGCGTGCAGAATGGCGCGGGCTTTGGAATGGCTGAATCGCCGGATCATTCGCGGCAGTTAGCAAACTTCACGCCTACACTTGTCCTGCTGACCCTTTGCGGCCTCATCAACTACGTTGACCGCGGCAATCTCTCCGTTGCAGCGCCGCTGCTGAAAGCCGAGTTGAACCTTTCACCGTCGCAACTTGGCATCCTGTTCGCAGCCTTCTTTACCACGTACACCGGGATGCAATTTGTCGTCGGCTGGGTGGTGGACCGGTTTGACGTCAACCGCGTCCTCGCGGCCGGATTTCTGTTGTGGTCGCTGTCGACGGCATTGACAGGGGTCGTGCGGGGATTCGCCTTGCTGCTGGTGATGCGGCTGATTCTTGGAACCGGCGAATCCGTGGCGGTACCCTCATGCTCCAAGATCATTGCGCGGCATCTGCCGGAGCACCGCCGAGGTTTCGCTAGCGGCGCCATCATGTCCGGGTTACGGCTCGGGAATGCGGTGGGCACGTTTGGCGCCGGGTTCCTGATGGCAAAATTCGGCTGGCGGCCGGTGTTTATTGGGATTGGACTCGTCAGCTTATTGTGGCTCCCGGCATGGAAGAAATGGATGCCGCGAGGCGGGCACTTGTTGACGCGCCCTATAACGGTGGGTCCGGGCTACATGAATATCTTCAAGCAACGATCATTTTGGGGCACTTGCTCCGGCCAGTTTTGCTGCAACTACTTGCTGTATTTCATGCTGACGTGGCTGCCCACCTATCTTGTGCTTGAGCGTCATTTGTCGGTAGCAATGATGGCCAGGGTGGCCGGCCTGTACTACTTGGTGGACGCGGCGTCGGCCATCTCAACCGGATGGCTTCAGGACTTTTGGATTCGGAAGGGCTACACGCCGACGCTGGTGCGCAAATCGGCGATGGCCATCGGATTCATCATCTCTGCAATCGCAATCAGTGGCTGCGCGGTTGCTGGACCGAAAACCTATGTAGCCTGGCTGATGGCCGCAGGAGTGGGCTGTGGGATGACTTCACCGGGGATCTTTGCGTTTTGCCAGACGCTGGCGGGGCCGCAAGCCACCGGAAAGTGGTACGGCGCGCAAAACGGCTTCTCGAACCTCGCCGGCGTCGTGGGACCGGCGCTCACTGGATTTGTTCTGGAACGAACTGGAAATTTTGTAGCGCCATTCGCCATCACAGCCGCGTTATGCATCGCAGGCGGGCTCGCCTGGGTGTTCCTAGTTGGGCGCGTTGAACAAATAGACTGGGGGCCGGAACGCGAAGCTTCCATCGCGACGGCCGACGCTCGAGCCTAGAAGTTGAGGAACGTTGGCGGACTGCGTCCGAGTCACGGCGCAATCCACTCATTCACTGGCCTTAAATCCACGCATTGAAGCTGATTGCAGAAGCAATTCGTCGCCGTGAAGATTCAGCACGGGTACCGCTCAGAGGGGTCAATCCAACTGCGTGTGCCAAGTTAGGGGCAGCGGTGCTGCGCCCCTACAAAGACGAGGACGAAGACAAGGATAAAGACAAGAGGGAGCGGGCGAGTTTGCGCTTCTGTGTGATCGTTTTCATCACAGTGGGAAGCACAGCAACTTGCATGCCGAGGGCGGCAATGGCGGCCGATTGGGATTTGTCGGCGGGGTCAATAACGAATGTGGCGGTGAAATCGGCGTAGAGCTTGGCGACGCCGAGGGCGTTGGGGTCGTGGCCAAGTTGGGCCAGCATTTTGTCGGAGGGGCCTTTCAGGGACTTGCCGCCGACGATGGGGCAGACAGCGAAGACCCTTGCTCTGTTGGCACGAAGTTCGTCGCGGATCTGGGGGACGGCGAGAATTGGGCCAACGCTGATCAGCGGATTGCTGGGGCAGATTAGGATGCGATCGGCGTCGCGGATGGCCTCGAGGACTCCGGGAGAGGGCCGCGCGGATTCCACATTGGCGAAGCGGATGCCCTTCACGATGGGTTCGGTGTGCCGCTTGACGAGATATTCCTGGAAATGGAGCGGACCTTCGTTCGAATCGATGATGGTGGGGACAGGACTGTCTGACATGGGCAGGATGCGGGATTTGACGCCGAGGGCGGTACGGATGGAGTCGGCAGCTTGCGAGAGAGTTTTTCCTTCGGCGAAGAGGGCGGTGCGATGGATATGCGTGGCGAGGTCGCGGTCACCGAGGTTGAACCAGTTGGGGCGGCCGTAGGCGGCGAGATGTTTTAAAGCATGAAAGGATTCGTTGCGAAGGCCCCAGCCTTTCGCGGGATCGACTACTCCCGCCAAAGTGTAGGTGACGATGTCCAGGTCCGGCGAAATCTTCAAGCCATGGAGGACGATATCGTCTCCAGTGTTGACGATGATGGTCAGCAAGTTTGGATCCATCACGTCATATAGACCGAGGAGAAGTTTTGAAGCGCCAACGCCACCCGCGAGCGCAGTGATTTTCATTTTTCTTTTCGTGGGCATAGAGAGGTCAGATGCGAGCGGTGTGGGCGGCGTCACGAGCGAATCCATCGGCGTCGGCTACGGCTTTGATTCGATTGCTGACGCGAGAACAGAGGAATTCGTCGCGAGAAACGAATTCGGGGTAGAGCGCGAGGCGTTCACGCAACGTGAAACCGCGGGACTCAGTCTCGGATTGCAAATGAGAGATTTGCGGCCAGGCGGCTTCGGGATTGATGAAATCTTTTGTGACGGGGGAAATGCCGCCCCAATCGTTGATGCCGGCTTCAAGCAAGCGAGGGAAATCGTCGTAGCTGAGATTGGGCGGGGCTTGAACATTCATGTGGGGACCTAGAATCAGGCGGGCCAAAGCAATTGTGCGGAGCATGTCTTCGAGTGAAGGCTCGGGGTGCGCGGCCATCGGGATTCCAGGTTTGGCGCGAAAATTCTGGATGATGACTTCCTGGATGTGGCCGTACTTTTCGTGGAGCGCACGAATGGCGAGAAGAGAGTCCATACGCTCTTCTATGGTTTCGCCGATGCCGATGAGGATGCCGGTGGTGAAGGCAATGTGTAGTTTGCCGGCTTCCTCGATGGTGCGGAGGCGGAGCGCGGGGACTTTGTCCGGAGCTTTGGCATGGGGCAAACCGTCGCGCATAAGGCGAGGGCTGACATTCTCAAGCATCAGGCCGACGCTGGCGTTCGAATCTTTCAGGCGTTCGAGAGAGGGACGATCCATGATGCCGGGATTCGCGTGAGGCAGCAGACCGGTCTTTTCGAGGACCAGTTCGCACATGGCGGCGAGATAGTCGAGTGTGCGGGAGTAGCCCTGGGAGCGAAGGAATTCGCGGGCTTCGGGGAAAATCTTTTCTGGTTGGTCGCCGAGGCTGAAGAGGGCTTCCTTGCATCCGGCGGTGCGGGCGCGTTCGGCTAACGCGAGTACTTCGCTCGGGGTCATGAAGTGGGCGCCAGGCTCTCCGGGATCTTTGCGGAAGGTGCAGTAGCTACAGTAGTCGCGGCAAAGGGTGGTCAGTGGAATGAAGACTTTTTTGGAAAAGGTGATGACATTCCCTTTGCCTTCGGCGCGGAGTTCGGTGGCGACGCTGAGGAGGTCGGATAGGGAAGCTTGCGCGGCCAGCTGAAGGGCGTCTTCGCGAGTGAGGGGATGGAGGGTAGTGCGCATGTGAGAGCTGTTGGGCGTACAAAAAGAATTTAGCACAGAGGGCGCCCCGACAGGGCCGAGGTTAACTCCGGGCACAGAGTACGTTTGAGAAGAGGAGATTAGCGGAAGAGGTCCTCGGCGGCAGGGCGGATAATACGGGCGGCGGGTTCGGAGGAGGGCTGGTAACGATAGCCGCGAATGAGGACGACGGGGAAGCCTTCGGATTTGCCCATTAGGAGCCCGGCCGCGGCGGCGAGTTCATCGGCAATGGCGAGAACCGTGGCGGTGAGAGGCTTGCCGTCGCGATCGCGGGTGCCGCGCAAATCGAGCAGAACAGGCAAGCCCGCGGCGCCGATGGCGACGTCGGTTAGCCCGAGGCGCCAGGGACGGCCGAAGGTGTCGCTGATGATGACAGCGATGCGCTTGCCGGTGCGCTTGCGCAGCGCGGAGGCGAGATTGGTTGCGGACAGGTCGGGATCGCGCGGGAGTAAGGTCACGACATCGTCGCCGGGGACGTTCGAATGATCCACGCCTGCATTCGCGCAGACATAGCCATGGTGCGTTTCGGCAATCAGCACGGGGTCGGTGCGAACGAAGCGGCGCGACTCTCTCAGGATTACTTCGACGAGCCGGGGGTCTTTCTTTTGCCGCTGGGCGATGGCCTCGGCCTGAGGCGAGGGCGAGACGGTTGTCAGTGAGACGAGCGCGCCTTCGGCTTTCGAAACAATCTTTTGCGCGATGACGAGAATATCGCCACTTTCGAAATGCAGTTGTGCTTCGCGGGCGGCATTGGAGATCTGCTCGGAGAGATCGTCGCCGTGCCGAATTTCGGGTAAGCCGGGCAGGGGGAACAGGCGCAAGCCGGGACCGGTTGCAAGAGCCTTCTTCGAGGAAGAGCGAAATGTGGAACGCTTGGCCATGAGCGCGGAATGGAAATCTTACGCGAGCCGCGAAGACGTTTCACCTGTGAAAAACGGGACGCTAAAAGTGAAACGGGCGCTAGCTTCTCAGCGAACGCCCGTTCAAGACGGTCCTCGACCGAAAGTGATGCCTAGCTGCTGTGGGGAGGCTTGTCCTTGTCCTTGTCCTTGTCCTTCGGCGGCTTGTTGGAGGGCTTGTCTTTCGGAGGCTCCTGCTGTTTCTGGCGTTCCTGCTGCTGTTTTTGCTCCAGCTTCTGCTGCTCCTGCCCGTGTTTCTGCTCGAGTTGCTGGAGCTGCTGCTGCTGTCTCTGGTCGACTTGCTGCCTTCTAGCGTCACCAGCATTTGTTTGCGGAGTCTTTTGCTGCTGCTGAACCTGTCTCTGGTCGACTTGCTGGGGCTGCTGCTGTCTCTGGTCGGCTTGGGACCTTCTGGCGTCCTCAGCATTTGTCTGCGGAGTCCGTTGCTGCTGCTGAACCTGTCTCTGGTCGACTTGCTGGGGCTGCTGCTGTCTCTGGTCGACTTGCGGCCTTCTAGCGTCCTCAGCATTTGTCTGCGGAGTCCGTTGCTGCTGCTGAACCTGTCTCTGGTCGACTTGCTGGGGCTGCTGGGACTGCTGCTGTTGTCTCTGGTCGGTTTGCTGCCTTCTAGCGTCATCAGGATATTTCTGCTGAATCCGTTGCTGTTCCTGGACTTGCTTCTGCTCGACCTTCTGGCGCTCCTGGTCTTGTTTCAGGCGGAGCTGGTCCGCCTGCTGCTGATGCCTCTGATCGAGCTGCGAGTTCTCAGCGGGATTTGGATTCGGGTTCCCGCCGTTGGGCCGAGCGGTGGCCGGACGATCGTTATAGGACCTTTCCCGGCCGTTGTTGGCGCGTGAACTTCCCGGCTGATTGCCTTGTGGCTGCTGGCCGGAATTATTGGAAGCCGGTGCCCTGTTCGGATTATTTTGCACATTTGCCGATGGTTGTCCGGCGTTGTTGGAGGCCGGAGGCCTGCTCGAATTATTCTGCTCATTGGACTGCCGCTGGCCGTCGCTGTTGGGACTAGGCGGCCTGCTCGAATTATTCTGCACGTTCGTCTGTGGCTGACCCGTACGATTGCCTTTGTCCTGTGGCCGACCGGGCCCGTTGGCACGGACGTTTCGGGGAGTATCGAGTTGGGCGGGCGGCGCCATCTTGATATTCGGACGATCCTGTTGCGTGTTCTCGGGCTGCACTCGACGCATCTGAGAGACGGCCGGCGGCACGCCGCCATTGGCTCTGATCTCTTGCTGTTGCTTTACGAAGGAAACAGGAGCGGGGGGCGGGGGCGTCTTGGCCACGACGGGGCGTTCCTGAAGCCTCTCTGGAGGCCTTGCCGCACCTGTAGCGCCGGCGCCAAGCACGCTTCTTTGTTGCGGAGCAACCGTTGGCGTGGTCGGATTGACCTGCGCAGACTCTACTTCCCGGCGATCGACCCTTAGCATGTTTCGCCCAACAGGCTGCGCGGACGAAAAATTCTGCTGCGATGTGGCGGTTACGCCATTCGGCGCGCTCCGGTTGACGTAGGTGATGTTGGTCACGTTCTTGTTGACGATGACGTTGTTGTAGTAATTGTTCACAACGGTGTTGTTCACCGTGGTGTTGGATACGTTTACGTTTGTCACGTACGTGCGGCTTACGTGATAAGAAGGCTGGTAGACCTCACGCGGCCCAAGCGGGAACCAAGCCACGCCACCGCCACCGCCTCCTCCGATTCCAATGCCGACGCTGAAGTGCGGCCCGCCGACCCAAGCAACAAGAGCGGGGGCATAAACCGGGCGCACGTACTCGACATCTATCTCCCGCCGGGGCGGGCACGGCACCCAACCCCAAACGCCGCCGACCGTAACCCAGCGGCCGTAATGGAATGGCGCAAAGCCCCAAGGAGCATCATCTACCCAGGTCCAGCCCCAAGGCGAAATCCATACCCAGTGGCCATAGCGATAAGGCGCCCAACCGACGATAGTGGTGTGCGGAAACCAAACGGTGCCGTACTCGGACACCTGGCGCCAGCCTCCGTTGTCGTCGAGGTCTTCATAGCCAATCACGTCAGATGAAACGTAGCGAGAGGATTGTGAGCGATCTTCGCGGCGATCGCGGTCACGAGACCAGCGGTCGAAGTCGTCATCGTCATTGCCGAATCTCTGAATGTCGGCGTCGAGCTGGTCAATGCCGGCAAACGTGCCGGTTTCCCGTGGATGAATTGTATAGGCGGAGCCACCGCCAGTGACTTCGCCTTCGCCGTCGCGAACGGTCACGAAGGTGGTATCGCCGGCTTCATTGACGTTTATCTTGTAGTTGCCCGGACGAAGGATCGAGAAGGCAAGGTTGGGAGTATCGATTTCGAAAGTCTCGTCCTGGTCGAGACGCCGCACACGCACGTCAAGGGTGCCTTCGGTGAGGCGGATCTGGGCCATGCGGTCGTCCAGATTCAAAAATGAAAAACCGGTGTTACTGGAAAGGCGGATTGCCGCGGAGCCGATATGCAGCTCGGCGCGGGCGCCGTTGTCGGTCCAAAGCTTATCGCCGGTAGTAATCGGACGATTGACGACCGCGGAAACCCAATCGTCGGTGCCCCCCGGATTAAACGAAACGGTGCCCTGAGCGTAGCTGAGGCGAGCGACGCGGCTTGGCGGATCGTCTTCATCGGCTGCGGCACGCTGCGGCGCAAAGAAAGCCACCGCCAGCATAACGCTGACGAGGCTTGCCAATTTGAGTAAGTGTTTTCTCATCTCGAAATCTCTCCTGAATCACAAGCGGCGTCGTACACTCCGCCGCATACTCTCATGCCCTTGTACCCGGACTCTGCTCCTTTTGGCACATTAGCACTCCAATGGGGTGGTGCACCTATCCGGCCCTCGCCGCATGTCGAAACAGGAAATGCCTGATAGGAACTGCGTCACTTCATCTAACACGTGGAAGGCGAAACAGTTTCGAGGGACAAACTTCTGAGTGGCGTGGCGACTCTTCGGATCTGCAGCAAGGACCGCAACTAGAACGAAAGAGCGGAACGGAGAAATTTTCACAGTCTAAGTTGGCAAGGAAGAAAAACGGTCAAAACATCATCTCCCAATAGAAGAGCCCGTCCGAGAAATCTGGACGGGCCCGTGTGCGCTGGCTAATTAAGATTAGTGCCGGCCGTGGGAGCTGGAGCCTCCGCCGCCGCGCGGGCTTCCGCCGCCACCTCCATGGCTGCCTCCACCACTGGCGCCACGGCTGCTGCCTCCACCACTGGCGCCACGGCTGCCGCCCCCGCCCCCGCCGCTATAGCTGTGGCTGGGTGCGGAGTAGGAGCGCGAGGGAGCCTGGTAGCTGCCGCTAGGCGCGGAGTAAGAACGCGAGGGAGCGGGGTAGCTGCGGCTCGGCGCGGAATACGTCCGCGGAGACGAGTATGAGGGTGAAGGAGATGAATTGTACGCGCGCGGCTGCGGCTGCGAAGAGCCGCGATTGCTGTAGCTCGGTGTGTTTCCGTAGGAGCGCTGCGGCGGACTGTAAGAACGGTCGTTGTTGGAATAGCTTGGGCGGCTGCTGCTGTAATTTGGCGCAGAAGGCCGCGACGCCTGGCCGCTGACTGCTCCAGTTTGCGAATTCCCGCGTGCCGACGGCGGACGATTCGTATCTTGTGACCGCGCTATTTGCGTGGGCCCGTTCGCGGGGCGATTCGAGCTTCCCAAACCCGCCGGCGCCCGACCGCGATCTGTTGAATTCCCTTGCGCTGCCCAGGTGCGCGAGCTATTTCCTCGCTGAGTTGGGGCGTTACCCGAAACAGAAGCAGACGTCCGGTTCGAGTTTGTAATCGACGAAGGCGGCCGATTCTGCGAAAGATCTCGCTGGTGAGGAGTCATGCCGGACGTGCTGGGCATGTTACTCGGGCGGCTATTCATCGTGGATGCGCTGCCCGGACGGTTGTTCATCGTAGGAGCACCGTGCGATGGCATGTTCTGCGTGGCCGCGCGCTGATTCATTGTGCTGTTCGCTGGCGCGTTGCCTGAGCGGCCGGGAGTCAGGCCAGCGCTGTTAACCGTGCGGACGCGCATCTGGGATGCGCCTTGCGCCGGCGCAGTTCGCGCGATCACGGAACGGTTCTGAACCGAAGCCGGCGGTCGGGCGACGCTTGATCTCACATTCACGGAGCCGAGCGCGCTGTGCTGAGTTGGCCTGAGGCCGACCGAGTTGGTTACCTGCGCGCCTCTCAGCGCCGCTGGCGAGATGCGAACCCCGCTGCGGTTAATGGCTTGACCGCCAACGAAGGCATTACGATTAGCCACGGTCACCGCATTCACGTTGTGCGAATTCACGTAATTGAAATTGCGAGCGTTCGTGTTAAAGACATTCGTGTTCCGTATGTACGTATTGTGGATATTGATGTTTCGGATGTATCCGTCACGGCAGTGGTACCAGGGGTAAAACGGTTCGCCAAAGCCCAATGGGAACCAGCCGACTCCGACACCAAACCCGGCGCCGAAAAAGCCGACGAAAGCCGGTCCGTAAATTGCAGGACCATAATACGGACCAGGGCACCAGCCCCACCCACCCGCGAAATAGTTCCAGCGGCCGTAGTGGTACGGAGCAAAGCCCCAGGGAGAATAGTCAACCCAGGTCCAGCCCCAAGGGCCAACCCAGTTCCAATAACCATAGCTGTAAGGAGCCCAGTCGGGGGTAACTTCACGGGGATACCAAACGTGGCCGTATTCGGGCTCATCGCGCCAGGTGCCGTAATCGTCGAGGTCGCTGTATCCATCCATATCGCGCGAGACATACTTCCCCGAAACGGCGTTGTCTTCTTTCAGGTCGCGCTCGGCAGCCCAACGGTCGAGGCCGTCAGGACCTGGGGCCCTTTCAAAATGGGATTCAATGTTGTCCGTCCCAGTGAATTCGGCGCGCTCCTCAGCGCGTACTGGAAAAGTCTTGCCGCCGGCAGTCACTTCGCCCTCGCCACGGATCACAGTCACCCGGGCGGAGTCGCCGGTTTCATTCACGTCAATGCGAAATGCTCCGGCCTGTTTTACGACGAAGGCCACGTTCGGAGCGTCGACTTCGTAGGTGTCACCCTGGCGTAATTCGCTGACGCGGAAATTGATACTGCCTTCCGCAAGGCGCATCTGGGTAATGCCCTCGTCCAAGTTTAAGAAAGACAGTGCCGTCATGCTGCCAAGATGGATGGACACGGCGCCGGCTTGCAGTTCAACGCGGGAATCTTTGTCTGCCCAGATCTTGTCTCCGATGGTCATCGGGCGATTCCGGGCGGCTTCTCCCCAATCGCCTTGTCCACCGGGCTCCAGCGAGACGGAACCATCCACGTAGCTGATGCGCGCAACGCGCGTGGGCGGATCTTTTTCTTGGTCCGCTCGCGCCTGCGGCGCGACAAAACTCAAAAGACCAGCGAAACATAGCAGCAGGCCTAAGCTGGTCCTGCCGGTAAATGTCATCGTCTTCATGTTCATGACGAACCCTCGGTTCTCGGTCGGGACGCGGGCCGCTGCGGCCCTCTAATGAGACGTTCTAGCCGGTGGGAGCGTAACATCTCATTCATGCTCCCGTAGGGTAGAACACCGCAATGGGAAAGAAGTTGCCCTCGCGGACGACCCTTGCTCAAGTTGCTTGGTCAAGCAGAGCTTAGCCCTTTGTTTTGAATAACTTGCGTTATATCTGGACGTAAGGACAGGCGCTCCTCCCAGGTTTAGCGCAGTGCCGAATAGAGGGCCTGCTTCCAGCGCTTATTATCGATGGTCCAGTAGACTTTGGCGCGCTTGCCTCGCTCCAAAATAGGCGCCCAAACCGCCCGATTACGATCGTTAGCTGCCACGTTGAGGCGATCCACCACCGTCATCCCTACAGTCAGTTCACTGGAGGTTTCTACATCCACATAGTTCTCGGTTTGCTGCGTGACGATCGTGGGATCCAGAGCAATGGCCATCGCCACCGGGTCCGGCAGCGAAATTCCATGTTCTCCAGTCTGCTCGAAATGCGCTTCCTGAGCGCGGCTGTTGCATTCAATGGCAAAGCGCGCCTGCGGCGTGCCTAAGCTCAGCACATGCTTGATGTCGTCTGGATTCAAAGCGGCATCGCCTCGGCAGAGGTGCCAGCCGACGAGTTCAACCGGAAGTCCGCTGCGCAGCACGATTTGCGCGGCCTCGGGATCGCACCAGATGTTGTACTCCGCGGCGGGAGTAACGTTTCCCTCGCAACAAGGAGCGCCGCCCATGATTACGCAGCGGCCGACTTTTGCGGCAATGCCCGGATTTAACTGCAGAGCCAGCGCAACATTTGTCAAGGGTCCGAGAGTCACCAGTACAAGGCCCGGATTGGACTCGATCACGGAGATGATCGCCTCGAGAGCGGGCAATTTTTCGGGCGACTTGGCGGGAGGCGGGTAGCCGTGATCGCCCAGGCCATCGCGTCCATGAAACCAGTGCGCGCTCTGGTGCGGGCGGTTCAGTGGTTCTTCCGCGCCCATGAAAACGGGAACGTCCGCGCTGCAGAGTTGCGCCGTGTACAGGGCATTCCGCGTGGCTTGCTGAACGGCAACGTTACCGGCAACGGTGGTAATCGCCAGCACGCGTACTTGGGGAGAGCGAAGTGCCATGATCAACGCTACGGCGTCGTCGGAAGCGGTGTCGGTATCAATCAGGAAGAGGGGTTTCACGCGGCGTAGGATAGCAAACCCGGTGCGAGGCCGTGGTCAAAAATATTTTTGCCTTGCCCAAACTTGAGATCCCTTCGGCGAGGCCGGAACCTGCGGTCGTTTCGCTCAGGATGAAGATGCCAGCGGACTCGACTTGAGAGCAAAAGCTTTCAGAGTGACTGGTTTGGCCTAATGGCGCTGGCCGTTCCCGCCAATCTGGTAGCCGACGCCGCGAATCGTTCGAATCAGGGCGCTGTCGTATCCGGAATCTACCTTGCGGCGCAGATAGTTTATGTAGACGTCCACGACATTCGTCATGGTGTCAAAATTGAGTTTCCAGACTTGGGCAACAATGGCGGCGCGGGAAACGGGCTGGCCCTCGTGGCGCATCAGGAATTCAAGCAACGCGAATTCCTTTGGGCTGAGGTCGATGTTATGACTTCCACGGCGCACCGTGTGACTGACGCGGTCGACTTCGAGGTCTTCTATTTGGAGAATCGAGCGCGCCGGCCGGCTCCCTCTGCGCAGTACCGCGCGAATGCGCGCGGCAAGTTCCGCAAAGGCGAAGGGTTTTGCGACGTAATCGTCGGCGCCGGCGTCGAGCCCGCGGACGCGCTCCTCAACCATGCTGGCGCCGGTCACGATGACCACCGGCAAATCCGGCTTCCTGGAGCGAATTCCGCGCAGGACCTCCAGCCCGCCCGCGGTCTTCTGGATGAATCTGCTCGAAACCGGATGACTCCTGAAGTTCTTCAGGCGAATATCCAACTATTTTCTGATAAGAGAGACTGTTGAAAATCCTGCGGCCTTCCAAATCCACGACTGCAATCATGTCCGCAGCATTCTCACTGATCAAATGAAAGAGCTCTTCTCGTTCGATCAGTTCTCGGCGAATCCTGTGAACTTGCAGATGCTGATAGATCGTGTAGAGATCGAACAAAAAAACGAGAGCCACGAGACCACGCACGGCTTGCGGAAGGACATATAAGGTATGGAAGTCCTGGGCCGATGACAAATTCGGGAGCAGAAATGAAGCCAGCGCGATGGTGAGTAGCAGGGTGATGATCGCCGCTGCTACCCACAACCACCATTCACGACGCTCGATTAGCCGAAAGTTCGCCCGGAGGGCTTTCGCCCCCGCATCTTGAAAACTGCCCGGCATCTTGCCATGTTTCATTCTCATAGACCACAAACACAGCCTGTCTCAGTTCGGACCGGCGCCCCATTCCCTCGCTTCGTGCAGGCAAGCACTTGCTGGACTTCCCCATGGACCGGAGATTCTCCTGCTCATGGTTGATGCTTGACCAATAGGATCGCGAATGAGCAGCGCACGCCGTGAAAAGTAGGTGCAGGTTATGTGCCAAGGCAGAATCATGGTCCATGCGCCATTCAGTTGGCTGCGTTCACCCGCATGGCACTTGCCCTTTCTTAATTCGTTAATTTACTTGATACTTCGCCATTCGGGGAAACATGAATCGACTCGACAAGATTAGATTCTTCTAATCAAAACCGAAACGCTGCAGTTCTGAGGGCGCAGAATCAGTACGAGGTACCAGATCGGGACGACACCGTCGTTTTGAATTTACGCCTGTCAAATTGACTTCATATTAGATGAGCGTATCTTTGGAGAATAAGGAATTCCAGCCTGTGGAGGGATTTGATGAATCGCAGTCTTGCTGCAATTTCGCTGTCCGCTTTTTCCCTTGGAGCGCTGCTCGCAGGATGTCAAAAGCCCGCTGACCAGGCGTCCAGCCCGGACGCCACAGCCACCCCATCCGCGGCGGAATCGGCAACCTCCGCTGTGAAACGGGCTCTTGAACCAAAACCTCTGGTCGTTCCCGCGGATACAGTCATCGCCGTAGTTCTCGATCAAACCATAAGCTCGAAAACCAGCAAGCCCGGAGATAAGTTCACGGCAACCGTCGAATCTCCCATCGAAGTCGAAGGAAAGGTGGCAATCCCGAAAGGCGCTCGCGTCGAGGGAGTTGTGAATGAAGCAAAAGCAGCGGGCCGCTTTAAGGGCGGCGCGGCTCTGAGCCTTACTCTCACGAGCATCACCATCAACGGCAAGGATCATGAACTCCAGACCTCTGCGGCAACGATGTCCAGCAAAGGAAAAGGCAAGCGTACCGCAACCATGGTGGGCGGTGGCGCCGCGGGAGGAGCAGCTATTGGTGCCATCGCTGGTGGCGGCAAGGGCGCGGCCATCGGCGCATTGATCGGTGCAGCGGCTGGCACGGGTGGTGCGGGATTCACCGGCAACCGCGACATCACGCTCGCCGCCGAAACACCGCTGGATTTCAAACTCCTCCAGCCCGTACATATCAAACAGAAGTAATAACCGGACTCTCCCGCTCAGCCTTGAATTTGTTTCCGAGGCTGAAAACGGCGTAACTTGGACGCCTCCTGTGCGTATTACACTTGAGCAGTCCAACTATGCCCAATGCCCCCACGTTCATTCAGGCTGAGAGCGTTTCACGCGAATATCAGCTGGGCGAAACTGTCATTCGTGCCGTCGACGGCGTCTCCCTCAGCGTTGCAAAAGGTGAATTTCTGGCGCTCTTAGGAAGCTCGGGCTCCGGCAAGTCCACGCTATTAAGCATGATGGCCGGGCTCGACCGCCCCACCTCCGGCGCAATCCGCGTGCGGGACCGCAATTTGGCCGAATTGGACGCCGACGAACTCGCCCGGTATCGCCGCGAGACGGTCGGGATGGTTTTCCAGTCGTTTAACCTCCTGCCCCGCATGACCCTCGAGGAAAACGTCGAATTGCCGCTTCGTCTGGCAGAAGTGGATCGTCAAGATCGTGGGTCCCGCGTGGGCGAAGCGCTCGAACGTGTAGGCCTCGGACCAAGACGGAGGCACCGCCCGAGTGAGCTATCCGGCGGCGAGCAGCAGCGCGGAGCGCTGGCGCGTGCGTTGGTCAACCGCCCCGCAATTTTGTTTGCCGACGAGCCGACGGGAAATCTCGATAGCGTCAACGGCGAACAAATTCTTCTCTTGCTGCGAGAAATTCAGAATGCCCTCGGAATGACCGTAGTCATGGTCACGCACGAGAGGCCCCTCGCCGAGAAATTTGCAAATCGCATCGCGCTTCTGTCCGATGGAAAGCTGGTCAGTGACGGAGTGCAGCATTGAAAACACGCGATCTAAGCGAGCTGGCAGCGCGCAACTTGCGTGAAGCTGTGCTTCGCAACTCGCTCACGACCCTGGGCGTCGCGGTTGGCGTTGCTTCCCTGGTGGCCATGCTTTCACTGGGCGTCGGCCTGCAGACGCTGGCTTCGCAGCGTCTCACGCGCTCGGGCTTGTTCGACGCCGTCTTCGTCACATCGCAACGCAATTTTCGCGGGCCGCGGCCACCTGCACCAACGGATTCGGCGCCAAAAAAGGAATCGCGCATTCTGGATGAGGATGTGCGCCAGCAATTCAGCAAGCTCCCCAACGTTACCGAAGTCTATCCGCAAATCCGCTTTGTTACCGACGTTCGCTTCGCGGGCAAGTCGGAGACCACTTCTGTCCTTGGTCTGCCTGATTCTTCGCGCACAAGCGGCGCCTTTGAAGGCATGAAGGGCGCCTTTTTTTCGTCGCCCACGGCGGAGGAAGCCATCCTCCAAATCGACTTTGCAAAAGTGCTCTCCGATCAGCCTCAATCACTTATAGGAAAAGAATTGACTCTGCGTTATGCCGAACGCGCCGCGCTGCCAAAGGACGCTGACGACGAGGCACTTCTCGACGCCGCGATGGGTTCGGCCGCGCCGGGAGGTATTTCGATTGTCCCTCGCGAGAAAACTCTTCGCATCGTAGGTGTCACCGAATCAGACCCTTCCGCCGGGATCGGCGGTTTTGGAGGCGCGCGCCTTTACCTCCCGCTCAAAACCGCGGAGCAGCTCCACGTTGCACAGCCCGATGATTTGCAGGCTTTTGTGTCCGGCAATCCTGCCAAGCCTGCTTACATGGCCTTGACCGTGCGCGTTCATTCCCCAAAGGACGTGCTCCAAGTCGAAGCAGCCATCAAGCAAATGGGTTTTGCGACCTTTTCTCTCCTCGACGCCACCAAGAGTCTCCGCCTCGTCTTCACCGTCTTTGATCTTTTCCTGGGCCTCTTCGGAAGCCTCGCTCTTACTGTCGCTTCTCTCGGCATCATCAACACTCTGGTGATGGCCATCCTCGAACGCCGCCGCGAAATCGGCATTTTGAAAGCGCTCGGCGCAACCGACCGCGACGTGCGCAGCCTGTTCTTTGCCGAAGCTGGAGCCATGGGGCTGTTCGGCGGTTTCTTCGGTGTCGCTCTCGGCTGGCTGATTGGGTCCGCGCTAACGTGGGGCACAACCATTTATCTTCACCGTCAAAATTTGCCCGGCGTGAAAATTTCCTACATTCCCTGGTGGCTCGCGCTCGGCGCTATTGCCTTCGCCATAATCGTCAGCCTTGTCGCAGGACTATACCCCGCCGCCCGTGCCGCCCGCCTCAATCCCGTCGACGCCCTCCGCTACGAGTGATTCTATGAGAGCCGTCCGGAAGCACGCTATTGTTTGTTGCCTCGCCGTTACAGCCTTTCTTCAGTCCGCCTGTAGCGACAGGCGGCGGGAGGGAAATATGGGCACGTTGACTCCACCCCTTGCGGTTGAGACAGAAGCTCTCAAGAAAGCGTACGCCGCATTCAACCGCAACGATATTGCGTCGACTGTCGACGCACTCGACCCTCAAATCGAGTGGACTGAGCCTGCCGAGTTTCCGGGAGGCGGAACGTATCATGGCCACGAAGGAGTCAAGGCGTACTTGTCGCAATCCCGCGCGGCCTGGGCCGAGGTACGCAGCGACCCGGAGCGCTTCATTGTCGCTGGCGATAAAATCATCGTATTTGTTCATGTGCGGGCGAGGCTCAAAGACAGCACGGAATGGCAAGAGACGCGTTTGGCCGATGTCTTCACTTTTCGTAACGGCAAAGCCATTCAAATGCATGCCTTCGCCGACCGCCGCCAGGCCCTCGAATGGGCTGGAGTCAAAGGCTCGGATATAAACTGATCCACTAACCAACTTTTCCTAAAGTTTTCCTTGACTCTCCAGTACCCCGTGGTATACTTATTTATGTAGAAATCCTCGTTTGGACTGCGGGAGCCTACTCCCGCTTTTCTCCCTTTCTCTTGGAACTAGATTTTCGCTACTTGCCCTGTTTGATCAACCAAAAACATGCCGTTTAGAATCAGGCGGTTACGAAATACTCGCTTTGTAAGCTCTTTGCTTTGATATTGATCCGACGGCAATAATATACTTGACTCAGTAAGGCTTTTCTGGTAGAGTTTTGACCGTAAGGAACGGCCATGAGCGCCAAACCAAAAACTCTCCAACAAGCCATCATCCACTTCGCAGACCCCGACAACTGCCTGAAATTCGTGGTAGCGCGGCGCTGGCCTAACGGCGTCGAGTGTCCCACTTGTGGCCGGGATGATGTGCGATTCATCTCGACTCGCCGGATGTGGGAATGCAAGAGCCAACACGCTCGGAAACAATTCTCCGTCAAGGTCGGGACTATCTTTGAGGATTCCGCGCTCCCCCTCGACAAGTGGCTTGTCGCTATCTGGCTGATTGCGAACTGCAA
>WNEZ01001433.1_pt1 | contig 20029 bp, 19 predicted proteins | sample 5400521 | NCBI WGS metagenome assembly WNEZ01 (sample SAMN13153339, study PRJNA577476) | soil metagenome | isolation source: 120 cm saprolite under Douglas fir tree site 2 hole 1 replicate 1 | place: USA:California | collected 2015-04-18 | reverse complement strand
GACGAGCGCGACGCGCGCTGGGAGCTGGGCCGCACGTACGCGATTCTGGGCGCTTTCGAGGAAGCGGTCGCCGAATTCGAAGAGCTGCTCGCCCACAAGCCGAAAGACGTGGCGGCGATTATCCAGCTCGGCCTCGCCGAGAAGGCGCGAGGCCGGTTGGAGGTGGCGACCGAGTGGTTCCAGCGCGCCGCGGAGGAGGAGCCCGATTCGAGCGTCGTGCACTTCTACCTGGGGGAGGTCTACTACAATCGCGGCCTGAACGAGCCGGCGCTGACCGCGCTGGAGCGCGCGGTCACGCTCAATCCGGACAACGCCAACGCCCATTATCTGATGGCGTTCGTGCTGGGCGACATGGGTCGGCATCAGGACGCGCGCGCCGCCTCCAAGCGCGCGATTCAGCTGAACCCGCCGCTCGCACGCGCGCAGACCAACCTGTCGTTGGAGCGGTACCGCGCCGAGCGCCAGTCGGCCGAGCACCGGTTGCGCGAGCAGCCCGCACCGGAAGTGGCGGAAGGCAGCGAGCTGGCGCATTACAACCTCGGGCTCGCGTTCCGGCAGAAGGGCTACTACGCCGAAGCGCTCCGCGAATATCGCCTCGCGATCGAGCGCGGCGAGGATCGGCAGCTGGTGCGCCAGGCGATGGCGGAGGTCTATCTCCTCAAGCGGGACTTCGGCGACGCGCTCGAGCTCTACGAGTCGCTCATCCACGAAGTCCCCGACTCGCCCAAGCTGTGGAACGAGCGTGGCGTCGTGCTGCACCAGGCCGGCCGCAGCCCGGAAGCGCTGGCCTCGTACCGCCAGGCCACCGAAGTCGATCCACGCTATGCGCTCGCGTGGAACAACGTCGGCGTCGTGCTCGCGCACCAGAGCGATACCGAGGATGCGATCGAAGCGTTTCGGAAGGCGCTCCAGCTCTCGTCGCAATTCGTCGGCGCGCGACTCAACCTCGCGCTGCTCCTGACCCATCTGCGCCGCTTCCAGCTCGCGCTCGAGGCGTATCGTCAGGTGCTGGCCAGCCAGCCGGCGTCCGCGCCCGCGTGGAACGGCGTCGGGCTGGTACTGGTGGAGCTGAAACGCTTTCCCGACGCCCGCAACGCGTTCGTGCGGGCCGTCGAGGCGGATCCGCAGAACGCCGGCGCGCATTACAACCTGAGCTTCACGCTCTCGAATCTGGGCGACTACGACGGCGCGCTGCGGGCCACGAAACGCGCGCTCGAGCTCGATCCGTACTACGTGTCGCAGAAGTTCGCGCTCGCGATCGATCTCCAGTACGAGACGGTGTCGATCGGGATCGTGCCGGAGATTTCGGCCGACGTGCAGGCCGAAAACCTTGGGGGCGAGTTTGCCTTCGACCAACGGCTGCTCGACAACATCTTCCAGGACCTCGAGCCCGCGGCGACGGCACCGCAGCCGGGACCCGCCGGTCTCGCGAAGAGGCCCGACGATCCGCTCGCCCTGGCGCGCGACTACGAGAGCAAGGGGATGATGGACCTCGCGGTCGCGGAGGCCACGCGGGCGGTGCAGCGCGGCGCCGATCCGGGGCAGGCGGCGAGCTTGCTGGGCGACATCTATGCGCGCCGCGGCCTGCATGGCGAGGCGCTCGAGCGCTACCGAGAGGCACGCACGCTCGATGTGGCGAATTCGATCGCCGCACTCGGCGAAGTGAAGAGCCTGCTCGCGGTGCACCGCGCGGCTGAGGCTTTGCCGCTGGCCGAGGCGCTGGTGGCCAAGGCGCCCGAGGATGTCGAGGTCCTGGTCGCGACCGCCAAAGCACGGTCCGCCACGGGCGACGCCGCGGGCGCGCTTACGGCGCTGCGGCAGGCGCAGACCCGGGCGCCGGCGCGCGCCGATCTCCATAAACTGCAAGGCGACATCGCCCTGAAGGTCGGGGACCGGCAGGGAGCGCGCGCGGCATATCGCGCGTCACTCGATCTCGATGCCGGCTTCGTGCAGGTGTGGCTCGACCTCGGCCGCCTGCACGAACAGGACGAAGAGTGGCCGGACGCGCAGCGCGCCTACGAAGCGGCGCTCGACGCGCTGCCCACGTTCCACGAAGCGGCGCTCGCGCTCGCCGACCTGCTGCGGCGCTCCGGCAGCGTGCGCGCAGCCGTCGTGCGGCTCGCCGAGATGCTGGAACAGGATCCATACGACATGGACGCCCTCATGCTGCTCGGCCGGGCCTTGCTCGAAGACAAGCGCGACGCCGAAGCGTTGGAGGCGTTCCGCCGGGCGCTCAAATTCGATCCCCAGCACACCGGCGCCTTGTTCTATCTCGGCGCGACGCTCGCCCGGCTGCAACGGTACGGCGAGGCGGTGGACGCGTGGGAGCGGGTGACCCGCATCGATCCGGGCGGGCCGTTCGCGCAACGGGCGCGCAGGCATGCGCGCACGGCGGTCGATCTACAGCACATCTTCTCTACCTCGGACGCGGCGTAGCGCATGGCGATCGAGGGACCGCTACGCGAGCTCGGGATCCACGACGTCTTCCAGCTGCTCGACCTGAGCCGGAAGACGGGGACGCTGCGCGTCACCTCGGAGCTGCGCCACAACGAAGGGAAGATCTATTTCGACAACGGCGTCGTCGTGTCGGCGGAGATCCGCAGCAATCCCCACCCGCTCGGCGCGCTGCTCTTGCGCACCGGCAAGATCGCCGAAGCCGACCTCGAGCGGGCGCGGGACATGCAGTCGCGTCAGGGCGACAAGCGCCGGCTCGGCGAGATCCTCGTGTCGCTCGGCGTGATCACGCAGCGCGAGGTCGAGCGCCAGATCCGGTTCCAGATCGAGGAAGTCGTCTTCGAAGTGATGAGCTGGAACGAGGGCTACTTCTCGTTCACCGAAGAGGTCGAGAGCAAGGTCCCGACCGAGGTGACTGTCCGGATTCCCGTCGAAGCGCTCTTGATGGAGGGCGCGCGCCGCATCGACGAGTGGTCGCGCATCGAGAACCGGATTCCGCACGTGGGGGTCGTGCCGTCGCTCGCGCCGGCACCCGAGGGCGGAGGCGGTGAGCTCGATCTCCTGCCGCCGGAATGGGAAGTGCTCGCGCTGATCGATGGCCAGCGATCCATCCGGGGGCTGGCGACGGAGCTTGGACGTTCGGACTTCGAGGTGGCGAAGACGTTGTTCGGTCTCGAGAGCGCCGGGGTGATCGTGCTCATGGATCCCGGGACGGGAAAGCGTGGCCGGCCAAACGGCTCGACCGACGTCCCGGAGCTCGTGGCAAAGGCCGAGCGGGCGTTGCAGGCGAGGGACCTGGACGCCGCGCGCGCCGCGGCCGAGCAAGCCGGGAGCATGCAGCCGCACGACGCGACGATCCATCTGGTGCTCGGCCGGATTCACCTGGCGCAGGGACACGGGTCGGCCGCCGCCGAGGAGCTGCGCCGCGCGCTCCGGCTCGACCCCAATCTCGCGGCGGCGCATCGCCAGCTGGGATTTGCGCTCGTCTCGATGGGTCGCTTTGCCGAAGCCGTCGTCAGCTGGGACGAATGGGAGCGGCTCGCGCGCACCCCCGATGAGGAGGCGCAACGCGCGGACGTGGAGCGCGCGCGCGAAGCGGCCCGAGTGTTCAGTCGTGGCTGACGACATCCGCGCGCTCTCCGCCCAGCTCGCTCAGGACCCGCAGAGCCTCGTGTTCCTGCGGCTCGGCGAAGCGTTGCGACGCAAGGGCCAGCTCGATGCGGCACTGCGCGTCGCCGTGAATGGGCTCGAGCGCCATCCGCATCTCGCCGACGCGCACGACCTGTATGCGCGCATCCTGACCGACAAACGCGACTACGAGCGCGCGTTCGATGAGTGGGACATTGCCGTGCGCATCGCGCCGCACCACACGGGCGCGCTCAAGGGACTCGCTTTCCTCTATTTCAAGGTGGGCGACCTGGAGCAGGCGGAAGCGCATCTCGAGCAGGCGCGCAAAGTCGAGCCCGACGACGCGAGCATCGATCAGGCGATCGCGATGATGCGGAAAGGCGCGGCTCCCCCTCCCCCGGCCCCGACCGCCCCGACCGGCCCGACCGCCGAAGCGGCACCGGCACCAGCCCCGGCACCGTCGGCGACCGCCCCGACCGCCGCCCTCGATGAAGCGCGTGTTTTCGCGGGACTCGAAGGCGCCAACGAGGGCCTGCTCCTGATCGACGGGGCTGGACGAGTGCTCGGTGGTGCGTTGAAGGACAAGGGCGGTGCAGATGTCACGGACACCGTCGCCGCCTACCTTGCCGGCGTGTCACAGGAGGCTGCTCGGACCGCGAAGCTGCTCGGCCTCGGCGCTTGGATGGGGGTGTCGGCGGAAGGGCAGCATGGCAATGTGCACCTCGCGCACCCGACGCCGGACGCGCTGCTGCTCGTCGTGCGCGAGCGCGGCATGCCGCTCGGCCGCCTGGCGATCCTGGCGCAGCGCGCGACGGCGCTGGCGCGCCGCTGGCTGGAGAAACAGTGAGCCCGGCGCTCGATCTCGTGACGCGCGTGCGCGGCGTGCGCGGCGCAATGCTCGTCTCGACGGAAGACGGGCTCGTGGTCGCCGAGCAGTTGATGGAGGGGATCAAGGGGCCCGCGGTGGCTGCACTCGCGGCGAGTTTAGCCGGTAGATTGCGCCGCGCCATGGACGCTGCGGGAACGGGGGCCGCGGTTTTCTGGCATCTGCAAGCGGAGCAAGGGGCGTTGCTCGTCGTCCCGGGGAGCGGCATTCTCGTGGTTGCGGTCGCTGAGCCGGACGTGAACATCGGGCTCGTGCGGCTCGAGTTGCTTCGCGCCGTCGAGGCAGGCTTATGAGTCCACAGACCCGCGCCGTCGAAAGCTGGACGCTCCAGCCCCTCACCGACTTCGTGCGGGAAGCATCGGTGCGCCTGGTGCTGGTGCTCACGCCGGCGGGCCAGGTCCTCGCGCAGTCCGGCTTCTCACGCGCCGTGGATGTGATGTCGGCGGCGGCGCTCGCCGCAGCGATCGTCGCATCCACGAACGAGCTGGCGCGTCAGCTCCGGCAGCAGCCGTTCGCGGCGCTCAGTCACCAGGGGCCGAAGACCGGATTCTTCCTCGCGACCTTCGTGACGGATCGCGGGACCCTGGCCGTGCTCGCCGTCTACGACCTCGATGTTTCATCGCTTGGCCTGGTTCAGTTATTCTATGAGCAACTTGCGACGGAATTGAAGGCGGCGACCCCAAAAGCGACGGTCCCGAAGCAAGTGCTGGCCGCGGACTTCGAACGCGAGCTGACGGACAGCCTCAACACGCTGTTTGGGAGATAGCCCGTGTCCCTGGTCAACTTCACATCCCGCGAGATCACGTGCAAAATCGTCTACTACGGACCAGGCCGGTCCGGCAAGACGACGAATCTCCATTACGTGTACGGACGCGTCCCGGAAACACGCCGCGGGCGGATGGTGTCGCTCGCCACGCAAACCGACCGCACGCTGTTCTTCGACTTCCTGCCCATCGATCTGGGGCAGATCTCGGGTTTTTCGACGCGGTTTCAGCTCTACACCGTGCCGGGCCAGGTCTACTACAACGCGACGCGGCGGCTCGTGCTGCAAGGCGCCGACGGCGTGGTGTTCGTGGGTGACAGCCAGGCCCGGCAGCTCGACGAAAACATCGAGAGCCTCCAGAACCTCCAGAGCAATCTCCTGGAGCACGGCGTCGACGTGCGCACCATGCCGCTCGTCATGCAATACAACAAGCAGGACCTGCCACCCGAGCTGATCCTGACCCCCGCGGATCTGGATGACGCGCTCAACTTCCGCAGCGTGCCGAGCTTTCCGGCCGACGCGCTGCACGGCAAAGGCGTGTTCGAGACGCTGAAATCGATCTCGGAGCTAGTCCTCAAGAAACTCGCGGCGGGGAGTCCGGCGGCATGACCAGCGCCCTCAATCCCCGCTTCTCCTTCGAGACGTTCGTCGTGGGCGCCGCCAATCGTCTGGCCGTCACGGCCGGCCGCACGGTCGCGGAGAATCCGGGCTCGGCCTACAACCCGCTCTTCATCTATAGCGGCTCCGGGCTGGGGAAGACCCACGTGCTCATGGCCATCGGCCATGCGGCCAAGACCATCGCCTCGCAGCTCAACATCGAGTACCTGACCCTGGACGAGTACGTCGAGGCGTTCCACGCGGCGATCGCGGCGGGGCAGGGGGATGCGTTCCGCCGCCGCTTTCAGAATGTGGATGTCCTGCTGGTGGACGACGTTCAGTTCCTGACGAATCGCAAAGAGATGCAGGCCGAGCTGCTGCGCCTCACGGAGGCGCTGCAGCAGTCGGGGCACCAGATCGTGCTCGCCAGTGATCGCCCGCCGGCCGAAATCGCGGACCTGGACGAGCGCCTGATCTCGCGGTTCTCGGGCGGGCTTGTCGTGGACATGGGCATCCCTGACTACGAAACCCGCGTCGCCATCCTGCGCCGCAAGGCGGAGGAGCGCGGCAGCAAGTTCCAGCCCGGAGTGCTCGAGACCGTCGCGAAGGTAGAGTATCCGAACGTCCGCGAGCTGATGGGGGCGCTGAACCGCCTGATCGCATTTCAGGCGGTCAATGACACGCCGATCAATGCCGAGGGTGCTAGTAAGGTCCTGGGGATCCCGACCGCCGCCTCACCTACCGCTGCTTCATCTACCGCCGCTTCATCTACCGCCGCGGCACCCGACGAGTTCTCCCAGTTCTTAACCGACGTCACCGTCACCGTAGGTAAGGCCGTGGAGGCGTGGCGCGCGCGCGTCACGGAGGCGGTGCTGCGTTGGGAAGGTGAAGGCTACCGCACCGGGAGGCTCGAGAAGCTGCTCGATCAGGAACAGCCGGCCGCGGTGGACGATGCGATCGCCGCCTACGTGCAGGATGTGGAGCGGCTCAAGGCGCTCGAGGCGGAAGTCGCGGTGCTCGATCCGCAGGCCGCGGGCGAAAAAGTATTCCGCGATCCCGACCACATGGACGCGGCCGAGGCGGCCGCCGCCAAGGTGCGCGACGGCGCGGCTCCCCCACCGGCGCCGTCGGCCGCCTTCCCGTTCGAGACCTATGTCGCGGGCCCATCCAACGAGGTGGCGCTGAACGCCGCGCGTGACGTCATCGCCAAGCCCGGCAAGAAGTACAATCCCCTCGTCCTCGTCGGCCGGAGTGGCCTCGGTAAGACCCATCTGTTGAACGCCATCGGTCTCGAGCTGGCCCGGAAAAAGAACGCCGTCGTGGCGTGTCTGTCGACGCAAGCGTTCGTCGACGAGCTCATCGCGGCGATCGACGGGAACCGCGTGGACTGGTGGCGCGCGCGCTACCGGCGTGCCACCGCACTGCTGCTGGATGATATCCACCTGCTCTCCGGCAAGGAACGCACCCAGGAAGAGCTCTTCAACCTGTTCAATCAGCTCGTCGACGCCGACCGGCAGCTCGTGTTCACCGCGCCCGCGCATCCCAACACACTCGAGGGGCTCGAGGAGCGCATCGTGTCCCGGCTCGAGGGCGGACTGGTGGCGGAAATCGTGGAGCCGGACAAGGAGCTGCGCCGCGATGTGCTGGAGCGCCTGCTGACGCAACAGCACGTGCCGATGGAGCCGGCGCTGCTCGATTATCTCGCCGACCGGCCCATCGATTCGGTGCGCAGCCTGACCGGTATCGTGCAGCGCGTGGTGGAGGCGGCCGCCGCGCAGGACGCGCCGGTGAGCGCCGGCCTCGCGCGTGAGGTGCTCGAGGGCGCGCCCCCGCCGCGGCGCACGACAGGGCTGCGCACGAGTGGCATCGTCGTCTCGAGCGCCGGCGGTGTGCGGAGCCGCGAAAAAATGGTGTGGGACTGGCCCGCAGCTGGTGATCGCGTCATCGAGGATCTGCGCTAATGGCGATCAAAGGCTCACTCAAGGAAGCGTCGCTGCCCGACGTCCTGCAGCTGCTCGCGCTCGGGCAAAAGACCGGCTGTCTCTCGATCGCCGACCGTTCCAACTTCGGATACATCTACTTCGACAAGGGTCGGATCGCCTACGCGTCCATCGTCAACCGCCGGGACCGGCTGGGCGACATCCTCGTCAAGCACGAGAAGATTACGCAGGAGCAGCTCGACGCCGCGATTCACCGCCAGTCCAGGGAGCGTGACAAGAAGCTGGGCGAGATTCTGGTCACTCAGAACGTGCTCACCCAGCAGGAGCTCGAGCGCTACATGCGCATGCAGATCGAGGAATCAGTCTACTACCTGTTCACCTGGACGCAGGGGACGTTCAACTTCGAAGGCGACGTGCGGCCGGAGCAGCAGGACTTCCTGGTCTCGATCAACCCGGAGTCGCTGTTGCTCGAGGGCGCGCGGCGCGTGGACGAGTGGGGCTTGATCGAGAAGAAGATCCCCTCGTTCGATCTGATCTTCCTCGTCGACCGCGATCGGCTCGAGATCAGCGACGCGAAGCTGACGGAGATCCAGGATCGGCTCTTGCCGCTGCTGGACGGGTCGCGCGACGTCAATCAAGTCATCGAGGATTCGGGGCTCGGCGAGTTCGAAGTTGGGAAGGCGCTCTACGGCCTCGTGACCGCCGGCTTCCTGCATCGCGCGGGCCGCACGGCGAGCGCCGAAGACTCGAAGATGACCGACGCCCGGGTGGAGGAGCATCGCAATCTGGGCATCGCGTTCTACAAGACCGGCATGCTGGACGAAGCGGCGCGCGAGTTCCGGCGGGTGGCCGAGCTGCGCGCGACCGATGCCAATGCGCACTTCTTCATCGGCCTGGTCGCCCTGAAGCAGGCGCGGTGGCGTGAAGCCATGGAAGCGCTGCGGCTCGCGGCGGAGAAGGGGGGCTCGCGGCCCGCCGTGCTCCACAATCTGGGCCTCGCCTACGAGCAGCTCGGCCGGCTGGAAGACGCCGATGCCGCCTACTCGGAGGCGGCCACCCGCGCGCGCACCGATCCGCGGGTCTACGTGGGGTGGGGTGTCGTGGCGCTGAAGCAGGGCGACCACGGCAGCGCTGCCGGCCGGCTCGATCGCGCCAAGGAGTTGTTCGCCGAACGCGTCCCGCCCATCTGGTTCTGGGCGCGCACGCTGGCGGCCGCGGCGGCCGGTGACTTCGAGTCGGCGGAACGAGTGGCCGGGCAAGGCGTCGAGGCGTATCCGCAGAACAGCGTGCTCCGCAACAACCTGGCCGTGCTGCACGAGCTGGCGGGAGAGCTGCCACAGGCCGAGGAGCTCGCGCGCGCGGCGCTGCACGACGAGCCGTCGCTGCCGCAGCTCTCCAAGAACCTCGGCGACCTGGCGTACCGCGCCTCGCGCTACGATGAAGCGTGGGCGCTCTACCAGCGCGCGATCGAGCTGTCGCCCGAGCTGGGGGACGACGTCTACTTCAAGCTCGGCAACATCGCCTACAAGCGAAACGAACGTGAGCAGGCGGGCGGGATGTGGCGCCGCGCGCTCGAGCTCAACCCCAAGCACGAGCTCGTCAAAGCGAATCTGGACACGTTGAGCACCTTGTCGTGAGCAAAGCTCCTCAGGAGCGAGCGTTCGAAGCGCTGACGAAGAAGATCTCACGCGAACGGGGAGTCAGCTGCGGGTCGTACAAGGACAAGTGCTTGAAGCGCCGGATCGCGGTGCGGATGCGCGCTCGCGGCGTCCACACCTACGAAGACTACGGCGCTATCCTCGACGGCGACGCGCACGAGTACCAGGAGCTGCTCGACGCGCTCACCATCAACGTCACGAAGTTCTTCCGCAACGTCGAAACGTGGAACGCGCTGCGGCCGTATCTCGACGCCGTGGCCCGGTCCCGCCCGAGCCTCCGCGTCTGGTCGGCGGGATGCGCGTCCGGCGAAGAGCCTTACACGATCGCCGTGCTGCTCGCGGAGGCCGGCGCCCAGGGGCTGATCGACGCGACGGATGTCGATCGCCTGAGTCTCGAGCGCACGCGTCAGGCCAAGTATCCCGACGCCGCGTTCACCGAGATGCCCGCCAATCTCAGGCGCCGCTATTTTCGCGACGGCCAGCCACTCGAGCCGGTGCGCGAGCTCGTACGCGTGCGCGCGCACGATTTGATGCGCGAGCCGCCGCCGCACCCGCCGTACGATCTCATTGTCTGCCGCAACGTCGTGATCTACTTCGAGCGCCAGGCGCAGGAGCGGCTGTTTCAGGTCTTCGTCGACGCGCTGGCGCCCGGAGGCGTGCTGCTACTCGGCAAGGTCGAAACGCTGTTCGGTCCCGCGCGCGAGCGGCTTACGCTCGTCGATCCCCGCGAGCGGATCTACACGAAGCCGGCGTGAACGAGACAATCGTCAAGGTGGCCGACTGCGCGGCCGAGCGCGGCGATGGCGTGCTGGTCACCCTGGGGCTGGGCTCGTGTGTCGCGATCATGCTGCACGATGCCCAGACCAACGCCGGGGCCATGGCGCACGTGCTGTTGCCGTCCATCAGCCTCGCGCGGGACATCACGAACAAGGCCAAGTTTCCCGAAACCGCGGTGCCGCTGCTGATCGAGCGCCTGAAGGTGCTGGGCGCCGACCCGCGTCGCCTCGTCGCCAAGCTCGCCGGCGGCGCCAGCATGTTCAGCCAGCTCGTCACCCCGGGCACGATCCAGATGGGCGAGCGCAACGTGCTGGCGGCGCGCAGCGCGCTGCGCACCGCGGCCATCCCCATCGTAGGCGAGTCGATCGGCGGCGAGCGCGGCCGCAGCGTCCGCTTTCACGTCAAAGACGGCCGAGTCGAGATCCGATCGGTGGGCACCAGTGAATCCGTCATTTGATCGCGCCTCCAAACCGACCGTCGTCATCGCGGACGACAGCGCGCTGATGCGGCGCGTGCTGGTCGACGTGCTGGGCGGCGGCGAAGCGGAGACGGGGGAGTTTCGCGTCGTCGCGACCGCGCGCGACGGGCTGGACGCGATCCGCAAGGTGCATCAATACAAGCCGAACGTCGTCACGCTCGATCTCGAGATGCCCCAGCTCGACGGTCTGGGCGCCATCGGCTACATCATGTCGGAATCGCCGCGGCCCATCGTCGTCGTCAGCGCGCACGCCGGTCCTGGTACCCAGTCGGCGATTCGGGCGCTCGAGCTCGGCGCCGTCGAAATCGTCGCCAAGCCGCCGCCCGAGGTCTTCGGCCACCCGCGGGCCGCGCTCGAGTCGCTGGCACCGCAGCTCATCGCGGCGGTGCGGCGCGCGCTCGCCGCCGACGTCTCGCACGTCAACGTCCTCGCGCGACCACCCGCGCCCGTCGTCCATCCGCCGGAGCTCGCGCTGCGCGGCCGCGCCGTGCTCGCCGTGGGGATCGCCGCGTCGACCGGCGGCCCGCGCGCGCTCGCCGACGTCGTGCCGCGCCTGCCGACCGGCCGCGGCGCCGCCGTGCTCATCGTGCAGCACATGCCGCCGAAGTTCACGCGCAGTCTCGCAGAGCGACTCGACTCGATGAGCCCGTTGCGCGTCGTCGAGGCAGCCGACGGCGCGCCGATCGTCGCCGATACGGCATACGTGGCCCCGGGCGATTATCATATGCGGGTGCGTTCCGCTCCCGATGGTCCGGTGATCGCGCTCGACCAATCCGCCCCTCTCTGGGGCGTACGTCCGGCGGCGGATCCTTTATTCCGCTCGATCGCCGAGGTGTACGGCGCACGCGCGGTCGGCGTCGTGCTGACCGGCATGGGACGCGATGGGGCCGGTGGGTTGCGCGCCATGCGTGACGCGGGCGCAACCGGTCTCGCGCAGGATCGGGAGACGGCCGTCATCCCTGGCATGCCCGTCGCCGCGGTGCAGGCCGGTGGCGTCGATGCCGTGCTCCCGCTCGGTCAGATCGCCGATCGAATCGCGGCTGAGTTGGTGCGGAGAGGGCAGAGAATCTGATGAAGGGCTATTTGCTTGTGCGTTCCGAGGGGAAATCGTACGGACTGCCGGTCGCGCGCGTACTCGAGGTGGGTGATGCGACGGAAGTCCTGCACATCCCGCGCAAGCTCCCGGCGGTACGAGGTCTGACGCCGCTGCGCGGGCGCCTCGTTCCGCTCATCCATTTGGGAGCGTTTCTCACGGGAAGCGACACGCCGCCCGCCGTTCCTGGAGCTGCGAGCGCTGTCCGGACCGTCGTCCTGGTGGAGCTCGGCGCCGGGGGCCGGCAGGTCGCATTCGAAGTCGATGACGCCGATGCGGTCGTGCGCGAGCAGCCGCTACCGGTGCCGCGGGGGCAGACGCTGCCCTGGGCCGCGGGGGTGGGGGAGCAACAGGGTGCTCTCGTGCCGATTCTCGATTTGGACGTGCTGGGAGACCGGATCCCATGACCACGACCAGCAGCTTGGGTGGCGACGACGTCCAGCTGGTCACGTTCAAGGTCGGCGGCCAGGACTTCGCGTTCAACATCTTTCAGGTCGAGCGCATTCTCCGCTACGAGGCGCCCGCGCCACTGCCCAAGGCGCCGGAGTTTCTCGAAGGCGTCCTCCAGTATCAGGGCGGCGCGATCCCGCTCGTCGATTTGCGCAAGCGCCTCGGCGCCGCGGCGCCGCTGCGCGAGGATACGCGCACCGTCATTCTCGAGTTCGATGGCGGCAAGATCGGCATGATCGTCGACGCGGTCACGGAAGTGATGCAGGTGGCGGCGCAGGCGGTGACGCCGCCGCCCGGCATCGTGAGGGGACTCGCGGCGGAATACATCTCCGGTCTGGTGGTGCAGAATGGCCGCACCATTGTGGTCTTGAACACGAACAAGCTGCTCAATGCGAAGGAAAAAATGGCTTTGCAGGGAGCGACATGACGGGAGAAACGCCGGTCGCCGCGCTGCGCCGCGAGTACGATGCCATCGCCCGGCAGCTCGAGGGAGGAGGCCCTCCCGGAACCGCCGAGCGTGAGGCGGCGAAGCGCGAGATCATCGCCTTCTTCAAGAAGGTCGACGGGATGCTCGGAGAGATGACCCAGCTCAAGGACGACATCCGCCAGCTCGTCGATCGCTACAAGCAGTTGGCCGCCGACACGAAGCAGGCCGCCGCTCCGGAATTCACCGGACAGCGGCCGGTCCTCCACGCCGACCACATCGGCGCGACGACCTTCATCGAGAAAGGCTGGAGCCTCATCTCCCTCGGCGACCACGCCGGCGCGATTCAGGCGCTCACCAAGGCGCTGCAGCTCTCGCCCGGCGAGACGCAGGCTGAGTCACTGCTCGGCTGGGCGCAGATGCTGCACGAGGACTACGACGACGCGCTCGGCACGTTCCAGAAAGTGCTGATGAAGGAGCCGGCGAATTCCCTCGCGCGCATCAACGTCGGCTATATCTGTCTGAAGAAACGGATCTTCGGCGAAGCGATCGAGCACCTGTCGAAAGCGATCCGGTTGGACAACGATAGGAAAGCGACGCTGTACGCGCACTTCTATCTGGGCCTCGTGTATTTGCAACGTGAGATGTTCGAGGACGCGGAGACATTCTTCGAGAAGACGATCAAGCTCGGTCCCAACCTGATCGAGGCCTACTACGAGCTCGGTCGCGCGCATTGGTTCGCCGGGGACCAGGCGAAAGCCAAGTCCACCTGGGAAGACGGCTTCAAGGCGAACAAGTTCAATCCCTGGGGCAAGAAGTGTCAGGAAATGGTCGAGCTTGTTGCCAAGGGCGAGGAGCCGCCGCGGGAATAACGCTGCTTGCCCTGCTGCTGCAGGGTCCCACCGCGATCACCGTAGGTCGAGTGACCGCCATCGCATGGCCGAATCAGCAAACGTTGGCGGCTTCCATGGCGGAAGCGGCCGATCATGCGCGTGATTTCCCCGGCATCGGTTCGCTGCCCGATCGCCCGATTCGCATCATCCTCGCGCCGACGCGCGAGACGTACGACTCTCTCACGCGCGGCCGCCTCCCGCTATGGAGCCAAGGCGCCGCATTTCCCGACGCCGGGACGATCGTGCTGTTAACGGCCCATCCGCCCAACAGCCCGTCGGCCCTGCGGCATGAGCTCGCGCACCTCGCGCTCCGCTGGCATGTCGGTCGCCACGTGCCGCTCTGGTTCGAGGAAGGGTACGCAGCGGTCGCGGCCCAGGAATGGGACCGGCTGGACGCGCTGCGGCTCAACTGGCAGCTCGCGCGCGGCATGCGTATGGACCTCGATGACGTCGATCGCGCTCTCCGGGGAGCGCGGGGTGACGCGGAAACCGGCTACGCCCTCGCCGCCACCGCCGTGCTGCTGCTCCAGCGGTGGGGCGGGGAACGCGGCCTCGCCCCTTTGCTCGCCAACCTGCCGCAGGCGGAGTCCTTTGATGCCGCGTTGCGCGCGACCTACCACGTGACCGAGGGGGACTTCGAGCTGCGCTGGCAGCGCGACGTCGGCTCACGCTACGGCTGGCTGTCGTGGCTTGCGGCGATGGGCTTTTTCTGGCTGTCGATTGGCGCGCTCCTCGCGGCGCTGGTGCTGCTCCGGCGCCGACGCGACCAGCGCAAGCGCGCCGCCCTCGAAGCGGAACTGCTTGACGAGCTTGAGATTACCCAATAGACTCCAGCCGCTTATGCCAGACCAAACTCTTGCACGTTCGCGCCTGCGGTTCGGACCGAAGAACTACATCGTTCTCGGTGCGGCGCTCGTCTCGCTCGTCCTGGGTTACTGGCTGTTGTCGAGAGGATCTACGACGCTCGCGCCGGTGCTGCTCGTCCTGGGCTACTGTGTGTTGTTTCCGGTAGGCCTGGCGCTTTAGCGCCTCCGCTCCCCCAATGGCACGGGCGAATAGCTCAGCGGTTCAGAGCGCCTGCCTTACACGCAGGATGTCGGGGGTTCGAATCCCTCTTCGCCCACTGGTGTAGCAGCCCGTCACGGAGGAACGAACACGGTGAGAGCGTTTCAATTCGCTGTTGCTCTGACGATCGGCGTTGCGACCATCGCACCCGCGCAGCAACTGGCTGCGCCGCAGCAGCCGACCGAGAGACTGCTGATCATGCCCTTGATGTGGTCGTCGTCGGCCGATTCGGCCGCCAGCATCGCGCTTACGGACGCGGTGCGCGATCGCCTCACGCAGCTGGTGAAGAGCAAGGTTCAGGTCGTGACCAAAGCCAAGCTGTGCGAAGCGCTCGGACAATCGGGATTCCCCTGTAACGGGTTGCTCGACGATCAACAGGCGAAGCAGCTCGCGCGCTTTCTCCAGGTGCATGCGTACGTCACCGGGACGTTCGTGAAGAGCGGCTCGAACTTGACGGCCGACGTCCAGATGATCGACATCGCTAGCTCTGGTATCTCCGGCCGCTTTACGGCGACGAACGGCAATCCCGGGACGACCGCAGCGCTCGCCGAGACGATCGCGCAGAAGATCGCGACGACGGTGCGTGTGAGCGAGCAGGTCCGCGCATGCTTCGATGACCGGCGGAAGGGGCAGTTCGCCCGTGCGCGCGCAGACGCCCAGAAGGCCTTGACCCTCGATCCCAACTCGACCTCCGCGTGGCTCTGCATCGCCACGATTTACGAAGCGCAGCGCCTGCCGCTGGACAGCATGATCGCCGCGAACCGGCGGGCGTTGCAGGGCGACTCGCTCAACGGCACCGCGCTCCAGAACCTGGGCCAGCTCTACCAGCAGAAGGGTGACACGCTGAAGGCCATGGAAGCGTTCATCCAGCAGCTCCGGGGCGAGCCGCGCAATACGCAGAAGCGCCTCCAGATCTCGCAGCTGCTGCGGCAGATGAAGCAGTATGATCGCGCCATTGCATTGATCGACGAGGGCTTGAAGGTGCAGCCCGGTGACTCGCAACTGCTCGAGATGAAGCTGACGGTTTGCACCGAGGCGTCGAATTTCCGCTGCGCTCTCGACGTGTGGGTGGCGAAGTTCGAGCACGACAGCACGGTGCGTGGCGATACGACGTTCTTGAAGCCGGCGCTCGGTGCGGCGCAACAAGTCTCCGACACGCAGGCCCTGCTCAAATTCACGGAAGCTGCGATCCGCCATTTCCCGAACAGTGTCAGCTTCATTAAGGCGCGGGCGGGGGCCTTCGAGTCGGCGGGCAAGACCGATTCTGCCATCGCGTACTACAAGAAGGCGCTGGCGGTCGATCCGCACGACATCGCCACCAGCCTGCAGATCGCGAAGGTCATGGTCGACGCGGCGGTGTGGGATACGACCGGTCAGAAGGATACCGTCGCCGTGAAGCCGAGACGCGCGGCGTTCGTTGTGAAACTGGACTCGGCCAAGGTCTACCTGAAACCCGGGCTCAGCTCGCCAGATTCGACACAGCGGCTGGCGGCCGCGGTCATCATGCTGACTGCCGCCTCTAAGCTCGGGCAAGCCGCTGCGTTTCCTGCGGTCTACAGCTGGACCGACTCGCTGCTCACGATCATCAGTTTTACGCCTAGGAATGCCGCTGACACGCTGGGACCCAAGCACCAGATCCGTATCAACGCAAGTTTCTGGTATGGCGTCTCATCTGTGCTGACGTTGAGCGGCCCGTATCAAGAGATGACGAAAGCCAAGGGTGCCGCTCGTTGCCCGCAGGCGCGTGCGGTATTTGACCGCGTCACACGGACCAAAACCGCCCTGCTACTCGGCCGCCGAGTCTCTCCACCGTTCGCGGATCAGATGCTCGGGTACGTCGTGCAGTACGAAAAGGCGAAACAGTCGGTGCAGGCGGCGTACAAGTGCAAGCCGCCGCTGTAGCCGCCGTTGAATTGACCTGAGCACGGGTCTATATTCCGGCGCTCCGTAAGGGGCTTGGGGCTGTAGCTCAGCTGGTTAGAGTGCCGGTCTGTCACACCGGAGGTCGCGGGTTCGAGCCCCGTCAGCCCCGCCTGAGAGCGTTCCGACTTCCTACCCCCGCCCCCCTGAATGGCGGGGGTTTTCTTATTATGGAGCGTGCCCAGGGCAGCTTCTGACTCCCCGTCGATTCCGTATCACACCCCGGTCCTCGCCGCGGCCGTGCGCGAGTGGGCGAGCGGCAGCACGCGTGCCGTCGATGCGACCATCGGCGGCGGCGGCCACGCCGCGATTTTACGAGGGCTCGGGGCCAGGGTCTTGGGGATCGACCGCGATCCTGATGCCATCGACGCGGCCCGAACACGCCTCGGCACGGAAGGTGTTGAGTACCTCGCCGCCTCGTTTGCTGCCCCTGCCGCCCTTGCCGCCATTCGAGAGTTCCATCCCGACCGGATCCTGCTCGACCTCGGTGTCAGCTCGCACCAGATTGACACGCCGGAGCGCGGGTTCACGTTCCGGCCCGGCGCGCCACTCGATATGCGAATGGGGGGAAGGGGGACGGGGGAAGGGGGAAGGGGAATAACTGCGCGAGATGTCCTGAACACGTGGCCGGCGGAGCGGCTCGGCTCGGTGTTTACGGACTTCGCTGACGAACGACGCGGGCGTGCACTGGCGAAAGAGATCGTCCGGCGCCGTCTCAATGCTCCTTTCGCCATCAGCGATGACTTCGTGAATGCGATTCGTGCCGTGCTCGGTCCACGCTCGGGTCCGCCCGATTTCGCGCGTCTGTTCCAGTCTCTGCGCATCGCGGTGAATGAGGAGCTCGAGATGCTCGCGACCGCGTTACCCGCGTTCCGTGATGCGCTGGTCCCCGGGGGCCGTCTGGGCGTCATCACCTACCATTCGGGTGAAGACCGCATCGTGAAGCACGCGTTTCGCGAGTGGGGTCGCGAGTGCATCTGTCCGCCGCGCCAGCCGATCTGCACCTGCCGGGGCCGGGCCCTGGGGCGAGTACTCACGAAGAAACCCGTGTCCCCCTCGCCCGACGAGATCGCGTCGAATCCGCGCGCGCGCTCGGCCCAATTCCGCGGCTTCGAAACCGCGGCGGCCGATGCCGTTTAGAGGCCGCCACTGGATCGCTTTTTGGCTCGTCGCGTTGCTGGCGGCGCTCTGGGCCGTGATCGCTCGGCAGACTTCCGCTCTCAACTCGGCCCGCGCACTGGCGGATCTGCGGACGGAGCGCGCCTCGCTGGAGGGCCGCCGCGCCGACTTGGAGCGCCGCGTGCGCTCCGCGCAGAGCCGCGCCGTGTTGCTGCCGCGGGCCCGAAAGCTCGGGCTGCGACTGCCGGCTGATACGGAGATTATTCTGATCCCGGCTCCCTCGGCCCAACCTCCCGACCGGCCGCACTAATGGCGAAGCCTCTCGTACGACTCCGTGTCGTGGAGATCGCCCTCGGCGCCGCGATGCTGGCGCTGGTGCTGCGCGCCGCGCAGGTCCAGCTGTTGGAAGGTCACAGGTACGCCGCCGCCGCCAAGTCACAGCGCACCGAGCGAGTCGTGCTCGAGGCGCGGCGGGGCACGCTGTTCGACCGCCACGGGCTCGGCCTGGCGCTGACCCAGGAGACGTATCATGTCGGGATCGCGCCGAATGAGCTGCGCGATCCGCCGCGCGATGCCGCGAGGATTGTGCGGCAGCTCCATCTCGTGCCGAGCGACGTCGATCGCGGGCTGCGACGTCGCTACGCCTGGTTCGCCGGGCCCTTTACGACGCTCGAGGTCCAGTCGTTGCGGACCATGCGCGGCGTCCATCTCGAGCCTGTCCTGCGGCGCTTCTATCCGTCGCCCGAGTTTGCCCGCGCAGTGCTGGGAAGGGTGGGGGAAGACGGTCGCGGGGGTGGTGGTGGCGGGGGTGGATTGGAGCGACTGCTCGACAGCTTGCTCGCCGGAACGCCAGGCGCCGCGGTCGTACTCAAGGATCGTGAAGGTCGCGAGTACGAATCGCCCGCGCGCGTGATTTCCGAGCCGGTTGCCGGCAATGACGTCGTGCTCACGCTCGATGCCGAGCTGCAGGAGATCGCGCAGCGCGCGCTCGACGACGCGATCGACAACATGGAAGCGGATGGCGGCGACGTCGTGATGCTCGATCCCGCGACCGGCGAAATCCTGGCCGTTGCATCTCGGCGCGCTGACGGCAGCATGCGGCCGAGCGCGTTCACAGAAACGTTCGAACCAGGATCGCTCGCCAAGATTTTCGCGGCCGCCGCGCTCATCACGTTCGATCGGATCCGGCCCGGGGAGCGGGTTTCGGGAGAAGGGGGCCGTTACCGCCTACCCGATCGCGTGGTCACGGACGAGCACCCGCTGCCCTCACTCACCCTGGCTGATGCGATCAGAGTCTCGAGCAACATCGCCCTCGTGAAATTCGCGGCGCGCCTGCGTCCGGACGAGCAGTACGGCGTGCTGCGCGGGTTCGGCTTCGGCGCCCCGACCGGCGTCGAGTTCCCCGCCGAGTCGCCGGGACGGCTGCGGCCACCCCGCGAGTGGTCGCGTCCCAGCTCCGCGAGCCTCGCGATCGGCTACGAGCTCGCGGTGACGCCGATCCAGCTCGCGGCGGCGTACGGCGCGATCGCCAATGACGGCGTCCTGCTCGAGCCGACGCTGATTCGCGAGATCCGGGAGCCCGACGGCACCGTGCGCTACCGGCATCGTCCCGATCCGGTCCGCCGGGTGGTGACGGCCCAGGTTGCGGCCAAGCTGCGCGATTTGCTGCGCGGCGTTGTCGAGGCCGGCGGCACGGGGGAACGGGCCGCGCTCGCCAACTTCCAGCTTGCAGCCAAGACCGGCACCGCCCGCCGAGTGGTCGGCGGGCGCTACGCGGCGGGACAGTACACGGCCTCGTTTGCGGCGCTGTTTCCCGCCGATGAGCCGCAGCTCGTGGTCGTCATGAAGATCGACAATCCGCAGCGCGGCAGTTATTTCGCGGCGCAGACCGCTGCGCCGGTGACGCGCTCGATGCTGGAGCAGGCGCTCGCCGCGCGCACGGTGGCGCTCGATCGTGCCCGGCTCACGAACGTGGCGGCGACCGCCGATCGCGCACCGCTCGACGAGCCCGATGGGGTGGTCCCTTACGTCATGCAATGGCCCTACGTCCCCGATACCGCGACGGCGCAACCCGACCGCGTCGTCCCCAACGTGACGGGGCGTCCGCTGCGCGAGGCGGCCCGCACGCTGCACCGCCGCGGCTTTCATGTCGTCGTCAAAGGGTGGGGCGTCATCCACCACACCTGGCCCGCCGCCGGTGAACACGCGACAGCCGGGACGACCGTCACCGTGTTTGCCGAACCGCCTCCCGTATCACGCCCGTGAGTCGATCATTGCAGGAGGTCGTGGACGCGCTGGCGCGCGCCGGTGTCTTGATCGATGTGCCTGACTCGCGCGTCACAGCCTTGCCCACGATCACCGGCCTCACCGCCGACGCGCGAGTC
>WNEZ01004026.1_pt1 | contig 20033 bp, 17 predicted proteins | sample 5400521 | NCBI WGS metagenome assembly WNEZ01 (sample SAMN13153339, study PRJNA577476) | soil metagenome | isolation source: 120 cm saprolite under Douglas fir tree site 2 hole 1 replicate 1 | place: USA:California | collected 2015-04-18 | reverse complement strand
GGGTCAGGGTGAGACATGATTTTTCTCCTGCCTGGATAGCTACTCTGGTTTGTTCTATCTTAGCAGCAAAAATCAGTCTCTACACCTCCGTTCCTTTTTAGGCTATTCCTCCTTTTCCAAAAAACCTACTAGTGAAAGGGCAGGGGGGTGAGGCTCAGTACGTGCTCCCGCGCCTCGCTCACCAGATCACTGAACGTAGTTAATGCTACGAGTTGGCGGGGAGTGAAAGCATCACCCCATGTGTACATACCATACATTGGAAGCCGGTCAATATCATGGCTTGGAGTCGTTACTAACTCTGTTGGTTTCCATTTTGGTTTCGCGCTTCTAGCTACTTGCTCATGCTCATCAATCGGTGCTAAATACACTCGACCTCTTTGGCCTTCGGCAACAATTGCTAGAGGAGCTACTTGCATTCGACCCGCTTGAGCTTCGCTTCGTATATAGCTGAGAGGTACAGACGTTTTACAGGCAATGCATATCGCGCCTCGCCTATCGATCGTGCCATCCTGTGGCTGGCCTTTGCCTGTTTCCACAGTAAAACGAATAGCAGGTGGTGTCACAGTATGATCCACGTGCGGTTCTACCCAGGCCTCTTTGCCTTTCTTTTTCGAGAGATAGAAAGAGCGCACCAGCGGCATCTTTGCACCACATGCTGGATTAGGACAGGTGACTGTGCGTGTCCAAAGCCAGGCAATCACCGTCGCCTCACTCCCGCCATATTCTTTCGGCAATGTCACTTTGGGATAGAGATGTCCAATATGCCGTTCGGCTTCGTCGCGCATCCATTTCCCGTAGTAGCGGATATCGTCAGCCAGCCCGCGTGCGCCGCTCCAATCGGCTCCCATCAACGATTGACGCGCCTCCGGGTTGACAGGTGCACGCCCGGCAAATTTCGGTGGAATTTCTATCAGGGCTTTGTTAATCAGGACAGCCACCGGGTTCAGGTCGCTGGCATGTGCTTCTAAACCGAGGCGCTGCGCTTCAAGCGGAATCGAGCCGCCGCCAGCAAATGGGTCAAGCACGGGTGGGAGATTGCCGCCCGTTGATTTTAGAATCTCGGCTCGCGCCTGTTGTAAGACGTTCTCGTTGTTGGAGTTCTCCCATTTTACCAGTTCCTCGATCAAGCGAAACAGCCGCTCGCGTTCCTTCTGCTGGGCCTGTTCGGTCGGAAACTCTTCTGGATGTTCGGATGGATCGTCTACGAGTGAGGCAAAGAGCACCGCGCGGCATGCTGCCAGGGGTCGCCGCGCCCACCAGAGGTGCAGCGTCGAGGGGTGGCCGTGCCGGATGGATTTTTCACGTGCCGAGGCTGCATTGATGGCAACGAGGGGCAGGGCGACCTCGATCAGTTTTTTGCAATAGGTCATACGGGAGATGCTCCTTCTCTACATAGCTATGCGACAGGACATGGATGATTCGTGTATTGTAGGGGCGACCCCATAGGCGTGAACTTCAGCCCTGCTGTCATTGCTGGACCTTCCTGCCGCGCTCTGGTAGCCGACCGACGCTTGCGGTCGCCCCGGCAGGATTTGGCGGTCGCCCTGGAAACCGACCGACCCTTGCGGTCGCCTGGCAAGGGTTTGGCGGTCGCCCTGGAAAAATATGCGCGGATTGGTATTCATATCACCGCCCCCTTTTGCAGCAATTTCTCAAGGTCATAATTGACGCTGGTTGCGCCGAAATCGGGTTCGGCATGAAATGGCCGGGAAATATAGTGGATTGTCGTGGTTTCGCCATCCACCAGCACGAGCGCCAGGATGAAATCATCGGGTTTGTTGAGCGCCGTGAGGATCTCGTTGCGGGTCACTGTAATGGTCTCGGACCCTTGCACGCGCCCTTTGACTTCGATGAAGCGCAGTTTGCCGCTGCCCGGCACGCGGGATTCGATGTCGTAGCCGCATTTGTCTGCGCTCACGTCGCGCGGCACGTAGCCCAGGCTGCGCTCGCGCTGCATAATGGCTTCCATTGCTATGCGCTCGACGCGGGCGGTTTCTCGCGCAAATTGGTCGCCATCGGTGAGGTCGCTCTGCCCTGCCAGCCGGTTGAGCAGGCCCCGTGGGACGACCAGCACGCCGCCTACGACGACCGGCGGCAGCGGTGAGAGTTTGCGCTCCTGCTCCAGTTCGTTCAGGCGGCGTTCCAGGCGGGCATAGAGTTCCTCGGCGCGGCTGCGAGCCTGCTGCGAGTTCAGGCGGGCGTTGGTCTTGCCCGCGGCCTCCTGCGCTTTGAGGATGGCGGCGCGGTTGTCCCAGTAGCTGATTTCCCTGGTCAGGCGATCATTGACGGCGGCGCTGGTTTTGTCGATCTGTGCTTCCCGCGTCTTGCGCACCTCGGCCAGGTGGCGCGGCACCAGTTCGGTGATGGCGTAGCTGCGCGCCTGCTCTTCCAGGTCGCCCTGCAACCAGGACGCGGCGCGCAGTTGGGGGGTCAATGCCTGCTCCTCTTCGCGCAGGGGGCGATAGTCGAGAAAGGGCGCATAGCCTGCGCCGCGCATGCAGCCCTGGGCGTCCATTTCAAGAAACTGTAGCTGGCGCGAGACTTCGCGGCGTTTGCCCGTGCTGCCGGTACTCGCATCCTGGATGGTGTGTTCAAGGTAGAAGAGGACGCGCAGGTCTTCGCTCATGTCTGTTGGATTAACCAGGATCGTTCCCCGGGTGAGCAGGTCGCGATGCTGTTCCAGCACCAGGTCAAGCGTGGCATCGAGCAGGGGATGGCCGGGGCAGATCAGCGCTGCCTGCGGCTTGCCCTCGACGGTGAGACGCTCTTTCTCGAAGACGATGCGCTCGTAGCGCTGCAGGATAATTGCCCTGGCATGGCTGCGCGGAATGCGATTGCGAATGGCGGCGGGTACGTGGGTGATCTCGTAGCGCTGCGGCTCGCGTTCGTAGTATTTGCCACCGAGTCGCCGGAAGGCCTCCAGGAAGAACGCGGCGATGAAGTGCGGCTGCAGGCGACGGGCGGCGGCGCGCTCCATCTCTTCACGTACCTGGCGCACGCGCACCACGTCCATCACTTCGTGGGTCAGAGCGCGTTCTTCGAGTAGGGCTTGCAGGTGGGCGCGATCCAGCGCCTGGTCTACCACCTGGGTGAGCTTTGCGCGCACATCGGGACGATCTCCATAGCGGATGGCCTCCACGATCAGGTCGCGCAGGGGACGCTGGTCAAAGACCTCGCCCAGCACGTTGAAGACCTGGCCGCCCAGGGCGTTGCGCTCCTCTTCCAGCTTCCTGAGCAGGGTGTGGAAGACCTCGCCTTCGCGCGTTTCGGATGCGACCAGGTTCCACAGGTGGCAGACCTCCTGCTGCCCGATACGGTGAATGCGCCCGAAGCGCTGTTCGATGCGGTTGGGGTTCCAGGGCAGATCGTAGTTGACCATCAGGTGCGCGCGCTGCAGGTTGATGCCCTCGCCCGCGGCATCGGTTGCCAGCAGCACCTGCACCTCTTTCTCCTGGGTGAAAGACTCCTGCGCTTTGGCTCGTTCCTCGCGACCTATGCCGCCGTGAATGGTGGCGACGGCTTCGTCGCAGCCCAGCATGGTGCGGATGCGTTCGGCCAGGTAGCGCAGCGTATCACGGTGTTCGGTGAAGATCACCAGTTTGCGGCGCTGGCCCTGCGCATCGAACATCTCCGCGTTATTTTGCAGCAGGCTCGCCAGGCTCTCCCACTTGCGGTCGGTGCCGCTGCGCCGCACCTGCTGGGCCAGCGCTTCCAACTGCAGCAACTGGGCGATTTCGATTTCAAGTTCAGCGATCGTCAGGGCAGCCGAGGCGGAATCGACGACGCGCTCTTCTGTCTCCTCCACCTCCGCGCCGGGTGCGTCGTCCAGGTCCTCAAGGTCGTCCTCGGTGAGCGCGGGCAGGCCTGCCAGCAAGTCGATGGAAGTATCGATCCCCTGGCGCGCGGATTGTTGCTGGCGCGCTTCCTGCAAGCGGCGTTCGAGCCGCTCTCGCCTGCGTTTGATCGATTGATAGATGGCTTCCGGTGAGGAGGCAAGGCGGCGCTGCAAGGTGGTCAAGGCGAAGCCGACCGTGCCCTTGCGCCCGGTATCCAGCGCCTCAGCACGGTTGAACTCCTGGCGCACGTAGCTAGTGACGGCTTGGTAGAGGCTGTCTTCCAGGCCGGAGAGCTGGTAATTGACTGTGTAGGCGAAGCGCTCAGGAAACAGTGGCGTGCTCTCGAAGGTGTAGAGCTGTTCCTTGACGAGGTGGCGCATCAGGTCGGACACATCGACGCTGTGCACGCCGTCTCTGAACTTGCCCTCGAAGCGGTCGGCATCGAGCAGGCGCATGAAGAGCTGGAAATCCTCTTCTTTGCCGTTATGCGGGGTGGCAGTGAGCAGGACGAGGTGGCGCGTGATTTTGCCGAGCAACTCGCCGAGCCGGTAGCGCCTGGTATACTTCGCCTCGCCGCTGAAGAACGTGGCCGACATCTTGTGCGCCTCGTCGACGACGATCACATCCCACTCGCTCTGCCGCAGCTTCTCCTGCACGTCTGTGTCGCGCGAGAGCTTGTCCAGGCGGGCGATGCAGAGCGGCATTTCGCCAAAGGCGTTGCCCGATGCAGATGCCTCCAGCCGGTCGTTGGTGAGGATGTCGAAGACCAGGGAGAAGCGCTGGGAAAGCTCGTCCTGCCATTGTTCCACGAGGTTGCCGGGCGCGACGATCAAGCAGCGGCGCAGGTCGCCGCGAATCATGAGTTCTTTGATGAGCAGGCCGGTCATGATGGTTTTGCCCGCGCCGGGATCATCGGCGAGCAGGTAGCGCAGGGGCTGCTTCGTGAGCATAGTTTCGTAGACGGCAGTGATCTGGTGCGGCAGCGGCTCGATCAGCGAGGTATGCACGGCGATGAGCGGGTCGAAGAGGTAAGCCAGGCGGATACGATACGCTTCGGAGACCAGGCGAAAGAGCGAGCCATCGGCATCGAAACCCCAGGGCAGACCCGCAGGCACGATCTGCAGGTGTGCCACGCTATCGCTATAGAGCAGCTCGCTGCCGAGATGCCCGTTCGCATCCTGATAGACGAGCTCCAGGCCAATGGAGCCATGCCGTTTGACGCTGATGATGGTCACCGCTCCGCCGGGGAGCAGTCCTTTCACCAGCACGCCAGGCGCGATTTCTTCCAGCAGTGCCATCCGCAGCCGACCTCATTTCCAACACAACGCACGGGTTGCACACGTTCACCTCTCAAACAAACGCGGGTCACGGAAGAGTTCTTCTTTCGCTTCCCTTTTTCGGAAAGCTCTATCCTTCTTCCCACATATTCGTGGTGTTAAGTGAAGGTGCAACAAACGGCACTAGTGTAGCGCATTGTGGGGGTTATCGCAAGAGATTTAGGAGTATTGTAGACATTTTGTAGCGTCAAGCGGGCCCCGGTAGCAGCCATACACTTTGACAGAGATATGGTGGTCGTATATACTTTGTGCAGTATCAATACAAAGGATTTTTCTCGCAAAAGGGTAGATGTATGCACGTCTGTTGAGATGAAGAAAGTACAGGGGTAGAGGTGGGGGTATACTATATGAGAGTCATGAGGAGAGAAATAAATGGGACATGCATTCCAAACCTCAGATGAACAATACGCGAAGCTGGCGGCCTATGCAGCAGAACGGGGACAAACGCCTGAAACACTGTTTCAGGAGTGGGTGAGTATGATAACACGCGATACAGAGAAGCTACCCTCCGTGAGTGGAGTCAAGCCAACCGACCATGAGCAGCAGGCGGAGCGTGAAGAAGCGTTATTGAACAGTCCCTTATTCCAGGTAGCCGGGATGTTTGCTATCGGCGAACAGGGTTGGGCCGATCGACACGATGAGTATCTTGCAGAAACGTACCTTGAGAACCATGCAGACAGCGAATGATTTATTCATAGATACTTCTGGTTGGGCTTACTACCTGGATCGCCAGGACCAGCTTCATCCCACAATGGTTGCTCTGGTGAAACAGGCTATCATCGAGAGACGAAGGTTAGTCACGACCAATTACATTATCACTGAACTAGTCGCCCTGCTGTCCAGTCGATATCACCTACCGAGACCGCAAGTTATTACTGCAATCAATGCGATCAAAAGGGACGCTTCGGTTGAGGTGGTGTACATTGAGCGAGCGATTGACGATGAAGCATGGGCGCTACTTGAAGCACGTCTGGACAAGGAGTGGTCATTAGTGGATGCATGCAGTTTTATTGTCATGAGGCATTTTGGCATTACATTGGCTCTTACAACCGATCACCATTTCACTCAGGCTGGCTTCACACGAGTCCCACATAGGTAGCGATGTCATCTGCTCATAGCTACTTGTGCTTTGTCGTAATTCTTGGAACTCCCCACCCACGAGATACGCAACGAGACGACGATAGGAAAAAGCAAGCAAGGAAATAGCCGTTTTTCCCTCAACTATTGATCCAGAAAAGCAGTGACTCCTGCAAGTTGCCATGTATGTTTGTCAACTTTCCTGGTATCATGATAGACATTTGGAGAGTATGCCTGTCACCCCTTCGCTGCGCTCAGGGCAGGCCCTGAGAGAAGCGAAGGGGTGACAGCCAGGACACCGCTCCAGTCCGCTCACGGGAAGCCTTCTCTCCAAATGTCTACCAACTTGTCACGTAGATGTCACCTGTATCTAGATATGCAATTAGAACTTCGCTCTGCCGGTGCAGCCACGAGCACTTCACAGGTGCATCTGGTAGCGGTTTGTCTGCCTGGGGTCAAAGCTGACCGCAAGGGTATCGCCAATGAGCAATTTTGGACGAAGAGCGAAAGGGGGGCTGCGAAAGGTGTACGCGTGCTGGGTTTGCGTATCTCTCCACACGGCTGTCACGTACCACCGGCTCACCTTCCGCCTGATCTCTTCTTCAACGCTCGTCACCGTTGCGACCACAAGCATTTCTTGATAACGACGCCGTTTCCTTCTCCTATCGGCGCGGATGAGAAGATATTGCAGTACCACTCCCACCAGCGATGCCACCACCAGAACCAGCAAGAGGAGTTCCGCTGCGCTCATCGTATCGCCTCTCTGTCCATGAACGTTTGCTTGTACTATCCGCAGGGCATCTGGCGCGACTTCATTCGCCGGCCTTTTTTGCGAGAGGAGGACCACGATAGCAGGAATTGTTCCGCCCTGGTATCGGGCCAGAAGCCGCCAGGTTGTTCTGGCCGCTCAGCTGACTGTCACTAGAGCATTACCCGGTAACGCCGATAATTGGCCGGATCCACATTCACAATCACACGCTCACCCACGACAGGCTCGAGGCCACAGTCGATGAGACGACTGTGAAACGTATAGCTTTTCCCGGTCAGTGCGTCGGTCCACACGGAGGTGACATACCAGCCATCGACCCAGATTTGCACCTGCTCGATCATCGCTACTATTTGTTTTCTATATCTCCCCCTGGTGTTCCAGTAATGGAGAGCGAAAGCCGCCAGCTGGATCAGCATCGTTCCGATGGAGACGATGCCGACGAGCAACAAAGGTGGTAGCATGAGCACATTTCCTTACAAAACGTGTACCGGTGTAGTTCAGTCCCTCAAAAGGGTGGTCTGCCTGATCGGCCGGGCGTTGGGCGATGATGGCATTGCCGGTGGGGTAACTGGCTGTGACAACGGAGTCACCGGCCTGGCCGGCGGCTGGGTTGGCCGCCGTCCCCGTTCCCGGTCAAAGACCCTCTCTGTCAGTTGGGCAATGGTCATGCGCAAGCGCTTGATCTCTTGCTCTGCGTTCGCCATCCGGCCAACGCGCGTCAGCAGCACATTGAGCGCATTGCCGATGCGCCAGAGGGGGTGATCCTGGGGGAGCATGCTCCGCACGCCCTGGTCCCCGTTGGCGGCGCGCACCAGCACCTGGAGAAGATGCTCGCTGCCCTGTGTGAGGCTATGGTTGAACTCGGCTTCACGCCTGAGCAACTCGGCCTCGCGCCGCTGCAGTTGGGAGATCTCTTCGGCGCGATCAGCCCGTGCCAGGGCGCGCAGCGCACTGCGGACCCAGATATAGGAGACCACAGCCACGATGAGTTGCAGCCCGAGAGGCTGCAGGATCGTATTATAAGCCATGTTTGAATTCAGCACCATAGTTAGATCCATGCTGCGCGGAGCAAACAGCAACACGACGATCGTAAAGAGCATATTGCCCAGGGCCACCGGGAAGACGCTGATAGCAGGCAAGAGCGAAACGGCGATCAATTCTGAAACCAGCAGCACGTCGAAGACGGGCAAGTCACTGACGTTCAGCCCCATCGGTGAGGTCAGGAGCATGAGACCGCACCCCAGGTCGATCACCGCGATGAGCAGGACGGTAACGATAGTAACTTTGCCGAATTGATTGAAGAGGGCTGCAACGGCGCAGAGCGCCAGCCCCAGTACGACGGTGCCGATATCCATGGCGGTGTGCATCAGCAGCGCTCCCGGCAGTTCGGCAAACTGGAAGATGACGATCACCAGCAGGACAGCGCTCACAATCTGCTTGCGGCGCGCCTGTTCGCGGAGCGCGACACTGGTGTGTTTCATGAGCTCCACTTCCTGCTGCAGGGCATGCTCCGTTGGGAATAGCTTCATTCCGCTTCCTCTCCTTACTCTCTTGCATCATGCATGGCGAGTCTTAATCGACAATATTCAATGGTATTGCGAGCCCCCAGGCCAGCAACTTAATTGTACAAGCTCTACAACGGTTTTACACTGGTACGGGCGCTATATTAGCCATAAAGTACTGTAAATTCGCGTTGAATTACAGTATGAATGACACTAATATTATGAAAAAGACTTTCTACATCTTTTTCATGTGTGTAAATTTTCAGATTGGCCTTTGCGACGTACGCCAAAAGCCTGGGCGAAACTACGCTCACACTCTGCCACTGATGTAACTCTGAGCCGTGCTCCAACCTTGAGCCGCAACCTGTTGGCCTAATGCACGCCCACCAAGGTCACCCTGCTGAAAATGAATGCCTCCATACCTGCGCGAAAGACCCGCCTGCTCCGCCGCATACGATAAGGTCAGCCACAAGAGGACAACAGGAAGCACCGGGGTTATCCCCGGCTCAATATGAGAGCTACCAGGCAGCGCTGTGGAGGAGTCACCAAAGAGATCGCTGCCCGTAACTTGCTGCAAAATGTAAGCCCCCGCCGCGCTAAACGTGCTATGCCCGGAGACGTATTCAGGGAAAGGAGGCGTCACTATCGTCGGCTCCTGAAAGGGTATCCATTGTCCTCCATCAATGCTTTGCGTCCCTTTACCATAACCCGCCCAGGCCGTTACTTGCTGACCGGTATAGAGATAATGCACGGCAGTGATGGGCCGCACGTAGTCATAGGCGCGTTTACAATCCCAGCAGGCGATCCCCGCATCAAAAAGCGCATTGCTGAGCGCAAAGAACATTTTAACGTCATTATTGAGATCATGCTTGTATTTTAGGGAAAGGTACTGCGCGATATAACACTGTGCGAACACATCCCAGTGTCCAGGAGGTGTCTCGGTGTGAGGACCATTGGCCCAATAGTCTGCAATCGTTTTTGTCTGGTCATTGAGATTAGCGCTGTACTGCAGAATTTGATCGGCCTGGCTCTTGTACGCGCTACTGGTGGCATCTCTGGCGGGACTAGAAGGCCGAAATTGTGAGCCAGAAGTCAGTGCGAAAGGAGTGACCGTTCCCCAGTGCGGAGTCAGGTACTTCTGCACGACAAAGCCGCCATTGCCGTTGGAGACACGCAGAGGCTGCCAGCGCGTCGGGTCGATGATCTGATCCGGGGTATTGACTGGCACATACCCACTGGTGTCGGCGTAGTTTCCTGCTTGATTGGAGCCGTCGGTGTGGCGGAACGCGAGTACAGCCTGCGCTGCTACGTTGCCGACGCCCACCTGTGTGGTGGTATCGGTCGAGGTATTACTTGGATCAAAGCCCAGATTGTTCATCTGCGTGGTAAAGAGAGACGCCTGGGAGGGAAACAGATCCAGAAGCGCGCGGTAAGCAGCATAGCTGACCGCCATGGTCGCATCAGTGTATTGGCCTGCCTGGCGCGGGATGCCATTAGGGCGCGTCGCGACGGCCACGGCATCATAGGTGGCCCAGGCATCATACATACAGGTATGCGTAATGGCAATGGCACGTGAAGCCGCGGTCGGACCCATCCCTACATTCCGTATCGCCTGCAAAACAGCGTTGTCCCACTGAATGGCGGCATTATTTCCCAGAAGGATAGCATGGGTCGAACCTGCATGCAATCCCAACCAGGTTCCGATTCCCGTCGCCGCTACTGCCGCTCCCAATCCAGCTTTTAATACTATTCGCCTGCTTAGATGAGTATGAACTGGGGCCTTGTTGCTACTCGCATCTTGCTCTGACACAAGCGTACTGAAAGGACGCGCCTGTGCGAAGTCGGTAGAGCGAAGAGCAAGCCGTTTTCTGTTCTCGTGTGTATTCTCAGTAACCATCGTGATCTCTCCTGTAACGACTCATAGGTGTAACTCTCAGAACAATTGCAGGAAGGGAGTGACATGCCGCTCATCGCCAGAGCACCGAAGCGCTCTCCCTTAGAATCCAGATGTCCTCGCCTCCATATGCACTACACTCACTATTATGCATGAGATTTGAGCAAGAAAGGTATAGTGAACTGGTAATAATCTGGTGAAGGTAGAGTAATTATTTTACGAATCGCATGGAGAGTTCTTAACGAAGATTATGGAACAACCAGCTCTGTTTCTGTTGCACTCCAGATCTGAGCAGCACGATGATGGCCTGTATATTGATGTGGAAACAGCCATTCCGCTGCCCACTGCACTGGCAGGCAATGAACAGATCACCGTCCAAACCTTGCCTGGCGGATTGATGGCCTACACCATTCATACTGGAGATGATCTTTTTCTGGGTCAGGCATATGCAGCTCTCTACCGCTGGATGAAAGACAGCGGATACCGGGTAATTGGCCCACCCCGCCAGGTTCGTCTGCGGCATGGAGAGCATATGGATCCAAACCAATACCTCACCGAAGTGCAATTTCCGGTCGAAATAGGTGAGCAATAGACCTTGTCCAGTACAACAAAAAGCAAGAAAAGGAGCTCATAGCACGTGGTCACCAAATATGAATTTATGAGAGACCCTGCAATTCTATTTCCCAGGGTCTCTCATTAGCAAGTTGCGCTAATCTCTCAGCGGCGATATAAGATTTCAACATCATCTACAGGAATTATAGATATCACTTTTCAAATTACCAACCACAACCAGAGTGAGCGACACGTACTGATAGGTTCCGCATCACCATTCGACATCTCAGAATGTATATTGGTCCCCCAGACCTGAACATATTCTGCGCTCTCGTCTTCGATATAAACCGTTAGCTTCTTTTTACCGTGCCACCACTCGAAGACAACATCACTATTTGCGTCTGCGATCACATTTGGTTGTATCCAGGTGAGACCTAAATCTGCTACCTCTAGAAAAAGCCGTACAATCCAGTTCTCGGCATGTAAAACAGCATCTGAACTGGGAGCCAGGGAGTCATAACCATTCCAACCAGCACTCCAGGTCAGGAGATTGCGTAGTTTAGTAAGAGTCTCCTTTAGAGCTTCTTTAACGATTCTCTCCACAATACTCGCATCATCTATTGGAAATTGAGGGGAGGAGTATGAAAGAACCTCCGATGAACCATAAAAGCCCACAGAAGAAGTAATACTCCCGAAGCGGAACTCCTACCATGGTAGGAGTATACTATCCCCGATATCCAACGTCAAGAAACGGCTCTTGAGATTTTACCTACACTTTATCATACTAAGCGAAAACATGTGGATGCTACAAGTTCCAATGGTCCAACGAAGCAGGCAGGAGATGCTGTATGGACAGACGAGTTTGGGTCTGGGATAGCCGATAACCTACGTCGCCTACGATACGTCAATCGTTTGAACGGAGCTTGCAGCCTCGAGGTGTTCGGGCTCGTCTGTGCTCCTGGCGCGATTTCTGGGCCGTGCCTCAGCCTCCTTGTGCAGTGCTACCCCACCTGCGACGAGGAGGATGCCCGCGATCTCGATCAGTGTTGGTATTTGATGCAAGACGATGATCCCAATTATGGCGGCGGATGCCGGCAGTAAGGAGAGCAACAACGCAAACGTTGCTCGCGGCAACCGGGCCATGGCGAGTTGATCACTTACATACGGGATGACCGACGAGCAAATACCGACACCGATGCCCGCGAGGAGCAGCAGTGGCTTGTTGATCGCGGGCAAGGCCCCGCTGATCCCAATGGGGGTAATGGTCAGGAAAGCGACGAACATCGCTGCTCCCAGCCGATCGATGCCTGCTGCGCCTCCATCCTGGGCGATCCGATGGCCGAGTACCACGTAGAGCATGAAGAAGGCACAGTTGGCAAAAGCGAACACAAACCCCAGCGCCTGTCCGCCGAAGCGGACATCCGTCAAGAGCCATCCGCCTGCGGCTGCCAGAAGTAGTGCGCCAATGTTCCGTGGGGTCCGTGCGCCGAGTGCAGCGAGTGTGATAGGGCCAAGGAACTCGATAGCTCCAACCGTTCCTAAGGGAATGCGGGAGATCGCCAGCGGCAAAGAGGCGCCAGGGCCGACGCCACACCGCAAAGACCACGGCGGCGCTGGCGATACGGAACCACGCCACCCCAAGCACCGAGACACTGGAGAAGAGGAGCACTGCGAATGCAGGCCCAAGGTAATGAAAGATGGCACTCACGAAAAAGAACACATGTGGCGGAATCCTGGCCGTCACGTCCGCTTTTCTCAGGTGAAACATATCGTCTCCTTCTAGTATTGCACCCTCTTCTATGGTACAATGGAAAGTGACGAAAATACATAGCAAATTTAAGGAGGTATTGACCATATGTCTCAAGATGTAAAGGAAAAACGGATATTTACTTACAAGCGCTCTTATGAGGAGATTGACGCAGTCAACAGACGGGTGTTGGAGGAACTGCTGCAAGATCCCCGCTTGACGATGTCCGAACTCGGTCGCCGCGTCGGGATGTCGTCACCCGCCGTGACAGAGCGGGTCCGTCGCCTGGAGGAAACTGGGGTGATTCGAGGGTACCGTCTGGAGCTGAATCCTGTAGCACTTGGGCTGCCAATTGCAGCCTACGTCCGCATCCGACCGAACCCAGGGCAATTGCCCAGAATTGCTGAACTGGCGCAGCAGATTCCTGAAGTCGTGGAATGTCACCGTATCACCGGTGAGGATTGCTTCATTCTCAAGGTGTACATTCCTGCCATTGATCAGCTGGATCGACTCCTCGATAGTTTCCTCTTGTATGGTTCAACGACGACCTCTATTATCCAGTCCTCACCGGTTCCTCTGCGCCCTCCGCCCTTGCCCGAAGACACATTACCTGGGTAGACCAGCAAACAATGGGGTCCTATGTTTATACTACCTGCCCGGTCGGGCCGTAGGCATGCCATACACCTGTAGCATGGACGTATTCGATACGGTAAGAACCGAAATCCTGGCATATGAGCGGGTTACCGCCCCAATCTACACTGTCGTACTCGTAGCTCGAAGCCGGGCCTAGTTGAGTACCCTTTAGATAGAGCGACTGCCAGGCATTGAATATGCCGGTACCGGTTGGAGCCAGGGGTATGGTAGGGGTACTCGTTGCTATCCGTAGGGTAGCAAAAAAGCTATTCCAGCGGTCAAGCATGGCCTTTTCCATGTTTGGATTCACCAGGTTCCTCCTTATATACGTGAGTAAGCTATCCATTGGATAGTTACCAGGACACAGCGCTCGGGTAATGGGGTCTAGACTCGCATGGGTCTTAATCCTATCGGCTGTGACACCAAATTGCTGGCATAGCCATAACACAAGGCTGAATGAGCTATTAAGCTGAGCTTGCGTAGGAGTTTCCGAGTTGTCGACTGTCACGTCGACGTGTTCGATGGAGAACGTACAAAGGTTCAGGTTTCCGTATTTTGCATTGAAGCCATCCCAGTAGGTATCATGGCCTGCTTCTAAGCAACAGTTTCCTCCCGCTCCATCTGAAAGCATGACACACTGGACGACTTCCCCGTCTAGCCCCACGATGAAATGCGTTGATGCTCCGTTCGTGTCGGTCGCAAAGAAATTGGCTACACTCTCAGCGGTACACGGGGCATTGCATGCTGTCTTGTGGATGACAATGGAGAAATCGGAAGAGGGTACCGTTGTCAATGCCCCGATGAATACCCGGCTTTGATCGACGAGCAATTGTTTGGCCTGTGGGTAAAAGTCAATCATACGTTGCTATCCTCGTAACGACTCCATAGCTCAAATCGCACCTTTCTGCCGCATCACGATGCAGACCGGGTGAAACTCGCTTCCTATGAAGGTAAGAGCACGAAAGTGGGTGTATGCTGTTTATACTACCTGCCCGGTCGGGCCGAAGACGTGAAATACACCCGTAGCATAGACGTATTCGATACGGTAAGAACCGAAATCCTGGCATTTGAGCGGGTTACCGCTCCAATCTACACTATCGTACTCGTAGCTCGAAGCCGAGCCTAGTTGAGTACCCTTTTCATAGAGCGACTGCCAGGCATTGAATATGCCGGTACCGGTTATAGCCAGGGGTATGGCAGGGTTACTCGTTGCTTTCTGTAGGGTAACAAAAAAGCTGTTCCAGTGGTCAAGTATGGACTTTTCCATGTTTGGATTCACCAGATTCCTCCTTCTATACGTGAGTAAGCTATCCATTGGATAGTTACCAGGACACAGCGCTCGGGTAATGGGGTCTAGACTCGCATGGGTCTTAATTCTAAACGACTCAGTAGAAAGTAGTATCGTGTCGGGCTTCAATCGATAATAACAGCTTGCCTATCATATTAACATAACTGAAGAATAACACTTATTCTCCCTTGCTGTCAATGACAAAATTGACCGCGAAGCGTAGACACTGGTACTCATTGTGAAAGAAGCAAAATTCGTTAGCATTTTTCAGCACCTTGATGACTCCCAGTGGAGATGGATATATCGTGGAGGGTGGCAGCGAACTTGTTTGATTTTGGTATAGTGAAGGTAGTACTCAATCTTATTCCGACCGGCAACGGACTGCGTCCTAACTTCGTTCAGCCGGTCGGAAAGGTGGTACATATACAAGCACAACTATTGTCTGGTTGAGGGAGGTGACGAATGAAATTGATTTATGTGGCCGGGCCGCTCTTTAACACGCATGAACGCTGGTACCTGGAGCGGATCGCCCAGGCGCTCGAAGCCGCCGGCTATCGCACTTTTCTGCCGCATCGCGATGCCGGCCTGGTGAAACTCTCTACCTATGAAGAACGCTACCGCATTTTTCACGCGGATATCGAGGCCTTGAAGTCCTGCGACCTGTGTGTGGCCCTATTGACCGGCCCGGATCACGATTCGGGGACGAGCGCCGAACTTGGTTATCTGTACGCGCTTGGGAAGCCCTGTATTGGGATCACCGATGATAAGCGCGCCTATTTGAATAATATTGTCTGGGGGATCTGCGGGTATGGGAAGCAGATAGTGCAGACGGTGGATGAGCTGCTGGAGATGGTGAGAGGCATGTAATGCACAAATTGTTGGAAGCTGTGATCAGCCTCATTTACCATTCTTCACTTCTCGGTTGATCATTGCCGCCCGGAAAACGCCAGACGGACTCCAAGTCCGACCAAGACGCTTCCTGTCAGCCAGTGGATGAGTTTTGCTGCTCCAGACCTACGTTTCAGCCATGTTCCCAACAGACTCGCTAGCAGTGCAACACTCGTATCGACCGCTAAACTCGTGATGTTAAAGAGGAGGCCAAGAATCAACAGTTGCAGCGGGACATGGCCTCGTGTGGGATCAACAAACTGAGGAAGAAAGGCTATGTAGAAGAGTGCAACCTTGGGATTGAGCAGGGTCGTCAAGCTTCCCTGGAGGAACGCTTTCCTGAAATCTGCTTTTCCATCACGTGAACTCGTCAGCATCTCTTCACGGCTAAGGATAAAGCGAATGCCTAAGTACACCAGATAGGCAGCCCCCACATATTTAATGATGTCGTAGGCAATCGGCACGATAAGGAAGAAGCTGGAGATCCCCAAGGCGACCGCAGTGGTCTGGAGCAAGCCACCAGTTGCAATCCCCAGACAAGAGACGACCCCTGTGGAGCGCCCTTGCCCTGTGCTGCGCGAGATGATATAGAGCATATCTGGTCCAGGAACGATGCAAATAAGAACGGTCATCGTTACAAGCAAGAAGAGCGTCGTAAGTGTTGGCATAACGAGATCAACTCCTTAGACAAAGGCTATATCTAACTCCCTAAAACTGTTACGATAGTTATATTATATGATAGAGATACTAACCCGTCAAGCATATCTTGGTGGTTATACAGGGCTGATACGAAGAAGCCATAGAAACTCTTACTTACAGGCGCTGAAACTCCGCAGTTTGCTGGCGTTTGTCGTTGATAACCCCGCCAACATCGAGAAAGACAATCAGTGATGACATGTATATTATCGATTCAATAAGCTTGGTAGGGTTGAGAGAATCTCCGCGCCTGTTCGTAGCCGGGCAGCACGCGCCGGAAGAGTGATCCTGCCTCCTCGTACTTGCCCTGCATGTAGTAGAGTTGAGCCAGCTCGTTCAAGCAGAAGAGCAGGTAGGGATGATCGGAACGCCCGGCTTGCTCCCAGATCTGTACTGCTCGTTGCAAGAGGTGTTCGGCCGGGACGTACCTGCCTTGCCAGGTGTAGAGAAGCGCCAGGTCGTACAGGGATATAGCTACCCAGGGATCGCCGGGTCCCAGTGCTTGTTCGCGCGTGAACAGCGCACGCTGGATAAGCGCTTCGGTTTCCTCGTACCTGAACTGGTCGCGGTAAAGGATGGCCAGGCTGCTCAAGCAGTAGGCCAGGTTCAGCTGGTCGGGACTACCGGCCTGCTCGTAGGTCTGCATTGCCTGTTGAAAAAGGCGTTCGGCCTGGGCGTGCCTGCCTTGCCTGGTGTAGAGAAGTGCCAGGTCGTTCAAGAGAGTTGCCATGCCCGGATGGCCGGGTCCCAGCGCCGCTTCGTTGATTTGTATAGCCGACACCAGGAGCGGCTCGGCTTCATCATAGCGTCCCTTGTGCGAGAGATATGCTGATGTTTTTGCGAGCAAAGAGGAGATATCAAGAGAAGTGATTTGCCATTGTGCGACTTGAGCAAGACAGGTCAGCGCATGTGGCAGCAGTTGTTCACAGCGCTGCCAGTAATCGTTTCTTGTGATGTCCGAAGGGAAGTGCTGGTGTAGTATGCAGGTCACCCGCCCCACCCACTCCCGCCGCAGCGCTTCTGGCATGCTCTGCTTGAGAACTGTTTGCACCAGGCGGTGCATGAACAACATTTTCGTCTCCGCGTTGCGATGGATGAGCGAGTAGGCCTGCAGTTCTTTTAGCGCGGCATTGAACTGGAACGGATCGGGGGCGATGGATTGCAGATGCGGCCCGAGGCCGGATGCGCTCCGGGTGAGTAGCTCTTCGGGAATTGCATCAGGAGCGAGGAAGGAACACACGGTAAGCAGATCAGCCGCCGCCGGATTCGCCTGTTGGATCTTCTCAAAAGAAAGCAAAAAGGTTTTCGCGACCGATAACGGGTGGTCTGCATGCGAATCACGCTCCTGTAAGAGGGAGACGGGTTGCTCCTCAAAAAGTTGTAGGAAGTCCGGGATGAGTCACTTTTCATGTGACAAGACAGTCATGTCAAGTTGTGCACCGCACGCAGGACACCACCTGGCATCGGGCAGGGTAGTGGTATAACATTCTGGACAGATGCGAGGTCGCTGCGTCACTGTTTCCCCGCAATAGGCACAAAACTCTGCATCCAATTGCAATGGCTGATGACATTTGTGACAGGTTCCATCGGTTCGTGGAATCATCCCTAGTTCGGCTTCTAGCTCGGCTATCTTGCGTCGACGTCTTAACGGTTCTAACTGTCTATAGCGACGGTACGTCAGGTACGCTTGCGCTAAGTAGAAATCGAGAACGAATACGTTCAACGCTACAAAAAGACATCCGGCAATAAATCTTTGCCGGCCTGTCATAGACTTCCATTGCAGCAATCCATTCATAGTGAGAAAACCATGCCAGTCAACCACCATAATGGTAGTAATTACCAGCAGGTAGATCGTAAAGCCTATGATAGCTAATAGACCGCTTGCCCCGCCGAGGCTACTCTGAAAGACAAAATCACCAGAGATCAGAAGCATCGAGACTACATAAGCGATAGCAAGTGTTGCAAGCAGTTTCCCGGGGTAAAGGTGACGCTTAGACGTCGCTGGTGGCTGCTGCTGAGATTGGAATAGATGCATTTTTTTCACACACCCCCTTCGCCGGCTAGCGGTAAGTGTTATAGGATATAATGTTTTCGTGAAAATGTTACACCACCAGTAGTGAGATCCTTACTACCCTCTAATAGTATTGACGTATTTCAAGCCTTATTCTCAATTTTATGTGACATCCTACTGTAGGATGCCTGTGCTATACTGGCTACAACTACAACTCTGGGGAAATGGTATGGCAAATAGACAACAACTCAGCATACTCAAGCAAGGTGCTCTTCCCTGGAACGAATGGAGAAAAAAGAATCCTGATGTACGGCCAGACCTCTACGAGGCGAGTCTGGCTGGCGCAAATCTACGCGGAGCTAACCTGAGCGGGGCAAACCTCGGGGGAGCTGAACTCGCTTCGGCAGACCTCCAAGAGGTCAATCTGCTTGGAGCAACAGCAGTGGAAGCCAATCTCCACGAAGCCAACCTCCACAAGGCAGACCTCGGCTTCGCTGATCTCACCTTTGCCCACCTGAGCAGCGCAAACCTTACAACCGCAAGACTCTGGAAAGCCGATCTCACGGCGGCCAAACTTACCGGTGCCGACCTTTCCGCCGCGGACCTGACCATGGCGATGCTTCGAGAAACTGATTTCAGCGGTGCGAACCTTTACGAGGCCATACTGGACTATGCTATTCTCGTCGAGACGAATTTGCGGCAGGCAAACTTAACAGGGTGTTCGGTTTGTGGACTTTCTGCCTGGAACGTCCATCTTGAAGGCGCAAACCAGGAGAACCTCGTCATCACATCCCACAGCGAGCCTACCATTACGGTAGATACCCTGGATATAGCACAGTTGATCTATCTGTTACTGAACAAAAAACAGATCCACGAGGTCATCACAAGCATGACGTCCAACATGGTGTTGATCCTGGGCCGCTTCACACCTGAGCGCAAACCTATCCTGGAAGCGATTCGGGACGAACTGCGTGAACGACAGTATACACCACTGTTGTTCAACTTCGAAAAACCTTTGAGTCGCGATTTCTCGGAGTCGCTACGGACGCTTGCCCGCATCGCCCGCTTCATCATCGCGGACCTCTCACTTCACAAAAGTATTTCGCAAGAATTGCGTGCTATCCTACCTGGCACGGTGGTGGCTGTGCAGCCGCTGCTCAATGGAACCCGCAGGCTGTATACCATGTTCCCTGACTTCAAGCAATATCCCTATGTTCTCCCAGGTTATCGTTACAATAGCCTGGCGAACCTGCAAGCAACACTCGAGGAAAAAGTCATCAAACCCGCTGAAGAGAAAGCAAAGGAATTGGAAAGACCAAAGGAAGTACCTTGAAATGGGTCTTGCCAACGACGCTGCGCGTCTACGGACTGCGTCCGTCAGGCAAGACCAAAGGAAGTACCTTGAAGTGGGACGAATGATGGTGCATAATGCAGGAAGAAGGAGAAGCGTATGGTAAAGACATGTACATATAAGGAATGGAGGGACAAAACATGAGCGAAGGATTTATTTCGCGGGCCTTCCACGGCCGTCGCCAACCGGGTGACGTTGCCGGGCGGCTTCCGCCTGGACAGTATCTTGAGCGCGGTTTCCCGGTGCTTTCGGCCGGTCCGACGCCGCATACTCCCCTGGAGCGGTGGGATTTCTCGATTGGAGGGATCGTGAAAGAGCCAAAGCGTTGGACCTGGGAGGAACTACTGGCCTTTCCCCATGAGACGCCAACCGTCGACATCAGTTGTGTCACCAAATGGACCAAGTTCGATACCCATTGGGAAGGCGTCTCCGTCGAGACCTTGCTGCAACAG
>WNEZ01007286.1_pt1 | contig 20068 bp, 18 predicted proteins | sample 5400521 | NCBI WGS metagenome assembly WNEZ01 (sample SAMN13153339, study PRJNA577476) | soil metagenome | isolation source: 120 cm saprolite under Douglas fir tree site 2 hole 1 replicate 1 | place: USA:California | collected 2015-04-18 | reverse complement strand
CGTGGACCGCGCCGCCCACCGCGCCACCGGAGAGCCCGAGGAGGAAGACCGCGCGCGCCACGCGTCGTCCGCCGGACGCGATGTCCTCCGCGACCTGCCAGTAGCCGAGCCCGTAGAGCGGGATCGCGAGCACGCCGAGGTAGTATCCCGCGACCAGGCTGCCCGGCGGGGGCGGGGCAGGCCACGCAGCTCGGGGCGCGCCGCATTCGCCACCCAGAGGAGCAACAGGTCGCCCGCCGTCGCGGCGAGCGCGGCCACGGTCGCGGCGAGGCCGGCCGCCCGCGTGCGGCGGGTGGCGAGCAAGGCGGCCCGCTACGCCGCCTTCCGGCCCGGGTTGCGCACGTTCTCCAGCTGCCAGCGGGCCATCGTGAGCACGTCCGAGAAGCGTTCGCCGAGCTTCCGTACCACCGACGCCTCGAAGCCTGAGTGCATCTTGCAATTGTGGCAGCGCGGGTCCTGGCGCGTCTCCCAGTAGTCCCAGTCGACGCCGCCGAAGAAGTCCTTCCAGGTGCCGTAGTGCTGGCCGTCGATCAGGTAGCACGGGCCCTTCCAGCCCTTGGGCGTATAGGTGGGGTTGCCCCACGGCGTGCACGGGTACTCGCGCAGGCCGGCGGCGAACTGGAGGAAGAGCGGCGTCGAGGAGATCTTCCGGTAGCGCTTGGACAGCTCGACGATGCGGCGGAACTTCTGGTGGATCTCGTCGAGGAAGAGGAAGTGCTCGTCGCCGGGGATGGCCTCGTAGTGATAGCCGGGCGAGAGGAGGATGCCGTCCACGTCGAGCTCGGTCAGGAACGCGCACATCTCCTCGATCTCGGCGACGTCGGTCTCGCGGTAGACCGTGGTGTTGGTGCACACGAAGTAGCCGAGCCGCTTCCCTTCCTTGATCATCGCGACCGCCTTGTCGAAGATGCCTGCGCGGTCGACCACGTAGTCGTGGGTCTTCTTCATGCCGTCCAGGTGGACGTTGATCGAGAGCCGCTTGTGCGGCCGGGCCTTCTTGTAGAAGCGGTCGAGGAGGATCGCATTGGTGCACATGATGACGTGCTTCTTCCGCGCGATGATACCCTCCACCAGCTCGACGATCTCGGGGTAGACGGTCGGCTCGCCGCCGCACACCGAGACCACCGGGGCGCCGCACTCGTCCACCGCTGCATAGCACTGGGAGAGGGGCAGCCGGTCCCGGAGATCGCCCGTGTAGCGCTCGGGCGAGCAGCCGATGCAGGCCAGGTTGCAGGTGTGGAGCGGCTCGAGCATGAGCACGACGGGCACGCGCTCGTTGCCCGCCCACCAGTTCTTCACCTGCCACTTCATCATGTCGGTCGCGATGTGGAGCGGATATCGCATCGAACCTCCTGTTCAGGCGCCGGCCGCGCTCGCCGCCGCGGGCGCGGCGAAGGCTTCCATGTCCAGCGCGGCCATGATCGTGGCGAGCCCGCGCGCCGCCACGCGTTGCCCGCGCGCCAGCCGTGCGGCCGTCGGCCAGAGCCGGGGCCGCAGCGCCAGAACCGCCACCGCGCGACCCGCGCGCAGCTCGCCCGACGCCCCATCCATGACAGCGAGCTCCGGGGGCAGCGTCAATCCCACCTCGTCGAGCACCACGCGCAGGCCCGCGAAGGGGATCCCCCGGTTGCGTGCCGCGGCCGCGAGCGCGCCGCTCTCCATGTCGACGGCGAGCGCGCCGGTCGCACCGAGCGCCGCCTTGGCAGCCGCGCTGTCGAGCACGACGGGGCTCGCCACCAGCGTACCCGCGTGCACGCGGAAGCCGCGGCCGGAGGCCCAGCCGGCGAGGGCCGTACCGCACGCAGGCAGGCGCTCGGCGGCTCTCCCGTTCGCGTCGAGCGCGATCACGCTCTCGGCCGCGATCAGGTCGCCGGCGGCAAGCCAGTCGACCAGGGCGCCCGCGCACCCGCAGGCGAGAAAGACACCCGCCGCCGGCGCCGCGGCGGCCGCCGCTCCCGCCCGGGAGGGGCCGATCCCCGTCTGGACGACCACGCACGTCGCCCCGTCGGCCAGGCGCCCGCGCCAGGCGGGCCCCGGCGCCGGCTCCACCGCCCGGAGCGCAGCGGTCACCGCGCGCCGCTCCCAGCCGAGCGCAGCGAAGATTGCGACATCAAACATGAAGTAGGAGCCAGGCAGGTACTACAAACCGATCGGTCAGGCAATCGCTGGCCGAGCGGTCAGGGATGTGACTCACGCCACCTGGCTGGGGGCCGCCGCGGACCGGCGCTGCCGCTCGGGGCGCACCGGACCCCGGCGCTCGGCGCGCTCGACCCCGGCCAGCACGCGCAGCTCGTCGAACCCCGCCTGGAGGAGATCGCACAGGCCGTCGCTGTTCGGCACCAGCGCCGGGTCGGCGGTGACGCCGATGGTGAGGGTGTCCGCGTAGCTGAGGATCGCGAACGCGAGCCCCACCCCCTGCGCCAGCGGGACGACGGGCACCAGCTTCTCCAGCCGCTGGCCCTGCACGTAGAGCGACACCGGCGGCCCGGGGATGTTGGTGCATACGGTGTTGATGGGCGCGGCCTGCACCTGGAGCCAGCCGAGCGGCTTCTGCAGGACCGCCGGCAGGAGCTCCATCAGGTCGAGCGCGCGCGTCACGCGCGCCGCCTGGCCGCGCTCCTTCAAGTGGCCGGTCGCCGCGCGCACCTGGCGGAAGCGCTCGAGCGGGTCGAAGATGCGGGCCGGCAGCGGCACGATCAGCATCGAGACGCGGTTGCCGAGCTGGAGATGCTCGTCGGGCCGGCGCACGTTCACCGGCAGCATGGCGCGCAGCTCGATGCGGTCGGGATTCGCAGCGCGGCGCTGATGGTCGACAGCACGACGTCGTTCACCGTGCCGCCGAGGCGGTCCTTCACCGCCTTGACCTCGTTCAGCGAGAAGGTCGTCCACACCACCCGGCGGAGGATGCTGACGTGTCCGTTGAAGGGCGTGGGCGAGATGTCCGAGAAGACGATGCGACCCAGCTCCGAGACGGCGTCGGCGACCTCGCCCAGCTCGGCGAGCGCGCGGCGCGGGTTTCGCACCAGATCGACGGCGGACCGCAGGCCGGCCAGGCCGCCCTGCACGCCCTCGCGCAGCGCACGCACGAGCTGCGCCGTGGGCGTGGGCAGCGGCGGTGCGTGGGGCGCCTCTTCCCGCGGGGGCGCGGGCGTGGGGTTGGGGCTCGGGTCGAACATCACGCCGAGAAGCTGCACGCCGCTCACGCCGTCGATCATGCAGTGGTGGACCTTGCAGAAGAGCACGGAGCGGTCGCCGCGGTAGCCGTCGATGTGGTGCAGCTCCCAGAGCGGCCGCGAGCGCTTGAGCGGCTGCGCGAAGAGGCGGCTCGCCAGCGTGACCAGCTGCTCGTCGCTGCCCGGTGGCCGGAGACGGTGGTGCATCACGTGGTGGCGGATGTCGAAGTGCGGGTCGGGCTCCCAGGTGGGATGCCCCAGGTTCAGGGGCACCGAGACCGCGCGCTCGGTGTAGCGCGGGATGAGGTGCATGCGCCCGGCGAGGTCGGTGAGCAGCCGCTCGAAGTCGACCGCCCCCTCGACCGTGTACACCCCGGCCACGTGCAGGAGCTGTCCGGTGCGCTCGAGGTAGTAGAAGGCCGCGTCGAGCGACGTCATGCGGCCGCCGCTGGCCCGGGACATCAGGTCCCCTCGAGGACGAACGTCACCTGCACGGTGGCGCGGAACTCGGCGATCTTGCCGTCCTCGACCGCGGCGTTTTCCTTCAGCACCTCGATGCCGGTGATGCCGCGCAGCGTCTTGTTGGCCCGCTCGAGGGCGTTGCGCACGGCGTCCTCCCAGCTGTGCGGCGAGGCGCCGATGATCTGCGTGATGCGTGCGACTGCCACGAGCCCTCTCACTCCAGGACGAAGGTGATCTTCATGTCCACCCGGTACTCGACGATCTGCCCGCGCTCGACCTTGACGCGCTTGCCGAGCACCTCGAGCCCGGTGATGCCGCGCAGCGTGCTCGCGGCGCGCGCCATGCCCTCCTCGACCGCCTCCCGGAAGCCCTCGGCGGAGGAGGCGATGATCTCCGTGACCCGCGCGACCGCCATCCGGTCCCCCGGGTAACAGAGTCGAGCGACCTGGCGCAAGCTCGCGTTTGACCGCCATACTGCTCGCCCCATGGGAGCGCTCGGCCTCGCCCGCCGCCACCTCCGCGGCCAGGGGGCGCGCGGCGCGCTCACCGCCGCCGGGGTGGCGTGCGGGGTGGCGCTGGTGGTCGCCATCCGCGTGATCAACGCGAGCACGCTCGCCTCCTTCACCGGCGCGATCGAGGACCTGGCCGGGACGGCGGCCCTCCAGGTGCGGGGGCCGGGTCCCTTCCCGGAGGAGGTCGCCGAGCGGCTGCGCGCGATCCCCGGCGTGGACCACGCCGTCCCGATCGTCACCACGACCTTCTTCGGCGTCGAGCCCCCGCTCGCCGGCGAGGCGCTCTCCGTGTTCGCCGCCGACGTGACCGACGGTCACGCCATCAGGACGCTCCACCTGGTGAAGGCCGGCGAGCACGTGGTCGAGGATCCGCTCGGCTTCCTGGTCGACCCGCGGAGCGTGATCGTGACCGACGCGCTCGCCGCGCGGCTGGGCATCGGCTCGGGCGCCACCCTCCGCCTCCGCACGCGGCGCGGCATCGAGACCTTCACCGTGCGCGGCGTCCTGCCGCCCGGCGGCGTGGGGCGCGCCTTCGGCGGCAACCTGATCCTCATGGACGTCGCCGGCGCGCAGCTCGTGCTCGGGCAAGACGGCCTCGTCGACGAGGTGGACGTGACCCTCCGGCCCGGGGTGCGCGTCGAGGACGTCGCCGCGCACGTCGACGCCGCGCTCCCGGCCGGCCTCGAGGCGATGCGCCCCGCGCGCCGCGGGGAGGAGATCGAGCGCTACCTGCGCTCCTTCCAGACCCTGCTCTCGGGCCTCTCGGGCCTCGCCATCCTCTCCGCGATCTTCGTCGTCGGGAGCGCGGTCGCCACCGCGGTCGCCGCCCGGCGTCGCGAGCTCGGCATCCTCCGCTGCGTCGGCGCCGAGCGCCGCCAGGTGGCCGCGCTCGTGCTCGGCGAGGCGCTCGGCACCGGGATCGTGGGCGCCGCCGCGGGGTTGCCGCTCGGCATCGTGCTCGCCCGCCTGCTGCTCGGCACCGTGAGCGAATCGACCGAGCTCATCTTCTCGATGACGGTGTTCACCGCCCGGCTGGAGCTCTCCCCGTGGTCGCTCGCCGTGGGGGCTGCGATCGGCATCGGCGCGGCGCTCGCCGCCGCCTGGCTGCCCGCACGCGAGGCCGCGCTCGTGTCCCCCCTGGTCGCCGTGCGCACCGCCGAGGCGGAGCAGGCCGTCCGGCGCTGGCGCCCGCGCGGGACGATCCTCGCCGCCGTGGCGCTCACCGCCGGCGGTCTGTGGGCCGAGACGCGCTTCGCGTCACCCTGGTGCGGGAACCTGGCGGCCCTCGCCGCCGACTTCGCCCTCGTGCTGGCCTTCATGCGGTTCACGGGCCCCGCCGCGGCGCTGCTGCTCCGTCCGGCACGCGAAGCGCTCGGTTTCGCCGGCCGGCTGGCGGTCGATCGCCTGGTGCGCATCCCGGACCAGCTCGCGCTCGCGGCCGCCGTCCTCGCGCTCGGCCTCGGCCTCATGATGACGGCGGCCACCGTGGCACGGAGCTTCGAGCAGTCGATGCTCGATTTCATCCGCCGCCAGGTGCGCGCCGACCTGGTCGTCGCCTCGACCGCCACCACGGGCTGGATCGAGGCGCCGCTCGACGAGGCCGTCGGCGACCGCCTGCGCGCCGTGGCGGGCGTGGCCCGCGTCGAGCGCGTGCGCCTCGCCGAGCACACCTACCGGGGCGCGCGCATCAGCATCGACTCGCTCGACGCGAGCGCCTTCGCGCCCGAGCGCGAGGCCGACTTCAGCTTCGCGGCCGGCGATCCCCGCGCGGCGCTCGCCGCCGTCCGGGCGGGCACGGGCGCGCTCGTGTCGCGCAACCTGGCGCGCGAGCTGGACCTGCGCCCGGGCTCGACCCTCCGCCTCGATACGCCCGCGGGACCGCTCGAGGTGCCGGTGGTCGGCGTGGTGGTCGACTACGTGTCGCCGCGCGGGAGCGTCGTCCTCGCGCGCCCGACCTACGAGCGCTGGTGGCGGGACCCGACGGTCAACCGCTTCCACGTGACGCTCGCGCCTGGCGCGTCGGTCGAGGCGGTGCGCCACGCCATCGCCACGGATGTCGGCGCGGAGCAGGGGCTCAAGGTGCTGACGCAGCGCGAACTCTATGCCTATCACCAGGATGCGGTCCGCCGGGCGTTCCGCCTGACCGACGCCCTCGAGATCCTGCCCCTGGTGGTGGCGGCGCTCGGCCTGGCCGAGGCGCTGCTCGCCGTCTCGCTCGACCGCCGCCGCGAGTTCGCCCTGCTCCGCGCGGCGGGCGCGACGCGCGCGCAGGTGGCGCGCGCGGTGGTGGGCGAGTCGGCGGGGGTGGGCATTCTCGGCCTCGCGGGCGGGCTCGGGATCGGCCTCGTGCTCTCGCTCCTCTGGGTACGGGTCAACTTCACCTACCAGCTCGGGTGGGAGATCGACTTCCACTTCGCGGCCGGGAGCGTGCCCGCGGCCGCCGCGGCGGCGCTCCTGGTGAGCGTCCCCGCCGGGCTCCTGCCCGCGCGGCGCGTGGCGCGCCTGCCGGTGCTCGAGGCGCTGCGCGCGGAATGACCGGCGTTCGAGCGAGCGCATCCGGGCCCTCGAACGTGCTAGATGTCTGCCTCATGACGCGACCCCTCGTCGTGCTCCTCCTGGCGCTCGCCGGCTGCGGCGGCGGGCGGCTCGAGGACCGCACCACGGACCCGAAGCTCCCCGCCTCGGTTCTCGAGGTGGTCGCCAACCTCGACTACCCGCCCGGCAACATCGCGGTCTCGAGCACGGGGCGCGTCTTCTTCACGCTGCACCCCAACGGGGAGCCGCCGGTGAAGCTGGTCGAGCTGGTGGGCGGGAAGCCGGTCCCCTACCCCGACGCGGCCTCGCAGACGAGCAAGTTCGACTCGCCGCTCGCCCTGCGCATCGACCGCCAGGGGCGGCTGTGGACCCTCGACTTCGCGCGCTACGCGCGCGGGCAGCCGCGGCTCCTGGCCTTCGACCTCGCCAGCAACACGCTCGTCCACCAGTACGATTTCCCGTCCAGCGTGGCCGGCTTCCTCTCCATGGTGAACGACTTCCAGGTCGACCCGCGCGGCGAGAAGATCTACATCGCGGAGACGAGCCCCATCCGTCAGAAGCCAGCGCTGATCGTCTACGACGTCGCGAAGCGCACGAGCCGCCGGGTCCTCGACGGGCACCCCTCCGTGCAAGCGGGGAACTACGTCATCCACACGCCGGAGCGCGACATCAAGGTCCTCGGCTTCTACACCGTCCGGATCGGCATCGATTCGATCACGCTCGACGACCGCGGCGAGTGGCTCTACTACGGCCCCTTCAGCGGCGACCGCCTGTACCGCGTCGCCACCCGCGACCTGAACGACGCGTCACTCGCGCCCGAGGCGCTCGCCGCGAAGGTCGAGAGCTTTGCCGCGAAGACGATCAGCGACGGCCTCTCGATCGACGCCGCCGACACCCTCTACCTCAGCGACCCCGAGCACTCGGCGATCCTCACGCTCGGGCAGGACCGCAGGCTGACGACGCTGCTCAAGGACCCGCGGCTGCGCTGGCCCGACGGCTTCAGCTTCGGCCCCGACGGCTGGCTCTACGTCACCTGCAGCTCGCTCCAGCACGTGATGTTCCGCACCACGGCGCACATGCGGGCGAACGCGCCGTACCAGGTGTTCCGCTTCAAGCCGGGGCCGGCGGGCACGCCGGGGCACTGATCGCCGCTCAGTGCCCCTTCTGCACGTTCGCCACGTTGAAGGTGTCGTCCGGCACGCCGGTGTCGTAGCGCACGTTGCGCACCTTGAAGATGGTGTGCGTGCCGTACTGCACGTTGGCGATGTTGGACTCCTGGGCGGTGGCGTAGTCCTGGATGCGCTCGTAGCGGTCGAGGCCGACCGTCTTGAAGAGCCGCCCCTCGAGGTCGTAGACCTCGACCTTCCAGAGGAGGAAGTCCCCGGTCCCGAACCACAGGCGGTACTTCGTGTAAGGGAATTCCTCGTTCTTCGGCGCAAGCGTGACCACGTGGCAGGGCTTCCCGTCGAGCGACGCCTCGGGCTCGAGCGTCGCCGTCGCCTCGCTGTCGTTCCACTGCTGGACGCGCACGACCAGCTCCAGGTCGCGGTAGGAGAGATCCGTGCCGAAGAAGTTCTCGTCGCGCGCGGCATCCGCCAGCCGCCGCGCCTTGCGCGTGGTCGGCGTCCACACCCACTGCTGATCTTTCTCGCCGCGCGGCGAGAGGTGGAGGAAGAGCGTCCCGGTCACGTCGGCAGGACCGGTGAACTGCATGAAGGTGCGGTGCGCGCCGCGCGGGTCGGTTTGCTCGGTGACGGTCGCGTCGCGCGTGCGCGTCAGCGAGGTGGTGTAACTCTCCATGGTCGTCTCGAGCACGCGGTCGTGCCAGGTGGAGAACCCGTTCTTCTTCTGCGCGGTGTCGATGACCTCCCGCCCGGTGAGCGCCGCGGCGGGGGTGACGGCGAGGAGCACGAAGACGGCGAGCGAGGGCAGGGGTTTCGTCATGACGACCTCCACGAGGCTTCGGGCGAGAGGAGGATGGGCGAGGTGGGGAAGTCCTCGCGGTGGCGGGCCAGCTCCGCGCTCCCCGCGCGGCGCATCGGGTTGAGCGGGTGGCTGAGGAAGAGAACGACGACGGGCAGGTAGAGCAGGCACCCGACGAGCGCGAGCAGCGGCTCGTCGATCCACACGGTGATCGCCAGGTTGAAGACCACGATCCCCAGGTAGAGCAGCGGCTCGAGCAGTCCGCCCCAGCGCAGGTGCCGCACTCCCGCCGTCGGCCAGACCGTGCGTCGCTCGAGCGTCTGGAAGACGGCGAGGGTGGCGCACGCGACCAGGAACCACCCGCCGTAGTTGCTGAGCGGCACGCCGAAGTGGATACCGCCCGCGGGATAGTAATAGATGCGCCCGAGGAACCAGCGCTCGCCGCGCACGGTGAGCGGGTCGATCACCAGGTCGAGCAGCGTGGTGAGGAAGGCGCCGGTCAGCAGCACGCGCCACGAGGTGCGGATGGCGCGCGTGTCGGCCACCTGGAAATCCCCGCGGCCGCAGACCAGCGGCGCGTAGAGGAAGATGGCGAGCGTGTAGCCGAGGTAGCAGAGGAAGGTGAAGGAGAGCGAGTCGAAGAAGGGCACGTTGGCGAGCCACAGCTCGCGGTCGCGGGTCGCGTCCACGTAGACGTAGAGGCCGAAGGGGAAGCCGTTGCGCGTCGAGCTGAACTCGGCGGCGTAGGCGATCACCCACGCGACCGCCGAGAACGCGGCCGTCTTCGCCCATCCCATCCTGGTGACCGCCGCGAGGAGGTAGACGGCGAGGAAGAGGAAGACGTAGGGCCGCAGCACGAGCGTGCCCAGCAGTAGGCGGGGAAACTCCATCGCGTCAACGCCCCTTTTTGTGCTTGCCGCCGAAGAGGCGGTCGATCAGGCTGCCCGCGGCCTCGCCCAGGTCAGGGCCGAGGAGCGCGCGCGCCACGGTGGCCGCGAAGGCCGGGTCGGGCGTGACCTGCGGGTGGCGCACGGGCCCGCGGGCGCGGAGCGGGATGGTGAGCCGGTCGCTCGCGTCGACCAGCACGGGACGCGCCTTCGACTGGCCGAGCACGTCGTCGGTGAGGTCCGGGGAGGCGACGAGACGGAAGGTCGCATCCAGCTCGCCGTCGAGACCGAGGCTCCCCTCCCCCCGCGCCTCGTAGCTGGTCGACGCGAGCACCACGTCGTCGGAGCGGATGCGGCCGCCGGCGAGACGGCCCGAGCCCGAGAGGCGGGTGAAGCGGAGGTCGTCGCCGGCGAAGAGGTCGGGGTAGCGCTGGCGCAGGCGGTCCGGGACGCCGGGCTTGAGGAACGGCTGCAGCGCATCGAGCACCGGCCGCCCGAAGCCGGCGCCCTCGATGCGCCCGTCGGCGACCGCGAAGCGCCCCTGCCCGCTGGCGCCGTCGGCGAACGTGGGACCTCCGGGCGGGGGGCCGGCGAGCGTGCCGTGCAGCTCGAGCGTCCCCGCGGGCCGCGGCCGGTCCCTGGGCGACGGCAGCTCCGCCAGATCGATGCCGCGGGCCTCGATGCGCGCGGTGACGCCGGCGTCCTTGCCCTCGCTGGTGAGATGCGCCGAACCCTCGACCGTGCCGCCCAGGGTCTCGAGCGTCGCCTTCTCCAGGTCGAGCACGGGCGGGCTGGTACGTGGCGCGTGCGCCCGCGCGCTCGAGCACGCCCTCGCTCACGATGTCGTCCAGGCGGAGATCGGCCGTCGCCAGGCGGGCGTGCACCATGACCGGCACGGGCGAGTCGAACTGCGGCTGCCGCGCGTCCACGGCGACGTCGCGCAGCTCGACCGTCCGCTCCGTACTCGTGTCCCGGTAGCGCACCGTCCCGCCGCGCAGGCGGAGCACCGCGAGCTGGAAGGCCGCCGGGCCACCGGCGGCGGCAGCCCCCGCCGCGGCGGCGGCCTCTGCGCCCGGAGCGGGTGCCGTCCGGCCGAGCGAGTCCACGTTCATGGCCCCCGACTTCGCGCGCACCAGGTTCACCACCGGTTCGTCGATGAGGATGCGGTCGACCACCAGCCGGCGGTGGAGGAGCGGCAGCAGGCGGAGCCGCAGCTCGAGCCGGCGCGCCATGAGGAACGGCTCCTTCGCGGCGAGCGCGGCATCCTCGGCGATGGAGACGCCTTCCAGCGTGATGCCCGCGCCGCCGCGCACGGTGAAGCCGAAGCGCTCGGCGCGCACCTCGCGGCCGAGGCCCTTCCCCACCTCGGCGAGCAGCCGCTCCGAATGCCGCGAGGCGTAGAACGCCAGCGCGACCAGCGCCGCCACCAGGACCAGGGCCACGCCCGCCGCCGCGAGCGCGACCCGGCGGAGCCGCCTCACCCCTCGAACTCCTCGTAGTTGGTCACGTGCCAGCCGCCCTCGGCGAAGCGCACCGTGACCAGCCAGCGGCGCTCGAGGCGGTCCGCATCCTCGACCGTGATGCTGCCGCGATAGAGGTAGCGGACGGCCGCGCGGCCGTCGGGGTGCTCCTCGAGGAGGCGATAGTGCACGCTCGGCTTGCGCGTGCCCTCGTCGATCGCCTGGCCCTGCACCAGCCGGAGCTCGTCCTCGACCTTGTGGCGCGCGAGATCCGCGGTGAACTCGAGCGCGGCGGGGAGGTCGATGCGCACGTAGTGCGCGTCGAGGAAGCGCTCCGCGGTGCCGCGCGGCGTGTCGGCGGCGGCGCGGCAGCCCGCGATGAGGAGCAGCGAGAGCACGAGCGCGATGCGGGGGCGCGTCCTCACCTTGTTCCGCCCGGGGTCGGTTGATACCATCGCATCCGCATGCCGACAAGGACGGAGGACGTGCTCGCCGCGTACGTGGCGTATCTCCGCGCCGAACGGCACGCCTCGCCGCACACCATCCGCGGCTACCTGGCCGACCTGCGCCAGTTCCTCGCCGTGGCCGGCACGCCGGCGGCGGTCGGGCCAGACGCCATCCGCCACTGGCTGCGCACGCTCGACGGCACGGTCGAGCGCACCTCCATCGCGCGGAAGCTCGCCGCGGTGCGCGGGCTCTTCCGCTTCCTCGCCGACACCGGACGCTTTCCCGCCGACCCGACGCTCGGCATCGCGACGCCCAGGACGCGCCGCCGGCTCCCCGCGCACCTGACCCTCGACGACGTCGACCGCCTGCTCGCCACCCCGCGCAGCGACACGCTCCTCGGGCTTCGCGACCGTGCGTTCCTCGAGGTGCTCTACTCCTCGGGACTGCGCGTCAGCGAGCTCGTGGGTCTCGACTGGGAGCACGTGGACGAGGACACGGGACTCCTGCGCGTCCTCGGCAAGGGGCGGAAGGAGCGCGTCGTGCCGGTCGGGCGGCCGGCGCTGCGCGCGCTGGCGGCGTACCGCGCGCGGTGCGCCGCGGCCGGCCTCGCCGCCGCACGCGGCCCCATCTTCCTGAACCGGCGCGGCGGGCGCCTGACGTCGCGCAGCGTGGCACGCTCGATGGAGCGCCACGTGCTCGCCAGCGGCACGTCCACCAAGGCGACGCCGCACGCCCTCCGCCACACCTTCGCCACCCATCTCCTCGGCGCGGGCGCCGACCTGCGCGCCATCCAGGAGCTGCTCGGGCACGCGAGCCTCTCCACCACGCAACGCTACACGCACGTCGACCTCCGCCGGCTGATGGAAGCCTATGACCGCGCGCACCCGCGAGCCTGAGCTGCGCGCGACCACCATCCTCGCCGTACGCCACCGGGGACGCGTGGTGATGGCGGGCGACGGGCAGGTGACGGTCGGGCAGACGATCATGAAGAGCAACGCGCGGAAGGTCCGCCGCCTCTATCAGGACCGCGTGCTCGCCGGCTTCGCGGGCGCCGGCGCCGACGCGCTGACGCTCTTCGAGCGTTTCGAGACCAAGCTCGGGCAGGTGAACGGCAACTTGCGGCGCGCCGCCGTCGACCTGGCGAAGGACTGGCGGACGGACCGGCTGCTCCGCCGGCTGGAGGCGCTGCTCGTGGTCGCCGACCGCGAGTCGTCCCTGGTCGTGTCGGGCACCGGCGACGTGATCGAGCCCGAGGACGGTCTCTGCGCCATCGGCTCGGGCGGGAACTTCGCGCTCGCCGCGGCTCGCGTGCTCGTCAAGCACTCCGCGCTCGACGCCCGCCGGATCGCCGAGGAGTCCATGCGGACCGCGGCGGAGATATGCGTCTACACCAACACGCAGCTCGTCATCGAGGAGCTGGAGGCAAGCTGACTAGTGACGCACGCACGGGCAGCGGGGCGCGGGGGACCCCCGAGCGCCGCCTCTGAGGCCGCGAGCGCGTCGCCCGCAAGTCGCGCTGCGCACGGCGCGGCCGAAGCGAAGGCGAGCGGGGGTCCCCCGCGCCCCGCTGCCCGTCCTCGAACGCGCGCCGTCTGCTAGACTCCGGCCATGGCCACCTTCACCCCGCGCGAGATCGTCTCCGAGCTGGACCGCTACATCGTCGGCCAGCGCGCCGCCAAGCGCGCGGTGGCGATCGCGCTGCGCAACCGCTGGCGGCGCCTCCACGTGCCGCCCGAGCTGCGCGACGAGATCGCGCCCAAGAACATCATCATGATCGGCCCGACGGGGGTGGGGAAGACGGAGATCTCGCGCCGCCTGGCCAAGCTGGCGCAGGCGCCCTTCGTCAAGGTCGAGGCCTCCAAGTTCACCGAGGTGGGCTACGTGGGGCGCGACGTCGAGTCGATCATCCGCGACCTGACCGAGCTGGCCATCAACCTGGTGCGCGAGGAGGAGAAGGAGAAGGTGCGGGTGCGCGCGCGCGAGCAGGCCGAGGAGCGTGTGCTCGACCTGCTGCTCCCGCCGGTGCGCAACGAGCGGCGCATCCACGCGGTGGGCAGCGAGTCCGAGCGCAAGGCGGCCGCCGCCGACGACTCCGCCACGCGCGACAAGCTCCGCCGCATGCTGCGCGAGGGGAAGCTCGACGAGCGCATGGTCGAGCTCGAGGTGACCAAGTCCGCCTCGCCGATGATCGAGGTGATGACGCCGCAGGGCATGGAGGAGATCGAGAGCAACCTGAAGGAGATGCTGCAGAACCTCCTCCCCAAGAAGACGAAGAAGACGCGGCTCCGCGTCCCCGAGGCGCTCGACGCGCTGGCGCAGGAGGAGGCGGCGCGCCTGATCGACGTGGAGGCGGCCACCAAGGAGGCCATCCGCCGCGTCGAGCAGTCGGGCATCGTGTTCATCGACGAGATCGACAAGATCGCCGGGCGCGAGGGCATGCACGGCCCCGACGTGTCGCGCGAGGGCGTGCAGCGCGACCTGCTACCCATCGTCGAGGGCTCGACGGTGAGCACCAAGCACGGGCCGGTGCGCACCGACCACATCCTGTTCATCGCCTCGGGCGCCTTTCACATCGCCAAACCCTCCGACCTGATCCCCGAGTTCCAGGGCCGCTTCCCCATCCGGGTCGAGCTCGACGCCCTCACCCAGGCCGACCTGTTCCGCATCCTGACCGAGCCCGAGAACGCGCTCATCCGCCAGTACACCGCGCTGCTCGCGACCGAGAACGTCACCCTGGTTTTCCGCGACGAGGCGGTGGCCGAGATCGCGCGCATCGCGGCCCAGGTGAACGAGCGCATGGAGAACATCGGCGCGCGGCGGCTGCACACGGTGATGGAGCGCCTTCTCGACCAGATCTCCTTCGACGCGCCGGAGATGGGCGGGCAAGAGGTGGTGATCGACGCGGCGCACGTGCGCGAGCGGCTGGACGCGATCCTCCAGGACCAGGACCTGTCGCGCTACATCCTGTGAAGGGGAGGCCCTCGAAGGCGGGGTCGCGTACTGGTCTTGGGCACCTAGAGCGACGTGTCTTCTACCTCTGGGTCCTGCTGCTCACCGTGGCCACGCTGTGGCCGATCTGGACGCTCCGTCTTCTGCCGATGCAGGACTACCCGCAGCACCTGTTCCTGTCGCAGATCATCGCAACGTATGACGCCCCGGCCCTCGACTGGAAGCTGCACTACGATATCGACCTCGGCCTGCGGCCGTACATGCTCTGGTATCTCGTCATGAAGCCTCTCGCCGCTTCGTTCGGGGTCGAGGCCGCCGGCAAGCTGGTCTTTTCTCTCTACGTCGTGCTCATCACCACGCTGGTGCTCGGGTGCAGGCGGGTCTCGCCTCGAGGCTCTCTGCCGTGGGGCGCTCTTCTGCTGTACCCGTTCGCCTTCAATCAGATGTACTTCATGGGATTCACCAACTACATCGTTTCACTGCCCCTCCTGTTCCTGGCGGTCATGGATTTGGAGTCGCTAGCCACGAGACCCAGCACGGTGCCCGGGGTGGCCCTCCACGCGCTGTATCTCTGCATTCTGTTGCTGAACCACCCGTACACTGCTCTCGTCTACGTCGGGCTCGCCGTCGCGTCATCGTGCTCGCTCCTGGGGAACTGGAAGGCGTTCGCGAGGACCCTGGCCCCGTCCGTCGTCCTCGCTCTGATCTTCGCCGTCTGGTCAGTGGCTCAGCCCGGCCCGAGCCCACCTTCCAACTCCGCGTATCACTGGGGTGTCCGTTGGTGGCCCTTCTGGAGGGGTACGCTAGCGTACTACCTGCTCATGTTCACCGGGATGCGCTGGACGCGAGATCCCGATTGGCTCTCCGTCGGGCTCTGGGCGTGCGCGGCCGGGGCGCTCTGCGTGTCGTGGCTTCGGAGCGGGACGGGGGCGGAGGGGCTGCGCCGGCCACTCCTCTTGTTCCTTGCCAGCTTGAGCGGTTTCCTGGGCCTGCCCTTCTGGCTCGGCTACTACTCCTACGTCAACCTTCGCCTGGCTCCGGTCTCGTACTTCGCGCTCGCGCTCCTGCTGTCGCGCCTGCGCTGCGGTCCGTGGGCCGGTTGCGTCGCCGCCTCCTGCGCCGCTCTCCTCGTCAGTTTCTCGATCGGTACGCAAGCAAGCGTCTCGCGCGAGGTCGAAGAGGTTCTGCCTGCGCTGGCGAAGGTGCAGAGGAACTCACTCGTCCTGCCTCTCATGTTCGATAGCTCTTCCGCGATCCTGGATCCGGAGTTTTTCTATCAATTCCACGCACACGAAGTGAGCTACTACCACGTGCTCGTCGGCGGCGGTGCGGATCCCGAATTGTTTCCCAACCAGATGTTGCCGGTCCACTATCGAACGGGCTTCTCCCTGCCGTCCCCGGAGGATCCCCGCCATTTCTCGTGGGATCGCTACGGCCCGTACTACGACTACTTCCTCGTGCGCGGAGCACCGCCGGCATTCGCGCAATACATGACGGGACGCGCCGACCTGCTGACTACGTCGGGTCCTTGGGAGCTGTTTCGCAACAGGTTTCCGGCGAAGCCTCAGTAGTACGCGGCGCCCGCACCCCACCCATGCGGCCCTGATTCGCGACGAGCAGTCGTCCCCCCGGCCGCGCATGCCGCGGTCGCCGCGCAGCCAAGAAAGATGTTGACCGTCGCGGTCCGCCCGTGCGACGAGGCCGGAATGACGATTGCTCGCCGCGTCCTCGTGCTCCCCGCCGCCGCGCTGCTCGTCCTCGCCGCCGCCGACCCCGCCGCCGCACACACGCCACGCGTGCGCAAGGTGTGCAACGGCAGCACGGCTCCGTGCCCGCGGGGCGGCCACCACCGGACCATCGCGGGCGCCATCCGCCACGCGCGGGCGGGCGACTGGATCGTCGTCTGGCCGGGCGTCTATCACGAGAAGAGCAGCGACGTGGCCGGCGTCCTGGTCACGACGCCGAACCTCCACATCCGCGGCCTCGATCGGAACCTGGTCGTCGTCGACGGCAGCAACGGGACGGCGGGCGCGCCCTGCCCTGCCGACGCCGCGCTCCAGGACTTCACGCCACGCAACGGCATCGAGGTGCTGAAGACCGACGGCACCTACGTCGAGAACCTGACCGTGTGCAACTACCTCTCGGACACGAACGGCAAGGCGGGCAACCAGGTCTGGTGGAACGGCGGCGACGGCAGCGGGACGATCGGCATGGGGAGCTACTGGGGGAACTACCTGACCACCACCTCCATGTACTACGGCGGCCCGACGGCGGCGATGGCGCAGTACGGGCTCTTCGCGAGCAACGCCAGCGGGCCCGGCTACATCACCTACTCGTACGCCAGCAACATGGGCGACTCGGACTTCTACGTGGGCGCCTGCCCGGACTGCAACGCGACGCTGAGCCACGTGCACGCCGAGAACAGCTCGCTCGGCTACTCGGGGACCAACAGCGGCGGGCACCTGATCATCGAGGACTCCGAGTTCGACCTGAACAAATCGGGCATCGTCCCCAACTCGCTCAACAACGACGACGCGCCGTCGCCGCAGAGCGGGCGCTGCCCCGGCGGCACGGGCTCGTGCACCTTCATCCAGCGCAACCACGTGCACGACAACAACAACCCGAACGTGCCCGCCTTCGGCATCTCGGCCGAGGCGCCGGTGGGCGCCGGGATCGAGATCTCGGGCGGCATGTTCGACACCATCCAGGACAACCTGGTCGAGAACCAGGGCGGGTGGGGCATCGTGGTGCACGACTTCCCGGACACCGAGACGCCGCCGCCGATCGCGCACTGCGAGGGCGGCATCGACGCGGACGGCGTCTGCACCTTCAACGCCATGGGCAACCTGGTGATGAACAACACGCTCCAGAACAACGGCTTCTTCGGCAACCCGACCAACGGCGACCTCGCCAACGAGTCGACCGCGGACCCGAAGAACTGCTTCAGCGGCAACATGGACCCGGCCGGCCTGAGCAGCGACCCGCCGATGATCGAGAGCTCGTCGGTCGACGGCCCGCCGTGCGACCAGGCGGGCCCCGGCGACGGCGGCGAGCTCTTCGTCCAGCTCGCCTGCGACGCCGGCATCTTCCCCTGCCCGCCCCCCTCGAGCTACCCGACGGTCACCGTCGTGCACATGCTGCCGCTCGTCCGCCAGGACCCGATGCCCGATCCGTGCGCCGGCGTGCCAAGCACCCGCTGGTGCCCGTACACGGGCCCGACGTCCTGAGCGGGCGCGAAAGCTCCAACAATCGTCGACCCGGCGGCCCGCGCGCGGGTTGTACGCCTGCGCGCTGCGAGGCATAAGGCCTCCGTGACTCCGGTCGAGAAGGCTGACGTCCTCCTCGAGGCGCTGCCCTACATCCGCCGCTTCGCGGGCAAGCTGCTGGTCATCAAGTACGGCGGTCACGCCATGGAAGACGAGGAGCTGAAGGACTCCTTCGCGCAGGATGTGGCGCTCATGAAGTACGTCGGCATGAACCCCGTGGTGGTGCACGGGGGCGGCCCGCAGATCGACGCGGCCCTGCACAAGGCCGGCATCGAGCCGCGTTTCGTGCGCGGGCTGCGGGTGACCGACGCGGCCACCATGGACATCGTCGAGATGGTGCTGGTGGGCAAGATCAATCAGGAGATCGTGGCCCTGCTCAACCGCCACGGCGGCAACGCGGTCGGCCTCTCGGGCAAGGACGGCGAGCTGATCGTGGCGCGGAAGAAACGCGCGAGCGACCTCGGCCAGGTCGGCGAGGTGGTGGGCGTGAACGCGCGCGTGATCGACGCGCTCGCGGGCTTCATCCCGGTGATCGCCCCCGTGGCCGCCGACGCCGAGGGTGTCACCTACAACATCAACGCCGACCTGGTGGCCGGCAAGGTGGCCGAGGCGCTGCGCGCCGAGAAGCTCATCCTGCTCACCGACGTCGAGGGCGTGAAGAGCCGGGACGGCGCGCTCATCGACACGCTGCCCGCCGACGCCGCCGCCGACCTGGTGCGCGACGGCACGATCGCGGGCGGCATGATCCCCAAGGTCGAGTGCTGCCTGGAGGCGATCCGCGGCGGCGTCCGGCAGGCGCACGTGATCGACGGCCGCGTGCGGCACGCGGTGCTGCTCGAGGTCCTCACCTCGCGCGGCGTGGGCACCGAGATCGTGCCGCGCACCGTGCGGCGGGCCCGCCCCCGGGCCGCATCGGCGTGAGCGCGGGGCATCGCGTGAGCAACGCCGAGGCCATGGCGCGGAGCGCCGCGTACGAGGTCGGTGTCTACGCGCGGCAGCCGGTCGCCTTCGTGCGCGGGCAGGGCGTGGAGCTGTGGGACGCCGATGGCAAGCGCTACCTCGACTTCTTCGCCGGCCTGGCGGTGAACAACCTGGGCCACTGTCACCCCGCCGTGGTCCAGGCGATCCGCGAGCAGGCGACGACGTTGCTCCACGCCTCCAACGTCTACCACACGCTCCCCGCCGGCGAGCTGTGCGCGCTGCTCTGCCGGCTCTCGTTCGCCGAGCGCGTCTTCCTCTGCAACAGCGGCGCGGAGGCGAACGAGGCGGCGATGAAGCTCGCGCGCCGCTGGGGCTCGCAGCAGGGCGGCGGGCGCTTCGAGATCCTGGCCACCACGGGGTCGTTCCACGGGCGCACCTTCGCGACCCTCACCGCGACCGGTCAGGAAAAGTACCACACGGGCTTCCTCCCGCTCCTACCCGGCGTCCGCCTCGTCCCCTACGGTGAGCTCGGCGCCATGGAGGCCGCGGTGCGCGACGAGACGGTCGCCATCATGGTCGAGCCGATCCAGGGCGAGGGCGGCGTCGTCGTCCCGCCGGCCGGCTACCTGCCCGGGCTGCGCGCGCTGACCGAGCGGAAGAACGTCCTCCTGATCCTCGACGAGATCCAGTGCGGCATGGGCCGCACCGGCCGCCTCTTCGCGTACGAGCACGCCGGCATCACGCCCGACATCATGACGCTCGCCAAGGCGCTCGGCGGCGGGCTGCCGATCGGCGCCATGTTGACGACCGAGCGGATCGCCGCCGCCTTCACGCCCGGGTCGCACGGCACGACCTTCGGCGGGAACCCGGTCGCGTGCGCGGCGGCCGTGGCGGCGCTCGGGGCGCTGGCCGACCCGGCGCTCCTCGCGCACGCGCGGACGGTCGGGCAGCACTTCCGCGCGCGGCTGGAGGCGCTCCTCGGGCGCGGCGGCATCACGCAGGTGCGCGGCCTCGGCCTGATGCTCGGCGCCGTCCTCGACCGGCCCGGCGCGCCGGTCGTCGACCGCTGTCGCGAGGCCGGGCTCATCATCAACTGCACGGCGGAGCGCGTGCTCCGCTTCCTGCCCCCGCTGGTCGTGACCCGCGCGCAGGTGGACGAGGGCTTCGCCGTCCTCGAGCGGGCGCTCGCATGAAGCGCGACCTGCTGCGCATCGCGGAGCTGTCGAGCGCGGAGATCGAGACGATCTTCGCCCTCGCCACGCGCCTGAAGCGCGAGCAGCGCGCGAGGAAGCCCCACCCGCTGCTCGCCGGGCGCACGCTCGCCATGATCTTCGAGAAACCGAGCCTGCGCACGCGGGTCACCTTCGAGGTCGGCATGGTGCAGCTGGGCGGTGCCGCCATCCACCTGGCCCCGGGCGACATCCGCCTCGGCGAGCGCGAGTCGCCGGGCGACATCGCGCGCAACCTCGAGCGCTGGGTCGACCTGATCATGGCGCGCACCTTCCTCCACCGGAGCGTGGTCGACCTGGCAGC
>WNEZ01004992.1_pt1 | contig 20081 bp, 10 predicted proteins | sample 5400521 | NCBI WGS metagenome assembly WNEZ01 (sample SAMN13153339, study PRJNA577476) | soil metagenome | isolation source: 120 cm saprolite under Douglas fir tree site 2 hole 1 replicate 1 | place: USA:California | collected 2015-04-18 | reverse complement strand
GTTCGCTTCCGGTCGCTCAGCCGTCTTCGATTTCGAGGGTTCCCAGATTCCCGCCGTGGAAAGGTTTTTTCGTGCCTTTGGCGCATCCCAAGTCTGGTATCACGAGATCTCGAAGATGCCACGCTGGCTCCGTGCGGGTTTAGTGCTGGCAGGGAAAGCATAGCCCAGAATGACGTCGCGTTTCCTACAAACCTGCGAAGTAAAAACTGATTCCGGCCATACGGTGGATTTCGACATCCATGGACTGGTGGGCGTGCGCTTGGTTGCACCTTCCCCAACCAACGTTACAGCGGTGAGCGCCCAAATCGGGCCGCCTTCCTCCCGCGTGCTGCGGCATCCTGACATCATGGTGCGCTATGTGGATCGGCTTTTCGCCGGGACCGTACGTTACGTGGACTTGGGCAAGACCGCATCTTCAAATGCAGGCTTCATCGTGTTCCCCGAAGGAGACGGCGAAGGCAAAGTGAGCATCACTTTCGAGAAGATCGGCTCGGACTGTGAAATCTTCTGTGAGCGCCGCGTGGGATGGATCCCTCTTCTGATTTCAATCATTAATCTTACCGCTCTCAAAAAGCATCGCTGTGTGCCGATCCACGCGTCAGCGTTCGTGCACGAAGGCACGGGCGTGCTTGTAACGGGCTGGGTGAAGAGCGGAAAGAGTGAAGCGCTGCTGGCATTCTCGCAGTATGGAGCCACGTACGTAGGCGGCGAGTGGGTGCTCCTCAGCTGCGATGGAAACACCATGTATGGACTGCCCGGCACGTTTCGCATGTGGGAATGGCAGCGCCGCCAGCTTTCTCACTTGCAAAACATTGGGGGCAACGCTGGAACATTTCGCCTTATTCGTTTTTTGGACGCCGTTCAACGGGCCATGCCCAAAGGGTTGTCCAGTTTCGGGCCTATGAAGCTTCTGTGCGAGGGCATGCCTGCGCTCCGCCGGCAACTCAATTTCCGGGTTGAACCCAAAGCAATCTTTGGCGACCGCTGCGGCCACCTCACCGGACATCCCGACAAGATTTTCATTGGGATGGTGCATTCCGACGAGCATGTTCTGATCGAACCTGCCGAACCTGCCACGGTAGCCGACCAACTGGCGTGCGCCATGGAGTTTGAACTCACGTCGCTCATGTCTCACTATCGCGCGTTCAAGTTCGCGTTTCCCGGAATGCGGAATGAGTTTCTAGAGAAGGTGCACGACGTGGTTCGCGATGCACTACGGCAAGCGCTCGCGGACAAAGAGACTTACACGCTCTATCACCCCTACCCTGTTTCATTTCGGGATCTGTTTCAAGCAATGCGGAACTTCTTAGAGAGTTCCCCTCCTGTCGAACGCGAGCTCACTATCCCAACAATTGTCCAAGGTTCACTCTGACATCTGAGGCGACGCATTCCACGGCTCCGACAAATTGAGCTGAGGTCAGCTTTATGTTGATACCTCTCTGGCCAGCTTCACACAAGTTTAGCCCATCTCTGTTTGCTTCAATTCTGCTGGTTGCCTCCGCGTTTGGCAGCAATACGATTCAGTTGGAGAACGCGAAACCGGGTACGACCGGCTGGCAACTCAGCAATGGTGCCACGAATCACCAGATCGAGGGATACGCTTCTGCCGCCACTGTGAACCGTGGCGGCAGCATTAGCCTCTTTACTAACACTGCGGACAGCACGTACGCCATCGACATCTTCCGTATGGGTTGGTACGGTGGTCTCGGTGGGCGCCGCATGCTTCCGACTATCCAGCTAAGCGGCACTGCGCAGACTGCGTGCCCTGTCGTCGATACCACCACTTCGCTGCTCGAGTGTAACTGGATTAACCCTTACGTCCTGAATGTACCTTATGATCCCAATGACCCGACCAACTGGGCTAGTGGTGTTTATATCGCCAAACTCACCGGCCTCACTAGCGGTTATCAATCCAGAATCATTTTCGTAGTGCGTGATGACTCGAGCACTTCCGCTTACGTGTTTCAGAGCAGCGTTAATACCTATCAAGCCTACAACGCTTGGGGCGGCAAGTCGCTTTATCCCTATAACAGCTCGGGAGGGATTGCCGCGACCAAGGTCTCTTTCAACCGTCCTTACGATGACGGGCGAGGCGCAGGGCAATTCTTCGCATATGAAATCAATATGCTCCGTTTCCTGGAGCGTGAAGGCTACGACGTCTCCTACATCAGTGATGTCGATCTGCATGAAAACCCCAGCGTGCTCTCGAATCACCAAGCGGCTCTGGCGGTAGGCCATTCGGAATATTGGTCTTACCAGATGCGCACCAGTTTTCAGAATGCGCGGGATTCGGGCAAGGGGCTTGGATTCATTTCGTCCAACAACATCTACTGGCAGGCGCGTTATGAGCCAAGCCTGGTGAATGGCTCCCCGGACCGGACTCTGGTCTGTTACAAGGACTACACGAAAGACCCCGTTTATCTAGCTGGTGATCCATCTCAGTACTATCTCGTTACAGTCCGATGGCGCGACTTTCCGGTGAACCTGCCTGAGAATACTCTCGTCGGGCTCATGTACCAGAACGACGGGGTTACCGGTGACATCGTAGTCTCCGGTGCCTCCAACCCTCTGTTTAATACCACTGGACTTCAGAATGGCACTCATCTCATCGGCTTACTCGGAAAAGAAGCCGATCACTTGTACGCTGGTGCGCCTCCCGGCATTCAACTGCTGGCACATTCGCCTTACACAGTCGGCGCTACGACTTACTTTGCTGATATGAGCGTGTACACCGCTTCCAGCGGCGCCAACGTATTTGACGCCGGAACATTCAAGCTGCCCTGGGGTCTCGACAGTTATGGCAACAACGCACCCGTCAACCCTGGCGTGCAACAGTTAGTACGCAATGTGCTGGCGAACCTGATTGGGGATCAACCGCCAATCGCCAATGCGGGGGGACCCTACAATGGCATCTCGAAACGAGCGATTCAGTTTGATGGTACTTCATCCTACGACCCGGACGGAGCGATCGTTGCTTATCAATGGGATTTCGGCGATGGCACAAAAAGTACGTTAGCGCAACCGACGCACCAGTACGCCGCGAATGGCAGTTACACGGTTACATTGACCGTCACGGACAATGCGGGCTCGCGCAATGTGGCAACGACCAGTGCCACAATTGCAGATCAGCCCATCGTGAACCTCTCACCCTCCTCTCTGACCTTTGCGGCCCAGCAAGTGAATACGACAAGTGCGCCACAGACGGTAACGCTGACCAACACCGGCACGGCGGCGCTGAGCATTACCAGCATCGCTATAACCGGTGATTATTCGCAGACCAATAATTGCAGCACGTCGCTTGCTGCGGGCGCCAGCTGCGCGATTAATGTCGTGTTCGCGCCTGTTGCCGCGGGCACACGCACGGGTGCGCTCGTGATAACCGATAATGCAATCGGAAGCCCGCACAACGTTCCATTGACCGGCACAGGACTGGCCGCAACCACCGTCAGTCTTTCTCCGAGTAGCCTCTCCTTTGGTAGTCAATCGGTCGGCACAACCAGTGCGCCTCAGCCCGTGACCCTTACCAACACTGGTACTGGGACGCTGAATGTGGCCAATATCGCGACCACGGGCGACTTTGCCCAGACTAACAATTGCGGCACCTCAATGACGGCCGGGGCCAGTTGCACGATCAATGTTACTTTTATTCCCACAGCTTCGGGTACCCGGACCGGAACGCTTTCAGTCACCGATAATGCGGACGCGAGTCCTCAGACTGTCTCTCTCACTGGCACTGGTATCGCCCCTGGCGTCAGCTTCGCGCCCACGAGTTTGAGTTTCCAGCCTCAGTTGGTGGGTAGCACCAGTGCGCCCCAAAACGTTTCGCTCACTAACATCGGCACCGACACACTGATGATCACAAGCATCAGCACGACGGGCGATTTCGCGCAGACAAGCAATTGCGGGAGTTCTCTGGCAGCCGGCGCCAGTTGCTCAATCACCGTGACCTTCAGCCCCACGGCGGCTGGGACTCGCACAGGCACCCTACTGGTGGCCGACAACGCCTCCGGCTCCCCGCAATCCGTTACGCTATCGGGCTCTGGGGCATATCCTGTCGTTGGGCTCTCGTCGACGCAGATGACATTTGCGAGTCAGCAGATGAACACGTTTAGCAGCCCGCAGAGCATCGTACTAAGTAATACCGGCGCCGTTCCGCTGACCATCAGCAACATATCCACGGCCGGAGACTTTAGCCAGACCAACAACTGCGGTACCGTGGTCGCTGCCGGAGCAAGTTGCACTCTCAGTGTCACCTATGGTCCAACCATCGTCGGGACGAGTAATGGAACGCTTTCCATCACCGATAACGCAGGTAACAGCCCACAGACCGTTTCGCTCACGGGTAGTGGAACAGCTCCCGCCGTTACAACTGGGAATCCTATCCAGATCGAGAATGCGAAGCCTGGCACGAGTGACTGGCACACTGTAAACGCCGCCTTGAACCATCAGATCGAGGGCTACTCATCCTCCACTAGCGTCAACCGGGGCGGCACTATCAGCCTGTATGTCAACACTGCCGACGGCAGCTACACGATCGACGTCTTCCGTATGGGCTGGTACTCGGGCTTGGGCGCGCGCCGCATGATGGCACCCGTACAGGTCAATGCTGCCCAACAACCCGCATGCCCGGTCGTGGACAGCAGCACCTATCTGCTCGAATGCAACTGGACGAATCCTTACACCCTGCAGGTTCCAGGCGATCCCAACGATCCTACTAACTGGCCGAGCGGAGTCTATCTAGCCCTGCTCACTGGTCAGCAAAGCGGTTACCAGGCGTACATTATTTTCACGGTGCGCGACGACGCCGGAGCATCCCCTTACGTGTTCCAGATAGCTATGAACACTTACCAGGCCTACAATGCCTGGGGAGGAAAGTCACTCTATCCGTACAACAGCAACGGACAAATTCGCGCTTACAAGGTGTCTTTCAATCGTCCCTATGACGACAATTATGGCGCGGGCCAATTCTTCACCTATGAGTACAACATGGTGCGGTTCTTAGAGAGCGAGGGGGACAACATCAGCTACGTTAGCGATGTTGACGTGCATGAGAATCCCAACTTGCTGCTGTCACACAATGGGGATCTGATGGTCGGCCACAGCGAGTATTGGTCGTACCAGATGCGCACCAATGTGCTGGCGGCCCGGGATGCAGGCGTTGGTCTAGGGTTCGTCTCGTCCAACAACATGTATCGTCAAGTTCGGTTCGAACCGAGCACGCAGGGAGGTGTCGCCGACCGTACCATGGTCTGCTACAAGGATTACACGATAGATCCTGTATATCTGGCTGGCGATCCCTCCATGTATTACCTCGTCACCGCCGATGCCTGGCGCAATTACCCGACGAATCTACCAGAAGATGCGGTCATCGGCATAATGTACCAGAACGACAACGTGGGCCCCGCAGACATCATTATCTACGACGCCTCCAGTTGGTTGTTCAACGGAACTGGACTGCAAAATGGCTCACACATCACTGGACTGCTCGGCAGGGAGGTGGATCACCTGTATAACGACGCGACTACGCCGCCCGGCATCGCGCTGATCGGGCACTCGCCCTACACGCTCACTGGTGATCCCACCGTATATTACGGCGACATGACGGTCTACACGGCTCCCAGCGGGGCTACAGTTTATGCGGCGGGAACCTTTTATCTCTCATGGGGTGTCGATAGCTATGGCGGACACACGGTCAGCCCCGCAGTTCAGCAGATGATGCGGAACCTGCTGGCGAATTTCGTCACTATAAAGCCGCCCGTTGTAACCTTCTCACCGACCAGTTTGGCCTATGCCAACCAACCGGTCGGCACCACTAGTAGCGCCCAGACTGTGACGTTGAGCAACACCGGGTCTGGCGCTCTGAATATCAGCAGTATCGCGACTACGGGTGATTACGCGCAGACCAACAATTGCGGCGCCAGCTTGGGTGCGGGTGCCAGTTGCAGTATCAACGTAAGCTTCACACCTACCGCCGCAGGCACGAGGCCCGGCGCCCTGTCAGTGACCGATAACGCCAGCGGCAGCCCGCAGACGGTGGCCCTGAGTGGCAGCGGGATCGCAGTTGGGCTGTCACCGGCGAGTCTCATATTCGCCAACCAACTGGTAGGCACGACCAGCCCCGCCCAAACCGTGACGTTGAGCAACCCCGGGTCTGCCCCCCTGAAGATCAGCAGTATCGCGACTACGGGCGATTACATGCAGACCAACAACTGCGGCGGCGGATTGGGGGCGGGTGCCAGTTGCAGTATCAACGTAAGCTTCAAGCCTACCGCTGCAGGCACACGTACCGGCACCCTGTCAGTGACCGATGATGCCAGCGGCAGCCCACAGACGGTGGCCCTGAGTGGCAGCGGGATCGCGGTTGGGCTGTCACCGGCGAGTCTCACATTCGCCAACCAACTGGTAGGTACGACCAGCCCGGCCCAAGGCGTGAAGTTGATCAACACCGGATCTGTCACTCTGAATATCAGCAGTATCGCGACTACGGGTGATTACACGCAGACCAACAACTGCGGCGCCAGTTTGGGTAAGGTCGCCAGTTGCAATATCAACGTAAACTTCACGCCCACCACTACCGGCACGCGGAGTGGCACCCTGTCAGTGACCGATGATGCCAGCGGCAGCCCGCAGACGGCGGCCCTAAGTGGTACCGGGGTCGCGCCCGCGGCTGGGCTGTCACCGGCGAGTCTCACATTCGCCAACCAACTGGTAGGCACGACCAGCCCCGCCCAAACCGTGACGTTGAGCAACGCCGGGTCTGCCCCTCTGAAGATCAGCAGTATCGCGACTACGGGTGATTACACACAGAGCAACAACTGCGGTGGCAGCTTGAACGCGGGTACCAGTTGCAGTATCAACGTAAGCTTCAAGCCTACCGCTACAGGCACACGAACCGGCACCCTGTCAGTGACCGATAATGCCAGCGGCAGCCCGCAGACGGTGGCCCTGGTTGGCAGCGGGATCGCACCCGCGGCTGCGCTGTCACCGGCGAGTCTCACATTCGCCAACCAGTTGGTAGGCACGACCAGTGCCGCCCAAAGCGTGACTTTGAGTAACCCCGGGTCTGCCCCTCTGAATATCAGCCAGATCGCGACAGCGGGTGATTACACGCAGACCAACAACTGCGGCGCCAGCCTGGACGCGGGTACCAGTTGCACTATCAACGTAAGCTTCAAGCCCACCAATACCGGCACGCGAAGCGGCACCCTGTCAGTGTCCGATAATGTCAGCGGTAGCCCCCAGAAGGCGGCATTGACTGGCACCGGAGTCATTCCTGCAGTGAATCTCGCGCCGACCAGTTTGAATTTCGGCAAAATTCCGGTGGGAACCACGAGTGCACCCATGAGCGTCACTTTGAGCAACACCGGCACGGGGACACTGCTGATTAGTAGCATGGCTCTTACGGGCCCAAACCCCGTCGACTACGCGCAAACGAATAACTGCGGTGGCTCGGTGGCTCCCGGCGCCAGTTGCACGATTACGATCACCTTCACACCTGGCGCAACCGGTAACCGGAACGCCACTCTAGCGATTACAGATAACGCGCCGAAGAGTCCGCAAAACGTACCTCTCACCGGATCAGGGACCTAAAGCGCCAGGCCACAATTCTCAAAACAAGTCGCCCGACATTCTAGCAATGGAGATTCCGGTCCGATTGCTTTGAATGGGGGTGGCGAAAGAATGATTGGCGAAAGAATGATTGATGAAAGAATGATCGAAATCGTACAAAACCACTTCGGTTTAACCGCAGAGGACTCCTTTCCTGCGCCGAAGTGGTATTTCCAACAGATGTCGTGGGTTCAGAGTCCCTGGCACCCGGAAAACTTCGCCTACAACTATCCGCTGGCGCTGCGCATGCGCGGTCCTTTAGACCGGAGCGCACTGGAAGGGAGTTTCCAGGAAATTGTGAGGCGGCATCAGCCTCTCCGGTCAGTGTTTCGCATCATGGAGGACCGGCTCATCCAGATCGTACTGCCGCCGCAACCTCTCCCGTTGCCAGTTGTGGATCTGAGTAACGTATGCGAGGCTGAACGTGAGGCAGAGATACTCCGGCTTGCCGTAGCAGATGCCAATCGGCCGTTCGACTTGAGTCAGGACCCCTTATTGCGGTCCAAGTTGTGGCGTCTCGGGCCTGAAGATCACTTGCTGCTGCTGACCACCCATCACATCGTCTCCGATAATTGGTCCATGGCAATTCTGCTTCGTGAACTCTCACTCCTTTATGGAGCTTTTTCAGCCGGACAACCATCTCCCCTCGCCGAGGTTTCTTGCCAATACGGAGACTTCGTGCGACGGGAGCAGCAACGGTTCGAGCATCGGGAGTCGGAATACGTTGCCTTCTGGAAGGAGCAGCTGGCCGGCAGAGACAGTTTCCACCACGTACCTCCGGACCATCCCCAACCGCAGAGTCCGGAATATCGCGGAGCGCACGAACGCCTGACTCTGGATCGGAACTTGACGGATTCCCTGAAGACCGCCAACACGACGTAGCCGTCGCATCCTGTGTTGCAAATCGGCAGTCCTCCCAAGTTGAGCGGATGGTCGGTCATTTCAGCAATCATGTGATCTTTCGCACGAGCCTAGCGGATAACTCAACCCTTCGTGACGTCCTTCGTCAGGTTCGCCAAACAGCCCTTACCGCCTACTCGTATCAGGATTTGCCATTTGGAAGTGTGGTAGAACAACTAGAAACTGATTCTGACTCCAGTCGAAATAACCTCTTCCAGGCGCTCTTGGTCCTAACTGAGGCTCCAAAAGACAAATGGGGCTTTCCCGGGCTGGATGTAAGGCCGCTTCCGCTTGATCTTGGAACAACGGCATTCGACTTAATCGTATGGCTAAAACTCGAGGAGAAACTCGAGATCGACCTGCAATACAACTCCGACCTGTTTGAATCGGATACTATACGTCAAATATTGGCAGACTACGGCACGGTATTGGGTATCATGTCACAAAACCCGGAAGCGCAGGTTAGCGACCTAGGAATTGCGATGCTGAAAGCAGAAAGACGTAAACATCAGCGGCTCGAACCCGCACCCCAAACCTACATGGGACCGCGAGACAGCATCGAATCGCGACTAGTTAAACTCTGGGAAGCGGTCTTAGACAAGCGGCCTGTCGGTATCGAGGACGATTTCTTCGAATTGGGCGGAACCTCTCTCCTTGCCGCACGCGTGTTTGCGCAGATCGAGGAAGACTTCAAGCTGAGGATTCCTTTGGTTACCTTAGTCCAGGCTCCGACAATAGAGAAATTAGCCAAGGTCATTCACCTGCCCGGCTCACCGGACGAATGGCATTCCCTGGTGACAATTCAGCCCGGCGGGGTCCGCCCGCCGCTCTTCTGCATCCACGGCGAATCGGGACACTTACTACTGTATCGTAGCCTGGCGCTGCACTTGGGGCCGGATCAGCCGATCTACGGGTTGCAGCCGCAAGGGCTCGACGGCAAGCAGGCTCCTCTGACACGAATCGAAGACATGGCAGCTCGCTATATTAGGGAAATACAAGTCATTCAGCCGGAGGGACCTTACTTCCTCGCGGGATACTGCATGGGTGGAACTATAGCCCTCGAGATGGCCCAGCAACTCGGCGGGCAGGGGCAAAGGGTGGATTTGTTAGCGTTGTTAGATACTTATAACTGGAACATGATGAAGCGGACATATCTGAGTGAACTTTATTTCAATATCCAGAGATTGTGGTTCAGTTGCCATCACTTCTTTTCGACAGACTCCAGGAATAAGTTGAACTCGTTGCAAGTAAGATTTCGCGAACTCTCTAATGAATCGGGACTCGCTGAATGTAATAGACGTGCCGCCTGCGCTTATGTTCCGAAGGTGTACTCGGGGCGAGTGTTACACGTCCGTCCCGCGCGGCAATACGCCAGATATAACAGGGCTGAAATGGCTTGGGATAACTTGGTTGCTGGCGGTCTGGAAGTTTTCTGTGTGCCCTCTTATCCCGCGCAACTTGTCGAAGAGCCGTTTGTTCGAGACTTGGCAATCAAATTGAGAGCCTGCATCAGCGAATCAACCGCAAGAGAGAACTCTATTGCAGACGCAGACGCCCGCGTGCGCGAACATCAATCCGTGAGTTTTCCTCCCCCATCAACAACTACGGCAAACCTGGAAGTGTGCCAGTAACAGCAGGCAGTCACCTCGTCACGCAATACACAACATCCTGTAAAAAGAGGCACACAAGTGTGCGGAATTTTTGGAGCGATTAACAGAACCGGATTCTTTGACGGACCGGATTTCGACCGTTTCGTCGCGCTTACCAACCTGGTAGCGTACCGCGGACCCGATGACTGCGGTCATCTTCCTCTCACGCTCAAACCGGTCGACTCGGGGCGCGAACGGCTATTCGACGCATTCCTCGGCAACCGCAGGTTGTCCATCATTGACCTGTCTTCGTCCGGACATATGCCGATGTCAGACGGTGCGGGATGCTGGATCACTTACAACGGCGAGATTTTCAACTACCTCGAATTGCGGCGCGAACTGGAATCTCGTGGGCATACATTCAGTACTGGAACTGACACCGAGGTCATCCTGCATGTTTACTCGGAATATGGTGAGCGCGGATTCGATCGCTTGAATGGCATGTGGGCATTTGCCATCGTGGATACCCGCGAGCGTAAGGTCGTCCTGAGCCGGGATCGTTTTTCGATCAAGCCGCTGTATCTCTTCAAGTCGAATGACGAACTTTATTTCGGCAGCGAGATCAAGCAACTATTGCCGCTCCTGCCCTCTCTCGAACTCAATTCGGGCGCCATGACAGCGTACTTGGCGCAAGGCTTACTCGATCATGATGTCGAGACATTCTTCCGCGGGGTTACCCGGGTTCCGTCAGGGACCAATGTGATCGTTTCGCTGGACTCGGGCAGTATCGAAGAAAGAAAGTACTGGCGCTTCGAATCGGCGGCCTCGACTTCCGCTTCCTCGAAAGATCTCATCGAACAATTCCGGGCCCTGTTCTTCGACAGTGTCCGCATCCGCCTCAGGAGTGACGTCAAGGTCGGGGTCCTGCTCAGCGGGGGGCTGGACTCTTCGGCTGTAACCACTGCCGTGAGACAAGTCGGCGGAGAACAGTTGCAAACCTATTCGATCGTTTCCGAGCACGAGGGCTACGATGAACGGCGTTTTATCGACGTAATGTGCCAAGCCGGAGTCCCCAATCGCAAGGTCACGTTTCGCGTGGATGATGTCCTGGATTGCCTCGAACAGGTGCTGTACTACAGTGATGAACCGGTTGCCGAATTCAGCGTCATCGCGCAGCACCAACTTTTCGCGGCTATCAAGAACGACAGCGATGTCACCGTCCTGCTAAGCGGGCAGGGGGGCGACGAAACGTTACTCGGATACCTTAAGTTCTTTTTCTTCCATGTCCAACTCTTGCTCAAAGCGGGGAAATATCTCGATGCCATGAAGCTCCTTGCTGGGAGCGCTCTGCACCGCACTGCTGTGATGCAATTCCGAATGTCCGAGGCGCGCCGGTATCTGCGGCACAATCGGAGGGGCATCTGGCAAGCGATGTTGCGCGACAGCCAGCGCGCGCCCGTCTGGCAATGCGACGACATTCGTTCGCGACAAATCGCCGACATATGCCACTACTCGGTGCCCGCGTTAACTCACTATGAAGACCGCAATTCCGGCGCCCATTCCCTGGAGGTTCGGCATCCGTTCCTGGACCACCGATTGGTCAACTTTGTCGTGAACCTGCCCACGGAATTGAAGATCCATCAGGGCTGGACCAAGTACATTCTGCGTGCCGCACTCCCCGAAATGCCTGCTGCGCTTCGCTGGCGGCGCGATAAGCAAGGCTTTCTGGTGCCCGAACAACTCTGGCTGAGGCGTGAACTTGTCCCGATAATCCGGCAAAGATTTCGCGGGAGTACATTGGCCGAGCTCGATATCCTGAACGACAAGAAGTTCCTCCAATATTACGACCGTTTCCTTAACGGGAACTCGATTGCGTCGTCCGACATCGCGCGAGTTCTGATCGCGGAGATTTGGGCTGGACAGGTCTTCCAGTCCGGCATGTCACGCATTCCAATAGGACACCAACCCACCAACTTTGTGGTGCAGCCAGCCGTGTGTTAGCGAGCTCTGCTGGGGCCGTAAAGAGCCGTAGCCGGCTCAAAGCGCGGGACGCGATAGAGATCGTGTGGTGACCGGGCTCCGCCCCGTCCTGGCGGGGCAAAGCCCCGCTACCACACGAAAGCCGCTTTGATTACGCAGGAAGGACTAAGCACCTTTCTGCGTCATCGAAGCGGCTTTTTCGCGCGATGAGCATCTGGATGACCAACGCCTCAAATCACCACCGCTTCCTTATACTCTCCATACACCTTCCGCATCGCGTCCGAAATCTCGCCCACCGTAGCATTCGCCTCCACTGCCGCCAATATCCGAGGCATCAGATTGTCTCCCGAGCGTGCTGTGTCTTCGACCGCCCGAATCGCGGCTTGCCAGGTCTCGGGATTGCGCTTTGCGTGAAGTGCTCGCAGGCGCTCCACTTGTTTCGGCTCCAGCGAAGGATCAATGCGCTGGATCGGCACCGCCTTCTCATCTTCGCCCTGCATCTGGAAACGGTTCACGCCAACCACCACGGCCTCCACTCGATCCACCGCCTGCTGATATTCGTACGCGGCGTTCTGGATCTCCTGCTGCACATATCCGCGTTCGATCGCCTTGAGCATGCCGCCCATTGCTTCGATTTTTTCCAGATAGTCGTGCGCGCGCTTCTCGATGTCGCTGGTCAGCGATTCGACGTAATACGATCCTGCCAGCGGATCGACCGTCAACGGCGCGCCCGACTCGAACGCGATCACCTGCTGCGTGCGCAGCGCGATTCGCGCCGAGGCCTCAGTCGGCAGCGCCAGCGCTTCATCATAGGAATTGGTGTGCAGAGACTGCGTTCCGCCGAGTACCGCCGCCATGGCCTGGATCGCCGTCCGCACAATGTTGTTCTCCGGTTGCTGCGCCGTCAGCGTGGAACCGGCCGTCTGCGCGTGGAAGCGCAACATCCACGATTTTGGATTCTTCGCCTTGAACCGGTCGCGCATAATTTTCGCCCACATCCGCCGCGCGGCGCGGAACTTCGCAACCTCCTCCAGAAAATTGCTGTGGGCATTAAAGAAAAACGAGAGCCGAGGCGCGAACTGATCCACATCGAGGTCCGCCCGAATCGCCGCTTCCACATAGGCGATGCCGTTGCCCAGCGTGAAGGCGACTTCCTGCACCGCCGTCGATCCCGCCTCGCGCATGTGATAGCCCGAGATCGAGATCGTATTCCACTCCGGCAGGTTCTCATTCGCCCAGGCAAAAATGTCGGTGATGATCCGCATCGCCTGTTGCGGCGGATAAATATATGTGCCGCGCGCGATGTACTCCTTGAGCACATCGTTCTGCACGGTGCCGGAGAGTTTACGAGTGTCCCGGCCCTGCCGCCGCGCCACAGCCACGTATAGCGCCAGCAGAATCGAAGCCGTGGCATTGATGGTCATCGAGGTTGAAATCGCGGTCAGGTCAATGCCATCGAAGAGCCGCTGCATATCCTCGATCGAATCAATCGCCACGCCGACTTTTCCGACTTCTCCCACGGCCAGCGGATTGTCCGAATCGAGGCCAATCTGCGTCGGCAAATCAAAGGCCACCGACAGGCCCGTCGTCCCGTGGGCAAGAAGATATTTGTAGCGCTTGTTCGACTCTTGGGCGTCGCCCATGCCCGCGTACTGGCGCATCGTCCACAGCCGACCGCGATACATCGTGGCCTGCACGCCGCGCGTGTAGGGAAACTCCCCCGGATAGCCGGCGTCGCGGTCGTAATCCCACGCCGCGAGATCGGCAGGCGTGTAGAGGGGGCGTATGGGGATATGAGAAGACGTCTCTTCGCTCGGGAGCAGGGCTTCCCGCTTCGGTGAGGAGTCGGAAGTCTTGACGTCCGTCATGTTCCGCTACCCTTCTCCTTCCGAACTTCTCGTTCCGAACTTCTCGGCGTCTCTGCGGTGTCAGGTTTGGCTCGGAGTTCGTAGCTCGGAGCCTTCTTAGCCTTTAGCTCTTTTCTTTACGCGCCAGAACGAGCTCACTCCGAACCAGATGAACGAAACCGTGAAGCACACTGCCAGCACCAGCCGCCCCGGTCCAGCCGCGTGGCCAGACTGGTACTTCCCATACTCGCGCATGCCGGCCAGCGCTCCGATTCCGGCAATCGCCAGGAAGGTGAATCCGGTTACTTCCAGCCAGAGCTGGTGCAGCACCCGCCCGAAAGAGCGCGCTATCGCGCGGGTCCCCGCCAGCACGGCGCGGCCCCTACGGCTGCGTTGCACCATGTTGGAGGCCGTGTCGGCGGCCACACGGTAAATCAACTTGATTTTCCGGAACGCTTGGCCGTCGATCCTTTGTCGGTCGAGCTTGGGTCGGTCGAGCTTGGGCGGGTCGATGTTGGATCGGTCGATCATCAGTCGATTTTAGCAGCGGCCAGGCGTACAATGACGGTTGGGCGTCGTCACAATCGCTTGTGATGTCCCCCATCAGCGGCGTCCGTTTCCAGGGGGAACTCGTGGATCAGCAACTGAAGCAGCTCATGAAAGAACTCGGTGAAGCGATCAACGAGTCGCTATCCGATTCCGAATCGATCGCCGAAGTCGTTGCCCGCATCAAGGAAGGTGGCTACGACATTTTCCTCGTTCTCGAAGCCACTATCGGCGTCAGCAAGCAAGGCGAACACACCACCGACAAGGAATCCCTGGTCTCCACCCTCAGCACTAACGCCGATCTCAAGATCAGCGATCAGGACCTGAAGTTTCTCAAGTCCCTCCGCATCAAGATCGACGACGCAGACGACGAGTAGCTGCCAGAGGTCTGATCGCGCGATATGCAGCCGCATCGCGACGCGGTTCAGGCAATCAAGTTTCGTCGCACCTTCCTTACTCCATGCGTCCTATCGGATGTTAGGGCACTGCGAGACCGTGAGACCAAGTCCCGACGCGGTCTCCATTCACATCTTTCACAGCGATATCAAGTCGGTAACGGCCCGGTCGCAGGGGAAGCGTCTTTTGACAAACGGCGGTTGAGTCTGGAGATCTGGGCAGCGATCCGTTTGCGACATCGACCTGTATTGTGTCTTCGAACGTCTCAACAACGCGGCCGTTCAATGCGATAGCACGACCGAATATGTTGACCGCCGACTCCGCCGCTCCATCCTTCTTTAAGAAGGCAAGGTCGCGATTTCGAAGCTGGATTGTGACCGGTACCAGCGTGGTCGCATTAGTTACCTTCGTGAAATCAGTTCGCACGTCGAAGGGGAGGAGGCGGATGTCTATCTTGTGCGAGACAAGCACCTCAAGGTCTTTGAACCGCACGGCGGGAGGGTTGCCAAGACCTGATCCTTCGAAAGCGGCAGACTCATTATCCGCCAGGAAGAGCCTATCCCAAGGGATCCTGGGCTGGGGGACTGGGTCCTCAAAACTTGTCGCAGGATGGATGGCAAGCCGATAATCACCGCACAAGCATGTATCGACGAACTCCTGTTCGATCTCCTTCCCAAGTCCCTCAATGTAATCGTATCGCCAAACGTCGTAGGGGAAAGCGTCTGGATCGACTTCATCCGGGACCCTTCTCTTTAGCTCCCGATGCGACTCAATTTCGTCCGGCGGGCCGAAGACGATATAGAACCGACCCCGATCCGTTTTCCATCCGGGAATACCGTGTGCTCCAAAATGCTTGTTCGCGAAGGCGATGCGCCGGTAGTGCTCGTCCCTAAATTCGTTTTCGATCGTGTGGGGCGTGGGATCCCGCCGAAACCAGAATTCATCGATGAACTGATCTCGTTCTTCGTCATCGGTGAGTCGTCTGAAAACGCTGCGCTCCTCATCGGTAATGATCCAGCGGACATCTTCTTCCAGCCACGCCTTATATAGTGACACTCCACCGTCTAGCTTCGACGCTCTAGTTGGTGCAGGCCCGTGCAGCCGCGGCATCTGCTGTTGGGCCTGTGCGGCTGGAAGTAAAAGAACACAAGCGCAAAGCAAAAAAGGTGCCCCACTTGGCCTCGGTAACCATCGGCGCATGATGATCCCTCCTCGCCAGCGACTACAGTTTCCAACGCCCGCTTGTTAGATGCAACCCGAACAAACCGAACAGCCACCGCCATGCAAGAACTCTGTGCTACGATTCTGCGCGACCGCCATGAGACGCCACCTTCTGTTCCTTATTACCCTGCTGCCCTGCGCTTCGCTGCTCTCCGCCCAAGCCGTTCCCACCTTCGTCGGAGTGCGCACGTTTCTCGGCGCTCCGTACGTCACCAACCTCGAAAAGCTCGACGCCGACTTTGCCGTCCTCGGCGTGCCGTTCGACGAGGGCACCTGGGGACAACCCGGCGAACGTTATGGCCCGCGCGACATGCGCGAAGCTTCGCAGGAATATAACCATGACCTGACTGAAGGCTTCTACTACATCGACGGCGACCGCACCGTGCTCAAAGGCAAGCGCTGGGCCGATGTCGGCGATATTGCAATCATGCCCACCGTCCCCGCGCAGACGAACGATAAAGTCACGGCCGCGGTGAAGACCATCCTCGCCCACAAGGCGTTCCCCATTGTGATTGGCGGCGATCACAGCATCACCTACCCGTCGCTGCGCGCCTTCGACCAGCCTCTCACCCTCATCCACATTGACGCGCACCTCGACACCTGGAACGGCGCACCGGGCAACCTCGATCACGCGTCGTGGGTTCTGCGCGCCGCTCAACTGCCGCATGTCACGAAGATCATCCAGATCGGAATGCGCGGCCTGGCCAATGATCCCGAGGCCGTGGGCAACGCCCGCAAGCTGCAAACGCAAGTCATCACGGCCGAGGAATTGCACCGCCGCGGCGTCGCCTGGGTCCTTTCCCAAATTGCCCCCACTGGAAATATCTACGTCACTTTCGACGTCGACTCCATGGATCCGACGCTCGCCCCCGGCACCGGAACGCTCGAACCGGGCGGACTCAACTTCGCCGAGATCGACGACCTCATGATGGGCATTCCCGCCAAGGGAAAACTGGTTGGCCTCGATATCATGGAAGTCAACCCACTACGCGATTCGAGCGGCCGCACCGCGCAAACTGCCATCCGCCTGATGGTCGATATGCTCGGCGCGGCGTTCCACTGAGGAGCGTAACCTTCTGAGGAGGCTCGGTTTTTCGACCTCTACCTCGGTACTCAACGCTGCCGGCGCTGCCGAGCTTCGCTCGGCTGGACAGCCGGGGGCGGCCGTCCCTACGTGGTACGTGGCGAGAACGGCGGGCAAAATTTGCCGATTTTCCACAAGATGTGCCCTTCCCCAAATAGGAAAAACCTTGCAGGTGACCTCTTTTGGTCTGTTAGACTAAATTCTTTCCCAACTAACTGGCCGCTTAGCAGCATCTTAAGGGTGTAGCGCCTCCGTCGAAAATGGCCTTCGGCGTGCACTTCGTAAATCGGAAGTGTCGTCCCTCGGCTAATCTCCCGCGGTCCTTAAAATGCCGGTTCGTTGGGAGTGACCGCTTGTTTTATTGGCAAGCGCTTAGCATAAGGAGCTACACGAGGTGCAGCATATGGATTCCCAGGTTTCACAGTTGACCCTAGGCCTTCTTCCCGAGCCTAGCACTCGTTGGGGAAGGTTCGTTGTCAGTTATGGGGTGCAGTCGCTGGTGACGGCGTTCATCGTGATTGCGGCCATAGCAAACCCCGATGTCCTCGATGTGCCGATCCACGACTACCATTTCATCACCCTGGTTAGCACGCCGCCGCCGATTCCGCAGACTCCGGCGCCGGTCAGGCACTTTCCTACCCCAAAAATCGTCGAACCGGTAACGCCGCGGCCTGAAGCCATGCGCGTTCCCTCCGAATTGGTTCGGCCGAAAAAGGTGGTTCCCGACGAACAGGCGCCCAAGGTAACGCTGGCTGCCAAGAAGGAGCTGCTGCCGGACATGAAGCCCTTAATCCCGAGGCCGCCGGTCAAGACGAATGTGTTTTCCACAGGCAGCTCGGCTACGCCAACCATGGCGGCTGCACCTTCGAAGGTACAAACTGGTGGCTTCGGCGATCCGAACGGCGTGCCCGCGCAGGATAATCACGGCCGTCCGATTACGATCGCGCAGGCGGGCTCGTTTAATATGCCCTCCGGCCCCGGCTATGGCAACGGCACCGGCGGAGCGCATGGCGCGCGCGGGGTGATCGCGAGCACCGGTTTTGGCAGCGGCGTCGCTACTGGCAACAGTTTGGGCCCGATTTCCGGCTCCCGCGGTGCGGTTCGCCAGGGCGGCTTCGGAGACGCCGACGTTGTAACCACTTCTCAGCCCAAGGCTAAGTCCGTCGAACCCGTCGTCAAGACCTTGCCTGCCGAGATCACATTCAAGCCCCGTCCGGTTTACACTGATGAAGGAAGACAGCTTAAAATTGAGGGTGAGGTTCTGGTCGAGGTAGTCTTTTCAGCGACGGGGCAGATTCGCGTCGTGAAAGTGGTACGCGGTCTTGGTCACGGGCTGGACGAATCCGCGGTTCGCGCCGCGGAAAAAATTCAGTTCAAGCCCGCCCTGAGAGACGGCCACCCTGCTGATTCCGAGGGCTTATTGCACATCGTGTTTCAACTCGCATCATAAGGTGAAATGAAACTGACTAAAATGTTGCGCTCCCCATTCGCTCTCTTTACTCTCTCCCTGGTCTGCTGCGCCACGTCCGTGTTTGCCCAGACGACACCCGCCCAGACTTCGCCGCCACCCCAACTCTCGAACCGCGACGCCGCCACCCAACAGGCCAGCGCCGCCGCCAGCAGCTTCGACCAGGTTGTCGATCGAGCGGTGGAGCGCGAACATTTCTTCATGGCCCAGATGAAGCAACTTCATCCCCTGGTGGAAACTTATCTCCAGAATCTGAAGGAAGACAGAGACATCAACGCTCCCGTCCCCGTCAGCGACGTGTACTTCCTTGGCCGATTGGATATGAGCGAGGGCACCGATGACCGCACTTTCACCTCGCCCACCACGGCCGGCCTCGGCAAACGCATGCTCAGCAAGCTGAGCAACGTTTATTCCATGAAGTTCCTGCCCCTGGGCTTTGCCCAGATGGTGGTCCTCGATCAGGATTTCCAGCGCAGGTATTACAACTTCACTTTCGTCCGCCGCGAGTTCCTCGGCGAAATACGCTGCATCGTCATGGATGTCGCACCCAAGAAAGACGCCGGCAAGGGCCGGTTCCTCGGCCGCATCTGGATCGAAGACCAGGACTACAACATCGTCCGCTTCAACGGCACTTACTATCCTCATCCCCGAGCCAGCTATTACCTGCACTTTGACAGCTGGCGGCAGAACCTCCGCCCCGGCCTCTGGCTGCCTTCGCTTATTTATTCCGAGGAGTCCGATCTCAAATACCGTATCGGTCAGACGCTCCATTACAAGGCGCAGACACGGCTCTGGGGCTACAACCTGAAGGATCTTCGCCGCAGCTCTGAGTTCACCGAGATCACCGTCGACGCTCCGCAGTCAGTCCAGGACCAGAGTCAGAAAGCCCAGGACGCTACACCCATCGAAGCCCAACGCGCCTGGGAACGTCAGGCTGAGATCAACGTGATTGACCGCCTGCAGCAGATCGGCCTGATCGCGCCAGAAGGCGAAATCGACAAAGTGCTCCAGACCGTCGTCAACAACATGATGGTCACCAACAACCTCGACATCCAACCTGAGGTCAAGTGCCGCGTGCTGCTGACCACACCGCTCGAATCCTTCACCATTGGCCATACCATCGTCGTTAGCCGCGGCATGATAGACGTGCTGCCCGACGAAGCGGCGCTGGCCATGATTCTGACCCATGAACTGGCGCACATCGTGCTCGGCCATCACCTGAACACCAAGCTGGCCTTCAACGACCGCATGTTCTTTCCCGATGAGCGCACCTTTGAGCGCATGGATTTCGCTCGCGATCGCAGCGAAGAAGAAGCCGCTGACAAGAAGGCCGTCGAACTGCTCAACAACTCGCCCTACAAGGACAAGCTCGGCAATGCCGGCTTGTTCCTGAAAGCGGTCCAGGCCCGCGCTCCGGCACTGAAGAGCCTCATCCGGGCGCA
>WNEZ01002769.1_pt1 | contig 20082 bp, 13 predicted proteins | sample 5400521 | NCBI WGS metagenome assembly WNEZ01 (sample SAMN13153339, study PRJNA577476) | soil metagenome | isolation source: 120 cm saprolite under Douglas fir tree site 2 hole 1 replicate 1 | place: USA:California | collected 2015-04-18 | reverse complement strand
AAGCCAGGAATGGCAAAAGTATTGGAAACAGAGTAAAGGAGAGTATTAGTACTATGTTCGCAACTATTTTGCGACGGTGGCGTCTGGTCACCCCGCTGGCACTGGCAGTGCTGGCGATCTCAGTTGTGGCTGGCGGCGTTCTGATGCCGGCCTCGGCACACAACGCGAAGTTCCATTTCTTCGGGCGTGCGTTTGCCTTAGACGACCAGAGCACGGTTCTGCCCGACACGGCCTGCGATACAGGTTTCATACAAAAGGTTGGCATCGCGAAAATTGACACCGGCCACTGCTTCGGTGTTGATGCTCAGGGCGAGCCGGGGGCTGCGATCACCGGTAGTGGTCGTCTGGAGTCGATCTTCTCCGATGCGACAGTCGAGAGTAGTCACGGCAATACCAAGGGCCGGGTGCTCGCGAAAGTCGATATGGAAGAGGCCGCGGGAGCTCATGCGAGAAACCTGCAAGGTTGCCAGGCGCCCATCGCGCCAAACACCCTCGGAAACACAGAGCAGCAAACCGGTGTCTGTCCCGTCGTCGACACCAACCAGCACCTGGACCTGTTGCTTCATCACCCAGCTTTCAGCCTACTTGACGATAGCTTTGGCACTCAAAACGTTGGCGATGCGATCTTCTGGGCGGACCTGATCACGGTAGCAGCTTTGGCAGAGTGCCATACCAGGCTCAATGGTACTACCCATGCTAGTGTTGCTTCCTCAATCGAATTGTCTGACGCTGCGGTTCGTGAGGACAACCGACTGCGCTTCATCGGCCCCCAAGGGTCTGTCGGCAACGCTGGTGAGGCAAACACGACCTTCACTATCAGTGGCTTCACCACTAGTAGTGGGAAGATACTCCGTGACATTTTGGTGATCGTCAACGAGCGACATGTAATCGAAGATGGTGATGCTGCGGCCGTCTCAGTGAATGCGATACATCTCGTCGGGACAGATGACGATGGGTTTGTGAGGTTCAACTTCGTGCTGGGGCATGCGTTCGCAGGTATCCACTGCGCCAGGCATCTGGATGGCGGAGACACCCTCACCATTCCGGGGGCATAACTCCTGGGCCTTCCTAAACATGAAGGGTTAACTCGCTAAAACAGTCAAGTTCGTGTCCCCAGGGGGTTCAGCAATGAACCCCCTGGAGACTTTAAGGAGAACATTATTTATGTTCGCAGCTATTTTGCGACGGTGGCGTCTGGCCACTCCGCTGGCGCTGGCGGTGCTGGCGATCTCGGTTGTGGCCGGTGGCGTTCTGGTCCCGGCCTCGGCGCACACTGCGAAATTCCATTTCTTCGCGCGTGCGTATGCCTTAGCAGACGATAGCACGGTTATCCCTGACACGACTTGCGATACGGGTTTCCTGGCTATAACTGGTGGGAGCATTGAAACCACGAGCGATGGGCACTTCGGTTGCGGAGAGCCTGAACTCCAGGGCGAGCCAGGGGCAGGGATCACCGGTAGTGGCCGCCTGGAGGCTGGTCTTGAAGACTCCAAAGTCGTGGGTACTCACAGCGCTCATAAGGGCAGTGTGCTCTCGATCGTCGACATGGAAGAGGCCGCGGGAGCTCATCAGGTAAACCCTGAGGGGTGCATACCCGCTGGACCAGGAGGTCCCTTCTGTGGTACCGCTCAAGGTCCTGATAGTCCGCAGAGTGTGGCAGGTCACCCAATTCTCACCATATTCGAGGATAGCTTTGCTGTTGCTCAAGCAAGCGATGTGGTCTTCTGGGGGGACCTGATCCGGGTTTTTGCCGAGGCAGAGTGTCATACCAGGCTCAATGGTACTACCCATGCTAGTGTCAAGGCCACCATCGAATTGTCTAACGCTGCGGTCCGTGAGGATAACCGACTGCGCTACATCGGTCCGCAGGGTTCTGTCGGCAACGCTGGTGAGGCAAACACGACCTTCACTATCAGCGGATTCACCGTTGGTCAGTTGATAATTAAAGACATTGTGGTGATCATCAACGAGCAACATCAAATCGAAGATGGGGATAGTGCGGGCATCTCAGCCAATGCTGTGCATCTGATCGGGACAGGTGACGATGGGCTTGTGAAGTTCAACTTCATTCTGGGGCACGCGTTTGCGGGTATCCACTGCGCGAGGCATCTGGACGGCCAGGACACCCTCACCATTCCGGGGGCCTAACGCCTGGTCTTCCTAAAGGATGAAGGGTTAACTTGCTAAAACAGTCAAGTTCGCATCCTCAGGGGGTTCAGCAATGAACCTCCTGGGGACTTTATGGCGTGATTGAGAAACCTTTACCGCGTTGACCTGTTCTTAACTGTATCTTTACCGTTTCTTCACTTCAATCACATTCCCTCCTGCTACACTCATAACTACGGGACACGTTCTCAAGAGCCCCAAAACAGCAAGAAGTAGAGGTTAGGTGGGTAGAAGAAATCCATTCTATTGTCTTCACGATGATTGTTTACACCTGGCCCTGAACAGGTGAACAATGTAACCCTGCTCTGTCTCGTTTATGATAGCAAATCCGGTGATGAGGGGAGGTTTGGGGAACACCCCATGCCCTCGTCAAAGAACTGCCGCCCCTTGGTTACCTGTCTCCCAGACAGGGTTCCTTGTTGGCAGAGATACATTCTCTATCCGGACTTGTTATGAGATGGGCTGGTCAGACGGATATCCCGGAAAAGCATATCTGTTTATTGTAAGGATGAGTCGGGAAAAGAGAAACCCAGAGGAAGTGTAGGCGCGGCAAGTAGCTTGCCTGGCTACACGCTCATCCGAGAAAGCCAGAAATGGCAGAAGTGTTGAAGCGAAGTTAGGAGGGTATTAGTAGTATGTTCGCAACTATTTTGCGACGGTGGCGTCTGGCCACTCCGCTGGCGCTGGCAGTGCTGGCGATTGCGGCTGTAGCCGGTGGCGTTCTGATGCCGGCCTCGGCACACAAGATCAAGTTCCATTTCTTCGGGCGTGCGTTTGCCTTAGCAGACCAGAGCACGGTTCTGCCCGACACGGCCTGCGATACGGGTTTTATCCAGCTGGTAGGCAGCGCGAAAATTGACACCGGCCACTGCTTCGGTGTTGATGGTCAGGGCGAGCCAGGGGCTGGGATCACCGGTAGTGGTCGCCTGGAGTCGATCTTCTCCGACTCGACAGTCGAGAGTACTCACAGCACTACAAAGGGCCAGGTGCTCGCGAAAGTCGACATGGAAGAGGCCGCGGGTGCTCATGCGAGAGATCTTCAAGGTTGTCAGGCGCAGATCTTTCCATTTGCCTCCACAAGATCACAGGAGAACAGAAGTGGTGCCTGCACCTTCGTCGACACAGTCGACTGTGCCAATCATCCAGAAGATACCGGTTGTGCAGATCTTCCTCAGCATCTCGACGGTACACTTAATCACCCAGCTTTCAGCCTGCTTGACGATAGCTTTGGCAATCAAAACGCTGGCGATGCGATCTTCTGGGCGGACCTGATTACGGTAGCAGCTTTGGCAGAGTGTCGTGTCCACAAAGATGGTACTACCCTTGCTGATGTCAAGTCCGCAGTCGAAATGGCTGATGCCGCGGTTCGTGAGGACAACCGACTGCGCTTCATCGGCCCACAGGGTGCTGTCGGCAACGCTGGTCAGCCGAATTTGACCTTCACGATCAGTGGCTTCACCGCTGGTCCGTTCATACTCCGTAGCATTTTGGTGATCATCAACGAGCAACATCAATTTGAAGAAGGGGATATTGCGGGCATCTCAGTGAATGCGGTGCATCTCGTCGGGACAGATGACGATGGGTTTGTGAAGTTCAACTTCGTGCTGGGACACGCGTTCGCAGGTATCCACTGCGCCAGGCATCTGCCCAGCGAAGACACCCTTCTCATTCCGGGGGCCTAACTCCTGGGTCTTTCTAAAGGACGAAGGATAACTCGGCTGCGCGAACTCGGCTGTTTTAGCGAGTTCGCGCAGCCGAGTTCGCGTCCCCAGAGGGTTCCGCAACGAACCTCCTGGGGATTTCTTATGTCTTGTCCGCTGCAGAAGCAAGGTCCATCCGCGCCCCTGGTTACCAGTCCCCCAGAGAGGATTCCACTACATTTGTCCATGCTGCTCTCGTATCTGAACCACTCTTGATACCTCAACCAAGGAACCTTTATTTGGTACTAGCAGTGTTACTGGAATAGCCCGTTCACGTTCTCTCTGATAGAAACATACTCTGAAAAACTCCGCACTTGTTGTGGGACAATGAATAACGCTAATAGGTGCTTGGAAGAGGCTTGCAAAGGATATGATGAGACTGAATGATTTGCAGAAAAAATTCTTGGTCGTACTCACGTTTGTGACGGTTGCTTGTATTTTGCTGACTCTGTCTGGGTACGAATTAATTCCATTGATATGGACACCGGCATCGCACCAGTCTCCGGCAGCATCAGCTACGGGGGTGACTCCAACGACACCACTGAAGACACCCTCGCCAACTGCCACGCCTTTCCCTCCGGTGGATCCAAAGGTGGTGCTTGGCATCGATAGCGGTCCTCCATCTTTATACCCCGGCATTGGCTGGACACGCCTGAGCTACCGGACATGTGGCACCATCTTGTCTGGTGGCAGGCTCGACAGGTTGATACAACGCTTTCATAGTCAAGGCGTTCGTGTCCTGCTCTTGCTCTGCCAGCGTCCGGGCTTGCAGTTGCTTGATGTAAACCACATTAATGATGCCGCACATTCGGGTGCAGACGCGATAGCGTGTGGCAACGAGGAGATGAAGCACAATACATACAATACCTACGTTGATCCTGCCAGCTTTGCGCGTTTCTTTGATCTGTGTGAAAGCACCATCCATACTGTAAACTCAGCCATCCCTGTGTTGCTGGGTTCTCTTGATCCCCATATCTACCCCAATGACAACCAGTTGCTGCTTGGCCAGGTGCAGTACCTCAACGCGATGCAGACTGCGATGAATACCTCCGTACACCCGGGTGGTCACTGGGACTGGCGTTCACAGATAATCGGGCTGATCGATAGCTGGCACAACGGCTTCCCCGATCAGAGCGTCAACAACTTGGGCACGCTCTTCACCTTCTGGGCGCAGCAGTTTGGCGTCAACCTGGCCAGCGGGGCATTGGGGCAACACTTGTGGGTGGTAGAAGGCACAGGGTGTGTCACCGGGTGCGGTCTCTATTCTAATTACCAGGTTTCTGTTGCACACATTCTGACACTGATCATTGATGTCCAGACGGCTATGCGTTACCACATCCCTTTCTTCTACTTCAGCGGTAAGGATTTCATCCAGCAAGGATTGTTCTGGCCTATGGGTGTGCTCACTATCAATGGTCATGCCAAAGGGCTGCGCCAGGATCTTACGTTGGGGGCACGTGCTCTGACCTTGAATTGCTCGACCGGCCAGGTGCAGGTGACCCTGCAGGAGCAGTTGTTGGCAAAACTTTACAGCGGCTGCACGCTCCCAAGTAACTACGCCACATCTTTGGTAAATTAACAGAGAGCCTTTTTTGTAGGGACTAAAGCGTCACGCCACTGGACAAGGGTCAGGCCCTAGACTGGGGCGTGATGAATCACGCCCGTACGAAGGGAATGGGATCGAGTTTGATTTGCGTCACTTTCTTTTTGAGTGATAAAATAGTGTAAGCAAGTCCCGAGCCCATAGGATAACTCAAGCCATCCATCATGAAAGACCAGATAGTAACCTCTCGCTCCTCGGAGTTAGAGCGGCCTGATCTCTATATCAATCGAGAACTCAGTTGGATCGACTTTAACCTGCGTGTTTTTGAAGAAGCACAGGATAGCCGTCATCCACTACTGGAGCGTGTGAAGTTTCTCTCTATCTTCGACACCAATCTCGATGAGTTTATCATGATTCGACTGGCCGGCCTCAAAGACCAGATTGCAGCGCATGTTACCACGCTCAGCCCGGATGGGATGACGGCAGAACAGCAATTGGTCGCTGTACGTGGGCGTCTCGCTCCCCTCCTGCACGATGTACGCTGCTATTGGCACAATACGCTTTTACCCCAACTTGCAGAGCAGCATATCCTCATACTGGATTATGAGCAGTTAGACGCAGAGCAGCGCGATGCAATGCTGAAATACTTTGAACTTGAGATTTTTCCAGTATTGACACCGCTGGCGGTTGACACGACACATCGGTTTCCGCATATCTCCAATCGTAGCCTGAACCTGGCAGTTGTGATTGGCGAACGTTTTGCACGGGTGAAGGTACCGCCGAAAACACTACCACGCCTTGTTCCTGTTAAGGCAGATGGGCCGTACTCAGTTGCCTTTGTGTGGATCGAACAGGTCATCGCGGCTCACCTGAGCCAGCTTTTCCCAGGCATTGACGTGTGGGAGTCCTATCCATTCCGTGTGTTACGTGATGCTGATATTGAACTACGCGAGGATGAGGCTGGTGATCTACTTGAGCAGGTTGAAGAAGGTCTACGCGAACGCCGCTTTGGCTCGGTCGTTGATCTGGCAGTCAACCCTTCCATGCCAGTTCATATTCGCGAACTTTTGCTGGACAATCTGGAGATCGGCGCAGACGATTTGACGGTCATCGATGGGCCACTTGGCATGGGCGATGTGATGGAGTTATATGCACTGGAACGTCCTGATCTGAAGGATGCACTATTTGTCCCGCGCATGCCGCCGCAGTTACGTGATGGGCATCATCTCTTTGCCGCCATTCGCAACCATGACTTGTTGACCCATCAACCCTATGATAGTTTCAACTCGGTGGTTGAGTTTATCCGTACTGCTGCTTGTGATCCACAGGTGCTGGCAATCAAGCAGACCCTCTATCGTATAGGTAGCAACTCACCGGTGGTCGATATGCTTCTGGAAGCGGTGGAGAATGGCAAACAGGTGGCGGTCCTGGTGGAATTAAAGGCCCGTTTTGATGAAGAGAGCAACATCAAATGGGCACAAAAACTTGAGGATGCCGGTGTCCACGTCGTCTATGGTGTAGTGGGTCTAAAGACGCATGCAAAGATCGCTCTGGTTGTGCGTAAAGAGGCGGATGGTCTACGCCGCTATGTTCACCTCGGCACTGGGAACTATAACGCCACCACTGCGCGTATCTATGAAGACCTCTGTCTTTTCACCTGCCGGGAGGACATTGGCGCGGATGCTTCGGACCTGTTCAACTCACTGACTGGCTACTCGCAGCAGAGTAGCTATCGCAAGCTTCTGGTGGCTCCGGTCAGCTTGCGTAGAGGCATTATAGAGCGTATTGAGCGTGAGATGCGTCATGTGCAGGAACAGCATACTGAAGGACACCTGATCTTCAAGGTAAATGCGCTGGTTGATCCAGAGATCATTGCTACTCTTTACCAGGCATCGCAAGCTGGGGTACGCATCGATCTGATTGTGCGTGGTATATGCTGTCTGCGACCTGGCATGGCCGGCGTGAGTGACAATATCCGTGTCAGGAGTATCCTGGGGCGTTTCCTGGAGCATAGTCGCATTTTCTACTTTGGCAATGGTGGTGATGAGGAGATCTACCTGGGTAGTGCAGACCTGATGCAACGTAACCTGGACGAACGTGTTGAGACCCTGTTTCCGATTGAAGACCCTATGTTGCGTACGGCCATTCGCGAACGGGTACTTGACCCTTTATGGGCCGATACTGTCAATGCGCGTGAGTTGCTGCCTGATGGACGCTACGTGAGTGTGCTACCTGAGCCTGGCAGCTCTCCATTCGATTGCCAGGCATGGTTTATTACCCATCCCGTGTCCAACTTCGAATCAGACTCCGGAGAGCGTACCACCAGCGCGTTACCGCCGGGTGCGTGATGATGATACTAGGAGAAAAAGGTTAGAAAGGGTGTATGAAATAGTTGTAGGCAAGGGAGTGTAGGGGCCGATTCATCGTAAACTGGCCCCTACGGCCTACCCGAACTCGTTTGCTTGCCTACAAAAAATTCATACACCCGGCTAGAAAAAGGGGATTGACGTAGAAGGGTTGGCGTGTTATAGTGTGGCACATGCAAGCGGTACGCCGCTTCATAAGTGCAGAAGCCAAGGTAGCTCAGTTGGTAGAGCACAGCACTGAAAATGCTGGTGTCGTCGGTTCGATTCCGTCCCTTGGCACCAACAACCATACAAGATATGCCTCAAGCCCCTTCTCGTCTGGCTTGAGGCATATCTTGTATGGTGCATCCCACCGTGTTGACAGCAAAACTGACAGCGAAACACAAAAACCTGGCCGTAGGTGGAGAACCTTGAACTCCTTCAAAGTGGCTTTTTGCGCAAGTAGTAGCCGTCTGGTTTGCTCTTAAGGCATGGTTCAAATGAACTTGACAGTTCCTAACCAACAGCAAGGTCCAGCCCTGTCATGCTGAGCGCAGCGAAGCATCTCTCTGCCTATCGAGACAGACCCTTCGCTGCGCTCAGGGTGACAAGGTGTGACTGTTCAAACTGTCAAGTACTTTTCTTCAAATTGAACCTTGCCTAAGCAAGAGAAAGCGACGTCTTTCCTGCAACTTGTCCAGTCCGATTGTCTATGACGCTGATCTCGATACTATATCCCAAAGCACCGAGATAACGTTGTAGCGTACCTAACTGGATATTGGATGCAGCTTTCTCTAAGCGACTGATGGCTTGCTGCTTTAAACCAGCTCGTTCTGCTGCCTCACTCTGCGTCAATCCTTGTTCTTGCCGGATATGATACAGCACACAAGCAAGGTCGAGGGCCGTTTCCGCAGCGACATATTCTTGCCGTTCCTCATCGGAAAAAGTCGCAATGTAGTCGTCAATCTCATTGTAGGGCTTGCTGGTTTCATTCATCTTTCTGATCTACCAGTTCAGTGAGTGGTGGCCCGTGTCTCTCACTCATTTCTAGCTTTTTAATCCCCGCAACAACAAGTTTGTGAAGTATTCTATCCTGTTTCCTCAAGTCCTCCAAGAAGGCGATAAGCGGTTTGTTACCCTCTGCAGTGTAGTAAAAGCGTACACTAAACTGCATCTATCACCTACTGTTTCTACGTGCGTCTTACAACATCTATGTTGTATTATACACGAGATCGCCTTTTCTTGCAATACCTATTCACTGGTGATTACCCACAAATCTGCAAGGTTGCATGTGAAGCAAATTGCTACGGTACAGCTTTGAAGGTATTGTATTGTGCGAAGAGCCTTGTGGCCTGACTCGCTCCAATAATCCAAAGATGTGGGTAATCACCAGGAAATAGAGTATTGCCTGCAAATTGATCTAGAGAGAAACGAAGCGTTAGACCAGGTGATGATCCATGGCATAGCGGGTGGCGGCGGCTCTCGAGGAGACGCCGAGCTTGCTGTAGATCGAGGTCAGGTGGAAGTTGACGGTGCGCGGGCTGATGACGAGTTGTTCGGCCACCTGCGCGTCGGTGAGCCCCTGTGCCACGAGACGAAGCACTTCGACCTCACGGGCAGTCAGTCCAGCAGGGTAGATGGGTGCCACGCGGGGGACCTGCTCGGGCCTCGTTGTGGGCTCCTGCACAGCCAGGATTTGCTCCAGTATCATCGTCTGTCCCTCAGCCCACGCTTTGGCAAAGGCCTTCTCACCAAGTTGAGTGCGAGCGGTAGCCACAGAGCGCTCATAGGTGGCACGGTCAACAGGTGGGATGGGCGCCCCAATGGCCTGGCGCAAGGACTGCGCAGCCCCCCAAAGTTGTATCGCCCACAGGGATGCCTCTGCAGCTCCCTCTGCCATGGCCACATCCGCCAATCCTTCCAGGCAGATGGCGATGTTCATCTTGTTGCCCATCTCCCTGACCAAAGCCAGGCTCTCTTTGTAGAGGGCACGTGCTGCTGAGTGATTACCCTGAACAGCGAGCACCCTGGCTAAAAGAGGAAGCGACTCAGCGATACCTTCACGATCGCCTATCTCCCTGGAGAGTACAACACTCTCCTCAGCCAATGAGCGGGCTGTGGCAGTATCACCCCGGCTGAGAGCCACCTGACTGGAGAGGTAGAAGCAGTCAGCCATATCCTCCTTATCACCCAACTCTCTATAGAGAGCAAGGCATTCTTCGAGCAGACAGCGTACCTTGGCCTGATCGCCCTGGGAAGCAAAGAGCACGTGTGCCAATTGGAAGAGCGAGCTGGCAATACCTTCCTTATTTCCTAGCTCCCTGTGTACCGCCAGGCTCTCCTCTGCCAGGACATATGCTCTGGAGTACTCACCTTGCTCCCTGTGCAGACGCGCCAAACGGAAGAGCGACCAGGCCACACGCTCTTTGTCGCCTACCTCTTTGAAGAGCGCCAGGGCTTCTTCAGACAGCGAACGTGATGCTCTAAGATTGCCCCTTGCCCTGGCCACTCTTTCCAATTGATGGAGGGAGAACGCGATGCCTCGTGTATCTCCCAGCTCTCGGTACAATGCCAGGCTCTCCTCTGCAAGTACCTCTGCCCGATCAACATAACCCTGGTTGAGGGCTATGTTGGCAGCAGAGTTGAGCGCCTTCGCCCGCACGGACGCTGTGGTCCCTTCACTTTCCGCCAGAGCGCGCTCCAGGAAGATGCGCCCCTCATTTAAGTGACCATGCACCAACCAGAACCGCCGCAGTACTCCCCCAAACCGTAAGGCCATCTCCATACAGTGCTCCGCCTCTCCTCGTTCTAGCGACCATTGCAATGCTGCCCGCAAGTTCTCATGCTCCCGCTCCAATTGATCCAACCAGGCAGCCTGGTCTGGGCCTCCGAGTTTTGGTTCAACCTCCGCCGCCAGTGCCAGATAGTAATCAGCATGAACTTGTCGGGTGACCTCTAGCTCTCCGTTCGCAGCCAGGCACTCCAGTGCGTACTCCCGGATCGTCTCCAGCATGCTCAGACGTGGCTCCTCTTCCTGCCCGTAGGGACCCGATTTATCGCGTCCGCCCGATTTATCGCGTCCGCCCGATTTATCGCGTCCGCCCGATTTATCGCGTCCGCCCGATTTATCGCGTCCGCCCTATTTATCGCGTCCGCCCGATTTATCGCGTCCGCCCGATTTATCGAGCACGTCCGTCGATACTTGCAGTAAGCTCTTCTCGATCAGAGAGTCGACCACGTCTAAGGCTGATTCGGCTCCTGGGCTACCTTCACCGTCGAATGCGGCATAGAGAGCCTCCACCGCCTGCAGGGTGCAGCCACCCACGAAGACCGCGAGTCGGCGAAAGAGTTGCTGCTCCCAAGGTTCAAGGAGGTCGTAGCTCCACTGGATGGTGCTGCGCAGCGTCTGTTGTCGGTTCGGCAGTGTCGCTGCTCCCCCAGTGAGCACCTGAAGTCGGTGAGCCAGTCGAGGAAGTAAGGCCTGCGGCGGCAACAGCTTGATACGAGCGGCGGCCAATTCAATAGCCAGCGGCAGCCCATCCAGGCGCACGCAAATCTCGGCAAGCGTTGCGGCATTGGTCGAGGTTACATCAAAGCTCGGAATCCGTGCTTGTGCGCATTGCACGAAGAGGGCAACAGAGGCATAATGGGCGATGGCCTCCTTCTCAGGAAGCCGTTTCAGGTCCGGCAAGGCCAACGGGTGGAGTGCAAGGCGCTGCTCGCCCTGAATGTGAAGAGCAACACGGCTGGTGACAAATACCTTCACGTGCGGACAGGCTCCAAGCAGGTGCTCGATAGATGGAGCTGCCTGTATGACCTGCTCGAAATTATCCAAAATCAGGAGCAGATGCTTCTCGCAGAGGAAATTCTTTACCTGCTCAAAGGGACAGATATCTTTCGTCTGCAAATCCAGTTCACGTGCGATGCTGGGCATCACCTGGTCTGGATTCTGTATGGTAGCCAGCGAGACGAAGCAGACACCATCGGCAAACCCGGTTCGTAGTTCGTTGGCGACCTGGATGCTCAAGCGTGTTTTGCCGATACCCCCTGTTCCTAACAGCGTGAGGAGGCGGAGCTCTGGGCGCAGAAGTAAGGCACAGGTGGCAGCAACCTCTTGCTCACGCCCAATCAATGGTGCCCATACCGTCGGCACCCGCCAAATTGGCTCGCGCGTACTCGTGCTGTACTGATCGTAGGGGCGAGAGGCCGATAAATCGGCGGTGGGCGCGATAAATCGGCCCCTACAGCCGGCGATGGTATGCTGTACCGACCCGTGTGTTGCCTGTTGCAGAGCGAGGGCAAACTCTTGCACGGTAGCAAACCGCTGTTCCGGCTCTTTGGCCAGGGCGCGCAGCACCACCTCTTCGAGAGCAGGTGAGAGATCAGACACCTGGCTGCGTAACGGAGGAGGTGGCACAGAGACATGTTTTATAGCGATTTCGAGAGGAGTTCCCTTGAAAGGTGGGGTGCCGCAGAGCCACTCGTAGACCACCACTGCAAGGGAGTACTGATCGCTGGCACAGCGTGGTCTGCCTTGCAACTGTTCAGGAGCAAGATAGAGAGAGGTGCCTGCCACCTGCTGGGCCATGGCATGGGTGCTGTAGGAATTGGTAGAAGGTGCGAATAGCGCGAGGCCAAAATCACTGATCAGGAGATCATCCCGAGAACTCAGCAGCATATTCTCAGGTTTGATATCGCGGTGGATCAGGCGTTGGTCATGGGCATACTGCAAGGCTGAAGCCAGCTGCTGAACATAAGACACGACGGTGTCGAGTGGCAAGCGGGTACCTGCAGAATGGCGCTGGCGCAAGTTGCCACCGGTGGCATAGTCCATCACTAAAAATGGAATGCTATCTTGCACTGCAAAGTCCAGCACCCGCACAATATGTGGATGGGAGAGCCGCGCTAGCGTTTGCGCTTCCTGTAAAAACTGCTCAGCACCGCCTTCAGTGAGCTGGATGTGCAGGATTTTCAGTGCGGCGTGGCTCTTGAGGTAGACATGTTCGCCCAAATAGACCGAGGCTGTGCCTCCGCGCCCTAACAGGCGAAGGACATGGTAGTTGCCAAATTGCTGCCCGATATGATCTTGCTTTCGTGACTCTTCTGCTTGCTCTCCTGATGCGCTTGCTCCACTGATGTCCACGCGACGCTCCTTTCTATAGATTTGGTTAACCCACTATTAAAACGAGAAGCATACAAACTTTTGTGGTGTGGATTTCTGTGTGACCACTATTTTTGATTATGCTGAACGGATCGTGTCGCCTAACTTGTGAGCACACCCCGGTAATTCTACCTATATATCCTTGAAATGATTCCTTTTTTGGTACGCAAAAACTGGTAATGTGAACCGGTAATACTACAGATGCGCTACCACCTTCAGTCACATACACTGTGAGCAGTGGTAACTCTTCAGCAGGAGGTGCAGGGGGACGCAGTCCCCAGAGCGGACGCCGACGCTTCACCTGCTCAAGTGGTAACTCTTCAGCAGGGGGTGCAGGGGGACGCAGTCCCCAGAGCGGACGCCAATGCTTCACCTGCTCAAGTGGTAACTCTTCAGCAGGGGGTGCAGGGGGACGCAGTCCCCAGAGCGGACGCCAATGCTTCACCTGCTCAAGTGGTAACTCTTCAGCAGGGGGTGCAGGGAGACGCAGTCCCCAGAGCGGACGCCAATGCTTCACCTGCTCAAGTGGTAACTCTTCAGCAGGGGGTGCAGGGGGACTGCGTCCCCCTGCCGGGGCGCGGGGTGTCCCCGCTTCCTCTCTTCACCCGCCGCCGCCGGCGGCTCGAAGAGGGTAAGTAAAGAGAGTTAGAAGGAAAGACAGAGAGGAGACAAGGAAAATACATGAGTTTGAGCATTCAGCACCCGTGGCTGATATACCATCAGCCCAATCCGCGAGCAACCATACGCCTGTTCTGTTTCCCATATGTAGGCAGCAGTGCTTCGATCTATCGCAGCTGGGCCACTTCTGGTATCTTGCCTGCGGAGGTAGAAGTATGTGCTGTGGAACTGCCTGGTCACGGAACGCGACAGGACGAACCGCTCCTGAGTGACTTTTCGCTGCTCGCCCAGAACCTGGCGGAAGTAGTCCATGCAGATACTAAGCAAGCGATCGCCTTGTTCGGCCATAGCCTTGGAGCGCTCATGAGTTTCGAGGTCTCTCGCCAACTGTACGACCGCTATGGTCTGGTTCCCAATCACCTGTTTGTGTCCGCCTGCCTGGCACCACACATTGCTGATGATTGTCCTGACATCTATGATGGAAACACGTTGCTGGCTTACATTCGTGGGTTGGGCGGTCTTCCAAACGAAAACATGATCTTGCGCCGGCAACCACTTTTTCAAGCGGATTTTGCCCTGCGCAGGTCCTTCCGATATGTAGCGGGTAGCATCCTTCCCTGCCCGATCACCGCCTTTGGGGGAGAGGCGGACCCTCTGGTCAGTCCAGATGCGCTTGCTGGCTGGCGAACACACACGCGAGCATTTGCCCAGCATACGCTGCCTGGCAATCACTTTTTTATCCATAGTGTGCAAAGGCAGCTCTTGCAGCTGATCGGGCAAGCCATGCAGCATGACGACCAACGAAGAGTGAGCAGGTTCGAAAACGAAGAAAAGAAAGGGGATCTCTATGGGAAAAAGTTTATTCGGTGAAGAGCACTCGTGTTGATAGACAAAAGGAGTAGCATTATGGCTGAACGTCATCCTGATCTTGTTCCAAATGATCGTCTCGTAAGGTTGTCTGCCGAAGGTTGTCGCGTGCCGGGGGTGCAAGTCTCTTGCGCGTATTACATTCGCGCAGTTGTATGGTCGGACCTCTCTCAGGCAACAGGAGATACTCCTGCTGCCCAGAATGCCATAGAAGCAGCCTGCAATAACCATCCCAACGCACTGTGGTGGATGCGGCATTCTCGCCATGCTATGGAACTCATTACGGAGGAAGCAGGAAGATTATACGCTTCATGCCAGCGAGCAGATGCACTGTGACCCAGAAAGCTGACAAATAACATGCTCCATCGGTAATCACAGAGCAGGTGTTTCCGTGTCATGAGACCAATTCCCAATTCGCTGGGAAGTTGTTCCCGACTCCGTCGGGATTGGTTGCTTGCTCTGTCGTGGGCAAGCGACTCGGCTTGTTCTGGTTGGATGCGGCTTGGACTGGGGACGACCAGCGCATCTGCTGGCTCAGGGAGCACGTAGGGCAGCCGTGCCAGGACGCGCGTCCCTCCGCTCTTGACTTGCTCGATGGTCCACGTCCCGCCCAGTTCCTCGGCCCGTTCCCGCATCGAGACGAGGCCAACTCCCACGTCCCACGATGGGGGCAGGCCACACCCATCATCCTGGATGGAGAGAGTCAGCAGTCCAGCGGACTCATCCAGGGCGAGGCGGAGGTCACAGTGGCGGGCGTGCGCGTGGCGGATGACATTGGTCAGTGCCTCCTGGGCGATGCGGTAAATGGCCACTTCGACCGCGGCAGGCAGCTCCGGCAAGCAGGCCAGCGCGTTCAGGCGCATGGCGACCTGGTCACTGGACTGCAGGGTCAATTCGCGCAGCGCAGAGACGAGGCCCAGCTCGTCCAGGGCGGGTGGCCGCAAGGCGTAGATCAGGCGGCGGATATCCGCCACGGTAGCCTGCGTCTGTTGTGTGAGGTCGGAGAGCAGTGCCTGGGCCAGCGGGTCGTGCGCCAACCGGTTGCGCGCTGTTTCCAGTTTCAGGGTCAGACTGGCGAGCTGGGGGCCGAGTCCGTCATGTAAGTCACGGCGCAGGCGTCGGCGTTCCTCCTCGCGGACCGTGACCAGCCGCTCATATGAGCGCTGCAGATCAACCGTTAGCCGCTTCAGATCCGCCGTCAGGCGCACGGCGTGGGCTGCAAGACTGGCCTGGCGCGCCAGGTCCTCGAGCAAAGCGCGATCGGCGGGCGTGAAGCGCTCACCGGGAGCGCGGGGAGCTAGTACAAGTTCTCCTACTTGCTCGGTGTGATAGACCAGCGGCAGCCGAACTGGCTCATCCTGCAACACTCCGAAGGAGGCCGCGACCGCATAGGGGAGCTTGAGGGCACGTGCTCGATAAATCGGCACTCTACAGGCGACCGTCTCGACAATGGTAGGCAGCACGGCTTCGGGGGCAAGCGTGGCTTCCAGGCGTCTTCCCAGCCGAGAGATGACGCGGTAGGACTCGTCACGGTCCTCATACAACAGGTGGTTGATGGCTTGTTGGAGGCGAGTGCGCAAGGGCTGAAACAGCACGGCGACCAAACCTGTCGCCAGCAAGGCGATGCCCAGGTTGCTATGTGCCTGAAAGAGCATGCCGAGGCCAACTACGACCAGGATGTAAATGGCGACGATGCTTATCGTGAGCATGCTATAGACCAGTATGCGGTTGATGAGCAGGTCAATGTCCCAGGGCCGATAGCGCAACAGGGAGAGGCTGCTCAAGCGATATACCACGCGAGATGACATGATTTATTACTTCCTTAAAGGCCAAAAGCGTGAACGCTTCACTACTTGCAGTGTAGCTGGCGTGAAGGCGATCGCACATCTGTAGAATTACCGGATTGATTACCTGTCTGTGGATGGTCAGGAAGCCGTGAGTTCGAGGGCATCCTGGTAGAATTACCGGGTGGGGTTTCCTGGGAGAGTGACGAAGCGCAACAGGACATGAGGTGCAAGCAGGTCAGAGGGGGAGCAAACCGATGCAGGGAGCGTTAGACCAGGTGGTACTCGACAGCGAAGCGGGTGGCGGCGGCTCTCGAGGAGACGCCAAGCTTGCTGTAGATCGAGGTCAGGTGCCAGTTGACGGTGCGCGGACTAATAACGAGCTGTTCGGCTACCTGGGCATCGGCCAGCCCCTGAGCTACCAGGCGTAGCACCTCGACCTCTCGCGCCGTGAGTCCAGCGGGATAGGTAGGAGCTTTGGCGAGAGGAGCCGCTGCGGCTCCTTTCGAGATCTGTTGGCGCGTTGTTTCCGGCTCTCGTGCTAGGAGGACTTGCTCTGGCGTCATCGTTCCTCCTTCAGCCCATACGGCGGCAAAGGTCCTCTCGCCGAGATACACGTGTACGGCAACAGTCGCTCGTTCATAGCTAGCATGCTCGACAGGTGGCTGGGAGCACCAATAGTTTCACGCAGGGCCTCTGCTGCTCCCCAGAGCCGTGTAGCCCACACTGGCTCTCCCTGCGCCGCGACCACACCTGCCAAACTTTCCAGGCCAGAGGCAATTAGCACCTTGTCGCCCACTTCTCTGGCTATATCCAGGCTCTCTTTAAACAGTGCGCGCGCCCTCACCTGATCATGCTGGACATCAGCCACCTTCGCTAAGACGGCAACCGCCTGGCTCGCGAAGATAGCGATTGACGGGCCCGTATCCCACCGATGTCCTACCTCCTTACAAAGTCGCACGCTCTCCTCAGCAAGGGAGCTTGCCGTAGGAAGATCGCCTTGCTGAAGGGCCACCTGCCCCAAGAGCATGAAAGCTGTGGCAATCCCCCACTTGTCACCTATCTCCCTGAAGAGCGCGAGCCCTTCCTCCGGCAGCGAACGTACGGTCGCCGAGTCGTGCTGGCAATCAACGAGCATCTGTGCGAACATACAGAGCGAAAAGGCAATGCCCCTCTTGTTTCCAAGCTCCCTTTGCCGTGCCAGATTCTCCTCGAACAGCACGCGTCCTTTGCTATAGTCACCCTGTCTGCCGACCGTGATTGCCAGATGCATAAGCGACCAGGCGATGCCAATCTTGTCACCGGCCTGCCTGAAGAGCGCCACTGTCTGCTCCAGCAGTGAGCGTGCTGCGGCAAGATCGCCTTTCATCCAGCTGACCCATCCCAGGAGATAGAGGCTGCGTGCTCTGTCTGCTCTGTTTCCAAGCTGCTGGCACAACGCCAGGCTCTCCTTGCACGCCGCCTCTACTCGCTTATAGTCGCCCCGGACGACAGCTAAGTGCCCCAGAGCGATGAGCGCCTTGACACGCGCTGTTGTCACGCCCCCCTGGCTACTGGCCAATACCTGCTCCAGAAAGGTCCGTCCTTCACCCAAGTACCCCCGCACCTGCCAGAACCTGCGCAGCGCTCCTCCCAAGCGCAAGTCTAGTTCCATGCCCTGCCCTGCCTCCCCTCGTTCGAGCGACCGCTGCATCGCCGCTCGCAAGTTGTCATGCTCTCGCTCTAACCGCTCCGACCACACTGCTTGCTGTGGACCTTCCCACGCCGGCTCTGCCTCCTCCGCCAATGCCAGGTAGTAGGCCGCATGAGCCTGGCGGGTGGCCTCCATCTCTCCAGAGGCCGCCAGAGCCTCCAACCCAAACTCGCGCATGGTTTCCAGCATCATGAACCATGGTTCGTTGCCTGCCTGTTCGACCTGCTGGACGAAGCACTTATCGAGCAGCGAGGCCATGACATTCAACACGTCTGTGCTCAGATCCCCTAGCCCACGATAGAGCGCCTCCACCGCTTCCAAGGAGCAGCCACCGACGAAGATCGCAAGGCGCCGAAAGAACTGCTGCTCCTCGGCATTGAGCAAGTCGTAACTCCACTGGATCGTGCTGCGCAGTGTTTGCTGGCGTGCTGGTACGTCTCGTGCCCCACTCGTCAAGAGTGCCAGGCGTCGACCTAAGCGTTCGAGCAGGGCCTGTGGCGGCAGCAGTTTGATGCGGGCAGCCGCCAGTTCGATGGCCAGTGGCAGTCCATCCAGGCGGACACAGATTTCCGCCACGGCTCGTGCGTTGGTGTCGGTCAGTTGGAACTCGGGCTTGACCGCCTGGGCCCGCTGCAGGAAGAGTGCCACCGCCGCGTAGCGTGAGAGCACCACCGGATCGGGCAGGTGTTTGAGATCGGGCAACTCCAGAGGCGGCACGGCGAATTCGTGCTCCCCTCGCACATGTAAGGAGGCCCGGCTCGTTACCAGGGCCTCGAGCTGCGGGCAGACGGTCAGGAGTTCGGCCACCTCGCCAGCGGCACTCACCACCTGCTCGAAGTTGTCCAGCAGCAGCAACATCTGCCGCTGCCGCAATCGCTCCTGGACCGTCTGCAGCATCGGCTGGCCACCCACTTCTCGTATGCTCAGCGTCTGGGCGATGGTGGTCATGACCAACGCCGGATCACTGAGAGGCGCCAGGTTCACGAAAAACACCCCGTCGGCGAAGCGCTCACTCAGCTCCGCTGCTACCTGCAAACCCAGGCGCGTTTTGCCCGTGCCGCCGGGCCCAGTCAAGGTGAGCAAGTGGATGTCCTGGCGCTGGAGCAGCTGCTGGACGGCGACCACTTCGTGTTCTCGCCCGATGAGCAGGGTGAGCTGAACGGGCAGGTTGTTGGGATGCGCATCGAGCGTCTTGAGCGGGGGAAAATCAGCTGGCAAGCCCGCAACGACCAGTTGGAAGAGGCGTCTGGAGTGCCCCAGGTCCTTGAGGCGATGCTCACCCAGATCACGCAGGCTCACCCCTTCCGGCAGGTCGTGCTCCACCAGTTCGCGCGTCGTCTGTGACAGGAGCACCTGCCCACCATGCCCGACGCTCATGATGCGGGCGGCTTGATGGACATCCAGGCCCACATAGCCTTCGGGGGTGAGCTCTGGTTCTCCCGTGTGGAGGCCCATGCGGACACGGACCTTCACATCTGTAGGCCAGGCGTGGCTGGCAAGAGCTCGCTGGGTAGCCACAGCCGCTGAGAGGGCATCGGTGGCACGAGCAAAGGCTACGAAGAAGGCATCTCCTTGCGTGTCGACCTCGTGTCCGTGATACTGGTGGAACGCTGCTCGCAGGAAGCGTCGGCACTCGCCGAGCACCTGGGTGTAGCGCTGGCCCACCTGTTGGAGGAGGGAGCTGGATCCCTCCATGTCGGTGAAGAGCAGGGTCACGGTGCCCCTTGGAAGGTGATTGATGGAGGCTGCCCCTCGCCCGGCTTCGACTGGGTCTCCCGAGGCCAGGACCGGGAGCGTTTGTCCAGACGCCCCTTTCCTGCTAGCCTCTGCCAAAGCCAGGGCAAAGTCCTGTACGGAAGGGAAACGCAGCTCTGGCTCTTTGGCCAGCGCTCGCAGCACCACCTCCTCGACGGCAGGCGACAGATCAGGCAGCTGCTCACGTAAGGAAGGCGGTGGTGCCGAGACATGCTGTAGGGCGACCTCGATGGGCGTTCCCCTGAACGGCCACTGGCCGCACAGCCATTCGTAGACGACCACGCCCAACGCATACTGGTCACTGGCCGGTCGCGGTTGGCCCTGCACCTGTTCGGGGGCCAGATACGGAGCCGTTCCCGCCATCGCCGGGTCCATCGCCTGCGTGCTGCCCGAGCGCGTCGAAGGCGTGAGCATCGCCAGCCCAAAGTCGCCCAGCAGCACCTCCTCTCG
>WNEZ01001427.1_pt1 | contig 20089 bp, 19 predicted proteins | sample 5400521 | NCBI WGS metagenome assembly WNEZ01 (sample SAMN13153339, study PRJNA577476) | soil metagenome | isolation source: 120 cm saprolite under Douglas fir tree site 2 hole 1 replicate 1 | place: USA:California | collected 2015-04-18 | reverse complement strand
GGCCGGAGCCGCTTGCGATCTTCGAGGGTGCCGGGCACGGTGGGCAACACGAAGAGCATGAACTTCATGGATGGCCTCCTCTTCCGGGCCGTCGGGCTACGTCACGGGCGGTACCGATCCGGGACGGTATCCCTGCGGTCCGTCAGGTGAACGACGCCCTGCTTGTCGGTCCAGCGGTACAGCGTGGTGGGACGGCTGGGCTCCAACCTCGATGACGGGGGCGCAGGTGCGGCCGGGGGGACCGCCGGTGGTGGGGCCGCCGGCGGAGCCGCCGGGGGATTCGGGATCCACACCCACTGGTACGGCGCGGTGATCCCGTCGCCGCGCAGCTCGTAGCGGCCGGTAGGAAACTCGACCACGCTCGGCATCGGCGACGGTGGCGGCGCGAGCGACACCGTGCCCCCCGTCGGCGGGGCATACATCGCCGGGGGGGTGTAGGCGAGCGGCGGATCGTAGTACGCGGGCGACCCGTACGCGAGGGGCGCGTAGACGATGACCGCCCCGAAGGGGGCGAACCCGCGGTGGGAGAAGAACGAACGCGGCGCGAAGGATCCCGGCGCGGACCGGTGATGAGCGAACGCCCGCGAGCCGGCCGGGGTACCCACGACGACGCGTCCCCCGCCGGACCCGCCACTGACTCGCTGCGCCAGAGCGGGAGCAGGGACGAGCGCAACACTCGCCACGAGTGTCAGGGAGACGGCCCAAGCGATCGGCTGCGTTCTCACCGCCATGCCTCCACCGCTCGAGAATGGGCGGAGTGTGCTCCCCGACCAACGGGACGTCAAGGGGGGAGGGCGAAGAGGACAACGGGACCTGCCGCCGTCGATCGAGACGACGAAGCACGGGTCGCCAAAGAGAGCCACGGTCTGGCGCTCGTCGGCGTCCAGCACCCGCGCGGGTCCTCCAGGCAGTGGACGGACTGGCCGACCGCGAACGTCTCGCTCGTGATCGGTTCGCTCATGGCGGGGCGGCTCAGATCACGCCGTCGTTCTTGAGCCGGGCGAGGTCGTCCCCGCCGAGCGCCAGCCACTCCTTGTAGACCTCCGCGTTGTGCTGGCCGAGGAGCGGGGCCGGCCGGACCTCGGTCGGTGACGTCGAGAGCTGCACCGGATTGCCGGGCATGGTGAACTCGCCCCAGCCCGGGTGCTGGATTGTCGTCACCATGCCGCGGGCCTTGAGATGCGGGTCGGCCAGGATCTCGGTCGGTGTGAGACAGGCGCCGGCGGGCACGCCGGCCGCGCCCAGCTCGGCCATGACCTCGTGCTTCGTGCGCGTTATCGTCCAGTTCTCGACCAGCGCGTTGACCTCGTCCTTGTGCACGCTGCGCCACTTGGGATCGGACCACTCGGGGTTCCCGAGCAGATCCTCGCGGCCGATGGAGCCCAGCAGCGCGTCCCACATGTGGCGGCGCACCGGCTGCGGGTAGATGTAGGCGTAGTCGTCGGGGCCGCCGGGTTTGCACCGATAGATGCCCGAGGGCGCCGTATTGGGGATCTCGTTGCCGCGGCGGAGCTCAAAGTCGCCGCCCGCGTAGGCCAGGCGCATGGCGATGCGGCAGAGGTTCACCACCGCGTCCTGCATCGAGACCTCGACGCGCTGACCCCGGCCGGTCGCCTGCCGTTGCCACAGCGCGGCCATCACGCCGAACGCCGCGTGCACGCCGGTGCCGGAGTCCCCGATGGTCGGGCCCGGCTTGAGCGGCGGCGAGCCCGGGAAGCCGGTCAGCGCCATCGCGCCACCGGTGGCCTGCGCGATCATGTCGAAGCTCTTGTACTGGCTGTACGGGCCGTAGGTGCCGAAGCCCTTGACCGAGAGATAGACGAGCCGCGGGTTGAGGGCGGCGAGCACGTCGTAGCCGAGGCCGTTCTTCTCGAGCGCGCCCGGCGCCTGGTTCTCGGCCAGCACGTCCGCCTGCTTGACCATGTCCAGCAGCATGGTCTTGCCCTGCGGGTGCTTGAGATTGAGCGTGACGCTCTTCTTGTTGCTGTTCAGCGTGAGGAAGTAGCTGCTGTCGACGCCCGGTTTCTCCGCCCGGCCGTACCGGCCCGGATCGCCCTTGCCGGGCTCCTCGACCTTGATGACCTCCGCGCCCAGCCAGGCCAGGAGCTGGGTGCACGAGGTGCCCGCCTCGAATTGGGTCAGGTCCAGCACGCGCACGCCATCAAGCGCGAGGGTCATGGCTCCGCGTCGAAGCGGCAACCCACCCGGTAGACGGTCTTGCTCTCGTTCGTGCCCATGATGGGCTCCTTCCGGCCAGGGTCGATGACGGCTCGGGTGCGGCGCGAGTACGGTAACACGATCGTCACCGCCGCCGCCTCCTGGGGGGCGATCCAGGGCGACCGAGAGGTCGCGCGGCACGGTACGCTCGGGCTCGCCCCGCGTGGTAGGTCTTCCTCACCTGCTTGAGCTTGACGGCGGGTCGAGCCATGCTCCGCCATCGTACCGTGGCGTATACCGCGGCGGCCCCGCCGTGGCAATATGTGGCTGGCGGTTTCTCACCCGATCCCGAAGGAGGAACCCGTGGCCGACTACGTCGCGTACTTCGGTGGGCAGTGGCTCCCGTTCAGCGAGGTCAGGATTGATCCCATGGACCGCGGGTTCCTGGTGGGCGACTGCGTGTTCGACGTTGCTCGCACCTTCAACGGCAAGAGTTTCCGAATGAAGGCCCACGTCGACCGGCTGTACCGCTCGCTCAAGTTCGTGCGCATCGACCCTGGCCTCTCTCCGGAGGAGATGGAGCGCATCAGCGAGGAGGTGATCTCGCGCAACGAGCACCTGCGCGCCGACGTCGGCGACTATCAGATTTGGCAGTTCATCACGCGAGGGCGGGGGCGCTGGGCCCACAAGGCGGGGCCGCCCGCCGTCGGCGTGTGCACGCGCCAGATCGGCTTCTCGCGCTTCGCCCACCTTTATTCGGTTGGCGCCCACGGCGTGATCGTGCGCACCCACAGCTTCTCCTCAGACGCCCTGGATCCCAAGGTCAAGCACTTCAGCCGGATGAACTTCAATCTGGCCGAGCTCGAGGCCGGCGACGTGGACCCGGAGGGCTGGCCGATCTTGACCGACGGACGCGGCAACATCACCGAGGGCGTCGGCTACAACGTGTTCATCGTCACCGACGGGGTGATTCGCACGGCCGGCGACCGCGGGGTCCTCCAGGGCGTCTCGCGGGCAATGGTGTTCGACCTCGCCCGCGAGCTTGCCATCCCGATCGTCGAGGAGGATCTCCAGCCCTACGACGTCTACACGGCTGACGAGGCGTTCTTCACGAGCACGAGTCCCTGCGTCCTGCCCGTCACCCGGGTGGACCGACGCCCGATCGGTGCGGGCGCCCCCGGGCCCGTCGCCCGGCGGCTCCTCGCCACGTGGAGCGAGATCGTCGGCGTGGACATCGTGGCGCAGGCCGAGCGGTGCGCGCCGCGCGAACAGCTCGAGTCCAGGGCCGGCTCCTAGCCCGCATTATTCGCGAACGGGCTCGAGCGAGGCTGGGCGTCTGAGCGCATCGCGAGGTCGACGCTTGCGTTCGCCCCCTTTGCCTCGATTCACCGGGCCGTCCCGGATGTCAGGCAAGGGTTCGTGGCGAGGCCAGAGCCCACTCGCGCTCGGTGCGCAAGCCCCTGGAACGTGTTCAGTTCCGGGGGCTTCGTATTTTTGGGTGAATGGCGCGAGTGGGCCGACCCTCCGGACACCGCTTTGCATAGCGCTTGAAGGTAGCCATCTTAGCGATACCGGGCCTCTTGACAGGGACCTATCCTGCGGCACATTCTGGCGCGCGGTGGCGGCGGGAGCTCGGTAGGGCGAGCTCAGGAGAAGCTCGGGACGGCTGATCAACGGAGAGGAGGCGGCCATGAGGCTGTTCAGCGTCGGCAGAGTGATCGCGTTAGCGGTCCTATTGGCCTTTGTCGGATTCGCGGTGGCTCAGACGGTGCCGGGCCCAACGTCCGACAAGCCGTTTGACGAGAAGTGGGCGCCCTCGAAGTGGGGCGCGACCGACCGCGCCGGCTCGGCGAATCACACGAACAACTCGGCGAATATTGCGCGAGCCCTCGCCACCATCAAGCAGAACAAGGCGATCACGATCGGGAAGTACTACCACCGCGAGGCCCCGGCCTTTGGCGCGCGAGGATGGCAGATGAGCATTCCGGGAACGCCTACCGGAGGGCCCTTCGGCAAGAATGCGCTCATCTACCACGACGAGCTCGTGACCACGGAGATCGGCCAGATCCAGACCCAGTTCGATGGTCCCGGCCACATCGGCGTGAACACGTCGAAGGGCCCCATCATGTACAACGGCGTGAACGCCTGGGACGCCTACGAGCACGGCGCCGGTGGACGGGTGCTCGGGATGGGCCCGCTGGGCGTGGAGCATGTGGGTGAGCTCGGCTTCGTCTGTCGCCTCGTCGTGCTCGACGCCGTCGCTTACAAAAAGTCCAAGGGCCTGATCCCGGCCAATGCCGAGATGTTGCCGATTCCCACCAAGCCCGGCGACCCCGGCATCGTGACCGCGGACGACGTCAGGGGCATTGTCCAGATGCAGGGCCTCCGGGACATCGGCGCCGGTGACTGTGTGGCGCTGCACACGGGACAGGGGAACAGCTGGAGCAACGATCGCTACAAGTCCATGAATACCGACCAGCGCAAGGCGGCCCGCGACCTCTTCAATCAGGGCGAGCCTGGGTTTGGCATCAGCGCCTGCGAATACATGGCGACGCGTGACATCGCATTGACGATGTGCGATACCTCCGCGTGCGATGCGCAGCCCTCGGGCGAACAGGGACCGGACTTTGCGGTTCCCTGCCACAGCGAGATGCAGACGCGGCGCGGCATCTGGAATCTGGAGAACGTCGATACCAAGTCACTGGTCGACAAGAAGGTCCTGGAGGGGGCATTCATCTGGGCGCCCCTGCGGATCATCGGTGCCACCGGCTCGCCGGGCAACCCGGTGGTCCTTTACTGATCGAACTGGGAACTTACGGCCGGCACCGCGGGACTATCCTCCGCGGTGCCGGCTAGCTCGCGATCCTGCCGAAAATCGTCTACCAGATCGAGAATCTCACCAATCTCGACCAGATTCCGTCGAAGGTGAAGGTCGTCGCGCTGCCCGAGAAATGGAAGACGCGCCCGTCACGCCGGCCTGTCATGCCCGGCTGGCCCACAATTCCTAGTCCAGGTTAGTTCCTTCTAGTAATCGGGCCCCAATCTCTCCAGGCAGTCACCACCAGGGCGTGGCAGGCCTTAGAGGGACGGAATAGGGCAGGAATCGCCTTGACACTCGCCTGAGAGCCACCTAGGGTGCTCGTGCTAGTTCCCACCGTCTAACCGTCCGGCTCGCGGGGGCATTGGAGGCCTCCGGCTTCGGGTTCCTTGAACAGTCTGCCGGCCGCTCCGGAAGCACTCGGCCGAGAGGACTCTGGGCCCATCGAGCGACTCGCAGGGCACCCGTCCTGATCAAGAGGACAGAGCCGAAGGGGCGACCCGGGGTGTCTCTGAGGTGGGCGGCCGCCGGTGGCGAATTTTCGAAACATACGCGGTCAGCAGCACGGGCGCGGCGCGAGTGTCTCATGTGACGTGTGGCGAATGGAGAGGAGGTGGGGCAGGGGCGGCGAGGCCGTATCAGCAATCCGACAGCGCATATCAGAAAGCCGAGTAAGTACATCGCGGAGGAAGAGCCCATGAAAACTCAGCACATGGTCACATTGGCAGTCATCGCTGGCTTCGGACTTGGTGCTGTCACAGTCCAAGGTCTTCACGCTCAAGCTAAGCCGCCCGTCTACTACATCGCGGAAATCGACGTGACGAACCTGGACGCCTACGTGAAGGAATATGCCCCGATAGCCCAGGCCGGAATCAAAAAGGCCGGCGGCCGTCTCCTCGCCGCAGGAGAAAAGGTCACTGCGCTCGAAGGGCAACCGCCGAAACTGCGCGTTGCCGTGCAGGTCTGGGACAGCATGGAGAAGATTCAAGCTTGGCGCAATTCAGCGGAGTTTAAGGAGGCCCGGAAAATCGGCGACAAGTATGCGAAGTTCCGTGCCTTCACTGTTGAGGGTCTGCCGCAATAGCTCAGTTCGTTGCGAAGATCCGCGAGCTCGAGCACTCCTGATCGACGCCGCCGCGCTCGTGGTACTTTCGTGACTCTCCTGAGTTCCCGGCTTAGTCCATTGATAGCGCGGTTCGGGCGCATAGGAAATATCCAACGTCACTTCCCGCTCGCCGGGCTACTCGCCCGGCGCTCCAGGCTGCCATCGAGTCGGCGGTCGCCCCTTTAACGTCCGCTCCCAGCAGGAGGAAAGCCCATGAGGATGGCGAAGCTGCTATCGCTGGTTGTTGTGACGGGATTGCTGATCGCCTCTCTCCCAGCGGAGGCCCAGCAGCCCGTGGCGCCGCCGCCGCCGCAGATCCCCTATGGCACCCCCATCAGCCTCGAGCAGGCCAAGAAGGTGATGGCTGGTTCTGAGGCGGAGGCGAAGAAGAACAATTGGAACGTGGTCATCGCCGTCCTCGATTCGGGCGGTCACCTGGTCATGCTGCAGCGTCTCGATGGCACGCAGCTCGGCAGCATTGATGCCGCCAAGGACAAGGCGTATTCGGCTGTTCTCTACCGCCGTCCCACCAAGGTGTTCCAGGACCTGGTCGGACAGGGTGGGTCCAACCTTCGGCTGCTGAGACTGGCGGGCGCCAGCCCGTTGGAAGGTGGGATCCCGATCGTCGTGGACGGGAAGATCGTTGGCGCCATCGGCGTGTCGGGCGTCACCTCCGAGCAAGATGCGCAGATCGCCAAGGCTGGGGCGGAGTCGTTGAAGTAACCTCGGTTCCCTCTGGGATGAGGGTGAGGGGGGCGTGCGAAGGCTGCGCGTGATCCCTCACCCTCTCATTCCTCGAAATCGCGTACGCGAGGTGGGCCGCGGCTCGACCTTCACATATCGGGCGAGCTTAGAACTCACGCCCCCCTGTAGGAAAACTGGGGAGCAGACCCAAACCCAGCCGACGTCCTCACCTTATCCCTTCCGTCTTGACCCGCCCCCTAGCTTTGTTAGGCCGCGTTTCAGTCTTCTGACCGTAACTAAAGGGAGGGCGCTGAGATGAAGAGGCCGGCGTCGCTTGTCGCTGCGATCGTGTTCCGGCTCATCGCCCTTGCGCAGTTGCTTCGCGTCCTCCTCCGAGTGCGAGTGACGGCAGGCAGCCACGACATACCGCTCTGCCTCAGTGCCGTGGCCTTCGTCGTCCTCGGCGCTTTGGGAATGTGGCTCTGGCGCGAACGCGCTGGCGGCTGATTATGGTCGAGTGGGAGGCGCGATGAGCTACAACATAATGGAGAGCATGGTGCGACAGCGGCTCCGTGAGAAGAATGGACAGGTCTACTGCGCCGACTGCTTGGCCAAGGATCTTGAGCAAGACCCCACCGAGGTCAGGGCGGCAATGGATGTGCTGGCGCCTCGCCAGAACTTCTCGGCTGGATCTTGCCCGTGTGGCCAGACGGGGCTCACGCTCCGCTGATAGATGATTTGTCAGCCGCCTGCTGGCCCTCTTGACAAACGCCCGGCACGCCGAACGCATCCTCGCATGACCCCGAGGATCGCCGGTCACAGTCGAGGGCCTAGCTATAGCTAGGTCTCCGGTTGACGCTTCACCTTAGAGAGGTGCGTTATGAGGATCATGCGATTCCTTCTCGCGATCGGCCTGGCGGGGCTCGTCATCCTGACCGGCGGTCCGTCCGAGGGACAGGCGCCCCGGTCTGGCGGCTGGCTCACGCTCAGGTTGCGGGAGGATCTGCCGCAGGGCTTCGCGATCCACGAAAGCGCGACGATCTCGACCATGTGGCCGGCCATGCCGTGCTTCAGCAACCTCGTGCTGTTCGATCCGCTGAAGCCCACGCACAGCGTGGACACCATCGTCGGCGAGCTCGCCGAGCGCTGGGCGTGGCAGGAGAACTATCGCAAGCTGGTGTTCTTCCTCCGACGCGACGTGCGGTGGCACGACGGTAAGCCGTTCAGTTCCAAGGACGTCAAGTACACGTTCGACCTGCTTCGGGAGACGCCGGATGCTCCGGCCAAGCTGCGCCTCAACGCGCGGCGTGAGTGGTACGCCAACGTGGAGGCGGTCGACGCGGTCGATCCCCAGACGGTCGTGTTCCGCCTGAAGCACCCGCAACCGTCGCTCTTGCTGATGCTGGCCTCCGGATTCACGCCGATCTACGCCGCGCACGTGCCGCCGGCCAGCTACCGCACCGGCTGCGTGGGCACGGGACCGTTCAAGGTCAAGGACTGGCGCAAGGGCGAGTTCGTCGAGTACGTGAAGAATCCCGACTACTTCGTGAAGGGCCGGCCTTACCTCGACGGTCTGCGGTATCTGATCATTGCGGAGCGCGGCACGGCGACGGCGGCGCTCCAGGCGGGGCGCGTGGAGGTGGCGTTCCCCGGTGAAACGCCGAAGCTCATTGCCGATCAACTCAAGAAGGCGGCTCCGCAGCTCGTGGTCACCCAGGTGAACGCGGGCGTTCTCGATCACCTCACCATCAACAGCCGCAAACCGCCCTTCGACAACGTCACGGTGCGCCAGGCCTTGAGCCGCGCCATCGACCGGCGGGCCCTGATCGCCGCCGTGTATCAAGGTGCGGCCGTGCTCGGGGCCTCGATGATGCCGAGCCCCTACGGGGTCTGGGGCCTCCTCGAGCCCAATCTCCGCACCCTCCCGGGCTACGGCGAGCCGGGTCACGAACAAGCCAAGGCCCGGACGCTCCTCGCCGACGCGGGCTTCGGCCCGACCAAGCCCCTGAAGGTCGAGGTCCTGACTCGCCGGCTCCCGGCCTTCTTGGACATCAGCGCGTTCGTGATCGGGGAGTTGCGGCGTGTCGGGATCGACGCCTCGCTCCGGCAGGTGGATACGCCGCAGTGGGGCCCCCTGCAAACGCGCGGGGAGTTCGAACTCGGCGTCGACCGAAACGGGGTGGAACCGGACGACCCGGACGCCAATTTCTACGAGTACTTCGGTTGCGGGTCGCCCCGAAACTATACCGGCTTCTGCAACGAGGAGATGACGCGATTCTTCGACCAGCAATCCCAGGAACTGGATCCGAAGAAGCGGATGGCGCTGGTGCAGGAGATCCAGCGGAAGCTGGAAGAGGCGGCCGTGCGCCCCGTCCTGCTCTGGCGACTCGACTACTTCACGGTATGGCCGTACGTGAAGAACCTCGTCCCCCACCATTCGATCTACAGTTGGGGCCGCCTGCAGGAGGTGTGGCGCGACAAGTAGGGCAGGGCGTCCGGCTCTTGCGGTGGGGCACCGGCCTGCTCTACGCTCACTCCCCGAGCCCGACGTGAACGACGACCCGTATCCCGGCCTCGACGTGGACGACCCCTGGCAGGCGGTCGAGGCCTGCTTCGCCCGGGACTGGACGGATGGCCTGCCGGTGGTGCCGCCCACCGCGGCGCTCGTGGAGCAGATGCTCGCGGGCGGGCCTTGGCGGGCCGACGCCGTGCTGCTCCACGAACCGGTGCGGGACCGTGCGGTCACGGCGTGGCACGCGGCGATCAATGCCGTCATGGCCGGCTGCCGGCCGGAGTACTTCCCCGTCGTGGGCGCGGCGCTCGCCGCGATCGGCGACCCCGAGTTCACACTCCACGGTCCGGCGACGAGCACCGGTGGCGCGGCGCTCATGGTGATCGTCAACGGCCCCGTGCGCGAGGCGATCGGCCTGCACGGGGGCGGGAACCTCTTCGGCCCGGGGGTCCGCGCCAACGCCACCATCGGCCGGGCGCTCCGACTCGTGTTGCTGAACGTCCTCGGCTGCCACCCGGGCGTGCTCGACCAGTCGACCCAGGGCTGGGCGGGGAAGTATACGCTCTGCTTCGCCGAGCACGAGGCGGCGAGCCCCTGGGAGCCGCTGCACGTCTCCCGCGGCCTCCGGGCCACGCAGTCGGCGGTGACCGTGTTCGCGGCGGAGTCGGGCCACAACGTGCTCGTCCACGCGGCGAGCGAGCCCGAGACGCTCCTCGTCGCCTTTGCGGACGCCCTGGCGGGCCTTGCGAGTTTGAGCCCGGGCCGGTCGGTCATCGTCCTGGCGCCCGAACACGCGCAGCACTTGGCGCGCGCCGGCTGGTCGCGCAGACGGACCCAGGCGTGGCTCTACGAGCACGCCCGGCGGCCCCTCGCCGACCTGAAACGAGCCGGAAAGATCGAGGCCCAATTCCTCCTGAGTGCCGAGATGCGGCAGTGGCTCTACGCGCGGGCACCCGGCGGCGCGGCGACCGCCCCGAGCGGGCCTGACGCCCACATGCGCGTGCTGCCGGGCGACGAGGCCATCTCCGTCCATCGCGGCCTCGGCCCCGGCGATATCCTGATCTGTGCGGGCGGTGGAGCGGCGGGTGGGCACAGCGCCTTCTTCCCCTCGTGGAGTCGTGGCCGCAGCGTGCCCTTCATCACCAAGGAGGTCCCCACATGATGCGCATCCTCGACCCGACCCTACGTGCGGTGCCGCCCCGGACGGCGGCGCGGGCGCCCCGCCCCCCGCGCCTGGCCGGCGCGACGCTCGGACTCCTCGCCAACGGCAAGACCCACGGCATGGTGTTCCTCGAGCGCGTGGCCGAGCACCTGCGCGCGCGCCACGACGTGGGGGAGCTGGTGCGCGTGACCAAGGCGAATCCGAGCGCCCCCGCCCGGGCGGAGGATACCGCCCGGCTTGCCGCGCAGTGTGCGGCGGTCGTCACCGCCATCGGCGACTGAGGGAGCTGCTCGTCGGGCAGTGTGCTCGACGCCATCACCCTCGAGAAGCAAGGGATCCCCGCCGTCGCCGTCGTGACGGAGCCGTTCGCGCCGACGGCGGCCGTCTTGGCCGAGCTCAACGGCATGCCCGGCTACCCGTTCGTGGTCGTGCCGCACCCCTTCGGGAGCCTCGACGAGGCAGCCGTGCGGTCGCGAGCGGACGCCGCTCTTGCGAGGATCGAGCGACTCCTGCTGGGCGAAGCGGAAGAGCGATGAACCCGGAGGTTTGAGTCACATGAGGTGGTGGGAGTGCGCTCGGAGGCGGCGAAGAGCGCCTTGGCAAGATCTCCCGCGGGCGCCCGGGGACGGCACGAACCGCGACGCGACCTCATGCTTGTTGCGCGCCTCTCTCGGCTGGACAAGAGGGGCGGACGCTTTCCTACCGCCCCGCAGCCGAGGCGATTCGCTCAGCCAGGGGGTGCCGCGGTGAATCGCCGAACGTTTCTCGGCACCTTGGCGGGTGGTCTCCTCGCCGCGCCGCTCGCCTCTCAGGCGCAGCAGGCGGGGAAGGTGTACCGGATTGGGCTCTTAGGCCTTGCGTCAGCGTCTGACCGCTCGGGCGTCGCAGCCTTGCGTGAGGGGCTTCAGGATCTTGGCTACGAGGAGGGCAAGAACCTCGTCATCGAATACCGCTGGGCCGAGGGCCAGTACGACCGCCTGCCCGGCTTCGCGGCGGAACTGGTTCGACTCAAGGTAGACGCAATAGTCACCTACGGGACTCCAGGGGCGCTGGCTGCCAAGCAGGCGACGAAGACGATCCCGGTAGTCGTGGCGATCATGGGGGATGCCGTGGCGACCGGAGTTGTTGCGACGCTCGTGCGACCAGGCGGCAACATTACCGGCTCACAATTCCACTTCCCTCAAATCATGGCGAAAAGGATCGAGCTGCTCAAGAAGGCGCTCCCGCGCCTGACCCGAGCTGCTGTCCTCACCAATGTGGCCAATCACAGTTTTCCGCCGGCATTGAAAGCCATGGAAGACGCCGCCCGGTCCTCGGGCCTCGAGCTGCAACAGGCCGAGGTGCGGAGTCCCGACGACTTCGGATCGGCGTTCGCCGCAATGGCGAAGCGGCGCGCGGAAGCGTTCATTGTGGCTGACGACCCGATGCTAAGGAGTCACGGACAGACCATTGCCAAACTGGCGGCTCAGCGGCAGTTGCCATCGGTCGGTGAACGAGAGTACGTCGAGCGGCGGGCTGCTGGCCTACGCGGTGAAGCGTCCCGAGGCGTGGCGCCGAGCGGCGGTCTTCATCGACAAAATCCTGAAATGCGCCAGGCCGGCCGATCTGCCGTTCGAGCAGACCGACCGGGTCGAGATGATGGTTAACGTCAAGACTGCGAAGGCCCTCGACCTCACGATCTCGCCGTCGCTCCTGCAGCGGGCGGACCAAGTGATCGAGTGATGGAGCGACGCCTAGCAAGGTGTGGCGAGCGGAGCGTGGTGGGATTCTTAGTCCTCGGCCTCGGTAGTCAGGACCTTGGGTGATGACGGGTCTGCAGACGAGCGTGCTCATGAAGACCGACATGTCCGGCTCCACGGCCAGGATTCGAGGGCTGTCAGAGTCCGATCTAAACGTTTTGTTCGCCGAACATCATGCCTTGGTGGCGCGGATCGCGACCCCGAAAGGTGGCGTGATCGTGAAGTCTGAAGGCGACGGCTTCTGGCTGGTCTTTCCTAGCGTGACGGCCGCATCGCTGGCGGCGCTGGCCATGCAGGACGAGCTCCGTCTGGCCCAGCCCGGGAAAGGCGATGACCGTGTGGCGATGCGGATCGTAATCGTGCTCGGAGACATCCTCGTGCAGGAGGGTGCTGTCGTAGGTGAAGCAGTCGTTCTCGCGGCTCGGATCGAGGCAGTTACACCACCCGACGAGATTTATCTCTCCCCGGCCGCGTGGCTTGCCGTGAACAAGGCCGAGGTCAAGACATCCGTGGTGGATGCTTTTGCCCTGAAGGGCTTTGAAACACCGGTACTGTTGTACCGTGTGGATCCGACTCATCAGACTCTCGTATTCACCGATCAGTACATCGTTGTTACGGACGTGAAGGGGTTTGAAGCGTTCAGCGATAGTCACCCCATGACGGCGGTCGAGGGCATTCTGGACTACCTCCTACAGCTTGTCGAGGAGGCATGTCGAGAGTTTAGGGGGACGCATCGCTTCGCCGCCGGTGACGCACACTGCCTCACTTTTCTGACGGCCGAGGAGGCCGTCGCTGCGGTCGAGCGCTTGTACAAGGCGTGGAGGAGTTTTCAGCAGGGGGAAGGGTATCGCTGTCCTATCAACATCGTGGTGCATAAGGGGACCCTCTATGCCTACCGTTCATACCTCTACGGGCACGATGTCACACTCGCATTCAATGCTGAAACGGCCACGCATAGGGGTTTCGTGTTCGGCGACCATATCTTCCTTACGGAACCCGTGCGGCTAGAGTTGCACGGTACGTCGTGGGACGCGCGGCTTCAACCAGTCGCGCTTCCGGAGACGCCCTCTCGCCTTAAGGGCATTGCAATCTTCGAACTCATATTTGAACTCGTATGAGGCCTCCTGCTCATGGTGTTGGCGGCAAGGCTTTATGCCCCCAGGCGCGGCCACGTGCCGAGCTGGAGAGACTCCGTTTGGTGTGTGCCCAATTTGTGTCTAACGCAGGCGCACTCTAGCCCATTCCAGCGCACGACGCCGTCGGCTGCACTCCTTCCGCAGCGAATATTTACACGCAATTACGGAGACCAGGGCCTGGGTCACCGCCGGCGGCATCGTCGGGATCGGCTCGGCTACCGGTTCGGTGAGTAGGAGAGTCTCCCAAAGCAGGCGCAGCACGACATGTTAGCGACCTGGGGCCCGGTAGATGACCCCGCAACACACCACGAACGCCGAGGAAGAACTCCGGCGCCCGTGACGCGCTGCCCTTGCTACGTGTGAACTAGGACTTTCGGGACGTCCGCGAGAAGAACGCACTTTCCATCAAGCGGCGGCCGCGTGTTGCCTAACGATGAACAGACCAAAGGCGCCACTCTAGCGCCCGCTCAGACAGCACGCCAGTGCGCGCCTCGATGGCGAATGCGTGCTCGGAATCCCACGCGAGAGTCAGTGCGGGGCGCGTACGGGGGTCGGTAAGCCGGATCACGCAGGGGAGCCCTCGGGTACTCGCGTAGTTCGGGACGTCATTTGCAATTGTGCACGGAAACGGCGGCTCGGTGGCCTGGTTGGGATCATTCCACACGCCGGCTATTCGCCAGTAGGCCTGGTCGTCGACCTGCACCCATAGGCCCCAGCCGATCCTCGTTCCCTCATCTCTAATCGGTATATGAAGAACGGCGCGTACAAAGCATGCGAGCTCCTGACCGTCTTCGGAGGCAATCAGACATGCGTTGTCGCTGTCGCTGATCCGTCGCTGCCGCGCCTCGCGGGGCACCGCGAAGTACGCATCTGGTCGCCCGAACGCGGGCTCGATACGGCCCAGATCGTGCGCGCGACCGCACTCGCTACAAGGGATCTTAGTCAACGTTGAGCACCCGGAGTTGTCGGATAACGCTTAGGTTCGGGGGCCGCGCCCACAACAAGCAGTTCTTTAACCCTTAGGACAAGCTGCACCGTCGGCCATAAGATTTCTGCCTGCCAGACTGGCTTGCCGCCTATCGTTCTGGACGCGGCCACCTTGTCCCGACTAGAACTCGAGCCGGTAGAGTCGGACCCACAGGTCCGGTTCGATTCCCCCCTCTTTCTTGATATTGAAACAGTCGCCGTCCCCTGGTCCGGGTACCAGAGTTGTTCGCCAGAGGGACGGCCTCTGGAAGAGCTGCTGACGGAATTCCTCTGTAGCCCAGATCTGCCCTGGATCGACACGGGGTTCGACACGGGTCGCGAGAAGAATGGCTTCCCCGCCGCCGATGCTAGGCAACCCGTCACCGACACGCTGTCGGACGTGCACTGGGCCATAGTGCAGCGCAACGCGAAGTCGAGGCTGCCCTGGAGCGCCGTACACTTCGTCGATGAGATGCCGTGCGGTCTGGGCCAGCGCGGCCGGATCCTCGTGGGCAATCAGCACGGCGTCTCCCGCACCCGCCTCCGCGCACACCGCCCCGTGGCCGTTCCGCTTCACCGCTTCTTCCAGTGCCTTTCGGACGGGGCCGTCCGTCCCTGCTCGCATCAAAGCCCCGAACCCGTGGATGTCTCCCTTCAGCACACAGAGTGTCCGCACCGTCGGGACATTGGCCGCGCTCGAGGCCTCACGCCACGGCCGGCCGTAGCCAACGATCGTCACTCGCTCGATACGGTCGAGGTACCGCGAATTGATACGCCCGATGACGTCGGAAAGCGCCGGATGCACAAAATAGTCCGTCGCTCGAGGCAAGACGCCTTCCGGTGCGAGCGTGCCTTCGCCCGGGCGCAAGAACCGCTGTACCCACTCCCCGCGTACCCAATCGTGGTGAACGTACCCGAGCAGACCAACCCGATAGAGGGCACAGAAGACGTGCCGCTCCTCGAATCCGCCTGTCTCCCGGTTGTGCTCGCGGAAGAGGGCTTCAACCTCATCTCGCGTCACAACATGCGCAGGAAGTCGCCGGAGAAAGCGCTCGAGATCCAGGTCGCCAAGGTGTGGACCGATCTCGGCCAGGTACTCGTACGCGATCTCGGCGGCCGCCTGATTCACCACTTCCTTCAAGCGATGCTCTTGTCCCCGTTCCTCCGGTCGGAGAGCCGAAAGGCGCTCCCCGACGGTCATGAGATCGCGCGGCCGGAGGAGCGTGTGACGGCACACGTACTCAAAGGCGTTCTCTTCCTCGCGCGTGTAGGTGTGAACGACGGTCGTCCGCCCCAGGAAGGCCTCGATCGGATCCACCCGCCGCTCTGGACGAACCATCCGGTCGCTCTTCTCGAGACGGATGTTGTTGATGAAGATCTCCCGAAGGCTCTCGGTGGAGTAGACGATGTCGACCGCGCTGCCGCGATACTGCTGGGCCATGACCGTTGTGTGCGGCAGGCGGGAATACGCCTCCTTCCGCACCGTGGCGAAAACCTTTAGATGGTGATTGATGCGTCGAAGCTGATAGGCGACCTCGACGAGACCGAGTTGCGCGAAATACCATACATTTGGCGAGAGTTGCCCAGTGACGCTCGGGCTGGCCCTGACACCTTCGATGTGCTTGTTGAAATACTCGTCGACCCCGTCGATGAAGATCGCGACCGGCGAGGCGACCGCTCGAAGCAGCGGCACAAGCCGCCCATCGGTATCGGTGGCACAGCGTTGAAGGTCACTCGGGTTGAAGTCGAGCAGGCGAACAAAATGGTCGACAACGCTGCGCAAATGGCCATCCGCGATCAGGGCTGTCAGCTTCGGACCAACCTTCAGCCCCCCGGTCTGGCCCAGGTGCTTGAGAGTGGCCACCGCGATCGCCGTCAACCACAACTTGGACCAGGGCAGAGGTGAAGCCGCGAAAAATGCCAACGCCTCGCGGCCGAAGATCTTGTCACCGATCGGCTTGTCGAGGAGGCTTCCAGTAGGAAGACAGGCGGCGCGTCTGTCCTGCTGGTAAAGAATCCGCTTTGCCTTCAGGAGCAAGGTCTTCCCGAAGCCCTTCGTGCCGATGACGATGAATTTATCGTCTCGATCCGGGGTCAGGAAACTGTCGATCTCCGGCGTCCGATGAAGGAGAGACTCGTCGAAGTCCTCCGCGACGTGGATGTCATCGGCGTCCACGGTCCACGCTCGCATGTGCCCTCCAGGGCAGCGGTGAAGGGTCGAATGAGGGACCGAGGATACCGCCGTTCGAACTTCTTTTCCAGTCCGCTAGAAAGATGAACCCCACGAAACCTGTTCGATCTCGGGGCTTTCAGGAGGTCCTGATTCCTCGGAAGGATTCCCCGCTCGGAACAGCAACCCTGCCTCGAGGAGAGCCTGCTCGGCTGGCGTGCGCCGAATCGCCCTCATTGCGTCGGCCAGCTCCCTGGAGGATACTCCCTGCGGCATCCGTCCGGACCGTGCCCGTGGGCAAAGGAGCGTCCCGTCATGGCGCCGAGCCTCACTGCAGGTCCTGCCGCCCTTCACCGCGGGCCGCGGGGCCATGTCCTCCTCGGGAGCCTTCGCGACTTCAGCCGTGACCAACTCGGTTTCTATGCCCGGTGCGCGCGGGAGTATGGCGACGTCGTGCCGGTGCGCCTGGGCCCGTTCCCTGGTCTCCTGATCTACCATCCGGACGCCATCGAGGAAGTGCTCGTGGTACGGAACCGCGACTTCATCAAGAGTCGGGGCGTCCGTCTGATGCGAGCATTCCTAGGGGACGGCCTCTTCACCGCCGAGGGCGATCTGTGGCTGCGTCAACGACGGCTCATGCAGCCCGCCTTCCACCGCCAACGCGTCGCCGCCTATGGCGAGACTATGGCCGCCTATGCCGCGCGCCAGGCGGCCGACTGGCACGACGGCGCGGTGCTGGACATCCATGAGGAAATGATGGCCGTTACCCGGGCCATCGTGGCCAAGACCCTCTTCGACGCCGACGTTTCCGAGGAGGCCCGAGCCATCGGCGACGCCTCGGAGATCGTCATGGAGTACTTCGGCAAGCGCTTCGGGAGCCTGCTCGCCTTGCTGCCTCTATGGTTGCCGACGCCGGCGAACCTGCGGCTGCGCAGGGCGGTCCGCCGGCTCGACGAGGTGGTTTACCGCATGATTGCCGACCGGCGACGAAGCCCGGAGGACCGCGGCGACCTCCTGTCGATCCTCCTGGAGGCGCAGGATGCCGACGACGGCAGCCGGATGAGCGACCGCCAGGTGCGCGACGAGGCCATGACGCTCTTCCTCGCCGGCCACGAGACCACCGCGGTGGCCCTGTCGTGGACCTGGTATCTCCTCGCCCAGCACCCGGAGGTGGACGCGCGGCTCGCCGACGAACTGCGCGCCGCGCTCGGCGGGCGGCCGCCTGCGGTGACCGATCTGCCGGCCCTGCGATACGCCGAGATGGTCGTGATGGAGTCCATGCGCCTCTACCCGCCCGCGTACGGGATCGGACGGGAGGCGACGAGACCGACCGAGGTGGCCGGGCATCCCGTGCCGGCCGGCGGTGTCGTGATCATGCCGACATGGGTGGTGCAGCGCGACGCCCGCTGGTTCGACGAGCCCGAAGCGTTCCGCCCCGAGCGCTGGGCCCACGACGCCATGCGCCGGCTCCCCCGTTTCGCCTACTTTCCGTTCGGAGGCGGCCCCCGCCAGTGCATCGGCAACACGTTCGCGACGATGGAGGCCACCCTGGTCCTGGCCGCGATCGCGCGGCGCTTCCGTCTCGCGCTGATGCCGGGCCAGCGGGTGACGCCGACGCCTTACATCACGCTCCGCCCGGAACCGGGCATCCGCGTGCGCCTCGAGGGCCGCTGATCCCCTCCCGGGTGGGAAAACTAGAGATGAGGACCCGCGCAAAGCCCTGAGCTGGGCGGGGTCGGACCCCGACTCCCAGCGCCTGGCTCCAGCCGAAGGCAGGAGACAGGCCCAAGGGATCAGCGAACAGTGAGGTGAGGACGAGGAACATACCGCCGCTGATCACGACCCTGGCGAGCATTGGCCGGTCCATGGTCGGGTTCTTCATCAATTATTCAATCGCCTGATCCGCCCGCTGCAGGAGCGACGGCGGGATCGTCAGGCCGAGGGCCCTGGCGGTCTTCAGGTTGATCACGAGCTCGAACGTAGCGGGTTGCTCGATGGGCAGATCAGCGGGCTTGGCGCCCTTGAGAATCTTGTCGACGTAGCCAGCGGCACGTCGCTGCATCTCGGAAGTATTTACTCCATAGGACATGAGGCCGCCTGGCTCAACAAACACCTGGAACTCATAGATTGCGGGGATCCGATGCGCGGCCGCAAGATCGATGACGGCCTTTCTATGCAGGAACATGAAGGGCGCCGACGTCACTAGTACACCTTGGTCGTGATTCTTCTTCATGCCGAGGAAGGCGGGAGCCAAATCCCCCGCTCGGCGCACGATGAACGTATGAATCTCTATGCCGAGGTTCCGAGCCGCGGTAGCGACCCGTTGATCGTACCGATCGAATATCTGGGGGAGCGCCGCGGTTGTGACATCCTCTCGAAGGAGCGCGACCTTTGAAAGATTCGGTATGATCGCTTTGAGAAGCTCGAGGCGCTTCGGAACGAGATCATCGTTCAGGAGCTGTGACCCCGTGATGTTTCCCCCTGGCCTTGCGAGGCTGGCGACGAGTCCTGCGGCAACGAGATCATTGTCGGCGCGACCGACCACGATGGGGATGGTTTTCGTTTCCAGTTGAAGGATCTTTGCCAGGCTCGCGCTTCCAACGAACAGCACGTCGACCTTGAGGCGCACTAGGTCGGCGGCGCCAGCGCGAAGCTGCTCGGCTGATTCGCCGAACCGTCGCTCGACGACCATGTTTTGCCCATCGACCCAGCCGAGCTGTCTCATCGACAGCCAGAACTGGTTGGTCGAGACTGACTGTGCCAGCTCCTCTGGGCTCGGAGCTGGACCGAGGTTAAGAATTCCCACGCGAGCCGTCTTCTCTGACTTCTGCGCCTCGGCGGCGAACGGCGCGGCGAGGAGGCTCCCGCTCAGGGCGCTAAGGAAGACGCGTCTATCCATCCCCAGGGAACTTACACTAGAGCGGCTGGCGTATGGGCCGCGATTTGTTCCTGCGCTCCTCCTCGAGCGAAGACCGGGCGGCTCGGTCCGCTACCGTCGCCTGGTCTCAGGCGCCCCGCCCTGGGTCTCGCTCGGGTTAGGGACGCGAAGCCTACCGCCGCGCGCTCGTCGGCGGCACAATCCCGTTCATCCGCAGGTAGACCACGAGCTGGCCGTAGTGGTTGCGGATCTGGTACAGCGGGCCCTGCCAAAATGTGGCCCGGGTGACCGTGCGGTCGCCGAACGGAAACTTCACGGGCTCGACGAGCTGGGCATCGGTCAGCGGCGAGATCACGTCCTGCGCGCTCTGGAATGTCTTCTTCAGCAGATCGATGATCTCGGGTTTCGCCATCGCGCCGTGATGGGCGGCTTCCGTCTTGGTGCCCTTGGCGGTGTCGATGAAGCGCTGGGTGATACCCCCGACGTGCACGAGCTGGTCGCCGAAGCTCGAGATCTCGGGCGTCGGCTTGAAGCCGTACTTCTCGGCGGGCATCACTTCCGCGACGTCGAGGATTTCGGTGGCGGCGCGCTGGAAGGTCGCCGCGAGCTCCTTGGCCAGGCTCGGCGCCGGCGTCTGGGCCGGGAGCAACGAGGGCACCGCGGCCGCGACGACGCCAAAGAATGCCACGCATGCGTAGGTCAGAGTTTTCATGGTCGCCTCCCAGCGAGATTCATCCCACACCGTTCACTCCTGGTCAAGGT
>WNEZ01001426.1_pt1 | contig 20090 bp, 9 predicted proteins | sample 5400521 | NCBI WGS metagenome assembly WNEZ01 (sample SAMN13153339, study PRJNA577476) | soil metagenome | isolation source: 120 cm saprolite under Douglas fir tree site 2 hole 1 replicate 1 | place: USA:California | collected 2015-04-18 | reverse complement strand
CTCAAGATTGACAGGACGATACTGGTCACTCCCGAAGACTTCAAACGTCACGGCTGCACCATTGTCAGCCATCTGCATACGAAAACTCGCTTTGAATATACCTGCACTATACCCGGACACAGCCTGACACTCACCGCACGTTATTTTCTCGTTGATGAACACGCGCTGGGCTGTATCCTCACCTTCTCGACAACTGCAAAGCACCCCGTACCTGTGACCTGTTACCTGATGCATCAGCACACGCATAATCCGCATACGAGTCGGCTCTGGGAGCATGGCCTTTACGCGATAAACGGACCCCAGGAAGGGGTCTGTATGCTCGGCCTTGCCAGTGAGGGTGATGTCTTCGTTCATGGCGCACGCTCAGCCAATGGTGGAGAACTTACTTTTGGTGAAATGGGCTATGTCATAGCCCTTGAAGACGCTGCTAGCTGGGCGCGTGGAGTTTCGGTCCCTCGCCCCAACGTCACAGAGCATGGGGAAAGCACAGGCTGGCAAGTGCGTACCGTCCTTTTGCCCTGTACCATCACGTTAGGAGGCGATGGTGCAGGACAATCTGAGCGCGTTATCAACGCAGTGCTGGCGCGTGGCGTCTCGCAAGACCAGTCGTATCAGCGCTGGGTGGATGGCATTGAGTCGATTGCGCAGGCTGAAGCAAGACATCGTGCTGATGATGAACAGTTCTGGAGCCGCGCTCCTCAGCTCTCTGGCGATTGGCCCCCAAGCTGGCGGCGTGGCTTTGTCTATGATCTTGAAACGCTGCGTATGACTATTCGACGCCCCGCCGGGGTCATCCCCAATTCCTGGGATGGCATGCAAATCCAGGCTCCCCGCACAGTCCTGGCCGAGGCAGCTATGGATACGCTCTTCCTCAGTTATGCAGACCCCGCATTAGCGGCAGAAGTCATTTTGGGCCATTTCGAATCTGCTCCACATCCACAGCAGCCATGTATGCGCGAAGATGGCAGCTACAACATGGTTGCCGACGATGGACAAATCTGCGGCACTGCGCCTGAGTGGGGCTTTCCTCTTTGGTGCTGCGACCAGATATTTCGTCGTACCGGCGACCTGCACTGGCTGCACCGGCTCTATCCCAAAGCCTCAGCCTACCTGCGCTGGTGGCTCGATCATCGCCGCGACGCCGAGGGCTGGTTGGTCTATGCCTGTTCCTGGGAAAGTGGTCAGGATGTCTCCAGCCGCTTCGGGCCACAGCAGACAGGCGGCACAATTATTCAGCATGTGCGCCCCGCGGATCTACAAGCCAGTATGGCCCAGGGTGCGGAGATACTCACTCGCTGGGCGAACGTCCTCGACTCAATTGGGAGGGAAGACAAGCAAGAGATACCTGTGCCGGCGGATTACGCATCCGAAGCTGGGTTCTGGCAGAGCGTTGCCAACGAGTTTACCGTGAAGACCCGGCGGATGTGGCACGATGGCTGGTTCCGCGATTATGACTCTACGACCAACGAATGGTCAACCCAGCAAGACGCGATGCACCTCGCCCCTGTGTTTTGCGGCGTAGCCGACCGGGGACAGCTTGAGCAATTGCGCCCTTTCCTGGCGCAGCCTCCCATGCATAGCTCAGGCTGGGCCCCGCTCTCCTGGCCTCCCGTCGTCATGACGCTGGTAGGAGCAGCCACAGCAGCACAGATGCCTCTGGATGCTGCCGAGCTAGCGTATCGCTTCATAGACGCCTCTTACCGTAGTACGGACAGCCGGGAGTTGGACGAGTATGGCGGGTTGCCCGGCGTCACGCGCGAGTATCGCCGGACAATCACAGTCGGGAAATGGGGAGCCATCGACTATGTCAATGCAGGGATCGAGGGGTACGGCTGGGGCGCTTTGAGTATCCACCTGCTCATGCGCTATCTGTTGGGACTTCGCGAGGAAGAGGCTGATAAGATCAACATTGCTCCTGCGCTGCCTCAAGCTCTGCGGCGTAAAGGGGCCACCTATCGCGTCGAACCCATCCCGTGGGGGAACTATGTGTTAGGGATCGAATGCACGGTACGGGATGCCAAAGGCTACCTCGTTCGCCTGCGCTGCACGAAGCGAGAGAGGAAAGAAACAGCGCAAGCTAGTGGGGACAAGGGCTGGCAAGAATCCACAAGCGTGCAAGAAGCTGAATGGGAAGGAACGTGGGGCCAAGGGCGCACCCTGCACCTCCCGCACCTCACCATCTCTTCCATTTGAACAGGAGCCGACAAAGAAACATACCCGAAGTTCACATTTTTTCTAACCGGCACCATGATGGATCCTCCTGGTGGAGAGATCCCGTATTGACAGGTTACACAGAACGAACTATGCTATCTGTGTAACACCTGTGTAACTGGTCTAACAAGAGGGCAATGGAAAATGACACGCGGCATTCCGAAGGCTCGTGATGGCTCTTTGCACCAGCATACTTTGGAGGGAACCTCTACCGATCCCATCACGATTGGGACGGCTGCATGGTATAGCTGGTTGGAGCAGCATCGTTCGTTTTGCTTCGAGGCTGGCCGCATGACCTTTACGGCGCGGAAGGAACAGCGACCGGGGGGCTGGTACTGGTATGCGTACCGGCGCAGTCAGGGCAAGCTGCACAACGTCTACCTCGGCAAGACAGAAGAACTGACTCTCGAACGACTCAACGCGACCGCAGAAACCCTTGAGCGAGCAGGAGAAGCCCTCGAGGGTGGAACCCAACGACCCCCGCGGGGATTTGGAGACAATGCTGTGCAGGTTCAGCAGGCCTCCATCATCGCTTTTCCAACGACGCGCGCTGTAGCTGAGCAACTCAGTGAGCCTGAGCCAGCGCCAAAGCATAATCTTCCCGTACAGCTCACCTCGCTGATTGGACGCGAGCAGGATGCAGCGAGTGCAGTTGCGCTCTTGCGAAAACAAGAGGTCCGCTTGTTGACGATGAGTGGGACTGCGGGCATTGGCAAGACGCGTCTCGCTCTCCAAGTCGCGACAGACCTGCTTGAGGACTTTGCTGATGGCGTCTCATTCGTTTCCCTGGCACCGATTAATGATCCCAATCTGGTGCTCCCAACGATGGCTCAAACACTTGGCCTCAAAGTGTCTGGGAACGAGACAATCGCTGAGCGCTTGAGCGCGTTTCTGCAGAAAAAGCATCTCCTGCTCGTCCTTGACAACTTTGAGCAAGTGATGGCCGCTGCCTCCCACTTGCTGGAACTCCTCGCAGCCTGTCCTCAACTGAAGTTGCTCGTCACCAGCCGTGAGATCTTGCACCTGCGTGCGGAACAGCAATTCTCAGTCCCTCCTTTGGCCCTCCCAGACCTCACACACCTGCCAGACAGCGACACCCTCGCACAGTACTCCGCAGTGAAGCTCTTCATCCAACGTGCGCAGGCCGTCAAGCACGATTTCCAGGTAGCGCCGGCAAATGCGGCTATCATCGCTGAGATTTGCACCCGCCTGGATGGGTTACCCCTGGCCCTCGAGCTGGCTGCGGCGCGCATCAAGCTCCTGTCCCCGCGAGCGTTGCTGACCAGGTTGGATCGTCGGTTCCAGGTGTTAACAGGAGGAGCACGCGATCTTCCTGAGCGCCAGCGAACGCTGCGCGCCACCATCGAGTGGAGTTACGATCTCCTGAGTGCTCAGGAACAGCGACTCTTCCGCCGCCTGGCCATCTTCGTCGGCGGCTGCACCCTTGAGGCGGTGGAGGCAGTCTGCCGCGCTCGTGACAATGCAGAGACAAATGTGTTTGAAGCGGTCACGTCCCTCATGGACAAAAGCTTCGTGCAACTGAGAGAAGAGGCGAACGACGAGCCACGCCTGCTGATGCTCGAGACCGTGCATGAGTACGCATGGGAGGCGCTAGCTGCGCAAGAGGAGGCGGAGGCCATGCGACAGGCACACGCGGCCTACTACCTGCGGCTGACAGAAGAGGCAGAGCACGGACTCCTCAGCCCAGAGCAGGAGCAGTGGCTGGAGCGACTTGAGCGCGAACATGAGAACCTGCGGGCTGCCCTCTCCTGGCTGATCGAGCAGGGTGAGTTGGAGACCACCTTGCGCTTCGCTACTGCCCTGTGGCGCTTCTGGTCGCTACATGGGCACCAGCGTGAAGGGTACAGCACCCTGGAGTACCTGCTAGCAGCCGCTGGGCCAAGCGCAGTAGCGTTGCGGGCAAAGGCGCTCATTGGCGCCGGGGTACTCACGGGCGAGCTAGGCCAGCATGTACAGGCAGAGGCGCTCTGCAAAGAAGGTCTGCAATTGTTCCGCGAACTGGAAGACCGGCAAGGCATGATCCTCTCCCTCTGGGCACTAGGAAAGGTAACCGGTAAAATGAACCAGTATGCAACGGCACGCGCGTGGGTCGAGGAGGCGCTGGCACTCTCCCGTGAGATGGGCGATGCCTGGGGCATGGCCACCTCGCTCGAAACCCTGACATTGATTGCCATTGAGGAAGGACGGTACGAGGAAGGACGCGCGCTGGCAGAGGAACTCCTGCGGCGCTCAAAACAGGTAGGTAATACCAGGGGGGTCACTGTTGCCCTCCTTAGCCTGGGACAAGCGACCTACCTGGTTGGCGACCTGGTGCAAGGGCAGGCGTTCCTCACAGAGTGTCTTGCGCAGACCCGTGCTACAGGCAATGTTCTTTTGATCGCTTATACACTCTTCAATTTAGGGTACGTGGCGTGTCTTCAAGGCGGTTACCCTACCGCATCTGCTCTGCTCGAGGAGGGTATAATGTACGCCCAGAACGTAGGGGATCGAGAAGCCTACTGGTGGTGGCACTTAGGACGGGCTCTGGTGGCCTTCAGACAGGGCGACTATCCAGCAGCGCGAACGCAGCTAGTGGAGTGCCTGACACTCCTCAGCCAGTGGGAGTATTCCTACCCTTACTTTGTCACGGCGAGTTTGGATTTTCTGGGAATAGTGACTGCAGCACTGGGAGAGCCAGCATGGGCGGCACGCCTGTGGGGGGCAGCACAGAGCGTACGGCGTAGAGATGATATCCCTCCTCTGCCTCCAGTCTTCCGCAGCATCCATGAGCAATACGTTACGATCGTGCGTGACAACCTCGGTGAGGAGGCATTCCAGGCGGCGCTGGCTGAGGGACGGGCGATGACGCCGGAGCAAGCCCTCGCCGCACGGGGACCAGTCACGTTATCCCGGCCGCTCGCCAGTGGATCCACAGCGGCTCCCCTCGCTAAATCCCCTCGCTATCCTGCTGGCCTGACGGCGCGTGAGGTCGAGATACTGCGCCTGGTGGCACAGGGGCTAACCGATACCCAGGTAGCCGAGCAGCTCGTCATCAGTCCCCGCACCGTCAACTGGCACCTGACCTCCATCTACAGCAAACTCGGAGTCACCTCGCGCAATGCCGCCAGTCGCTATATGATCGAGCATCATCTGGTCTGATCAGGCGTTTGTTTTCTTGCTGACCCGCTGATCTCTCTCCACACTATCACGCCTGGAGTTCGGTCACTGGGCGTGTGAGTATTACCCAGTTATTCTACCTGTATCCCCTCTCAATGGGACCCCTCCTGATCATGCAAAGCCTGGTAATTGGACAGGTAATTCCACAGATGTGCTATCGCCTAGTGCTCAGTAGACTGATGAGTAGAGGTTCTGCAGCAGAACTGTACCACGTTAGGCATTGGTAGAGGCCTCATACCAAATCCTTTGAAAGACTTTACCAATGCCTCGCCAACAACGGGCCTGGAAAACCGATTGTTTGAGCGCACAGGGGAACAGTGAGGAAGCGTTACGCGAAGAGCGTAAGTAACAATAACGAGACTTTCTTGAAAAGAAGCAAAACAGAAAGGACTACACGCATGGAACAAGCGAACGAAACAAGCGGGCGCGCATCTGCTCGCCAGGTGATCAACGACCTCATCTCATCGGTCGGAGCCTTCTCCGCCCTGGCCTGTGCGCTCGAAACGGGACTGCTGGAAGCGCTCAGCGAATCACGCAGTCTCGCCGACCTGAGTCATCAGTCCGGCATCCCGACTTCTTTGGTCGAGGGCATGCTCGATGTTCTCGTTGCGTCGGGTCTGCTCCGGCGCGATGACAATGCCTATCGCGCCGCCCCAGACCTGCTGCCGCTACTCCAGGCGCCCTTCAGAGACCCTCTCCTCGCCGACGTTCGCAGCGCGTATCTCCAGAGCCGCGAAATGATCGATGCCGCAAAGAGGCGAAAGCTGGCAGTCGGCTGGTACCATACCGACCCCGAGCTCCTCGCGGCTCAAGGGACTCCTGGTGGACTGCTCTTCTACATGCTGGCCCAGATGCTCTTTCCGCGACTGGATGGCCTTGTAGAGGCCCTGCAGCGTCCTACGGCCAACTTCCTCGATGTTGGGACGGGCGTTGCCACCATTGCCATCGAGATGTGTCGTCTCTTCCCTCCGCTGCACGTGGTCGGACTGGAGCCGCAGGACGCTCCTATGGCTGAGGCGCGCCACAACGTGACAGCGGCGAATCTGGGCGACCGCATCGAGCTGCGCGCTCAGCGCATTGAGGACCTGGCTGACAGGGAGGCATTTGACCTCGTGTGGGTGCCCCAGGTGTTTCTGCCGCGCGAGGTATTGGAGCGTGGACTGCGTAGAGCGTGGGCGGCACTCCGCCCCGGCGGGTGGATCCTGCTCATCGCGTACAGTACCCCGGGCATGGACCTGGATGCCGCGCTCGGGCGCCTATTGAATGTCCTGTGGGGCGGCGACCCACTGTATCCTGAGCAGGTAGCCGAACTGCTCGCCGCAGCGGATTTTGCCAATACGCAGGTCTTTCCGATTATGCCCGGGATGACCCCCAAGCTGATCGTTGGCCAACGACCGGCGTCCTGAGCTACCTCATCGACCCCGTTCTTTATGGGAGTCTCTCCATATAGAACGAGGTCGATGGATTCGTAGCAAGCAGGCATACCTAAAGTGGAGAAGAGCCCGCACTGGCTGAGCGAAGGGCCAGGGGAAATTGTTGTTGCCCTACCGGCTTGTGAATAGCTTTCCCGCGTAGCCAGATGCCTTGACAGAGAAGAGGATGAGAATGGAGGATGATATCTCCTCTTCATTCTGTACCTTCTGAAAACGTTCATCTGCCGGATGCCCCTGCGCATGCTGGCTCGCTGCAACAATGGGAATGGGAGGGAGAATGGGGAGAAGAGCGAAAAATTATTCTCCCTTGATGTCTTGTTTACAACGCTACAGGATGATCATTTTCCGCAAGTGGAAGAGTAAACCAGAACGTCGATCCCATCCCTTTTGTACTCTCGACGCCGACTTCGCCCTGATGTTGCTCAATAATGGCCCGGCAGATATATAACCCCAGACCCAATCCCATACTAAATCCTCGCTGTTTCGTGATCCCTGGCACCCGGAAATACTGTTCCCAGACCCGCTCCTGTTCTGAGGGTGTAAGTCCAGGTCCTTCATCGCGAACTGAGACACACGCCATCTTTCCCTCTTTCTCCAGTTGGACTTCGACAGGGCGATCCTCTGGTGAGTACTTCAGGGCATTGGTCAGGTAGTTGCTGACGACCTGCTCGATACGCTCTGCGTCAGCGACGACTGGAATCTTCTCTTCCTCTGCCAATGCCATACGAATGGTGCGTGTGGGAGCGGCACTGCGCTGGTCTTCGACCGCCTCGCGAACGATGGCTGCCAGGTCGCATGGCGCCAGCCGCAACTCAAGCTTATCTGCCTGGATGCGCGAGAGATTGAGCAGGTCGCTGACCATCCGGTTCTGTACATTGACCTGCCTTTCTGCGCGCTCGAGCATAGTATGGATCTCTGCCAGGGTGATTCGCAGGGTGCCTTCATCTACTGCCACCCCACGCAGGCATTTCGTCAGTTGCATCCTGGCCAACTGGATATTCCCCTTGATAGTCGTCAGCGGCGTCCTCAGTTCGTGGCTGGCAATCCCCAGGAACTCATCCGTCCGCTCTTGGGCGCGATGCTCCAGGTGGCGACGCTCTGTGACATCCCGCATGACCATGACAGCGCCGCCAATCTGCCCGTGTTGATCGCGCACGGGCGCTCCACTCACATTGAGTTGCACCTCGCGCCCATCCCGGGCGCGAATGATGACGTCCATAGCCGTCGCACCGGTGAGCACCTCCCCTTTTAGTACGCGTAGCAACGGCCATTGTTCTACAGAAAGGAACTGGCTTTGCTCGTCGCGTACTTCATAGGGAGAAGAACGCTCCAGGGCTATATGTAGGGAGTAATCAGGCTGACTGTCGAGTCCCAGGAAATCGCATGCAGCCCTGTTCATTTGCAGCAAATGCCCTTTGTCGTCAAAGACAATCACTCCATCAGTCATGGTCTCGAAAACTGCCTCAAGTTGGGCTAGTTGGCGCTCCGAGTCACACAAACGCTGCTCCAGCTCATCATCGCGCGCCTGTGACGTCATAGGAGGCACAGGCGTTGCATCCTCCTGAGCCTGGGTACTTGCGCATATATCGACTGCCAGGGGAAGGATCACAGAGAAAGTACTCCCGCTTCCAGGGCTGCTTTGGACCTCGATATCTCCTCCGTGCCGCTCGACGATTTTGCGCGTGATATACAGCCCTAAACCTAATCCGACACTCGACCCTGTTTGTCTCTCACTGTCTGGAACCTTGTAGAAACGCGCGAAAATATGAGGCAGCTCGTCGGCTCGGATTCCGATGCCCTGATCCCGGACTGCAATGATGCACTTGTCTCCCACACGTTCCAGCGTAACGGTAATCGGTGCTCCCCGTGTCGAGTATTTGCCTGCATTAGACAGCAGGTCGAGAAGAACCTGGCTGATACGGTCCACATCAACCTCTACCAGCAGTGGCTCAGGAGGAGCAATCAAGGTGACGGCTAGATTTGTGCCTGCGACGTACTCATCCAGGATGTGCTGGCAGAGCGCGGTGAGATCACACGGCCTGGTATGCAACACGAACATACCACGGTCCAACAGGGAGGTGTTGAGTAAATCATTCACCAGGATTTCCATGCGATGGATCGAACGCTCCATGTTCGCCAATGCTACCTGGAGGCTTTCCTCAGCGTGTTTGTTCCGTCTCTGAAGTAGCTGGATCATGCCTTTCAAGCTGGTCAGGGGTGTCTTCAGTTCGTGGGAAGCCAGGCCGAGAAACGCGTCTTTGGCCGCGTTGGCTTCCACCAGCTCGCGCGTTCGTTCCTCCACCAGGGCCTCGAGCGATTGGGCATGACGTTCCAGTGCCTGTTGTTGCTCACGTACCTGGCGACGCAAACCATACGCCTGTATGGCTCGCTGCAAGGCAGCTACGAAGTAGTCACGGTCAAGCGGCTTTTGAATGAAATCGTAGGCTCCCCCGCGCAGCGCCTGGATCGTCAGGTCGTGTTCTCCGTGCCCGGTAATGAGCAGCGTTGGCGTCTCCGGGCGCAGTTCTTTGATCCTGGTGAGTAATGCTAACCCGTCTATGCCCGGCATCTTGATATCACTTATGATGACGTCATAATCATACTGCCGGATACGCTCGAGGGCCTCTACCGCCGAGACACAGACCTGCACCTGGATGGCAGGCATACGCAGGGCCAGTGCTTCAGGGAGCGCTTGCAACAGCGCGTCGTCGTCGTCAACCAGTAGGATACATGGCTGTGGCGTGACCATCCTCTCTTCCTCTACCTTCATGATGTATCAGTGGGAACTGGATCACGAAGAGCGCCCCGTCTTCTGGACGATTGTGGACCGTGATGGTTCCCTGGTGGTCCTTAATGATACCGTAGGTGATGGAGAGGCCCAGGCCAGTCCCCGCGCCCACCTCCTTAGTGGTGAAGAATGGATCAAAGATACGTTTTTCGAACCCTGGCGGGATCCCTGGACCCGTATCTCCCACCTGCAATTCCACGACCTCTTCTTTCACCTCACAGCTGATGGTGACTACTTTCCGCGTGGCGCTTGCCAGGGCATCGCGTGCATTGGTGAGCAGGTTGATGAAGACCTGTTCTAGTTGGATAGCATTACCCATGACGATCATCTCGTCTGCTGGGAAGCGCACCTGCACCTCGATCTGCCGCAGGCGCAGTTGTTCCTGCGTCAAGGAAAGAGCACGCTGCACGACACTCTGGATGGAAACCAGTTCGTAACTTACCGAGGTAGAGCGTCCAAAGGTGCGCAGGTGGGAAATAATTTCGGTCGCCTTGCGGACTTGCTGCATGGCGCTGTGCAGTTCGTGCAAGATCCGCTCGTGGTTGGCCTCCTCCAACCCCAGCTCGATCAGATCAATCGCGTTGCCAATGAAGAGACCAATGTTGTTGAGCGGGTTGTTCAGTTCGTGCGCCACGCCGGTGGTTAGCTCTCCCAGCGTAGCGAGCTTGCCCGCCTGCACCAGCTGCTCCTGCTTTTCGCGCAGTTCTTGTTCGCGTCGCCGCACCTCCTCTGTTGTCTCTTTCAAGTCGCTCATGATATGAATCATGGCTTTGCGGCTATGTTCCAGGCGCAGATTCGACTGGTGCGAATCTTGCAGGATATGCATCAGCGCACGGCGCGAATTATCCAGGCGCTCAGTCTGCCCTGCCAGGCGGCTGCGATCATGTTCGTAGTCAGCCAGGATATGGATCATGGCCTTGCGTTGATCGGCCAGCTTCCTGTTGAGCGCGTTCAGGTCGCTCAGGATATGGATAAAGGCGCGGCGGCGCTCCTCCCCCTGATGCACGCGCAGCTCTAAGGCTCGCTTCTCCGCCAGCAGGCGCCGGTAGTCGTCTTGGAGCCGATTCAGATCCACAGTTTGCTGGTTGGGAGAACGCGACATTTCCTGCGGCATCTCATTCATGAAATCTGCCCTTGATACCTGTTGAGCTCGCGTTTCAAATTCTCGATTTCTTTCTCCAGGGCGATCATCTTGAGTTCGCGACCCACTACCACTTCTTCAAACTTCTCCAGGTCGAGAATCTTCTCCTGCAACTCGGCCTTCGATTCCTGCAGGTCGCGTACCACCTTCTCATAGGCGCGCATGTCGCGCAGGATACCTATCGCCCCGATCACTCTGCCATCGGTATCGCGCAGGGCGGAGGCGTTGAGCGTCGTAGGGATGACCTCCCCGGAGGCGCTGCGCGGATTGAGGCGCGCATTGCGCGTCACCCCACGCTCGATCACCTCGCGCAGCGCAGCCAGGAACTCGCGGGTTTCTTCGGGACTGATGAAGCGCGAGAGCGATTGCTCCAACACCTCATCTGGACGGAACCCGAGCAATTCATACACGGCATCATTGGCTTGCAGGATTTTGCCTTCGAGGTCAGAGACGAACACGGGGTCGGGCGCATTCTTGATCAAACTGTCGGAGTAGGCCAGGGCTTTATCCAGTTCGCGCATGTCGCGTAGGATACCGATGGCACCGATGACTTTGCCGTCGGCATCGCGCAGGGCGGAGGCGTTCAAGCTCGTAGGGATGACCTCGCCAGAGGCGCTGCGCGGATTGAGGCGTGTATTGCGGATGACGCCCCGCTCGATCACCTCGCGCAGGGCCGCGGTAAACTCGCGCGTCTCTTCAGGGCTGATGAAGCGGGAGAGCGATTGCTCCAACACCTCGTCGGTGCGAAAGCCCAGAAGCTCGTAGACGGCGTCGTTGGCCGAGAGGATTTTGCCTTCGAGGTCAGAGACAAACACCGGGTCGGGCGCATTCTTGATCAGGCTGTCGGCATAGGCGCGGGCCTTGTCCAGTTCGCGCATGTCGCGCAGGATACCAATCGCACCAATAACTTTGCCTTCCGCATCGCGCAGGGCGGAGGCGTTGAGGGTAGTAGAGATCACCTCACCGGAAGCGCTGCGGGGATTGAGGCGCGCATTGCGCGTTGCACCGCGCTCGATCACCTCACGCAGGGCGGCGGTAAACTCGCGCGTTTCTTCAGGGCTGATGAAGCGCGAGAGCGATTGTTCCAGCACCTCGTCGGTGCGGAAGCCCAGAAGTTCGTAGACGGCATCGTTAGCCGAGAGGATTTTACCTTCGAGGTCAGAGACAAAGACCGGGTCGGGCGCATTCTTGATGATGATATCGGCATCCAGCGAGACATGTGACCTCCCTCGCTCGAGCGAGGGAGAAGAGGACGCGGTAGTTAACGCAACGGGGTCGGGCATGAAACACCTCCCATGATCTCAACATCCTATCAGTGCAGAAATACAGGACAATAACGATCTTCCAGGCACATCATCTCACGGCTCGAGTCTACCCATGGGCTTTTCCTACGAGAGCCATAAATACCCCACTACTATATCATATAGTACACGGGTGAGAACCCAATGGTGGAGACAAAAGATTACCGTTATTCTGAACAGGTATCACATCGTTTATCTTGCATTTTCATCCCTCGTATGTTATAAGTTGTTTGGGTAACGTTTATGCTTTCCACGGAGGGAGTCTATGGTTCAGGGTATACCAGCACCCGCAGCGACAACCATCCTCATTGTGGAGGACGACGAAGATACCCGTGAGTTTCTCACGCTGGCTATCACTACGGAGACCCCTTATCATGTTTTTTCTCTAGGGAGTGCTACAGAGACCTTTCAACACCTCAACGAAATACAGGCGGCTAAGCCCGCGCTCTTGATCTTAGACTATCGACTTGCTTCCATGACCGCGCTCGAGCTGTATGACCGCTTGTGTGTTACGGTAGAGCTAAAGAATATTCCTACAATCATTATTACAGCCGATCACCTCGACGAAGAGACCCAGCGTGCGCTCGCGGAGCGAAACATTCGATTACTAGAGAAACCCTTCGATCTCAGTGAACTTATCTCCTGTATCGGGCAAGCTGTGCAGCCTGGCGTCCTGTTACTAATTGATACCCAGGAGACGGCACGAGAATAACTCCCTGTTACCTGCTTCACTATAAAGCACGCACTTTTGCAGTATAATCGCACATAGAGCGATACTTTCACCCAACGGGCAGAAGGAGGAAGACCACACCTTGAAACGCCACGCGCGGAAGGGCACCCCCATGTTCAAAGCAAGAATATGCTGCTTATTCCTTTTGGGGCTTGCACTGCCAGGCATTTTCTCGCTCATGCAAGTCAATGCTGATGGAGGTGCTCCTAACCTCGCCTATGTGGCTGGGGACTCGCAAGGTGTTGGTATTATTGATGTCGCTCAACAGAGGGTAATCGGCGGACTTGCCGTCGCAGGCGATCCATATACCATTCTCCTGAGTCCCGATGGGCGGCTGCTCTATGTCACGCAGCCCACACTTGGCCAGGTTACTGCCCTGGCCACCAAAACAAGACAGGCGATCTGTAGCGCTACTTTCCCCGGACACCCCTCCCTGCTGGCACTGAGTAGCGATGGGACAGTTCTGTATGTCGCGGGGATGAACGAAACAACTATCATCGCACTAGATTCACAGACATGTGTGCTCCAGAGTTCCTTCCAGACCACTGAGCCAATCTCCTGGCTTGCTGTAACGGGAGTTAGTACGAGCAACGCCTTTCACACGCAACTATGGGTTGCCGGGATGACCGCAGTGAGCATTCTGGACGAGCAGGGACACCTGCTTGACAGCATTCCAATCGAAGGTGGACCGCGCTTCCTCTGTCTTCCAGGGGCATTGACCGCCTACGTCACTACACGCCAGGGCAGCGTTGTCGCAGTTGATATGTTGACCCATCAGGTCTTCGCTTCTTTGCTCACGGGAGGGACATTTGGTCCGATGGACTATGACGCTGTCACCGGAAATATCTACGTCCCCGATCAACAGCACAACCAGGTGGATGTGCTCTCCCCCGTTCTAGACGGGTCTGGACTAACACCGCAAGAGCCAGAGCGTATCATTCGCCTGAGTACCTCGCCACAGGCGATTGCCATTACCAGCGATGGACAGCTCGGTTTCGTGGCGCTCAGCGGGGGAAAAGTAGACATGCTGGATATCCCTGGGCGGAGCATCGTCAGAACGATTCCTGTTGGTGGGAGGCCTCGCTTCATCATTACAGGCCCCTACCCACCTCCAGGTGTACCAACCCCCCAACTCGCAGCCACATCGCCCCCGAACGCCACCCTCTGGGTTCTCATCGTCGCGCCGATTATAGGAGTACTCCTCGGCGCATCCTGGTTCATCTGGAGACACAGAAAGGGGAGAGCCCCAAAAATTTGAAATACCTGCGTCTATCATGTAGAGGCTGAAGATGACATCACTGTTCAGCCTAGTGAGGTAGGGGATGCCCGGCAGAAGTCGATTTGCATCTATTTGCCTACGACGAATTCACGCACCCTGGGCAGAATTAACTATTGACAAATATAGCGCCATCCATAATAATTAAAACAGTTCTGTTCTAATCCTTTCTACACTATATTATATTAATTGATGAATCGTTATGTCCCATTCCTTCCTTTCAGAGGCGCTATTTGAGTATACCTATACGCAGGGCTTGGCCATTTAAAAATTCGTAGGGGCTGCGGGGAAATTTACAGTATGTTTCACGCCTGTATATGTTGGCTTATTCGTCAGAGCACTTATGCAGAAAGGTGCGGGTTAGCATGAACACAAATCCAGGTCGTATCGACAAGTATGAGTTGCAAGAACCACTGGGACAGGGCGAGATGACCGAGGTTTGGAAAGCCTTTGATATCCAATCGCGCCGCTATGTCGCCATCAAGTTTCTTCGCGCAAATCTACAGCAAGTCCCAGATTTTGTGACACGCTTCCAGCGTGAAACACTGGCCATTGCGTCTTTGCGCCACCCAAACATTGTGCAGTACCACGATTTCTCCATCTCGCAGCTTCCTGGAGCAGGGAACGTCACAGCCTATATGGTGATGGATTTTGTGGATGGCGGAACTCTGGCCGGCTATATCCATAGCACTTCTCGCCAGGGGAAGTTTCTTCCTGCCGTCGATATCATTCGCCTCTTTGCCTCTATTGGAATGGCTGTTGACTATGCGCACCAGCATGGGAGAGTACACGGTCAACTCAAACCAACAAATATCTTGCTCGACAAACGCAATACCTCGCGTAATGTAATGGGTGAACCTATCGTCACTGACTTTGGCATGGACAAACTGCTTGGAATTGCTGTAGGTAACACAGGCGGTTGGCGGATTAGTACACCACTTTATACTGCGCCGGAACAGATCATGGGTTCTCCCGCTGATGAGCGTAGTGACATTTACTCTCTGGGCATCATGCTCTACGAAATCTGTACAGGTACGCCACCGTTCCCGGGGAACAATGCGGCTACGATCATGATGCAGCAGGTGAATACCCTACCGGCTTCACCCGCGTTAATTAATCCTGGTCTACCTCCTGCACTAATAACGATCACCATGCGCTGCATCGCGAAAGAACCTTGGGCACGCTTCCCTACCGCCTCTTCCCTGGTCGAAGACCTCGCGCAGGCCATCAGACAAGAGGAGAAAGAGGCTTCCAATATACCCATTCCTGTGAACGTGAGCCAGCCTGATTACTCAGTAAAAGCGATGGATCTGCCAACCGTCCTCAGTACAGGGCTGCCTTCTCCGCCCGCAGGAATGACACCTTCGTCACCCGGCATAAGTGGCGTTTCGTTCTCTTCACTTCCCCAGTCGGCGACCACACCCGCAAGTATTGGACAGGCTGCTGCCCATAACTACACGCCACCCACCCCCAACGTCGTTGGATCATCACAACCTTATCAGGCGGTTCAGCCTGGTGGACCGATCACTCCCATGCCACCTATATTCGCACCTGGGCAATCGGCACAAAGTTTCCCTGCCACATCCTACGCGCAGCCACCTGTGCCCCCTGCATCACAGAAACCCAGGAAACGAGGCCGGATCGCCCTGGCCGCGCTACTGATCCTGGTGTTGATTGGCTCACTTCTGGGTGCCTACTTCGCCTTTTTCTCGAAAGGCTCTTCTCCTACAACATCCTCGCTAGTAGGACATGCCTACTTTGTCAGTAGCGGGCTGTTGAGTTCAACTCCAGGAAGCAGTCAAGGCATTACCGACCAGTTACAAATCAAGTTGGAAAAGATCCCATCTCCCCAGCCGGGCAAAAGCTATTACGCCTGGCTATTGAACGATAGAAAGTTGGATTGGAAACCCATCCTCCTCGGCCCGTTAACTGTGAGCAACGGCACAATAGACTTTGCTTTTCCTGGCGATCCAGTGCACTCTAACCTGCTCGCAACCAACAGCCGCTTCTTTATCACCGAGGAAGACGCGGCCATCCCCCCCGTTAATCCCGACCCTAATGCACTGCGCTACTATGCCGAGTTCTCTCAAGCGCCTAATCCTGCAGATACGGTGAACCACTATAGTCTGTATGACCACGTTCGTCACCTGCTCTCTGATGACCCCAAAGTCAAAGCGGCAGGGCTAAGCGGGGGATTAGATATCTGGCTCTATAGGAATACGCAAAAGGTTCTGGAATGGGCCGGCAGTGCCAGGGACGCCCAGAAGTCAGGGGACGCTGGTTTCATACGCCGCCAGCTTACACGCATCATGGACTACCTCGACGGGACAACCTATACCCAATTGGCACAAGACCTCCCAGGTCAAGGCGTTCTCGCCGATCCAGCGATTGCGAAAATTGGCTTGCTGACATTCGCTCCAGCGACCCAGAGTCCCCCCGGCTACCTGTACCATATCGGCAAGCATCTCCATGAGTTAAGCCAGCTTCCACAGGCGAGTACGGAGCAGAGGGCGCTTGCTAACCGGATCAGCCAGGAGATGAATGTGGTGAACGAGTGGTTCTTGACCATGCGTGCCGAGGCACTGCAACTCTATCATATGACTGACGCCCAGCTGGTCGGGAGCAATGCCCGCAGCCTGCTGGACTCTCTGGCGACATTGGCACTCACTGCGTTTGTCGGCCAGATCAACCCGCAAGGTCAGGTTACTCCTGGCATCGTACAGATTCACTACGACATCCAGCAGATGGCAACGTTCGACATCAAAGCGTGTACGGCGAGCAATCCCTGCCCTACGCTGGTATGACTGGGGCTGGCAAAACAGCGCTTCGACATCAGGGCATTTGCGGCGAGCAATCCCCACTCCCTATAGCTAGCGCCTGCAAAGCCTGTTTATACGTAAGGAAGAGGAGACGGCAATGAGCACAGAACCACGTAGGAGGCTTGGGAAATACGAGTTACAGGAACGCCTGGGGCACGGTGGCATGGCCGAGGTCTGGAAGGCGCTCGATACTCAATTGCAGCGCTATGTAGCCATTAAGCTGCTCCATGCTAATCTACAGGCGGACCCGGAATTTGTGAAACGCTTCCAGCATGAAGCGCAAGCCATTGCATCCCTGCGCCATCCCAACATCGTGCAGATTCATGATTTCCAGGTATCCCAATCCTCCGAGTCAGACAGCCCTACGGCCTACATGGTCATGGCCTACATCGAGGGGCAGACGCTGGCCCACTACATCGCCAACACCTCCGCCAGGGGAAGAATCCCGTCGCCTGTCGAGATCGTCAATCTCTTTACCTCTATCAGCCTTGCCGTCGACTATGCTCATCAGAAAGGGATGATTCACCGCGATATCAAACCCGCCAATATCTTGCTGGATCAGCATAATACAGCGCATAATCCCATGGGTGAACCCATTCTCACCGATTTTGGCCTCGCCAAATTACTAGGTGTATCCGCCGGTGCTCTTACGGCTACTTCGCTTGGCACGCCCCGGTACACCTCACCTGAGCAGGCCCGGGGCTATCCTGGCAACGAGCGGAGCGACTTGTATTCACTTGGAGTAATTCTCTATGAAATGGTGACCGGCGTGCCGCCTTTCCAGGGTGATAGTCCGAATGCTGTGCTCGCGCAGCACCTCAATGCCACGCCGGCTTCTCCCGTCCTTCTCAATCCGAATATCCCGCCAGCGCTGACAATGGTCATCATGACAGCTCTCGCCAAAGACCCGAACGCGCGTTTCGCCCGTGCCGCAACCATGACGGCCGCTATTGCTGAGGCGCTCAACATCCCACCCCCTGAGAGCCTGGGCCAGCCTTCCTACCCACCGGATTTGCGCAGCATGCCCACCTACATCAGTTCACCTATTTCTCAGGCAGGAATAGGCATGACACCGTCCTCCTTCACACCAACTTTTGCAACCTTTTCCCCCTCGGCGTCACCCCCTCCCGGTGGCGGCATCCCACCGGTGACAGCTGCCAGTAGCAGACCTGGCACTGCATCGCCTGGCGAGCCTGCGCCGCAATCTGCCACACCAATTTCCTGGCAGCCCTCCTTGTTGTCCACATCCGGCGGAACTGTAGCAGAAGAATCGTCGCGAGGGAACTCATCCCCACCGGCAGGCGCGATACAAAGACCTCCCACTCCGGTCCCACCAATTGCCCCTTCACCTCCAGGCCCATCTGCGCCCCCGTTATCTCCACCGGGTAGACGGTGGAAAAGCCTTTACACAGGCCTGGTCGTTCTCGTTATTCTCGCGCTGCTCGGCTCGGGCCTGGGCGTATACTTTGCGTTTTTTCACAAGAACAATCTGCCTGCTCCCGTCCAGGGCGGGCAGGCTTTCTTCCTCAGCAGCGGGCAATTCGATACCGGCACCGCTCAAGGCATCGCCGATGAGCTGCAGATTCAACTGCAGCATATCCCTAACCCCCAGCCAGGCAAAAGTTATTATGCCTGGTTACTGGGTGATAGAAATCCGCATACAGAGGCGCTGCCGCTGGAACCCCCGCCGCAGTTTACACTGCCGCTCTTGCTTGGGCGATTACCCGTCAACAACGGTAACGTCAGTTTCTTTTACCCTGGGACGCCGCAGCACGACAACCTGATCTCAGTGGCAAGCCGCATGCTCATTACCGAGGAGGATACGAATGTAACGCCGCGCGCCCCAGCTGCAGCCCGCAGCGCCTGGCGCTACTATGCGGAGATCCCTCAAACACTCTACGGGAAACCCGCTTTGAGCGCGCTCGATCACATCCGCCACCTCTTCTACAAGGAAACAAGGGTGGCTGTCCTGGGATTGCCCGGCGGATTAGATGTCTGGCTCTTCAGAAATACGGAAAAGGTGCTGGAATGGTCCATCAGCGCGCGCGACGACTATCACCCGCAGGTTTCAGACCCGACCGTCATACACAACCTGTTCCTCAGCATCCTGGACTACCTGGATGGAGCGCCAAATGTGCAGATGGACGTGCCAGGTGGCAGCCCCCTGGCTGCTGATCCTACTATTTCCAGGGTTGCGCTGCTTTCAGTAGTCCCTGCGCAACTGCAACTGATAGATGTGCTAAATAATCCTCCCGGCTACCTGGATCACGCCGCTCTCCATCTGAATGGCGTGGTGCATGCTACCGATGCGACACCGCAGATGCGTGCAATCGCCACCCAGATCATTGAGGCGCTGAATAACGCGAAAACATGGTTAAAACAGGTGAGAGCAGATGCGCAGCAGCTTGTCAAAATGGACGCGGTCCAACTGTCGCAGCCCTCAACGCTGGCACTGCTCGATAACATGCTGTTGTACGCTACCTACGCCTATATCGGTAAGCTCGATCCAAAGACCAACCAGGTCGTTCCTGGTGTTCTACAGGTTCACTACGATGTAGCACGGCTTGCGACATTGACTATTACACCCAATCTGCCGCAAAATATCTAAGGATGCACTATAAAACCGCGTAGGGGCGAGGGCAGTGTTGACAAGGGTAGGTTTTTGGGGCGTACGAGGAGGGACGCGGCCTTTGTAAAGCTACCCCGTAGCTTTCTTGCCCCAGCCCTCTCCATCGCAGATGGAGAGGGAGCCAGAGGGTGCTATGAAAGGAATAACAATCGGCATGGAGCTAGAGCGGCTTGGCAAATATGAACTGCTGGAGCGCCTGGGACGAGGTGGCATGGGTGAAGTCTGGAAGGCGCGTGATACCGAGCTACGACGTTACGTGGCTATAAAGCTTCTTCATGCTGATCTCCAGGCCAATCCTGATTTTGTCACGCACTTCATGCGCGAGGCTCAGTTGGTCGCCTCCCTCCGACATCCCAATATTGTGCAGATCCACGATTTCCAACTCGCCGACACGCAGGGACCCAGCATCAAAGCGTACATGGTGATGGACTACATCGAGGGCGGAACCCTGGCTGATTACATTCGTAACACCGTTCGCAAAGGCCTCTTCCCTCCTGCCGCCGATATCGTGTATCTCTTTACGGCGGTCAGTCTTGCCCTGGACTATGCTCATCAGAAGGGGATGATTCATCGCGACATCAAACC
>WNEZ01001424.1_pt1 | contig 20101 bp, 19 predicted proteins | sample 5400521 | NCBI WGS metagenome assembly WNEZ01 (sample SAMN13153339, study PRJNA577476) | soil metagenome | isolation source: 120 cm saprolite under Douglas fir tree site 2 hole 1 replicate 1 | place: USA:California | collected 2015-04-18 | reverse complement strand
CGCCGCGCCGGTCAACTCTTCGTGGTTCTCGATACCGACGCGCTGCTAACCCCCATTCTGTCTTCCTAGGGAGGATGTGTGAGCCACACTGTCCTCGTCTGCGACGACGCCATCTTCATGCGGACGATGATCAGCGACATCCTGGCGCAGGCCGGCTTCGAGGTAGTGGGCGAAGCGGAGACGGGATCCCAGGCGGTCGAGAAGTACCGGCAGCTCAAGCCCGATCTCGTCACGATGGACATCGTGATGCCCGACATGGGGGGGATCGACGCGGTGCGCGAGATCGTGAAGCACGATCCCGACGCGAAGATCCTCATGTGCAGCGCCATGGGCCAGCAGGCCCTGGTAGTGGAGGCGATCCAGGCCGGCGCGAAGGATTTCGTCGTGAAGCCGTTCCAACCGTCGCGCGTCCTCGAGGCCGTCCAGCGCGTCCTCGGCTGATTCCATGGACCTCTCGCAGTACGCCGAGCTGTTCCTGGCCGAGAGCCGGGAGCACCTGAGCGCCTGCAACCAGCTGCTGCTCGAGTGGGAGCGCAGTCCCGCGAACCTCGCACCCGTCGGCGGCCTGTTCCGCGCCGTGCACACCGTCAAGGGGATGGCAGCGACCATGGGCTACGCCCGGGTCACCGACATCGCCCACCGCGCCGAGAATCTGCTCGACCTAGTGCGCCGCGGCGGACGGCCCGCGACCGACGACCTGCTGCAGCTCCTGTTCCGGGCGCGGGACGCGCTCGAGCACGCGGTGGAGCTCTCCGTCGTGGGGCGGGAGGACGAGATCGACGTCGCGGAAGTGGTGGCCGATCTGGAAGGCGCCTCGGCGCACCTCGGGAGAGGCGGGGAGGTGGGGGGAGGGATCGGCGCACGCACGACCCCGGTGCCCGCGCCAGCTCCGGTCGTCGAGACGCCGGCGATGGCCGGGCGGCTGGTGCAGGTGACGCTCCGCGCGGAAGCCCCGCTCAAGGGCGGTCGCGCGCTCCTCGTGATCAAGAAGGCGCAAGCCGTCGGCCCGGTGCACGCCGTGACCCCGCCTGAGTCGGCATTCGAGGCCGACGAGTTCGACGGGCGCTTCAGCTTCCGCATCGGTGGAGCGGCCGGGGTCGCGGAGATCGAGCGGGCCGTGCGGGCCGCAGGCGATGTGGAGCATGTCACGGTGGGTGGAGAGGAGCGGCGCCCCGCCCCCGGGGCCGGCGCCCTCCCCGCCGCGGCCGAGACGAAGAGCCGCCACATCCGCGTGGACCTCGGGCGGCTCGACGGCCTCATGGATCTGATCGGCGAGCTCGTCACCGTGCGTGGCCGCCTGAACGAGCTCGCAGCCTACGCCCGAGACCCGGCGATCGACGACGTCGCCATTCAGGTCTCCCGGCTCTCGCGCGAGCTGCAAGCGGAAATCATCCAGGCGCGGATGACGCCGGTGTGGCAGGTGTTCGACCGATTCCCCCGTTTGGTGCGTGACCTGGCCCGCGAGCTCGGCAAGCAGGTCGCGTTCCGGGTCGAGGGGAAGGAGATCGAGCTCGACCGCGCGATCCTGGACGAGCTCGGCGACCCGCTGCTGCATTTGTTGCGGAACGCGGTGGACCACGGCGTCGAGTCCCAGGCCGAGCGGCGCCGTCACGGGAAAAAGCCCGAAGCGGAGATCGTGCTGGCGGCAGTGCGCGAGCGGGCCAGCGTGGCGATCAGCGTGAGCGACGACGGGCGCGGCATCGACCGCAAGAAGATCCTCGAGCGCGCCAAGCGCGACGGCGTCGTGGACCCGCACGCCGAGGCGCTGACCGACGATCAGCTGCTGCGCGTGCTCGCCCGGCCCGGGTTCTCGACGGCCGAAGCGGTGACGAGCGTGTCCGGGCGCGGCGTGGGGATCGACGTGGCCGTGACGCGCATCCGCGCGCTGGGCGGCTCGATCGAGATCCGCTCGGTGGAGGGCGAGGGCACGACGTTCGTGATGCGGCTGCCGGTCACGCTCGCGATCGTGCGTGCCCTGATCGCCGGTGTGGGCGCCGAGCGCTACGCCCTGCCGCTCACCTACGTGTCGGAAACGGTGGAGTTCGGCGTGCAGGCCACGACCACCGTGGAGGGCCGCGAGGCGATCGTGCTACGTGATCGCGTGGTGCCGCTCGTACACTTGAGACGTCTGCTCGGCGTGAGCGGGGATGCGCCGACCCGGTGTCCCATCATCGTGCTCGAGATGGGAGAGCGACGCACCGGCATCGTGGTGGACGGGATGCTGGGTCAACAGGAGATCGTCGTGAAGGGGTTCGACGCGCCGCAGGGGACGCTGCCGGTGTTCAGCGGTGCGACGATCATGGGCGACGGGGTTCCCGCGTTGATTCTCGATGCGGGCGGGCTCCTGTAGGGGAGGCGGCATGGAAGACGTGCGAGATCTCAAAGAGCTGCAGATCGACGCGTTGCGCGAGGTGGCGAACATCGGCGCGGGCCACGCCGCCACCGCGTTGTCGCAGCTCACGAACCGCAAGATCATGATCAGCGTGCCGCAGATCAACATCGTGCGCCTTGAGGAAGTGCCGGACCTGCTGGGGAACCCGCAGGACGTGGTGGCCGCGGTGCTGATGCACATGCTGGGAGATCTGACGGGGCGCACGCTGCTGCTGTTCCCGGAGTCGGTGGGACGGCGGGTCTGCGACATGCTGTTGCGCCGGCCGGTCGGCACGACCGCGGTGTTCGACGCACTGGAGCAGTCGTGCCTCAAGGAAGCCGGCAACATCCTCGCGGGGGCCTACCTCAACGCGCTCTCCGACTTCATGGGGATGTTGCTGCTGCCGTCGGTGCCCAGCCTCGTGGTGGACCTCTCGGCGGCCGTGCTCACCACCACCTATCTGAACTTCGGGCACGAGCGCGACTTCGTGTTCTGCGTCGAGACCGAGTTCACCATCGACTCGGGAGAGGGACTGCGGGGCGATTTCCTGCTGCTCCCCGATCTGGCGTCGCTCAAGGCCATCTTTGACGCCATCCGCCTGAGCTGACCCGTGACGGCGCCCGCGCTCTCGGAACGCGACCTCGCCGTCCTCCGATCCTTCGCCCGCCGGATCGACCCGTCGGACGCCGGGGCGCACAACAATCTCGGCGTCCTCTACTATCAGAAGGGCCTCGTCGAGGACGCGATCGCGGCGTTCACGCGCGCGCTCGAGCTGGACCCGAAGATGCAGGTCGCGCAGCGCAACCTCGAAATCGCCTATCACGACACCGGTTACTACGACCGGCGCGTGGCGCAGCTGCAGGAGCGGCTGCGCCAGGCGCCCGACGACCGCGACGCCCGCTGGGAGTTGGGACGCGCTTATGCGATTCTCGGCGCGCACGAGGAGGCGGTCGGCGAGTTCGAGCAGCTGCTGGCCCACAGTCCGAAGGACGTGGCGGCGATCATTCAGCTCGGGCTGGCGGAGAAGAATCGCGGGCGCCCCGAAGCCGCGACCGAATGGTTTCAGCGCGCGGTCGAGCTCGAGCCCGACTCGACGGTCGTGCACTTTTATTTGGGGGAGATCTACTACAACCGCGGCCTGAATGACGAAGCGTTGGTCGCCCTCGAGCGCGCCGTGGAACTCAACCCCGACAATGCCAACGCCCATTATCTGATGGCGTTCGTGTTGGGCGACCTGGGCCGTCACCAAGACGCGCGCGTCGCGTCAAAGCGCGCGATCCAGCTGAATCCGCCCCTCGCCCGCGCGCAGACCAACCTCTCGCTCGAGCGCTACACCGCGGAGCGCAAGAGCCAGGAGCGACGCCAGCGCCTCGCCCCGGAGCCCCAGGTGGTGGAGGGTAACGAGCTCGCCCACTACAACCTCGGACTCGCGTTCCGCCAGAAGGGCTACTACAACGAGGCGCTGAAGGAATACCGGCTGGCGCTGGAGCGCGGCGAGGACCGGCGCCTGACGCTCCAGGCGATGGCGGAGCTTCACCTCCTGAAGCGCGACCTGGCGGCGGCGCTCGAGCTGTACGACACGCTGCTGCGCGAGGTCCCGGATTCCCCCAAGCTGTGGAACGAGCGGGGCGTGGTGCTGCATCAGGCCGGCCGCCCGGAGGACGCGCTGGCCTCCTACCGGCAGGCGGTGGAGGTGGACCGCAAGTACGCGCTCGCGTGGAACAACCTTGGCGTCGTCCAAGCGCACGGCGCCGCCGCCGATCCGGCCATCGAGGCGTTCCGCACCGCGCTGCAGCTCCAGGGGACCTTCAGCGCCGCGCGGCTCAACCTCGCCTTGTTGCTGTTTCAGCTGCGGCGCTTCCAGCTGGCGCTCGAGGCGTACCGTCAGGTGCTCTCCAGCGAGCCCAACTCCGCTGCCGCGTGGAACGGCGTGGGATTGGTGCTGGTGGAACTCAAGCGCTTTCCGGACGCGCGCAACGCGTTCGTGCGCGCCGTCGAGGCGGACCCCGACCATGCGGGAGCGCACTACAACCTGAGCTTCACGTTGTCCAACCTGGGCGACTTCGACGGCGCGCTGCGGGCCACCAAGCGGGCGCTCGAGCTCGATCCCTACTACGTCTCCCAGAAGTTCGCCCTCACGATCGACCTCCAGTACGAGAAGGGCACGATCGGCATCGCTCCGGAGATTTCCGCCGACGTGGCCGCGGAGACGATCGGCGAGGACTTCAACTTCGACCAGCGCCTGCTGGACAACATCTTCCAGGAACTCGCTCCCGCGGCCGCCGCCGAAGCGCCGGCCGGCAAGGCCGCGGATGACCCGCTCGCCCTGGCGCGCGATTACGTGAGCAAAGGCCTGATGGACGTCGCCGCCGCCGAGGCCGTGCGGGCCGTGCAGCGGGGCGCGAGTCGCGCGGAAGCGGGCGTGCTGCTCGGGGATATCTTCGCGAAGCGCGGCCTGCACGGCGAGGCGCTCGAGCGCTACCGTGAGGCCCGCAGCCTCGAGCCCGGGCGCGCCGACGCCCGGCTCGGCGAGGTCAAGGCCCTGTTCGCCCTGGGCGGCCCGCGCGCCGAAGAAGCGCGCGGCCTGGCGGAGGAGCTGCTCGAGCTCACGCCGGACAACGTCGACGCGCTGGTCGCCGCGGCGAAGGGGCGCGCCGCCGGAGGCGACGCCGCCGGAGCGCTCACCGCGCTGCAGCAGGCGCAGACGCGCGCCCCCGGCCGCGCCGACCTTCACAAGCTCCAGGGAGACATCGCGCTCAAGGTCGGCGACAAGGCCGGGGCGTTCGCCGCGTATCGCTCGGCGCTGGAGCTCGATCGCGGCTACGTCCAGGTGTGGCTCGACCTGGGACGGTTGCATGAGGAGAAGGAGGAATTGAACGAGGCCCGGAAGGCGTACGAGCGAGCGCTCGACGTGCTGCCCACGTTTCACGAGGCGGCGCTGGCGCTCGCCGATCTGTTGCGGCGCTCGGGACACGTCCGCGCGGCGATCGTGCGCCTCGCCGAGATGCTCGAGCAGGACCCGTACGACCTGCTGGCGCTGTTGCTCCTCGGACGCGCGCTGCTCGACGACAGGCGCGACGCCCAAGCCCTGGAGGCATTCCAGCGGGCGCTCAAGTTCGACCCCGAGCAGGTGGAGGCGCTGTTCCAGCTCGGCGTGGCGCTGGCGCGCCTGCATCGCTACGGCGAGGCCGTGCAGGCGTGGGAGAAGGTGACGCGGACCGACCCCGGGGGGCCGTTCGCCCAGGCGGCGCGCGCCCACGCCCGTACGGCGCTCGATCTGAAGCACATCTTCGCCTCGGACGCGGCCTGACCGATGCCCATCGAAGGCCCGCTTCGCGAACTCGGCATCCACGACGTCTTCCAGCTCCTCGACCTGAGCCGGAAGACGGGGGTGTTGCGCGTGACCTCCGAATTGCGGCACAACGCGGGCACCATCTCGTTCGAGGGCGGCGCCATCATCTTTGCCGAGATCCGGTCGAACCCGCACCCCCTGGGCGCCCTGCTGCTTCGGACGGGCAAGATCACCGAATCCGATCTCGAGCGCGCGCGCGACATGCAGGAGCGCCAGGGCGACGGGCGCAGGCTCGGCGAGATCCTCGTCTCGCTCGGCGCCCTCACCCCACGCGAGCTCGAGCGCCAGGTCCGCTTCCAGATCGAAGAAGTCGTGTTCGAGGTCATGAGCTGGCGCGAAGGGTACTTCTCCTTCAGCGAAGGCACGTCGACCGAGCTGCCCACGGATGCCGTGGTGCGCATTCCCACCGAGGCGCTGTTGATGGAAGGCGCCCGGCGCATCGACGAATGGTCCCGCATCGAGGGACGCATTCCCCACCTCGGCGTCGTGCCCATGCTCGCGCCGCCCCAGGAGGCCAGCGAGGGCGAGCTGGACCTCCTCCCGCCCGAGTGGGAGATGCTCGCGATGATCAACGGCGTGCGCGACGTGCGCGCCATCGCGTCCGAGCTGGGGCGCTCGGACTTCGAGGTCGCGAAGACGCTCTTCGGGCTCGAGAGCGCCGGCGTGATCGTGCTGGCGGACCCGGGCACGACGAAACGGGAGCGGACCACGCTCGCCGCTGATCTGGCCGAGCTCGTGGCGCGCGCGGAAGACGCGCTCGCGCGCCGCGACCTCGAAGAGGCGCGCGGCGTTGCCGAGCAGGCGGCGGGTGTGCATCCCCACGATCCGGCCGTCCACCTGCTGCTCGGCCGCATCGCTCTCGCCTCCGGGCGCAGCGTCGATGCCGTCGAGGAGCTGCGCCGCGCGCTCCGGCTCGATCCGCTGGCCGTGGCCGCGCACCGGGTGCTCGGCTACGCGCTCGTCGGCACGGGCCGGTTCGGCGAGGCGGTGGAGCAGTGGGACCAGTGGGAACGGCTCGCCGCACACTCGGAGACCGAGCTGGCGCAGCTCGAGGACGTGCGCCGCGCCAAGGCGGCGGCCCAGACGCTCGCCGGGACGGGGACGCATGCCTGACGAGATCAAGACCCTGTCCTCCCAGCTCGCGCAGGATCCGGACAGTCTCGTCTTCCTGCGGCTGGGCGAGCTGTTGCGGCACAAGGGGCAGCTCGACACCGCCCACCGCGTCGCCCTGACGGGGCTCGAGCGCCATCCGCACCTCCCGGACGCACACGACCTGTACGCGCGCATCCTGGCCGACAAGCACGACTACGAGCGCGCGTTCGACGAATGGGACATGGCGCTCCGCATCGCCCCCGACCACGTCGGGGCGCTGAAGGGGCTCGCGTTCCTTTATTTCAAGATCGGCGACGTGCAGCAGGCGGCGGCCCATCTCGAGGCGGCGCACCGCGCCGCCCCGGACGATCCCGGCGTCGCCCAGGCGCTGGCCATGGCCCGTGGCGGAGGGCCCGGAGGGGGGGGCGCCGAAGCCGTCGCCGGCGGGGGAGCGACCGAGGCGCTCACGGCGCCGGAGCCGATCGCCCCGGCGGCTCAGCCACTCGAAGAGGCGCGCGTATTTGCGGGGCTCGAAGGAGCGCAGGAAGGACTCCTGCTGCTTGATGCGTCGGGGCGAGTGCTCGGCGGCGCGCTCAAGGACTCGGCAGGCCGCGACGTGACCGACGCCGTGGCCGCCTATCTCGCGGGCGTCTCCCAGGAGGCGGCGCGCACCGTCAAGCTGCTCGGCCTGGGCAAATGGACCGGACTCGCCGCGGAAGGAAACCACGGCCACGTGCATCTTGCGGCGCCCACGAGCGACGCCCTGCTGCTCGTGGTACGCGACCGCGCGGTACCGATGGGACGGCTGGCCGTCATCGCGCAGCGCGCCGCCCTCGCGGCGCGCCGCTGGCTGGAGGCCCACGCATGACGGCCCCGGCGGCGGCATACGGCAAAGCGCTCGACCTCATCACGCGCGTGCGCAGCGTGCGCGGCGCGATGCTCGTGTCGGCGGAGGACGGGATCGTCGTGGCGGAGCAGCTGATGGAAGGGATCAAGGGCCCCGCGGTCTCGGCGCTGGCGGCGAGCCTCGCCACGCGACTGCGACGCGCCATGGAAGCAGCCGGGGTGGGCGCGAGCCTCTTCTGGCACCTTCAGGCCGAGCAAGGCGCTCTCCTAGTGGTCCCGACTTCCGGGGGCACGCTGGTGGTCGCGGTGGCGGAGCCGGACGTCAATGTGGGACTGGTGCGCCTCGAGCTGCTGCGGGCGGCGGAGGTGGTGGGATGACGACGCGCGCGGTCGAAACGTGGACGCTCGAGCCGCTCGTCAAGTTCGTGAAGGAGGCCGGTGCGCGGCTGGTGCTCGTCATGACGTCGGCGGGCCAGGTCCTCGCGCAGCACGGCTTCTCCCGCGCCGTGGACGTGATGTCGGCCGCGGCGCTGGGCGCCGCGATCATGGCGTCGACCGACGAGATGGCCCGCCAGCTGAGCCAGCCTCCGTTCGCGGCGTTGAACCATCAGGGCGAGCGCCACGGGATCTTCCTCGCCGGTCTGGCGACCGGACGCGGCCGGCTGGTGGCGCTCGTCGTCTACGATCTCGATGTTTCGTCGCTCGGTCTGGTCCAGTTATTCTTTGAGCAGCTCGCCACCGATCTGCAGGCGGCGAGCCCCAAAGAGAGCGTGCCGAAGCAGGTGCTGGCGGCGGACTTCGAGCGTCAGCTCAGCGACAGCCTGAACACGCTCTTCGGGAGATAGCCCCGTGTCTCTGGTCAACTTCACCACGCGCGAGATCACCTGCAAAATCGTCTACTACGGGCCGGGGCGCTCGGGGAAGACGACCAACCTGCATTACATCTATGGCCGCGTGCCGGACTCGCGCCGCGGACGCATGGTCTCCCTCGCCACGCAAACCGACCGCACGCTGTTCTTCGACTTCCTGCCGATCGACCTGGGACAGATCTCGGGGTTCTCCACCCGGTTCCAGCTGTATACGGTTCCCGGCCAGGTCTACTACAATGCGACGCGCCGCCTGGTCCTTCAGGGCGCGGACGGCGTGGTGTTCGTGGGCGACAGTCAGGCGCGTCAGCTCGACGAGAACCTCGAGAGCCTGCAGAACCTGCAGAGCAACCTGCTCGAGCACGGCGTGGACATCCGCACCATTCCCCTGGTGCTGCAATACAACAAGCAGGACCTGCCGCGCGAGCTGATCCTCTCGCCGGCGGATCTGGACGACGCCCTGAACTTCCGCAGCGTGCCGAGCTTCAGTGCGGACGCGCTCCATGGCAAGGGTGTGTTCGAGACGCTCAAGGGGATCTCGGAGCTGGTGCTCAAGAAGCTCGCGGCGGGGACCGCGGCATGACCAGCGCGCTCAACCCCAAGTACTCCTTCGACACCTTCGTGGTAGGCGCGGCGAACCGGCTCGCCGTCACCGCGGGTCACACGGTGGCCGAGAGCCCGGGCGCGGCGTACAACCCCCTCTTTATCTACAGCGGCTCCGGCCTCGGCAAGACGCATCTCCTGATGGCGGTCGGCCACGCCGCGAAAAAAGCGGCGCCCAAGCTGAACATCGAGTATCTGACGCTCGACGAGTACGTCGAGGCGTTCCACGCGAGCGTCGCGGCGGGGCAGGGCGACGCGTTCCGCCGCCGCTTTCAGAACGTGGACGTGCTGCTCGTGGACGACGTGCAGTTCCTCACGAACCGCAAGGAAATGCAATCCGAGCTGCTGCGCCTGACGGAGGCGCTGCAGGCGGCGGGGCGGCAGATCGTGCTGACGAGCGACCGCCCGCCGCCCGACATCGCCGACCTGGACGAGCGCCTCATCTCGCGCCTCTCGGGCGGGCTGGTGGTAGACATGGGCACGCCGGATTACGAGACGCGCGTTGCGATCCTGCGGCGCAAGGCCGAAGAGCGCGGCGCGCGGTTCGAGCCGGGCGTGCTCGAGACCGTGGCGCAGGCGGAGGTCGGCAACGTGCGCGAGCTGATGGGCGCGCTGAACCGGCTCGTGGCGTTCCAGGCGGTGAACGACACGAAGATCAACGCGGAGACGGCGAAGCAGATCCTTGGCCTGGTCGAAGCAGCCGCCTCGCCGGGCGACGGGCGCGCGCCCCCTGCCACGAAGGGTGGAGGCGGCGACGAATTTCGGGAGTTCCTCGCCGATGTGACCGTTACCGTGGGGAAGGCCGTCGAGGCGTGGCGCGCGCGCGTGGGCGAGGCCGTATTGAGGTGGGAAGGCGAGGGGTATCGCACCCATCGCCTCGAGGCGCTGTTGCACCGCGATGCGCCCGGCGCGGTGGACGAAGCGATCACCGCGTTCGCGGAAGATGTGGAGCGGCTCAAAGCGCTCGAGGCAGAAGTGGCCGAGCTGGATCCGCAGGCCGCGGGGCACAGTGTGTTCCGCGACCCTGAGCGGCTGAGCGAGGCGGAGGAAGCCGCGGCCAAGGTACGAGAGGGCGCCGCGCCGCCTCCGGGGCCGTCCGCGGCGTTCCCGCTCGCGGCCTTCGCCGTCGGCGCGTCGAACCAGGTGGCGGTGAGCGCCGCGCGGGCGGCCCTCGAGCGACCGGGGAAGAAGTACAACCCGCTCGTGCTGGTGGGGAAGAGCGGGCTCGGCAAGACGCACTTGTTGAACGCGATCGGGCTCGAGTTGGCGCGCGGGAAGCGCGCCGTCGTGGCCTGCCTCTCCACGCAGGCGTTCATCGACGAGCTGATCTCGGCGATCGACGGGAACCGGGTGGACTGGTGGCGGGCGCGCTACCGCCGTGCCACTGCGCTGCTGCTCGACGACATCCACCTGCTCGCGGGCAAGGAGCGCACCCAGGAAGAGCTGTTCAATTTGTTCAATCTGCTCCAGGACAAGGATCGCCAGCTCGTCTTCACCGCGCCGGCGCATCCCAATACGCTGACCGGTCTCGAAGAGCGCATCGTGTCGCGGCTCGAGGGCGGGCTCGTCGCGGAGCTCAAGGAGCCGGACCGCGACGTGAAGCGGGCCGTGCTCGAGCGATTGCTCACCCAACAGGGTGCCAACCCGGAGGCGGCCCTGATCGATTATCTCGCCGATCGTCCGACCGACTCGGTGCGTAGCCTCGTGGGTTTGTTGCAGCGCGTGCTCGGTGCGGCGGCCGCGCAGGACGGGCCGCTCTCGGCGGGGCTCGCGCGCGAAGTGCTCGAAGGACAGTCGGCGCGCGACACGCGCCGTTCCAGCGGCTTCCGCACCAGCGGCCTCGTCGTGTCGAGCCTCGGCGGCATCAAGAGTCGCGAGAAAGTCGTGTGGGACTGGGCCGACGTGACCGACCGTATGATCGAGGAGTTCCGCTGATGGCCATCAAGGGCTCGCTCAAGGAAGCGTCGCTCCCCGACGTGCTGCAGCTGCTCGCGTTGGGGCAGAAGACCGGATGTCTCTCCATCGCCGATCGCTCGAACTTCGGCTACATCTACTTCGAGAAGGGGCGGATCTGCTACGCGTCGATCGTGAATCGGCGCGACCGGCTGGGCGACATCATGGTGAAGCACGGCAAGATCACCCAGAGCCAGCTCGAGGCGGCGGTCCAGCGCCAGACCAAGGAGCACGGCAAGAAGCTGGGTGAGGTCCTGGTCGGGATGGGCGTGATCACCCAGGCGGACCTCGAGCGCTACATGCGCGTGCAAATCGAGGAGTCGGTCTACTACCTGTTCACCTGGACGCAGGGCACCTTCAACTTCGAGTCGGATGTCCGCCCCGAGCGTCAGGATTTCCTGGTTTCGATCAACCCCGAGTCGCTGCTCCTCGAGGGCGCGCGCCGGGTGGACGAGTGGAGCCTGATCGAGAAGAAGATCCCCTCATTCGACCTGATCTTCGTCGTGGACAAGGACCGGCTCGCCATCAGCGAGGCCAAGCTCACGGACACGCAGCAGCGCCTCTTGCCGCTGCTCGATGCATCGCGTGACGTGAACCAGGTGATCGAAGATTCCGGGCTGGGCGAGTTCGAGATCGGCAAGGCGCTGTACGGCCTGATCACTGCCGGGTTCGTGCATCGGGCCGGGCGCACCGCGTCCCCGGCGGACGCTCAGATCACCGACGCGCGGGTGGAGGAGCACCGCAACCTGGGCATCGCGTTCTACAAGACCGCCATGTTGGACGAGGCGGCGCGTGAGTTTCGCCGTGTGGCCGAGCTGCGCCCCGGGGAAGCGAACGCCCACTTCTATATCGGCCTCGTCGCCCTCAAGCAGGCGCGGTGGCGCGAGGCGATGGAGGCGCTGCGCCAGGCCGCCGAGAAGGGCGGCGGGCGGCCGGCGGTGTTCCACAACCTCGGCTTCGCGTACGAGCAGCTCGGGCGGCTCGACGAGGCGGAAGCCGCCTACGGAGAAGCCGCGACGCGGGCGCGGACCGACGCCAAGGTGTATCTGGGCTGGGGTGTGGTGGCGCTGAAGCGCGGCGACTACGGCGGCGCCGCCGGGCGGCTCGACCGCGCGCGCGAGCTGTTCGGGAAGGCGCCGCCGCCCGCCTGGTTCTGGGCCCGCGCCCTGGCCGCTGCCGGGGCGGGGGAATTCGAGCTGGCACAGGACCTGGCCGAGGAAGGGGGGGAAGCCTACCCCTCGCACGCGGCGCTGCAGAACAACCTCGCGGTTCTGAAGGAACTGTCGGGCGATCTCACGGGCGCGGAAGACATGGTGCGCGCCGCGCGCAAGAACGAACCCTCGCTCCCCCAACTGTCCAAGAACCTGGGGGATCTGGCCTACCGGGGCTCGCGCTACGACGAGGCGTGGGAAGCGTACAGTCGCGCCATCGAGCTCGCCCCCGACCTGGGAGACGACGTCTACTTCAAGCTCGGCAACATCGCGTACAAGCGGAATAGCCGCGAGCTCGCGGCCCAGCTGTGGCGCAAGGCGCTCGAGATCAACCCGAAGCACGAGCTCGTCAAGGCCAATCTGGACACGTTGAGCGCGCTGTCGTGACGTCGGAGCAGGACGAGCGGGCGTTCCGGGCGCTCACGCGGAAGATCACGCGGGCGCGCGGCCTGGCCTGCGATTCCTACAAGGACCGCTGTCTCCGTCGCCGCATTGCCGTGCGGATGCGAGCGCGCGGCGTTCACACCTTCGACGACTACGCGCAGGTCCTCGACCAAGACGGGCACGAGTACGACCTGCTGCTCGACGCGCTCACCATCAACGTCACCAAGTTCTTCCGCAACCTCGAGACGTGGCGGGCGCTCGAGCCGTGGCTCGACGGGCTCTGGAAGGCGCGCCGCGGCGAGGTGCGTGCCTGGTCGGCCGGATGCGCGTCGGGTGAGGAGGCCTACACGGTCGCGGTGGCGCTCGCCGAGGCGGCGCGCCGGCTCGGCCAGGCGACGCTCTTCCCCCGGGCCCGGGTGGATGCGACCGACATCGACCGGACCAGCCTGGAGCGCACTGAGACCGCCGAATACGCCGAGCCGGCGTTCACGGAAATGCCGCCCGAGCTGGTGCGCCGCTACTTCACCCCGGAGTCGCCCCGGCGACCGCTGCCGGAGTTGCGGCGCATCGTGCGCGTGCTCAAGCACGACCTGACAAGTGAGCCGGCGCCGGCGCCGCCCTACGACCTGATCGTGTGCCGCAACGTCGTGATCTACTTCGACCGGCCGATGCAGGAGCGCCTCTTCTCGCTCTTCGTCGAGGCGCTCGCGCCCGGTGGCATACTGCTGCTGGGCAAGGTCGAGACGCTGTTCGGCCCGGCGCGCGAGCGTCTCGTGCTGGAAGAGCCGCGCGAGCGGATCTACCGCAGAGCGGGCGCGTGACGAGGAAGGCGAAGGAGGCGCCGGCGCCGAAGGAGCGGATCGTCAAGGTGGCCGACTGGGCGGCCGAGCGCGGCGATGCGGTCATCGTGACCCTCGGCCTCGGGTCGTGCGTGGCGATCATGCTGCACGACCCGAATGCCGGCGCGGGCGCGATGGCCCATATCCTGCTTCCGTCGAAGAGCCTCGCCCGCGACGTCACCAACCTCGCCAAGTTTCCCGAGACCGCCGTGCCGCTCCTGGTGGAGCAGCTCACCGCGCTCGGCGCCGAACCGCGTCGCCTCGTCGCCAAGCTGGCAGGCGGGGCGAGTATGTTCGCCCAGCTCATGACGCCGGGCTCCGTGCAGATGGGCGAGCGCAACGTCGCGGCGGCCCGCGACGTGCTGCGCCGCATCGGCATCCCCGTCATGCGCGAGGCCGTGGGTGGCGGCGCGGGACGCTCGGTGCGGTTCTACGTGGCGGACGGCCGGGTGGAAGTCCGGTCGGTGGGCGCCGATGCCATCGTTCTCTGACCGCCGGCCCAGCGTCCTCGTCGTGGATGACAGTGCGCTGATGCGGCGCGTGCTCTCGGATGTGTTGGGCGGGGCGGAGGGCATCGCCGGGGCCGGCGAATTCCGCGTGGTGGCGACGGCGCGCGACGGATTCGACGCCGTGCGCAAGGTCCATCAGTTCGACCCCGACGTGGTCACGATGGACCTGGAGATGCCCGAGCTCGATGGCTTGGGAGCGATCGGCTACATCATGTCGGAGACTCCGCGGCCGGTCGTGGTCGTGAGCGCGCACGCCGGCCCGGGCACGGGCGCGGCGATCCGCGCCCTCGAGCTGGGCGCGATGGAAATCGTCGCCAAGCCCGACGAGGCGAACCGCGCGGCCCTGCTGCGCATGGGCCCGGACCTGCGCGCCGCGGTGCGGCGCGCGCTCGCGGCCGACGTGTCCCACGTGTCCGTCATGGCCCGACCACCTGCGCCCCCCCCGCGGCGCGTCCCCGAAGCGGGGCTGCGGGCGCGTGCGCGGCTCGCGGTGGCGGTCGCCGCGTCCACGGGTGGACCCCGCGCGCTCGCCGAAGTGATCCCGCGGCTCCCCACGGGACGCGGCGCTGCCCTGCTCGTGGTGCAGCACATGCCGCCCAAGTTCACCCGCTCGCTCGCCGAGCGGCTCGATTCGCTTTCCGCGCTGCACGTGGTCGAAGCCGACGACGGTGCGCCCGTGGTCGCCGACACGGCGTACGTGGCGCCGGGCGATTATCATATGCGGGTGTTGCGCACGCCCGACGGCCCCGCCATTGCGCTCGACCAGGACCCGCCCATGTGGGGCGTCCGCCCCGCGGCCGACCCGCTGTTCCGTTCGGTGGCCGAGGTGTTCGGCGCGCAGAGTCTCGGCGTCGTCCTCACCGGGATGGGACGCGACGGCGCGGAAGGCGTGCGCGCCATCCGCGCCGCCGGCGGCGGCGGGATCGCCCAGGATCGGGGCTCGGCGGTGATCGCCGGGATGCCGACCGCCGCGGTGCAGATCGGCGGCGTAGACGCGGTCTTCCCCCTCGCGGAGATCGCCGAGCGGATCGACCACGAGCTGGTGGCGCGGGGGGCGGGCCTGGCGGGACGGCGCCCGGATGGGCGCGAGTAAACTCGCGGCTCGGCGTCTGCCCGTGAACGGGCGCACCGCCGCTTCAGCGGCAGGGCCGAGCCGCGGCTTCAGCCGCGCACCATGAGTCGCGGTTACCTGTTGGTCCGCGTCGACGGCAAGGCCTACGGGCTGCCGCTCGCCCGCGTGCTCGAGGTCGGCGACCTAGCCGAGGTGCTCGAAGTGCCCCGCGCCCTGCCCGCGATGCGCGGGCTGACGCCGCTGCGCGGGCGGCTCGTGCCGGTCGTGCACCTGGGCGCCCTGTTGGGCGAGCGGACGCCGCCCCCGGAGCGGGGCCGCGCCGCCGTGCTGGTCACGCTCGGGGCGGGCGAAGGCACCCGGTACGTGGCCTTCGAAGTGGACGACGCGGACGACGTGGTGCGGGAGGCCGCGCTGCCGGTGCCGCGGGGGGAGTCGCTGCCGTGGGCGTCGGGCGTGGCGCGCCGCCGCGGCGCCCTCGTGCCGATCCTGGACCTGGACGCGCTGGGAGATCAAATCGGATGACCACCGGCGACGACGTCCAACTCGTCACCTTCAAGGTGGCCGGCCAAGACCTGGCCTTCAACATCTTCCAGGTCGAACGGATCCTCCGCTACGAGGCCCCCGCGCCGCTGCCCAAGGCGCCCGATTTCCTCGAAGGCGTCTTGCGCTACCAGGGCGTCGCCGTGCCGCTGGTGGATCTCCGCAAGCGGCTAAGCGTGCCCGCGCCGCTCCGCGAGGAAACGCGCACGGTGATCCTCGAGTGGGAGGGCGGCAAGCTCGGCGTCGTCGTGGACGCGGTCACCGAGGTGCTGCAGGTCACGGCTCCGGAGATCACGTCGCCCCCCGCGATCGTGAAAGGGCTCGCGGCGGAATACATCACCGGACTGGTCGTGAAGGACGGGCGGACCATCATCGTGCTCAACACCGCGCGGCTGCTCACGTCCAAGGAGAAGCTCGCGCTCGAGGCGGCGGTGCGGGAGCCGGCGAAGGCGTGATGGTCGATAGCCCGCTCTCAGCCCTCCGATCCGAGTACGAGGAGATCGCGCGCCGCCTGGAGTCGGTGACGGGCGCTGCCGAGCGCGAGGCCGTGAAGCGCGAGATCATCGCCTACTTCAAGCAGGTGGACTCGCTCATCGGCGAGCTGTCGGCGCTCAAGGAGGAGGTCCGTAAGCTGGTGGACCGCTTCAAACAGGTCTCCGCCTCGACGGCGGAGGCTTCGGCGCCGGAGTTCACGGGCACGCGCCCCGCCGTCCACGCCGACCACATTGGTGCGTCGACGTTCATCGAGAAAGGGTGGAGCCTCATCTCCCTCGGGGACTACGCCGGTGCGATCCAGGCCCTGCGCAAGGCACTGCAGCTCTCCCCGGGAGAGACGCAGGCCGAGTCGCTGCTCGGCTGGGCGCAGATGCTGCACGAGGACTACGACGACGCGCTCGGCACGTTTCAGAAGGTCCTGATGAAGGAGCCCGCGAACTCGCTCGCCCGCATCAACGTCGGATACATCTGTCTGAAGAAACGCATTTTCGGCGAGGCGATCGAGCATCTGTCGAAGGCGATCCGGCTCGACAATGACAAGAAGGCGACCCTCTACGCCCACTTCTATCTCGGCCTCGTCTACCTGCAGCGCGAGATGTACGAGGACGCCCAGACCTTCTTCCAGAAAACCCTCAAGCTCGGCCCGAACCTGATCGAGGCGTACTACGAGCTGGGGCGTGCCTACTGGTACGCCGGCGCCCAGGACCAGGCCAAGCACGCATGGGGGGAGGGCTTCAAGGCGAACAAGTTCAATCCCTGGGGCAAGAAGTGTCAGGACACGCTGGCTCTCGCGCTCCAGGGACAGGAGCCGCCGCGCACCTAGGTCTGGTCTGGCTGCTGCTGCAGAGCGGACCGCCCGTGGGCGTCACGGTGGGTCGTGTGACGGCGGTGGCCTGGCCGTCACAACAGGGCCTCGCCGTCGAGCTCGCCCAGGCCGCGGACGCAGCGGCGCCGTTCCCCGGCGTCGGGCCATTGCCCGACCGCCCCATCCGCGTCATTCTCGCTCCCACGCGCGCCACGTTCGACTCGCTCACCCGAGGGCGGTTACCCGGATGGAGCGAGGGCGCCGCGTTTCCCGACGCGGGCACGATCGTGCTCCTGTCCGACGATCCGTCTGCCCGCCTGTCCGTCGCCCTGCGCCATGAGCTCGCTCATCTGGCGCTGCGCGCGCGGGTGCGGCGGCGGCTGCCGCTCTGGTTCGAGGAAGGGTACGCGGCCGTGGCGGCGGGGGAGTGGGACCGCCTCGACGCGCTGAGGCTGAACTGGCAGGTGGCCCGAGGGATGCAGCTCGATCTGGACGAGCTCGACCGGGCGCTCCGCGGCGACCGGCCGGACGCGACGACCGCCTATGCGCTCGCCACCACCGCGGTCCTCCTGCTCGAGCGGTGGGGGGGTGGGCGCGGGCTGGAGCCCCTCATCGATCACCTGGCGCGCGACGCGACGCTCGACGCGGCCCTGCGCGAGACCTATCACCTGACCGAGGGTGACTTCGAGGTCCGGTGGCAGCGCGACGTAGCGTCGCGCTACGGCTGGCTCGGGTGGGCTGGCGCCGTCGGGTTGTTCTGGGCGGCGCTGGGGCTGATGCTCATCTGGCTGGTTCGGCTGCGGCGCCGGCGCGACCGGGCTCGGAAGGCGTTACTCGACGAGGGGTGGACATTGCCTGAGAACGACGAGCCAATTGCTTGACGACATTGGAATTGCGGCGTAAACTCCTGCCCTTATGTCCGACCAGGGTCTGGCACGCTCGCGACTGCAGTTCGGCCCGAGAAACTGGGTGTTCCTGGCCGCAGCCGTAGCGGCGCTCGCGACCGGGTATTGGCTGCTGCACCAAGGCTCGACGACGGCCGCACCGATTCTACTTGTACTAGGGTACTGCGTTTTCTTTCCGGTAGGCCTCGCCCTGTAGGACCCGCCGTACGACGGGCGAATAGCTCAGCGGTTCAGAGCGCCTGCCTTACACGCAGGAAGTCGGGGGTTCGAATCCCTCTTCGCCCATTGGGGTATCAGACCGCAACGTGAGGACTGCGCGCGTGAGACTGCTGCGATGGGTCGTCGGGTTGGGCTGCGTTGCCACCGCCGCTCCGGCCCAGGTTTCCTACCAGGCACAGCAACCCACCGAGAAGCTGCTCGTCCTGCCGCTCACGCCGAAATCGCCGGCCGATTCCGTGTTCAGCATCGCGGTGACGGACGTGGCGCGTGACAAGCTCGCAGGGATGGCGCGCTACAAGGTCCAGGTCATCCCCAAGCCGAAGCTGTGCGAGGCGCTCAAGGCGTCGGACTACCCCTGCGACGTGCTGCTCGACGAGACGCAGGCGAACCAGCTGGGCCGATTCCTCTCGGTGAATGCGTACACGATCGGGACGCTGGAGCGCAGCGGCGGCACCATCGCGGCGACGATCCGCGTGCGGGACATCGGCAGCTCGGGCATGGCGGCGCTCTTCACGTTGTCCTCCAGCAATCCCGGCACCGCAGCGTCGGTCGGGGAGGCGATCGCCCAGCGTCTCAACACCGTCGTCCGTGCGGCCGAGCAGGCGCGCGAATGCGAGGACCAGCGCAAGAAGAGTCAGTTCTCGAAGGCACTCGACGCCGCCCGCAAGGCGATGGCGATCGAGCCGAACCTCCCGGCCGCGCACATCTGCATCGCCACCGTGTACGAAGCGCAGCATATGCCGCTGGACAGCCTGCTCGCGGCGTATCAGCGCGCCGCGAAGGGCGACTCCCTCAATGCGACCGCGTGGGAGAACATCGCGCACGTCTACCAGCAGAAGGGCGATACGCTCAAGGCGATCGACGCCCTCGCCCACGAGCTGGCGGGCGAGCCGCACAACATCCAGCTGCGGCTCGGGATCGCGGAGCTGTTGCGGCAGCAGAAGCAATACGAGCGCGCCAAGGCGATCCTCTACGACGGGCTCGCCAAGAACCCGAACGAGCAGCGGTTCCTGGAGTTCCGGCAACGCATCTGCATCGAGGGCGAGCTGTGGCGCTGCGTGCTGGACGGCTTCGTGGAACAGATCAAGAACGACTCCAGCAAAGCCGCGGACAGCACCGTTCTCAAGGCGGCCCTCGGGGCGGCGCAGCAGCTGTCGGATACGCAGCGACTCCTCTTCTTCAGCCGCACCGCCGTCGCGCACTTCCCGAAGTCCGCCGCCTTCTGGAAGGCGCTCGGATCGGCGTACGACTTGAAGGGCCAAAAGGACTCGTCGGTGTGGGCGTACAAGCAGTCCTTGAAGCTCGACCCCACCGATGTGAAGGCGTCGCTCCTGGTCGCGCGGGGCATCGTCGAAGGGACGACCTATGACACGGCTCAGGCCAACAAACTCAAGAGCGACACCGCCGCGCTGCGAGCGTTGCGCAACGCGTTTGCCGATCGCATCGACAGCGCGAAGGCGTATCTCGCCCCCGCGTTGAGCTCCCCCGACTCGACCGACCGCTTGAGCGCGGCCGTGTTCATGCTGACCGCCGGATCGAAGCTCGCGCAAGCGGGTGCGTACGATCGCGCCTACCCGTGGCTCGACCAGTTGTTGCAGCTCGTCGCGCTGCGCACGCCCACGGACACGGTCGGGCCGCGACAACAGATTCGCCTGCAGGCGAGCTTCTGGTACGGGGTCTCGTCGGTCGCGTCGCTCACGGGACCGTACACGGCGATGGTCAAGTCGAAGAGCTGCACCGAAGCGAAGGCGTTCAACGATCGCCTCGTCCGGACGAAAGAGGCACTGATCTTCGGCGCCCGGGTGCATCCGCCCACGGCGAACCAGATGCTCCAGAACGTCGCGAAATTCGAAGCCGTGATGCCGCAGGTGAAGAAGCAATTCAAGTGCAAGAATTTCTGAGGCATTGAATTGACTTCTGCACCGGCCTATATTGCCACCCTCCGTCGCAGGGGGCTGTAGCTCAGCTGGTTAGAGTGCCGGTCTGTCACACCGGAGGTCGCGGGTTCGAGCCCCGTCAGCCCCGCCTGAACCCGCCTC
>WNEZ01002919.1_pt1 | contig 20106 bp, 16 predicted proteins | sample 5400521 | NCBI WGS metagenome assembly WNEZ01 (sample SAMN13153339, study PRJNA577476) | soil metagenome | isolation source: 120 cm saprolite under Douglas fir tree site 2 hole 1 replicate 1 | place: USA:California | collected 2015-04-18 | reverse complement strand
CGCAAGATCCCTCACCCCTGCTCGCCAGCTGAAGAATGCGCTGGCCCGCCGACGGGGGTTCGGGATGACGAGTCTAAATTTGTCTCGTGTGAATTCCCTGACGTTGCATGGTCGCTGCAAGCATCCTCGGGGTTCCTCTCTCGCCGTCGCGGATGCTCCGGGAGCGCTCGGAATGACAGCCAATGAAAAGATTGGGTAATTGGGTAATTTGGTAATTGGGAAAATGAGGAATCGCCGCGATCGCCGTCATCGCACGACATCGCCGAGAGCGGAAAAATCTTACCGCTGATTACGTTGATCGCACTGATTTACGGTGATCGAAAATTAGTGGGCCGCAGATTGACGCAGAAAAGCGCAGATAAGGCACGAAGATGACAGAAATTGCCGGGAGCGCTGTGACTGTGAATCAGTACTTAAGATCAGTTGCATGACTGTGAATCAGTACTCAAAGATCAGTTGCGTTTTTCTGAAGATAGGCGATTATGGAAATATCGCCGAGATCGCTGTCACCGCGCGACATCGGAAGAACCATTTGCCGCTGATTGCCGCAGAAAAGCGCAGATAAAAACATCAGGACAGCAAGATCAGACAAATAGTGGCACAAACCTCAATTTATCTCCGGGCTGAGAAAAGTGAAGGTAGCACGTGGGTACGTGGATTGTTGATGGACAGGAATATACAGAAGCGGAATACCGGGAGCTGGAGAAGAAGGAAGAAGAAAAGCATGAGCAGTCGCAGATAGAAGTCTGGCGGCTGATTAACGAGCTGGGCAAGGCGTACACGGCGTGCTCCGAGTTTATGGAGCAGCATCCGGAATTTCCTTACCAGGTAATGGATGCCGAAGCGAAGGCGCATGCGCTTTTCCAGAAGCTGCGGTGGAACCTGGAGCGGGCTGACAAGGCTCCGAGGTGCGAGAAGGTACGCGAGGATGGGACGGTATGCGGCAGCCCGCAGATGAAGGGCTACCGATACTGCTACGCCCATGAGCGGATGCTGCAGACGCAGTCACAGAAGCTGGAGTTGCCGGCGCTGGAAGATGCGAACGGTATCCAGATGGCGATTATGCGGGTGCAGAAGGCGCTGATTGACGATGAGATCAGCGAGAAGAAAGCCGCGTTGCTGCTGTATTCACTGCAGATGGCGTCGAGCAATCTGAAGCACACGACGTTTACCAGCAAGGACAAGAAGGATGTGGTGACGGAGATGAGGGAATCGCCGACGGCGCCGTCATCGCGCGTCATCGCCGAGATCGGGAAAACTTCACCACTGATCAGCACAGATCAAACCCTTTTGCCGCAGATTAACGCTGATAAACGCAGATCAGGAAAGAAATTGCCAGAATTGCCAGGAGTGCCAAAATCGCCGGAATTGAAAAAGCAAAACCTGAACACCCACCACGGAGACACAGAGGCACGGAGAGAAACAGAATCTGGTGATCGCCTAATCGGGTGAATTGGCTGAAGTCTACGCCAAATTGGGATGACTGGGATCTGATGGGGTGAATGACGGGGGGGTGGGTATCGCCGAGATCGCCCGATATCAAAAAAGCAGATTTGGTAATTTGGTAATTGGGTAATTTGGTGATCGGGAAATTGAGTCATCCCGACATCGCACGATATCGACGGGATCGGAAAACCTTTTTGCCGCTGATTGACGCAGAAAAGCGCAGATGAGGCGTGAGGGTACCAGTCTGGGTTAGATGGGGACAGATCTAATCGATGCAAGTGCGATCCAAAACCAAGAGACCGCTTACACGTGCCTTTCTGATTAAGGACTAAGTACCCTTAGTTCCGTGGGAGTTACTAGCACACTAATACACGGGCAATCTGCCGAATGTTGGTACTTACGTGCCCTGAGTGCAAAAAAATGTCCATCTTCGCGCGCTCAAATTATTGCATCTAAACAGCTTGTCAAGCGTATGACTCGCGGGGATTGGCACCCCAACTGCAACTCTCTTTGTGGACGATAACATTCTTTTCTGAGCAGACGCATGCGCTTCAGAAGCAACTAGCATTCGTAAAAATTAGACCAGGAGTTGTAATGGCAGAAACTGTACTGGACCAGGTCTTGATTGACTTGCAGCAGAGCGCGGGAAAATTTTATCCGGAGCACGGCGAATTGCGGAACCTGCGCGTGGTAGGGCACACGCCTAAGAACGATCATTTTATCTATGACGTGAATGCAGAATTTGCGCGAGGTAGCGAGCGAATCGCAGTAAAGGCTTATCGCCCCAGCAAGTGTGGTGGTAATGCCAAGGCAATCGCGTGCCTGGAAACCGCGAACCTTCAGTTCGTTCAGCAGGCATTAAGCCGCAGAAAGCTGGGCGGAGTTCCGCGTCCGCTGGGCGATTTCAGCGAAATGGGCGCAGTGGTGACTGACAAAGTAACCGGACTGCCATTGCAATCGATCATCATGAAAGCGGCGCTGCTGCCCGGCTTTGCCGACAACGGCAGTATCGCTCTGGTGGCGCAACGGGCCGGCGAATGGCTGAAACAGTTTCACAAAGCTACGGTCGAAATGCCGGAGCCTTTTGACGGCGCAGTACTCATGAACAGTCTGGAAAAACTCTGCCAAAGTTGCCTGGAAGAAGGTCTGGACGAGCAGTCCATCAACGTGATTCTGACCGGCACACGTAATGTGCTCGCGCGCAGTCGTAAGACGCTGCCGAGCTCCGCTGTGCTGGGCGACTATACCCCGCTGAACGTTGTGGTGACTGAACATGGAGTCGGTTTCTGCGATTTCGCTCGTATGAAACACCGCGGAAACTCTTATGAGGATCTGGCACAGTTCCTGGCTTCCGTGGAAGCACTGGAGAAATACCCCTTCTGCAACCGGGCCATTACCAGCCAGATCCAGGAGAAATTTCTGGATGCCTACGGCATCACCCAGGCAGAATCCGCGCTCTTGCGGGTCCTGAAAATGAAAGCATTGCTGGGCATGTTCGCCCAGGGACGCACCATCAAGGAAAATGCTGTACGCAAGAAAGTAATGTGGGCCAACGTGATGAAGAAGTTCATTCACCAGGCAGCCCAAAGGTCACTAGCTCCCGTGGCGGCGGCATAAGGTAAAATACCTCGCAACCGTTCATCCTAAGATCAGGGTCGCCCGCAAGGCGGCCTTTTTCTTGTACCGAAATGTTTGGTGGCTTTCGAAATGGCGGATACGGTCGACGCGAGACGACTGCTTGAATTGACAATGTTCGTGTGGCACCGCCGCCTTGTCTGTGCAAGTTTTTTACTGATTGTTTTTGCGCTTCTTTCGCGTTTGTCGGGCTTCCGGTCGTGACTTGCCCGATCTTGAAGCGACGTTCTTGGCTTTAACAGCTTTGGGACGTCTGCGCGATCGCGGAAACATAAACTCACAATCATTCATCCGGACCCGGCTGCTGGAAAAAGGTACTCCTTCAGATTCAAGACGCATTCTCTGTTCGAATCCGGCTTCTCCCGGCAGAGCGATCCGGCCACCGGCAGCCACCACACGGTGCCACGGGAGACCCTGTCCCTGGCGCAAAGCCCAGACCACCTGCCGCGAGGCGCCGGGAAATCCTGCCGCCCTTGCCACTGCTCCGTAGCTGGAAACCTTTCCTTTGGGAATGGTTCTAACCAGGCTTTGAATTTTTTGAAACATTTCTATTCCCTGAAACTCCCGCGATGGCAAAGTTACAAAACCTAATCCCCCAAGAGTGACGCTAGTCAGCGATCTTATGTGCTGAGCCATCCAGGAGCGGCTTCCACGTCGTGCCGCCGTCCTCTGACGTCACGATCTTGAAGACCTCAGTCTTTCCGGCTTCCGTGAACTCATTGGTATTGCGGATCTGCGTGGTCTTGCCATGATTTTCAAAGCTCGAGTTATAAGTCCAGACATTGCCATTGATCTCTACGGTGCCGCTGCTGGGCTTCATGCCGGGATCAGAAAATGTGGCGTACTGATATGTGTTGTCACCGCTGTTATAGGAATAGACGGTGAGCTGGTGCTGCTCGCGGCTGCCCAGCTTCACATGCTGTTCGCAGACCAGGAAATATCCCTGCGCGGACCAACGGCATTCCAATTCGGTGGTGGCTTTTTCGCCGCTGGCAAATGTCGCGGAAGTATTCCACTTTCCCAGGAAGGCGCCCAGCTTCTTTGTCGCCGCGGCCGCATCCGTCTCAGCTTTCTGAGCATAGGCGGAGCTGGCAAATGCAGCGACCATAATGGCAATGGCGAAGATAGCCGCAATGCGAAACGATTTCATGTTCTTTCTCCTGAATCTAAAATACATTTCATGCGTGTGGTCAGCCATTGATTGTAGCTGCGCATTGGTTGCGACGGGGAAGCGCAAGCCGCACAGAAACTTTTCTAACTATGTTCCTTCCCAGCGAAAAGTAGTGGAGCACAGATTAACGCGGGGGAAAAAGCCCAGTCTTTGATAAATCGAATAGGCACGTGTGTTGTTGGTGCTTGCGGTGAGAAACGCCTGCTTGCCGGCGTTGCGGCTTCTACGTGCCAGTTCACCCACCAGCGCGGTGGCATAACCGCGTCCGGTGTGTCCGGGTAGCGTGGCAACGGTGCTGATCTCACGATAGCCCGGCAGATTCAAACGCAGGCACGCCATGGCAACCAGCAGGTTGCCTTGCTTGATGCCAATGAATCCACCCAGATCCATCAGTCGCGGATAAAGCTTGCGTCCAGGACGCGTGGCTTCATAAAGGTTCGACATCTGCGGCAAATCCGAAGCCGCAAGCTCAATGATCCGCGCATCATGTTGGCTGTCGGCCTCGCTTGTAGTAGAGCTACCGGCTTCCTGGACCATCTCCACCAGATCAACCGACCGCGTATTGGTCCAGCCTGCAGGCGATGTGAGCGGATGCAAGGAAAAGAGGCTCACCGGTTCGCGACCAAGGCAAGCCAGTGAGGCCCACGCTTGCGCCGTAGGCGATTCCGCCAGCTCATCGGGAAACGCGCCGTGAACGCAAACCTCCGGTTAGAACCGCTGCGCGTGCTCAGCCGTGATTGCGAAATGTGATTGCAATGTGGTGAGCGCGTGCCACGACGGATTATCCAGCGGGTGCATACCTCAGGAGTTTAAACCGGAAAGTCAGGCTCAGGCGACCCAATGGTAAGCGGCCGAAGGCGAACAATTTTCGGGTTAGCGCCGTCCAAAAGCGGAGTAATATGATTACCGGAGGAGTTTATGCGACTCCGCGCGTTATCTGCCTTCCTCGTATTAATGATGCTTTTCGCCGCCACCACCTTTGCCGCCCAGAGCACACGGCCGGCCAGTGAAGCAGCGATTCAATTGCCCAAAGCAAATATTCATGCCGCACAAAAAACAGCCAAAGTAAATGCTCCGCAGGCTGATTCCAACGAGATGTTGGAACGCCGGAAGCTTGATCCAGGTATCTATCTTCCCACGTATGCTGACGGCCAGACTACCTGTACGCCGGCCCGGCCTCACAGCGTGTATCGCACGAATGATGAGAACAAGAAGCGGCCGCAAGGGCCTGTGCTGCAAATGATCTCCAGTCCGCAAAGTTCGAGCGCCAAATGAAATGATTGAAGGCCTTCGTGGAAAAGCCCTGCTCCGGCAGGGCTTTTTGCTGCGCCCTACATTAATTCCATTAATTGGCTTTACTTCGCTTCAGAACAGAGCCATAAATGTGGCTTGGGGGCCACATGCAATATCTTAATCCCGGACCGATGATCTTTGGGCCGCCGCTACGGCGACGCGGGGAAAAGTTGATTGTCGAAAAAGGTGGCCCGGCTGCGGTGATTCCCCGGCAACATCGTTGCGCTTCCGGTCGCCACAACAAACGTCTTACACAGTGCTTCTGTGCCGGCATGAAGAAGACTGGTGCGAAGACGACTGGTGTGAAGACGAAAAGACCAACATAAAAAAGAAATAGGCCGCCTCCAAAACTGGACGCGACCTAAGTCTGCGAAAACTCCGAACTGTTGCTCTGCGATCTACTTCGTCAGCGAACTCATGTCGATCACAAAACGGTATTTCACGTCGCTCTTCAGCATGCGGTCGTAAGCTTCGTTGATCTTCTGGATTGGGATGATCTCGATATCGGAAACAATGTTGTGCTTGGCGCAGAAATCAAGCATCTCCTGCGTCTCCCTGATGCCGCCAATCAGCGATCCGGCCAAGGAGCGCCGTTTGAAGATCACGCTGAAAGGGTGCAGGTTGAGCTGTTCCGGCGCGCCCACCTGCGTGAGAGTTCCATCCAGTTTCAGCAACGCCATGTAGGCGTTGATGTCGTGGTTGGCGGAAACCGTGTCCAGGATAAAGTCAAAGCTGTTCAGGTGCTTTTCCATTTCCTGCGGATTCTTTGAGACCACTACTTCATCGGCGCCCAGACGCTTGGCGTCTTCCTGCTTGCCCGGTGAGGTGGTGAAGAGTACGACCTTGGCGCCCAGAGCATGTGCAAACTTCACGCCCATGTGTCCCAGTCCGCCCAGGCCAACAATGCCGACCTTCTGTCCTTTGCCGACTTTCCAATGCTTCAGCGGCGAGTATGTTGTGATGCCTGCGCAAAGCAGGGGCGCCACGCCTGCCGGATCCAGCTTTTCCGGAACGTGCAACACAAAGTGCTGATCGACCACAATGTGGTTGGAGTAACCGCCATAGGTCATGCCGCCAAGATGTTTGTCAGGTGAGTTGTACGTACCTACAAAACCGCCTTCGCAATACTGTTCCAATCCCTGTTTGCAGGCAGGGCAGGTGCGATCTGAATCCACCATGCAGCCGACGGCGGCCAAGTCGCCTGGCTTCAACTTCTTCACCTCGCTGCCCACGGAGAGCACGCGACCAACAATCTCGTGTCCAGGAAGGGCGGGATAGGTTGTGTTCTGCCATTCGTTGCGCACGGTATGCAGATCAGAGTGGCAGACTCCGCAGAAAAGAATTTCAATGTCGATGTCTTGTGGGCCGGGCTGGCGACGCTCAAATGAAAATGGTGCAAGCGATGATTGTGCTGACTGAGCCGCATAGCCAAATGCCTTGCTGGTTGCTTTTTCACGGGTGGTAGGTTGTGACTGAATCGTTGTGCTCATGAATCTCCTTCATCGATCAAAAATTGTATGAAAGCTTTTCGCCTGCGCAGAAAATCTGTTTGTCGGTTGATGTAATGGGCACCCGAATGGCAGACGACCATTCTTAAATCTTGGATGATAGGCGGCAACCGGTGGATTCACAAAGGGATTGATAACGCGGCAACTCAGAATCGTGTCCGGCAGGGGTTCAATTCAGCGCTTGAAGGCGCGAACGTAGGTCAGGTAAGCTGCGGCGATGATCGCCCGTCCGGAAAGTGCAATTTGTCCGACGGTGTAGGTTGTGAGAACGCGCCTAGGGCCTCCGTTATCCCGGCGGATACAACCAAACATGATTGTACTGCTCTCAGGTCTGGTCATTGCACCAATCCTGAATGGCACCGCACTTCCAGTGCTGTCACGCCGCGATTATGATTGATGAGTTGATTCACTCATGAGGAGGGCCCATGTCAATTCGTCCGGTGAAGAAGCTGATTAAATCCAAGCCAACAACCGAAGGCGCTGGCGTACATCTGCGGCGAGCGTTTGGATTCGGCGATACCAGGGAATTCGATCCATTTCTGTTGTTGGATGACTTCCGCAATGATGTTCCTGAGGATTACCTTGCCGGCTTCCCATGGCACCCGCATCGCGGTATTGAGACGATCACTTACGTGCTCGCGGGGACGGTCGAACACGGTGACAGCATGGGCAATCGCGGATCGATCGCGTCAGGCGACGTTCAGTGGATGACCGCCGGCAGCGGCATCATCCATCAGGAAATGCCACTTGGCGACCATGCCGGACGCATGCATGGTTTTCAGTTGTGGGCGAACCTTCCATCGTCATTGAAGATGACGCCGCCGCGCTATCAGGAAGTGAAATCCAACGATATCCCCGAAATCACCGATGATGACGGCACGCACGTAAGACTCGTCTGCGGAACTTTTTGGGGGAAGAGCGGTCCTGTCGACGGAATTGCGGCCGATCCAATCTACATTGATGTTTCCGTGGCGCCAGGCCGCAAGAAGACCTTGCCGATTGAAACCACGCGCCATGCCTTCGCGTATGTGTTCGCCGGATCAGGAAAGTTCTGCAATGCGTCCGGGCCGCTGGCGGTTCCCACCGAAGGTGTGAATTGGCTGGATACAGCGCCGCCGGCTCAAGCCGACAATCGCTCACTGGTCATCTTTGATCGCGGTGATGAAGGCATACGTTTTCTATTGGTGTCAGGCAAGCCGCTGCAGGAACCTGTTGCGTGGTACGGCCCCATTGTCATGAACACACAGGAACAACTGCGCCAGGCATTCACTGATCTGGAACGCGGAACGTTTCTGAAGAATGCAAAAGACTGAATCCTGCTAAACATGAGATTGGCAAATATTGGGTTGCTGCTGGCGTTGTTAGCACCGGCAAAGTTAGTGCAACCGTCGGCACGCTCCGCGATCTATCCGCCTGCCCGCGCACTTCTGAGTACAGATCGAACGCCCATGTACACGTATAAAGTCGTGAACATCTTCCCGCATGATCCGCAGGCTTTCACTCAGGGCTTGTTCTACCGCGATGGCTTCCTTTATGAAGGCACAGGCTTGAACGGGCGGTCGTCATTGCGCAAAGTTCGGCTGGAAACCGGGGAAATCGTGCAGAAGATCAATCTGGCTGCGGAATTTTTCGGCGAAGGGATTGCTCCTGTCGGCGATGAGATTGTGCAGCTTACGTGGAAGGCGCACAAAGGCTTTGTTTACCGCGCCAGCGATTTTCATCTACTGCGTGAATTTTCGTATCCCGGTGAGGGCTGGGGACTGGCGGCGCACGGCAACGAACTCTATATGAGCGATGGTACGGCTGAGATCCGAATCCTGGATGGAAAAACTTTGCGGGAAAAACGCCGGTTGAAGGTCCATGATGGCCAGAAGCCAGTGTTGGAACTCAACGAACTGGAATTTGTTGAAGGAGAGATCTTCGCCAATATATGGCAGACAGACCGCATCGCGCGTATCTCTCCGCAAAGCGGCAAGGTGCTGGGATGGATTGATCTGCAAGGCCTGCTCAATCCCATGTATCAACGCCATTCCGATGCCGTGCTCAACGGGATCGCCTATGATCCCGCAAAGAAGCGCCTTTTCGTGACGGGCAAGTTGTGGCCGAACATCTTCGAAATACAAATTGTGCGCCGCTAAGAGAAGGTATCAGCCACGAAACGGGTATTCAGCGAAAAGCTGGGCGCCCGCAGGCGCCCCGTTTCAAACAACTGTCCTCTATTTTCGTCAGCAACAAGCGGCTGCAGATTGAAGGCTTAGAATCTCCAGACCAGACCAGCAGAGGGCTGCGCCATATGCGTGAGTCCCGGAGTGCTCAGGCCCAGCACGCTGAGTCCAGGTATTTGAAAGCCGGGAGCGGAAAATACCAGGCCGCGATATTCCGCGCGCAATGCTAGAAAGCGGTTCAAGCCGATGTCCACGCCAAAGCCGTAAAGAAATGCCGGCTTGGTCTCACTGGGCCCAAAGCCAAGATTATTGGCGATGTTGAGGACCTGATTGACCGGAGCGCTGGTGGGGCGGAAAAGAATGGCGCCGCCACCAAGCAGTCCGTACGGACGTACACGATGGCGCGGCCCGCCGGTGATAACCGCCGCCGCGGTCAACTCATGCAGGTTAGTCCTGAGAGCGGTAGTCAGGTTCCCGACGGTCAGGTCTAAAGGGCTGAGAAAATTCTGGGTGTTGCGCGTGAAAGCATAATCACCTTCAACGGCGAACCAGCGCGCCACGTGATAACGGTACCCGATAAGAAATCCGGCGCTGCGCGTTGATCCGGAGTTGGCAGAGCTGGCAGAGGTGATGTTCGAAAGCACATCATTGGTGCTGCTGGTGAAATTGCCGGTACCCTGAGTGCTTATTTCCTGACGAAAATCAGCACGGTAATTCTGCGCTGAGGCCGCTGATGCCAGCAGACACACCGTTGCCATGAAAGACAAAAAGAACTTACGACGCATGTACGGACTTCTCCTGAGGATAAAATTGCCCCGTGCTGACGCTCCCATTGCTTGTGCGCGAAGGGAGTGATTCGATCTGCAAGGTAGGGTTGCAAGTTAGTAACCCTGAGCTGCTGGCAAGGTTTCGAGCGCGATACATTTCTTTCGTGACTCAAAATTTCATGGCCGGCAGCGGGACGGAGCCACGAAAGACGAACTAAGTTTCACGCCGCTGGGTTCATACGGTTTAAGCCGCGAGTTCGCCTGGGTCAATGATCGATTCGGAGTGTCTTGGCCAGTTGAACCTGGCGTAGGTTTTGGCCGCGAATGAACGCCTTGCAGTTTGACAGTTCTTGCAAACTCTATAAAATAGCTAAGTTGTCTCCTGTCGTCTTTTTACAAAAGACATTGCGCCGGGCGAGTTGTCTCCGGGCGCATCTCAAAGCCGAAGTGGCGGAATTGGCAGACGCGCGTGGTTCAGGTCCACGTACTCGCAAGGGTGTGGGGGTTCGAGTCCCTTCTTCGGCACCAATCTCATAATCGTTCTTCCTTCATTCCCAAATTGAGGGAGTACAGAGCCAACGGAATCGTCGGCGGCGAAATGAAACTATCAACTTCCGCGTAGATCCAACCAAGCAGCGATAAACGCCTAAAATCGCGAGCCGAGGCGCAGTGCGTCGAATCCGAGTTGGCTTGTGGATCAGGTCGTCTTATTGATTGACTGTCCAGTCATTTATCAATACTATTGGGTCACTAAATGGAATTAACGCTCACCGCCAAGTCGAAAAAGGAAGTGGTCTCACAATTTCGCCAGGCGGAGATCATAACGGCGGCCAGGAAAGTCTTTGCCGAAAAGGGCTACATCGCCGCTACTGTTGACGAGATAGCACTGCGCGCCAATCTGGCCAAAGGCACCATCTACGTTTACTTCGACTCCAAGGAACAAATCTACAACGCCGTGATGTCTGACGACCTCGAGGCCCTGCGCCGACTGACGGTGGAGAAGATTGCTGCTGCCGGAACCGTATTCGAAAAGATATCAGCGTATGTCAACGCGCGTTTCGAGTACTGCGAACAGCGTCGCGATTTTTTTCGCATCATGTACATCGAACCGTCCGGATCTCCTGTAATGAGCAAAGCAAAAGTGATGGAGTGGCTGCGCGAACCGGTGCGCCTGCTGACTGAAGCCATTGCTGCGGCGATTGCGACTGGACAGATTCGCCAATTCCCGGCAGAGAGTCTTGCCTGGACAGTCGCCGATATGACTACGGGCGCTCTGCAGCGCCGTCTATCGTCCACGCCTGTCACCACCGCCCGGCAGGACAGCGATTTTCTGATTAGTTTTGTGAATGCAGCATTGCGGCCGTCGGCCAGTTGAGAGGAAAAAACCTGAAATGCAACCGCGTTTGCAGTTTTCCAAAATCATTCATTCCCAGATCAGCCTTCTTTTCATGCTGGCCATGGTCGTCATGCTGGCTCTGGCGCTACAGGGCTGCGGCGGCGTAAAAGCTTCCGCACCGCCCGCCAAACCGCCTGAGGTGCAAGTGGCGGACGTGCTCCAGAAAGACGTTCCGATCGTCAGCGAGTGGACGGCCACTCTGGATGGCTTCGTGAATGCGCAGATTCAGCCGCGAGTGGCTGGCTACCTCATCAAGCAGAACTATAAAGAAGGATCATTTGTTCACAAGGGTCAAGTTCTGTTTGAGATTGACCCTCGTCCCTTTGTAGCCGCCTTGGACCAGGCGAAAGGTCAACTCGCTCAGGCGGAAGCCGCGCTGGGCAAAGCGCAGCAGGATGTGAAGCGCGATCAGCCACTGGCTGAAGCGCGGGCCATCGCACAGAGCCAGTTTGATAATGACATTCAGGCCGAACTCGGAGCGAAAGCCGGAGTGGCAACAGCAAAAGCCAGCGTGGAGCAGGCACAGCTCAATTTGGGATTCACACAGGTTACGTCTCTCATTGATGGTATTGCCGGCATCGCCCAAACGCAGATCGGAAATCTGGTCAGCAACACCACCGTGCTTACCTCAATCTCTCAGGTCAATCCAATCAAGGCATATTTTTCTATCAGTGAGCAGCAATACATGCTGACGCAAAGTGTGGGTAAGGGTGGCGCCGCAAGAGACGCGTGGAAAGGTGTAAAGCTGAAGCTGGCGCTTTCCGATGGCAGTGAGTATCCCTACCAGGGATCGTTTCTGCTGGCTGACCGGCAGGTGGATGCCAACACCGGAACCATTCGCGTCGTTGGGTCGTTTCCTAATCCTAACAACCTGCTGCGTCCCGGGCAGTTCGGCCGCGTAATCGCCGAAATGGGAACCCAGAAATCAGCATTGCTGGTTCCGCAACGCGCCGTAACTGAACTGCAGGGGAACTTTCAGTTGGCGGTGGTGAGCCCGGAAAACAAGGTGAGTATCCGGCCGGTAAAAGTCGGTCCGACGATCGGCAAGATGCTGATCATCCAGGATGGGGTCAAGCCACAGGAACGGGTGGTTGTCGAGGGCCTGCAAAAGGTCAAAGAAGGCACCGTTGTAACACCCAAGACGGCGAATCTGTAAGCGAGGACAGCGATGGCGAAGTTTTTTGTCAACCGTCCGATCGTGGCCATGGTTATTTCCATTGTCACGGTCCTGGCGGGACTGGTTTCCATGGGCAAACTGCCGCTGGCGCAGTTTCCACAAATCGTTCCTCCGCAGATCATTGTCAACACCACCTTCACCGGTGGCGACGCTTCCACCATTGAGCAATCGGTAGCCACTCCGCTGGAGCAGCAATTAAATGGCGTTGACAACATGCTGTACATGCAGTCGACCAATGCCAATGATGGCTCGTTGCAGGAGACGGTCACCTTTGACGTTGAGAGCGATCCCGGCACCGACCAGGTGAATGTGCAGAACCGCCTGGCTCAGGCGCAGCCAAATCTTCCGCCTGACGTAAACCAGTTCGGCGTCACGCTGCGCAAATCCACCGGCTTCCCAATGATGCTGGTGGCCCTGTACTCACCCAAAGGTACCTACGATTCGCTGTTCCTGGCCAACTACGCCAACATCAATATCAATGACGCCCTTTACCGCATTCCCGGCGTTGGAGAAGTCAGAGTCTTCGGCGCTGGCGACTACGCCATGCGCATCTGGATCAAGCCAGATGTTCTGGCCAAGCTTGGTCTCACCGTCCCGGAGATCACCCGAGCAGTACAGCAGCAGAACAATGTGAATCCTGCCGGACAGGTGGGAGCAGAACCCGCGCCTCCAGGAAATGAAATGACGTACACGGTGCGCGCGCAGGGAAGGCTGATTACGGCCGACCAGTTCGGCGGCATTGTGGTCCGTTCCAATCCGGATGGCTCGCTGGTGCGGCTCAAGGACGTTGCGCGGATTGAACTGGGCGCGTTGAACTACCAGCAAGTGGCACGCATGAACGGCAAACCGACTTGCATCATTGTGGTCTATCAGGCGCCGGGATCAAATGCCATTGCAGTGGCTGATGGCGTGAAGACAGTAATGGATGGGATGAAGGAACGCTTCCCAACCGACCTCGATTTCGTGACCTCGCTGGATACTACCAGGCCGGTGCGCGAGGGCATTAGAGAAATTGTCATCACCTTGTCAGAAGCCATGGTGCTGGTGATCTTCGTGGTTTATCTGTTCCTCCAGAACTGGCGGGCCACGCTAATCCCGATGATTGCTGTTCCTGTTTCGCTGATTGGAACGTTTGCATTTTTTCCTTTCCTCGCTTTTTCCATCAACACGCTGTCACTCTTCGGACTGGTGTTGGCCATCGGACTCGTGGTTGATGACGCCATCGTAGTAGTGGAGGCCGTGGAACACCACATCGAAGAAGGAATGACTCCGAAGGAAGCGACGCTTCAGGCGATGAAAGAAGTGTCGGGTCCGGTTATCGGCATTGCGCTGATATTGTCGTCAGTGTTTGTGCCGATCGCATTCATGAGCGGCATACAGGGCCGGCTGAACCGTCAGTTCGCGGTCACCATCGCGATATCCGTGCTGATTTCAGCTTTCAACGCGCTCACGCTTTCGCCGGCGTTGTCGGCAATCCTGTTACGCCCGAGAAAAAAATCAAACGGACCGCTGGCGCGTTTCTTTGCTCTTTTCAATCGCTGGTTCGCCAAGGCGACCAACGGATACGGCAGCCTGAGCCACACTCTTGTCCGCAAAGTGGCGATCGGCATCTTGATCCTGGTGGGCTTTGTGCTGGTAGATGGCGTTGTTGGACGCAAGCTGCCCACGAGCTTTCTTCCCGAAGAAGATTATGGATTCTTCCTGTTGAATGCGCAGCTTCCCCCAGCCGCGTCTCTGGCAAGAACTGATGTTGTGTGCCAGAAGATAGAACAGATTCTGGCGGAGACGGACGGTGTGCAGTATGTGAGCCGCGTGGCCGGCTTCAGTCTTCTTACACGCGTGTCGTCTTCCTATAGCGGTTTCTTTTTCGTTGGGCTGATGCCATGGGATCAGCGAGGCGCGAAAGGGCTGGAAGCCAAACAGATTCTTGAGAAACTCAATAAGCGTTTGGCGTCTGAAGTGCCTGAAGCGAATGCTTTTGGCTTCATGCCTCCGGCGATTCCCGGACTCGGTAGCGCTGGTGGTTTCTCTTTCTGGCTGCAGGACCGCAGCGGCGGATCAGTTGATTACCTTGATCAGAACCTGAAGAAATTTCTAGCGGCGGCGCGCAAGCGACCGGAGTTGAACGGCGTGAATGCTTCATTCGCCACCAACATTCCGCAAATTTACGCTGATGTTGATCGCGACAAAGTGTTGAAGCAGAGCGTTGCCGTAGGTGATGTCTATCAGACGTTGCAGGCCTTTCTGGGCGGATTATTCGTAAACCAGTTCAACCGGTTTGGACGGCAATGGAAAGTGTTTGTTGAAGCCGAGGGTGCCGATCGCGCGCGGCCAGATAACATCAGTCAGTATTACGTGCGCAGCAGCAAAGGCGGCATGGTGCCGCTTTCCGCCGTGGTCACCACCAGGCCAACCACCGGGCCCGAATACACCAATCGCTTCAATCTGTATCGAGCGGCGCAGGTGCTGGGCAGCGCTGCGCCTGGCTATAGTTCAGGACAGGCCATGGACGCGCTGGAGCAGGTCGCCAAGGAAACATTGCCGGCAGACATGGGATATGACTGGGCGGATCTGTCTTATCAGGAACGCAAAGCCTCAGGAGCTGCCGGCGGCATTTTCGCGCTCTCGTTGTTGCTGGTGTTTCTGATTCTCGCCGCGCTGTATGAAAGCTGGGCGCTGCCTTTCTCAGTTTTGTTGTCAGTCCCGATTGCCGTCTTCGGCGCGTTTGCCGGATTGCAGCTTCGTCATTTTGATCTCGACGTTTACGCGCAGATCGGACTGATCATGCTGATCGGCCTCTCCGCCAAGAACGCGATTCTGATCGTGGAGTTCGCCAAGATTGAGCATGAGAAGGGAAGAGACCTGGTGGAAGCAGCCGTTGCTGGCGCCAAACTTCGTTTACGTCCAATCTTGATGACTTCATTTGCCTTCATCCTGGGATGCGTGCCGCTGTGGATCGCATCCGGTTCGGGCGCTGCCGGACGCCGTATTCTTGGGACCGTAGTCATCACAGGCATGTTGGCCGCCACCTGCATCGCGATTTTTATCATTCCCATGCTCTTTGTGGTGGTGGAAAGAATCGCGGCCCGTTTGCGTCGCAGACCGCACGCGATCATCACTGAACGCGAACCTTCACTCACCGGGGCCGACGACTAGGATCCAAATGAAAACAAGAATCATTGCCGTGGCTTTGCTGTGTCTTGCCATAACCGGTTGCACTTTGGGCCCGCGTTACAAGCGGCCTGCGATTGATGTTCCCACTGTTCATCGCGGCGTCAGCGACAATGTGGATAAAGCCCAGACCGCGTCACTGGCGGACACGAAGTGGTGGGAGCTTTTCCAGGACACACAACTGCAAGAGTTGATCCGCACCGCACTGGCGCAAAACTATGACGTGCGGATTGCCGCCACTCGCATCCTTGAAGCACAGGCGCAGCTAGGCATCACCCGGGCCAATCAATTTCCAACCGCCAGCGCGGGTGCGTCCGCGGTTACGCAACGCAATCCGGCACAGTCCCTCCTGCCAAGGGCGAGTAACGGCAGCGCGGACCAGTTGAGTGTATCGGCCGCATGGGAGCTTGATTTCTGGGGCAGGTTTCGCCGGGCCACCGAAGCAGCGCGCGCTAATCTGCTGGCCAGCGAGTGGGCCAAACAACAGGTAGTCAGCACGCTGGTCAGCGATGTGGCAACGGCATACTTTCAATTACGCGAGCTCGATCTGGAATTGGAAATCTCGCAGCAGGCGCTGGTTTCACGCCGCGATTCGCTCAAGCTCACGCAGCTTCTGGCTGACCACGGCGCAACTTCGATGCTGGATGTGAGGCAGGCAGAACAGCTTGTTTACACGGCGGCCGAGCAGGTGCCTGACTTGCAACGACGCATATCCCAGCAGGAAAACCTGCTCAGCACGTTGCTTGGAAACAATCCGGGCTCGATCGCGCGCGGTCTCAAGTTGACAGACCAGCCTCACGCTCCGCAGGTCCCGGCCGGATTGCCGTCTGCACTTCTTGACCGTCGTCCGGACATACGTCAGGCGGAAGAACAGTTGGTCGCATTCAATGCACAGATCGGAGTGGCGAAAGCAGCCTACTTTCCGCAAATCACTTTGACTGGTGACGGCGGCTACTCCAGTGCGGCGCTTACGAGTTTATTCAGTGGGCCGGCAGGTTTCTTCTCCCTGGGAGGCGCGCTGACCCAGCCGATCTTTGCCGGTGGAAGAATTCGCTCCGGAGTAAAGCTTTCTGAGGCGCAAAAGGAAGAAGCCCTGCTGATCTATCGCCAGAGTATCCAACGTGCTTTTCAGGATGTTTCCGATTCACTGGTTGCTTACACCAAGGACCAGGAATTTCGCCATCAACAGGAACTGTTGACGCAGGCGGCCCAGGATGCGGCACACCTGTCGGATGTTCGCTACAAAGGCGGAGCTGCAAGTTACCTGGAAGTATTGACCAACCAGACCAACTATTTTTCCGCCGAGCTCAACCTTGCGCAAGCCCAGGTGAATGAGTTGAACGCTCTTGTGCAGCTCTATCGCTCTCTCGGCGGCGGCTGGCAGTGAGAGCTTTCAACTCCGAGCGGCTTGAAAGAAGCTAAATCGGTCGCGCACGGTTACCCTCTGACTTACTTTTTTCGCGAATCCAGAATACTAAGCACGCGCTTCAATTCTTCCAGCTTCTGCCCGGCCTCGCCGAGTTTGCCTTCGGCGGTCAGACGCTGGTAGTCAGAGAGATCTTTTGCGGCTTCCGATATGAGAGCAGAGATGTCCGGCTGAGTTTGGGCCGGCGTGGTTGAAGTGGCTGAATTCCTGGCCTGTGCGGTGGGTGCGTTTCCGATACTCGGCGCCTCTGCCCCAAAAAGAGATAGCAAGGCCGCTTCGAACGTGGGGCCATAGGCAAGACGGTCCTGCAACGCCAGCACTACCAGGCGTAACTCCGGCATGGGGCTTTGCTGAGCCTGTAAATAGATTGGCTCCGCATAGAGCAGCGCGTGTCCGCAGGGAATCACCAGCATGGTTCCTCGGCGCACGTGCGATCCCTGCTGGTTCCACAATGTCAATTGTCCGGAAAGCTGTGCGTTCTGATCAATGCGCGCCTCAATCTGTAATGGTCCATCCACAAGCTTGGTCTTGGGAAAGTTGTAGACCACTGAAGTGCCGTAGTTCGCGCCGTCACTGCGTCCGGCAATCCAGCCAATCAGGTTGTTGCGATTGGCCGGCATGAAGGGCAGAATCTCCACAAATTCCAGCTCGGATTCACCCGGCAGCTTCATGAGCACGAAATTCGGCTGCATGGTCTGGCTGGCCTGTTCACCGCGCTCATTCGTCGCGACCTCTTTGCCCACGCTCCAAAGGTCCTCACGGTTGTAAAACATCTGCGGGTCCGTCATGTGATAGAGCCCGTAAACTTCCGCCTGCAAAGCCAGCAACAACTCAGGATAGCGGACGTGCTTGCGCAACCCGGCCGGCATGGCAGAAGCATCCTTGAACAGGCTGGGGAAAATGCTGCGGTAGGCCGCCAGAATCGGATCGTCCTTGTCAAAAGCATAGAAGGTGGTTGCGCCGTCATAGGCATCAATTACCACTTTCACGCTGTTGCGGATGTAGTTGATCGAATTGCCTTCGATGCGGTAATGGCTTGAGTAGGGATAGCTGTCTGAAGTGGTAAATGCATCCATGATCCAGTACAGGCGGCCATCTTCACCCAGCACGATGTACGGATCGTGTTCATACGTAAGAAAAGGGGCGAGGGTTGAGGCGCGCTCCCGTACGTTGCGACGCATGAGCAAACGGCTCTCGCCGTTCACATCATCGCTGAATGGAACCTTGCCAATGTCGCCGCGATCAAATGCGATGAGGATGCGTCGCAGAAAACCACCCAGCACAATGCCGCTTTTTGCGTCATAGGAAGTGAAACTGTTGGTCTCGCCCTGCGGATAATTGAATTCTCTCTGCCGAGTTCTTACGTAGACATCAGTGTTGGTAAGTTCGCCGAAATAAATTTCCGGGCGCGTTACGTTCAGACCCTGCACCGTGCTCTGCACGGGCATGTTGCTCAGATACAGGTTAGGCAGACCTTCTGACGTAAACCCGTTCACCGGGTTCATGGTGATGCCGAAGCCGTGGGTGTAGATGAGCTTCTCATTGATCCAGTTACGGCTGCTCTCCGGCAGCTTTTCAACATTCAATTCGCGTGTTGCGAGCATCACTTCGCGCATTTTGCCGTCGATCTCATAGCGATCAATGTCCACGTCGGGAAAGTCGTAATAAGTTCGGATTTCCTGGATCTGACGGAGCGTGTCCTGGAGGGCGCGCCAATCCCAGAGCCGTATGTTCTGCAGCGTTGGCTGATTGTTTGCCCGATCAAGGGCCTCGACGCTGGTTTCGGCGGGAAACTGACGCTGCGCAACATGGTCCAGCGCATAGGCTTGCCGGGTCAACTGGATGTTGTGCGTGATGTAAGGCTGTTCGCGGACCAACTCATTTGGTTTGGCGATAAAGCTTTGCACATACCATCCGGAGATTTGGAGAACGATGTAGCAGAATGCTGCGGGAGCAACGGCCGCCAGTAGCCAGCGTCCGCGGCGTATGGAGAATGCATTGGCCGCCGCGATGCCCGCGCCCAGCACCAGCGCAGCGCAGATAAACAGCAGGCCAGGAAGCATAACGTGGGCTTCAGTGTAAGTTACGCCGCCAAAAACGGTGTGATCTTCGAACAGATAATCGAACCGTCCGAGATATACCCGGATTGCCAGCACCAGAAGAAAAGCGGCAAACGTCATGGACAGAGGACTCCATGACATTGCATTGGAGGTCCCGTACGGGCCTTCCTGCGCATTGCCATCTCTTTTCATAACCATGAAGAAAACGGACGTAGCACAAATGATCACAGCCAGCAGCATCAGCCAGCCGGAGATGAGTTGCCATGCAGGCAGAGTGAAAAGGTAGAAGCTCAACGCCTTGCCAAAGATGGGATCAGCCATTTGTCCGGCGGTGGGAGATGCGTACCAGTAAAGCGCGAGCGCGGGCCACTCCGCCATCATGAACGCACCTGTAGCCAATGCGATCAGTATTGAACCACCCAGCCCGATGAACCGTATGACTGGCTCAACCGGCAATTTCACGGGCTGTCCGCCGACGAAGATGGTGTGCGAAATGGGCAAGGTGGCGAGTTGCGTCTTCTTAAGCGCCCGGAATGATCCATAAAGGATGAGGAATGTAGCGGCGGCGAAAAAGATGAATACCGTCCATTGCAGGCTCAAGGATTTGGAGAACACCTGCAAATAGCCCAGGGACCCAAACCAGAGGGCGTCCACGTAATAGGAGAGCCAGGTCCTGGCGCCGGAAAAAAGAACGGCCAGGCCAATGAGAACCAGGAGAAACCAGCGGGAAAGCCGAATAGGACGTCTTGGCGGTGGGACCTGCGGGCGGTAAGGACGCCTCATTTGTGGCCAGTTCACTGGATCAGACATTACTTGAGCCTCGTGCACAAGCATACGCTATCTGGGGAGTGCAGGAGACGCGGTCCGGCTCGCGATCGATCCGGCGGGGGT
>WNEZ01001454.1_pt1 | contig 20107 bp, 17 predicted proteins | sample 5400521 | NCBI WGS metagenome assembly WNEZ01 (sample SAMN13153339, study PRJNA577476) | soil metagenome | isolation source: 120 cm saprolite under Douglas fir tree site 2 hole 1 replicate 1 | place: USA:California | collected 2015-04-18 | reverse complement strand
AGTCGCGGAGTGCCACCCCGTCGTGGCTGACGTCATAAGCCGGGAGCTATCTCGACTCCTGGTCAACTGAGGCGAATCGGTTTACGTGGAACGAAGTCGTCCGGCCCCTATGGCATCGCGGCATTTCCTGGTCGGCGGCTACGGCATTTCCACAGGCGGGGTTCCGTTGGAGAGGGGTTGAAGACCAGGCGAAGTTCCGCTGAAGTTGCGGCGAAGTTCAGAACCAATCGCGGCGAAGTTTAGGAGTTTCGCAGTCGCAATAGCCGGTTTCCCCACTTCAAGTGGCGAACCCGATCGGGGCAAGGTCGGAGAGCTCGGCAATACATATATATCTATGTGCGGCAGGCGACGTCGGGCGCCCTCGCGACAGAACTGTAGCCGCAACTCGCTAATCGCATAAGGCCTGATCTGCGACTTTCCATGGCAAGGTCGCACAAGAGGTAATCGCCGACGACCGCGATGACCACTACCGGGGGTGTCCCATTCCCGGCGAGCCAGTAACCCGGGGACCGGTGATATCGCGGCCGGTGTTAGGCGGCCTGCACCACGTCTACGCTCGCGCCGCTTGATGCGGACGGAGTTACGCCGCCCTCCAACCCGACGGTGGCATGGGTCTGGCAGCAGCTCCTGAATGCCACGCCGGACGGCCAGCAGCCGCGCTATCTGATTCATGACCGCGATGGGATCTATGGCGCGGACTTCGATGCGCGGCTCGGGAGGCTTCGCATACGCGGGATCCGGACGCCCGTGATGGCCCCGAGGGCGAATGCCGTCGCCGAGCGTATGGTGGGGACCTTCCGGCGGGAGTGTCTCGACCACCTGATCGTGTTGGGTGAGCAGCAACTGCGATCACTCCTCGGCGAGTTCGTCGCTTACTACAACCGAGATCGGCCGCACCGGAGCCTGGCCTTGAAGACGCCGGAAGTCAGGGACCGTCGGCAGACCGGCAAGCTCATTTGCCGTCCGATCCTCGGCGGCCTCCATCACAACTATGAATGGGCCGCGTAACCGGCGTGCCTTTGCCGCCCCACAGGTTCGTCACTGAGTACAGATAGGAGCTCATCAGAGAGCCCTGCCGTGAGCCTCGCGTAGTCTCGACCCCAGGGCCGGAAATGGCAGTTCCACTGGCACGTGCAGCCGACCTTTACCAGAATCGGTACCCCCGGCTCATCCGCGGCACCGAGTTGCTCAAGCGCACGATCATTCCGGCTGAGCTCGAAGCACAAGCAATAAGGCCCGGCTCCAACCGGGCCTTTCTTGCTTGTCCTAGCGCTACGGCGTCACGCGGCTGATGAACGTCGCCCAGTTGGCGAAGAGTGTCCGAGTCGTCTGATCGGTGGCCGGGTGGGCGATGTACTCTTGCGCCAACCAGATCGTTCCGCCCAGGTCCGCCACGGCGGCCGAATAGTCGCCCCAGCGCGCCGTTCCGTTGCCGCCAGCGAGCTTCGGATAGCCGGTGAAGCCATCCTCCGGTCCCTGGCCGGCGCCACCGATGTGGATGTCACCGACACCTGCCGTCGGGTCGATGGTCGTATAGGCCGCGCTCGGGAAGAAGTCGGGACCGACCAGAGTAAACGTCATCACGGCCTTGCCAGCGGCCGTCACTCCGATCGACGGGAACAGGACGTTTTCCTGGTTGACCGACACGTAGCCGCTGCCTCGCAGGCTCGCCGAGAATGATCTGCCGACCGCTGGCTCGACCACGAAGTACGCGATCCCGACCCGGGTCGGACCGTTTGGTGTCTTGACCGCCGTGTTGACGGCCGACCAGAGCTTGCCGGCCGCGAAGACGACCTGGTTCATCCGGTCGTCGTTGGCGGCAATGAGCGCCAGTGGGTTGTGAGCGAGATCACCGAGGAAGAGCTCGCCGGGCTCCTGCTGCGCATCAGGCGGCTGCCCGTAAACCTGCGTGCCGAGCACGACATGCGAGAGGGAGACTGCCGGATTCGGGCTGTTCAGGGAGCTGGTATTGGTCAGCGCCCAGACCGCGATGCTGCTCACCGGGCTCGAGTGACGCGGGATGATGAGCACCCGGCTGAAGTCGAGCGACATCATAAAGTACTCGGTGCCGCCATTGGCGCTCTCGATCAGGCCGGTCGGCGAAGCGGCCGGTTGAACCGAGTTGGCAATGCCGCCCTCCGGCAGCTGCACGCCCGAGGTGTCGATCTGCACCATGGTCGGCGCCGCCACCCCGCTCACCAGGTCCGCCTTCGAGATGGCGTAGATCTGGGCGCCGTTGAAGACCGAGCCGAATGGATGAAGGTTGTACTCGTTCGTGCTGATGTAGAAGCCGTTGGCGTCGGCGCCGATCAACGGCTGGTCGCCGAAGCATGGGCATGCCGGATGGCTCGGCGTCCCGTTCTGGCCGTCATCACTCACGTCCATCCTGTAGAGGGTCCAGTTCCCGGTGGGGTTACCAGTCTGGCTCACCGCTAACAGGTTGGCCGCGCGCGGTCCGAAGTCGCCAGTGACCGGGTCCAGGTCGATCTGTAGTGAAGTCAGGAAAAAGCGGCCCGTTTGGGGATCGAAATAGCACTTGGGATCGCTGACGAAGTCGCCGAAGCTCAGCGGCTGCCGAATGATCGCGGGCTTCAGGCCGAAGAACTGGTTGAGCGCCACCGTACCTGCCGCCGGTTGGCCGGACCGGTTGAAGACACGCAGCGCATCGTTGACCGTCTCCAGCACGAACTGGCTGCTGACGCAGAGCCCCTGGTCGGGAGGTTCCAGGCTGAACTGCGTGCCGGCGTAGGCGCCCGTCCCGGCGCGCCGCTGGTCCCGGTGGTTGATCCCGTTGAACCCACCACCAAAGCCCGGCACCTGGCCGGCCACCACGGCGTTCCCGGCCACGTCCGGGGCGTCGGACGCGGGAACGTGCCGCAAAGGATCGCGCTTCACGATGGCGAGCTCGGGTTGAGGTCCAAGTTCGTTGGTCGTGTTATCCCCGGCGACGGCGCTGCCGCCCGCGACGGCCGCGAGATTGGTATGGCCGACAAGGCTCAGGTGGCCGATCCTCCCCACGCTGCCGCTGGCGGCGTAGCCTCCGGCTCCCGGGGTCAGGGCCTGGGCGATCACGATCGCGGCGGATGCAGCCGTAAGCAGGTAAGGTCGCTTCCAGATGGTCAAGTCTTCCCCTCCATGAAATTAGTCGCCGGCGTCAGCGTATCCGCAGGCTGGTTACAAGTCAACGATTTGTAAAGTCCTGTTAACCGGCCGGAAGGTGTCGTCCGGTGCCGCACTTGCCATCGCCGTCTGACGCTTTTAGGAACGCTCACTCGGTCGACCCGGCCTAGGTATGAGTCAAGGCCGGGTGGACGAGTCGGCGGGGCCCCGACGGCGGGCGGGGCCCGATCCTGGACCTTACCCGACGAACACGGTGAAGCCGCTCACCTTCTGGTTGAAGTTCAAGCCGTTGTCGACCGCGAGGCGCACACCTTCCGCGTGCCCACCCGGTGCCTTTCCGATCTCGCAGTCGATCTCGAGGACGGCGTCAAATCCGGCGGACAGGTGGACTCTGATCCTGGCCAGGCCTCCGAAGAGGTTCGGTGGGAGGTCGGGCTGGGTCCCATAGGAGTTAAAGCTCAGCAGCTCCGTCGCAGTCCAGGTGCCTTCGCCGCGCAAGGTACCGTCCTGCGCCCGATGCATAAAGGTTCCGATCCCGCTCACCGTCTTGGCGTGAATGCTGAGCGCCCCTGATCCCGCGATCTCGACGGTATCTCCGTTGTCCGCCCTGGCCACATCGGGGCAGGCGCCTGGGCCCAGGGCGCATACCGGCCCGGCCCCGGCGAAGTAGAGGAAACTCTGGGAACCGCTGTCAGCATGGGCAGCAACGATGCCAGAGATCGAGCCGGCAAGCACAAGCGCAACCACGAGCGACAGCTTCCTCATCATCGAACCTCCTCTCCGCTGGCGATAGACAGCACTTCTTTGGGGAGCGGACGAACCCTTCGCGATCGCCTATTCGCGTGGCCACTCCCGGTGCAAAGAGTTTCACGGTCAGCTCGACTTGTCAAGACCGGGACGCCTCGGAGGGTCCACGGAGAGCGGAGTTTAGCGTCCGTGTGATTTCCCTCGACTTCGCAGTTCTGAATGCCGTGAGACTGGGGGGTGTCAAAATCCGCGCACATCAAACACATCACCGGGTTCCTGGTTTGACGGCGGCCCTCAAGGTGCGCTAAGCTGTCCCCCCTATTGTTGATTTAGTCGATCCACTTAGTCAACTTTAAGCATGGAGGCGGTTCATGGCCCAGCAGGTGCAGCAGAAATTGAACGATGTCGACATCGAGAAGATCGGCGCCTTGATCGAGCGATACAAGCAGGATCCTGCCGCCGGCAAGTCGCAGTGGAATGCCCGGGTTCAGTGGCTCGGAGGTTTTCGATCTGAAGCGCAGGTGCGAAACCTTCCGGCCGTTCGCTCGGACGAGCCGGACTGGTTGGCGGGTACCGACACCGGGCCCAACGCCGTCGAGCTCGTGTTGAGCGCCTTGGGGTCCTGCCTCGCCGTCGGCTATGCCGCCAATGCCACGGCGCGGGGCATTCGCCTGGACTCGCTGGAGATCGCGCTGCAGGGAGACGTCGACCTGCCGGTGTTCCTCGGCCTGGTGGAAGGCAACGCCGGCTACAACAAGATCACGGCGAAGGTGTACGTCAAGAGTGACGCTCCTCCCGAGCAGCTCAAGGAGCTGACCGAACACGTGTTCAAGACTTCTCCGGTGGGGAACACCATCGCCAAGAGCGTCACCATTGCGCCGGAAGTGGTGTCGGCGAGCTGACAGACGCGGTGAGTGCGAGACCTGCCAGCCATGCCCCCGCTGTCCTCTCCTAGCTGTCCGGGTCGGTCTAGGGAGAGTTGATGACGCGAGTTATTAACTCGGAAGAATCCCTGGGCGTGACCGTCCAGCTTCCAGACGGCAATGGGCTGCGCTTCCGTGACGTATTGCGTGGTGAAGTCGCTGAACCTCCTGCTGTGGGCAATCTAAAGCACGGGCTGGCTCCCCGCGGCGCCAAGCCCGACCTCGCCAGCCCGGAGTTCTCCTTCCCGATCAACACCAAGCTCGAGGTCTGGGCCGATAACCTGGCCGACCTCTACGAAGAGGGGAATGCCCGGCAGTGGGACGCGACCCGGGACATTCGGTGGGGGGAGTTGCCGGTTCTGGCGGACGACCTCGAGCTGGCCACGGCCCAGCTCATGACCTTCCTCGCCGAGAACGAGTTTGTCGCGATGTATCTGCCGGCCAAGTTCATCCCGCGGATCAACCCGGAGTTCACCGAGGTGGTGCTCGTGCTGGCCGCCCAGGTGAAGGACGAGGCCCGGCACCTGGAGGTGTTCACGAAGCGTGCCCTTGCCAATGGGGCCGGCCTGCAGCAGGTCTCGCCCAGCACGCAGTGGGGGCTGAAGAGCCTGCTGGCGCAGGAAGATTTCAGTGAGACCTCGTTCCTGCTCCATGTGCTGGGAGAAGGCACGTTCATGGAGCTCCTGAAGTTCATCGAGAACCATGCGCCTGACCCGGTGACGAAGGATATTATCCGCCGGGTGCGCCAGGACGAGGCGCGCCATGTCGGCTACGGCGTCCAGCATGCCGGCTACCGGATCAGCCGGGAGCCTGAGGCGGCAGCCCGGTTCCTCAAAGCGACCGAGGCGCGCGTCAGCTTTGTGCGCGCGACCGCTGGAGCGGATGTCCAGGTGCAGCGGGCGTTAGCCGTGCTCGCCGGCGGCGGCAGCTCCCTAGAGCAGCTCGCTCACGGCGAGCAGGCGATACGAGCCCTGTACACCGATATGCACCAAAAGCGCATTACCCGCATGCTGCGGTCCGGTTTCTCCCGGGAGATGGCGATGGAGATCAGCGACCTGCACGGCGGCGGCGTCCAAACTTTCATGTAGGCAGGCACGGTGTAGGTTGTTCGAAGGTTGGCACACGACTTGCAGGTAAGGGTCTGCAGATTCCCGTGGCCCCGGGTGTAGGGCGGCAAAGTCCGTCCGCCCCTGAGCGACTGGCCTTGTCGTTTCTGCGGGTTCAGGTTTGGGGCGGCAAAGTAAATCCGAGTCACCCGGCCCGCTCGTAGACGCGCCAGCGCTGGCTGGGTGGCCAGGATAGTCGCCAGCGGCGGTAGCGCCGGATGGAGCGGCCGCTGACCAGGATGCCGAGCTTGAGGAGCTCGCCACGGATGCGTTCGGTTGCCGACCAGCTCCCGCATCTCGGGGGCTCAAGTGTGCTCGACCCCAGTGCCAACCCGAACGCCAACGCCAGTAAACTCGCCAGCCTTGACGATGCGTATGGTGCGGAAAACTGGCAGATAGGCTTCGCTGGCACCGCGGTCGCACCCGGTACGGGTTTCGGCTTCGGTTTCTGGGGATGGTGCGCTTTCGGCGGTGGCGTCGCTCCCTTCACCTCAGGCACTACCGGCGACTGCCAATTCGCGCAGTATCTCCATTTACCATCAGGCAGCGGATTCACCTGTCACGAAAGCCTTGACATCAAGTCATGGGATGTAGAACAGGGCACGATGTTGCCGGTCCCCAGCTTCTTTGTTACAGGGACCGCCACGGTGAATCCCACCAGCGCAACGACGCCGTGCCTGGCATTGTTTCCGATGACAACTACGTCCAACTTCAGCAAAGTCGATAGTGGGTTCCCGGCCGCGCCTCGCCACTACAACCTTAATGGCCTCTTGGGCGCTAGAGGCGAGTTCCAAATCCAGGTGACTCAGATACCGTAAGCGACGACGGCTACAAGAACGCGAGGCGCGCGCTCATAGCGCGCGCCTGTGGGACTTCCCAGGGTTCAGCGCGCAGCCGTTAGCGCCGCGGTGATTGGCGAGGACCCTGCCGGTCACAAGCTGCGTTGTCATGGTTTCGGCTCCTAACCCGTGCTCTTCCATTCGTAGAGTTGTATCAACCGGACGTAACAACCCTGCTGCGGGCAACGCTGCGCGGCAACAAAGTTTCTAGCTCTTCGGGTGAGAACGCTGCGAGAGGCCAGCGAATCCGACGACGCCGGCGAGGATGAGTAAGGCTCCGCCAAGGACAAAAAGGGGACGGATGCCGATGGTCGCTGCCAGGGCCGCCCCGACGGCAATCGAGGCGAGCCGCCCCGTTTGCCAGACGACGTCGAGCAGCGCAAAGGCCCGTCCCCTCACGCTGGCGGGAACCTCGCGCTGCACCATCGTTTGAAAGGCAACCATTCCGGACGAGGTATTGACTCCGTAAAGGCCCAGCAGGATCGCACCGCCGACGCCACTATTAACCAGGCCGAGGCCGATGTCGCCCAGTCCGCGAATTACATAGGCACCAGCGACCGCTTGGTAGGCAGCCAACCGCGCCAGGAGAGGGACAAGAAGCGGGCCGACCAGTGCTCCGGCCGCAATCGCACTCAACCAGAGTCCGTACCCCGTCCCATTCAGACCGTAGGCATCGCGGGCGAGCACCACCAGCAGTGCCGACGTGGCCCCGACCGCAAGGGCGGCAAGCGCTTGCATCGCAAGGAGCGGCGGGAGGACAGGGACCCGGGGGATCGCGGCGAGCAGGTCGGGTAGTTGCTGCCATGCGATAGCGGGCTTTTCCTGAACCCGAGGCAGATATGGCAATCCGAGAAGTACGAGGCCAGACGCTATGAAGCTGGCGGCATTGAGGGCGAAGACTAGCCGCGCGTCGCCCGCCGTCACGAGTAGTCCTGCGACCGGCGCCGCGACTAGCTGAAGGAGGACCCCGGCCGTCCACTGCAGGCCGTTGGCCGCCACCAGCGCCCGATCCGAGACCAGGCGCGGTACGACCGCATTCGAGAGGGGAGAGAACGATGCGGTGCCGAGCCCAAGTAGCAGACTAACTGCCACCGCCATGGGAAAGGTGGGAAAGATTGCAAGCAGGATGGCGGCCGCGGCTCGAAGGAGATCGAGGGCGACGAGGAGGGTTCGGGCCGGCAGGCGGTCGACGATCGACTGAGCCAGGATGCCGCCGACAATCAACCCAGTGCCTTCCGCAAACACCGCGGTCCCGACAGCGGCCGGGGAACGCGTGAGCCCGAGGACGAATAAGGGGAGCGCCGTGAAGTTCAGCGTGTCGCCGGTGCGGCTGATGACGGCCGCCAGCCAGAGACGCCGGTATGCCCTGCTTCCTAGCGCTAGGCGGTAGTCCGCAAGGGCTGATCGGAGCGGATGTGAGGACTCGGGTCGCACGACACAATTAGGACAGGTCTCGCAGAGAGTCGCCTAGTCAGCCTTTGTCTTGTTAGCGAAAGTGGCTCAAATAGACACATGGCCATCGCCCGGGCGATGAAGACTTCGCTCGGCTTTCTCGATCATCTGCCCTCATCCAGATCCCTGCAATCGCCATTCCTGCTGTTCGGCACCGAAGAGGAGATCGCTCAAGATCTTGTCGACCGTCGAGAGCGTTTCGGGATTTCGTACTTTACCGTCTTTGAGCCGCCATGGAGTCGCTCGCTCCCGTGATCAGGAAGCTCGAAGGAAGGTGACTGACTGAACGGCGAACGGACGATGGCCCTGGGGCAATTGAGGCAGGGCGGCACCTTGCGACGCAGTTGGAGGGGAGCCTGGGTAACGCTCTAGGTGTGATTCCCAATGCGAGCGGTACGGCTGGCCCGCCAGACGGGCGTGGAGGCCTCGGCTCGGCAAGTGGGCTGCTCCCGACCCTCGCTCTATCGCTGGTTGGCCGCTTTCGAAGCCGAGGGGATCGGCAGCCTCGTAGGAAGACTCGCTGCGGCCCCGCCATTTGCGCCCGAGCATTCCCGCCTGGGTGGATCCAGTGATCATCATGATCCGCCCTTACGCTCACCTGGGAGCGATCCCCGATGGCGCCACGCCCTCTCTGGCCGCCGAGCTACGCTTAGGTTTAAGCGAGGCGAGGTGGCATGGAGGACGTACGTCGTCTCCTCGAGGCTGAGCGACAAACTGAGCGGAGATTCGTCGTGGAGGCTGCCAGCGAGCCGGATCATCCGACCGGATGGCCGGCAGCCTTGCTGATGTTTCATGTCAGCCGGTGGCGCGAGCGGCTCCGCGATGGATTAACCCAGGCCAGCCAGGGTCTCCTGGTCACGCCCCCCACCGGCTGATGTCGATGGGGTGAACGACGCCGAACTGCCGCAGGGCGTCGGAGTCTCCCTAGAAGACGCGGCGGCGCACTCGGATAACTGCGTCGGGCAGCCTGATCGATCTGTGGGCCGCCATGGGGGATCGGCCGTTCAAATGGTACTGGGCAAACACCACCGGGGAGGCGCTGATCCGCATCAGTTACTTTCACCCCCGCAACCACCTGGCTGAGCATTTCGTTGAGGGCGGGGATCGAGCGCGCGGCTACCGGCTCTACGAGGAGTCTGCCGCCGAGCTCCGGCAGGCATCCGCTCCGCCACATACGCTCGGACCCGCGTTGTACAAGCTGGCCTGCGCACGCGTGGCGGAGGGCCGGCTTCACGAGGCGTTGAGCCTGCTGGATGAAGCATTGCCAATGCGCGCCGATATCCACGCTTCGGCAGCCGACGACCCGGACCTTGCGGCCCTCAAGGACGAGCCGCGCTTTCGAGCAATGCTCACGGGGTGAGTTGATGCCTGCTGTAGGTGGTCGATTCGAGCCGCGCGCAGTGCTGGATAAGTAAGGGCGCGACCTCTTCGTGGGGAAGCGAGGTCCGTAGGATGGGCGTGCTAACTGGTCGCCTTCCGAGCGTCGAGGCAAGGCGCAGGCAACGACGTATTCGAGAGATGGCCGCGTGACACTCGGGTGATATGACTGACGTTGCTCCTCTTCACGTCTGGTTTGCGGGCGGTCAGTCCGGCGCCTGGCGCGTCGAGCGCATCAACGCCGTGGCCGGCCGGCCGCTGACCGCAGTCAACCAGATTGCTGTCCGGCACGGCCAGGAGCCGCCCCTGCCGCAGGGCAGTGCCTGGGCCCTGCGGGGCGTCACCAGTTATGAGCGGTACGTGCAGCGCGCCGAGCGGTCCGCCCTGGTCGCGCGCTCGCCATCGTTGGGCCGGCCCGAGGCTACCCATGCAGCACTCATCCCCATCCGGAAATCGGCTTCGTGGTGGGGCCTCACCCAGGAGGACCGCCGGGCCATCTTCGAAGAACGCTCGCGTCACATCGCCACTGGCCTGGAATACCTCCCGGCGATCGCCCGTCGCCTCTACCATAGTCATGAGCTTGGCGAGCCCTTCGATTTCCTAACGTGGTTCGAGTACGCGCCTGCATCCACGGAGCTGTTCGAGGAGCTTGTCGGCAAGCTCCGCCAGACCGAGGAGTGGGCTTACGTTGAGCGGGAAATCGATATTCGGCTCATGCGCCTGGACCACGCCGCCTGATCGGGGGCTCGAGACGAGCAAACTGGTTCGGCCGAAGTGGGGGCCAATGGAGGTGGACCGGTTTCGCCGTGTGTCACCGTCATCCAGATGAAGGCGCGACTGGACGAAGTCTTCATCATTCCTTAACGGTGGGCCAGGCGGCTCCGTCTAAGGATGGCCGGATTTTGCGTAGCAACGCGTCGCTGACGCCGTCAATCAGAACGGCGCTGCCCCCGGTCTCCGGCTTGGATGGAGCCTACCGGCCGACGTCGCGACGCTGGAAGCTCCAGAGTCCGATCGTCATGCCAATGCCAATGAGGGCCACGAGAATCCAGAACCCGGTCCAGTAGACTCCGGTCGTCAGCGGCGTCCCATAGAGATAGAACACGGACAAGTTCTCAACCCATCCGGGCCATCGGAAGAGTGGCGCAAGCTGGGTCAGGAAGTAGGCGACCACCGCATAGCCTGAAAGCAGAAGGACGGTTGCCCGCGGAATCCACCCGGCAAGGGCTGCCCCAAGCGAGCCGAACGTCAGCCCGAACGGCAGCAGCAGCGTGGTCGCCAGCACGATCGGCCCAACACCCAGGCTGATGCCCTGGGCGTCGGCGGCCCAAAAGGTCACCAGGCTCCCCACCGATGCGATCAGGGTGGTGGCAACGAGCAGAGTGCCTTCCCGCTCGAGCGCGACTCGCCAGCGCGCCGCCGGTTGGCTGAGGACCATCTCTAGGCGCCCGTCGGTTTCGTCGGTCGTCCAGCGGCTCACCTGGGTGATGGCATAGACGGCCAGCAGCAGCGGCAGCGTCCCGAACCAGAAGGCGCTGATCACGGCGCGGTTGAGATCAGCCTGGCCGCCAACATAGGCGCGGAAGACCGGGATACTGTTGACGAGATCCGCCAGCGACTTCGCCAGCGAGGTCATGAAAAGGGCCAGCAATGCGATCGAGACCATCCAGGCCAACAGACCAACTCGCTGCTCGTAGATCGTCGGGAGGACGGGGACGCGCAGCAGTGGGTTCCTCGACGCTTCGGTGACAGGCGGGCGCTCGACCGGCCGGCGGCGCACCAGTCCCGATCCCAGATCTCGCCGGGAGAACGCGATGCCGGCCAGGACGATTAGCACCAGGGCGGCCACCGCCAGATCAAGCGTGCTCACCCAGTCGACATGGCCGCCCGGACTGAGGCCATTGACCCGGTCGTAGTAGAAGAACGGCGAGATGCCGCGGACGCGCGCCAGGCCAACCAGCGTGCGACCGAAACTGTTGAGCAGGAAGAGCCCGAGCAGCGCGATAGCGCTGACGCCAGCGGCCACCCGGCGGGAGTCGGCGAATTGCGCGATCAGCAAGGCAATGCCGAAGCAGGCGGCCGTGAGCGCCAGCAGCGCCGCACCGTTAGCCAGGAGGCCATCGATCGGCACCGGCGACGCGGCGGCGTTCGCGCCGAAGGCGGTCAGGACGCAGGCGACCACGATCGCCCCGCCGACAGCGATGACAAACGCCCCGCTGCGGGCCGCGGTCAAGCGGGCCCGCGAGATCCGGCTCGCCAGCCACAATTCCAGGAGTCCGCGCTCCTCGTCGCCTCGGATCACACCGGATCCCGCCATCAGGGCCCAGAAGCCAAAGATCAGGGGGAAGAAGCCGAAGACACGCCATTGAACGTAACCAGCGAGAGTCTCTGGATGCACTGGCAGCGGGACCAGGTAGCTGACCTGCCGGCCGAGCACCTGCATCTGAAGCCCGAACTGCTGACGCGCCGCGTCGCTGTTGCCGACGATGGCCTTGAAGCCGAGGGACTGCAGCATCCCATTGAGCCCGCCGATGGCGGCCGTCGAAATCATCCCAGTGCGGTGAAACCGCAACCCGATCCGCAGCATCATGTGGCGGCTGATTCGAGCGGCTTCTCGTCGCGGTAATAGCTGAGGAACACCTCCTCAAGGCTGGGCTCCTCGCTCACCAGGTTGAGAACCCCGCGGCCGGCGATCGTACTCAGCAGGGGCTCGAACCCGCCGCGCACGTTGCAGCGCACCCGCGACCCTTCAACCCGGACGTCCGACACACCCTCGGCCGCCCTGATGGCGTCGATTGGCGGTGCGCCCGCGAACTCGATCTCGACGTGGTGGACGCGCAGATGATGGAGCTCAACTAGGTCCGCGACGCTGACCAGGAGGCCGCGACGGATGATCCCTACGTGGTCGCAGACGTGTTCGACCTCCGACAACACGTGGGAGGAAAGGAAGATCGTCGCGCCCTCCTCGCGGGACTCGCGAAGCAGGTCATAGAAGGTTTGCTGGTTCAGCGGGTCGAGACTCGCGGTCGGTTCGTCGAGGATCAGCAACGCCGGCCGGTGCATGAAGGCGAGCACCAGTCCCAGCTTCTGCTTGTTGCCGCGCGAGTACTCTCGAAAGCGACGGCCAAGGTCAAGTTCGAAACGCTCCGCGATAGCCTTCACCCGGGTAGGGTCAATGCCCCCGCGCAGCCCAGCCAGGTAAGCGACGATCTCGCTACCGCGGAGCCCACCGAACTGGGGCAGCTCGCCCGGGAGGTAGCCCACTTTCGTCTTCACCGCCACCGCCTCTTTCTGGCAATCGAGGCCAAAGACTTGCGCGCTGCCACGCGTCGGGAAGATCATGCCCATCAGCAAGCGGATGGTTGTCGTCTTGCCGGCGCCATTGGGCCCCAGGAAGCCGAAGATCTCACCCACGCCGACCGCCAGCTCAAGGTCGAAAAGGCCTCGGCCCATTCCGTAGTCCTTGGTCAGCCCGTGGGTCGTGATCGCCGCGGTCACGTCAGCCCCTCATCCTTCATGACGGTCGATCCTAGCGGTTATTCACGAACTCCTTCGCCGGATCCTGAACTACTTGAGCGACGACACAAAGCGCCCCCAGCCCGGAGACTCTCCCGCTACATGATCGCCGGCCTGTCTTACATCTTCCGATTTTCTAAGCCAGCTTGGTGAACTCAGCCAATAAGCCCGTGGAGAAAGATCCGTCGACGGGTAGATCCAGATGAAGCCAGACACGAAGGCGCCGTGTACGAGAAGGAGGTCGCGGCATTTCCTGGCCGGAGGCTACGGCATTTCCAAAAACAGGGTTCCGTTGAAGAGGAGTTGAAGACCAGGCGAAGTCCAGTTCAAGTCGAATTGAAATTCAGGTGCCCGCGACCCCCAAAATAGGGCCGCTGATACAGTCGGCACTGGAAATGCTGTAGCCGGAGTTGAAGTTCCGCCGAGGTCGCGTTGAAGTCCAGGCGAAGTCCAGGCGAAGTTCAGTTCGACTCGCAGTCCAGAGTGCCGCTGGATTCGTCGCTAATTACGCCTTGTGGGAACCCCGCAAAAAACCGCGCTCGGAGGGCTAGACGTGTTGGAGGGCGAACTGGGTCACGGAAGCGGATAGCTTGTAGGGGGGCAAAAGTCCGTCCAACTCACCGCGCCGACTCCAAACCCACAGCAACCCCGGGTCGGTGGACCTAACTCCCCATCTTCGGTCGGGGTTAAGCGGGCTCGCGCCAGCCCGGAAGGGGGGATCTGCCCGGGCCACACTGCCTCGGCTACGTAGTCCTCATCACGTCTTGAGACGCGTGGCGAGAATACGGATGGACTTTTGCCCCCCACAACCGCGATCGGCCGCACCGGAGCTTGGCGCTGGGAACACCCGACCTCAGGAAATGCTCGAGGGCCGGCAGGCTACGGTACCGGCCGATCTTGGGTGAACTGCACCATAGCTACTCATCCATGTAGCGACTCCTTGATGTCTTGGAATTCGCACGCGGCGCGTAGACTGGGCACGTTGGGTTTGTCGGTCTGGCACTGTCCGAAGTGCGGGCGCAACTGGACGGTGCTGCGACGCGCGCCCGGCAGGTACGCGAAGCCCGTCTGGGGGAATCAGGCCTGTGACCGCGCCCTGATCAAGGGAGCCGCCGACCAAGCGTCAGCGACGGAGCAGGCGATCCTCACCTTCCAGCCGGTCGGCCACGTCGCCGAGTCGGTCGATCCGAGCCGCGCCGTCTGGGTCGAGCCGACGGTCGCCGTGATCGAGTTCCTCCCCGAGGCCGGAGCCCTCAGCGACGAGGTCAACGGCCGCTGGCAGAAGTCAGCTGACGACGTCTGGTTCGTGCAGGACGCCAAGCCGTTCAAGTACCTCACCGCCTGGGTGAAGCGCTGGGCCGCGACTCCTCAGAAACTCTGAGCTAGGTCGTTGTCTCTTCCGGCTTCGCCTCGAGCATCCGCCGGCGGAGCATTGGCACGTCCTTCTCCCACGAGGTGTGGGTGAAGCCCTTGTCGTTCGTAGTACAGATCCGGCCAGCCGCCTGGCTGCTCGCATGGTTGGGGGCTGGTGGCATCATCGCTGCGGTTGTAGGGCGGCAAAAGTCCGCGCGACGCATCGATGCTCGCCCCTTTTGAGGTGGCTTACCAACAGGAGTTCGCTGGCCGCAGGTCGCCAGCGCATCCTATATGTAGAGACCTAAAGGGTATGTATGCGCCTACAGGCGCCCTCTTGGACACCTAGACCTGAACTCGGAGAAACGACAAGTTCAGTCGCCCAGGGGCGGGCGTAACAGTTTTGCCCTCCCACGGCTTCTCGGAGCAGATGCAGAGTTGTGCGATGCCAGACGGCACGAACGGATCAGCCGACGCCGCCTGGCGCCCACGACTGCCCAAACCTGAGGCCCAGTTTTTCCTGGCTAGACGTGCCCTCGCCTCAGACCGCCGGCTCCCGGGCCCGCGGGCTGCGGCTTCTCCAAGCGCACCACCGCGTTGTAGTCGGGGATGCCAGCCTGCGGCGATCGCCGCCTGCGGTCGATCAGCGCCTCCCCCTCCGGCCAGTGGACCTGGAGGTTGCCAGGCTTGACGGGAGCGATGTAGACCACGCCCTGGAACCCGCCCGCATCGGACTTCAGGAGCACCCGGTCCCCGTCCTTGAGCTCCAGCCGGTCGGCGTCTCCCGGGCTGATCAGCACCGCTTCGCGCACCGCTCCGGTGATCGAGTCCTTCTTCTCTTGGACCATGCTGTTGAACTGTTTGCCCCGGCGGGTACTCAAGAGGAAGGTCCCTTCTGGGACCTCCTCCAGCTTGGGTAGTGACACCGCTGAGAAGTGAGCCTTGCCGTCCTTAGTCGGGAAGTTCCACCCCCAGCAGAGGTGCGGCCCCCCGTACTGGAACTGGTCCCCCTCCTTCTTCAGTTGCTGGATACCGTCGTAGAGGGGAATCACCTGGGCGATCTCCTGGCGAATCGCCGGCGTCCCGTCGAAGTGCAGCTTATCCGCTAGATCGGGCCGAACCCGCTTGGCCAGCTCGATGAAGACTTGCCACTCGGGGCGGGCCTCGCCAACGCGCCGCCCCGGGATCTCTGGGCTGAAGATCACGCGCCGCTCGGTCGAGGTCTCGGTGACCCCGCCGGGGGTTTCATACCGGGTGGCCGCGGGCAGGAGGACCACGGTGTCCGCCGGCTCGGTGAGCATCTGGCTCGACAGCACGATGTCCATGTGCACTCGCAGCGGCACCCGTCCCAGGGCCTCCTCCACGTAGGCCGGGTCGGGCAGGACCTCCAGGAAGTTCCCGCCCACGGAGAAGAGCATCTCCAGCTGCCCCGCGTGGGCAGCGTCGACCATCTCCGGGGCCGTCCTGCCCCGCTTGGTGGACACCGGGAAGCCCCACAACTCGCGCAGCCGGTCCGCGTTCTCGGGAGTCAGGGGCAAGCCGCCGGGGAAGACCGTAGAATACGCGCCCATCTCCGCCCCACCCTGGACCCCTGAGTGACCGCGGATGGGCATGAGGCCGCAGCCTTCCCGACCCACAAACCCCTTGCTGAGGCCCAGGTTGATGATGGCGCGAACGTTGTCCTCGCCGAACTCGTGCTGGGTAATCCCCATGCTCCAGACAAAGATCGCCGTCCTGGCCTCGCCCACCATCCGAGCGAAGGCGGACATCTCCTCGCGCGAGGTGCCGGAGAGCCGCTCCAGCTCCTCCCAGGACTGGGCATCGAGAGTGGCTTTCAGTGCCTCAAACCCGGTGGTGTGCTGCTCGATGAACGCCCGGTCCGCCCACCCATTGGCGATCATGTGCTTGAGGGTGCCGTTCAAGAAGGCGATGTCCCCGCCCATGTCAATCAGGAAGAAGCGGTCGGCGATCGTGGTGCCGAAGAGGGCGCTCTCCGCCACCGAGGGCACCCAGTAGCGCTCCATCCCGGGCTCGCGGTAGTTGTTGATCACGGCCACCTTGGTCCCGGCTTTCTTTGCGTAGTAGAGGTATTTCATGCTGACCGGCTGGTTGTTGGCCACGTTGGAGCCGACGAAGACCAGCAGGTCGCTGCCAATCCAGTCCTTGTAGGAGCAGGTGGTGGCCGCAACCCCCAGCGCTTCCTTGAGGCCGAAGGTGCTGGGGGAGTGGCAGACGCGGGCCGCGTTGTCGATCGAATTGGTGCCCAGGGCGCGCACGGCCTTCTGGGCCGCGTAGTAGGCCTCGTTGGGCATGCCCCGGCTGGTCAGGTAGAAGCCGAGCCGGTCCGGGGTGCTGGCCCGGATGCGCTCCACCATCAGGTTCAGGGCTGCGTCCCACGTCACGCGCCGGAAGCCCCGGTCGCCCCGCCGTCGTACCATCGGGTAGCGGAGCCGGCCCAGGTCGCGGAGCTCGGCACTGCGCTTGCCCTTGAGCTGCGACACGTCCTCCAGGAGCCGCGTGTCCAGTCCCGGCATAGTGTTGAGGCGCAGCAGCCGCAGCCGGATGTTGCAGAGGTGGATGCCGTCCATGGTCCAGTCTTTCATCCCGTCCGTTCCCAGGGAGCAGCCGTCGCACACGCCATGATTGAGGATTCGCCAGGTGAAGGGAAGCTGGTCGCGGTTCTGCCAGATGGCCTTCCAGATCTCCAGGTAGTTGTTGGGGCGCTGCTCGCCAATGCCAAAGGGCTTCCAGCTCGCCCACAAGGACGGAGCCCAGCCTTTCTTGACCTGTTTCATCGGTTCCTCCTTCAGCGGCGCCATCTCATATCTGCAGGGGTGGCGTCGCCGTGGCACTCACATCACGTACCGAATCACTGGGCGGTGCCCGGTCGGAATATGGCTGCCGCTTCCGTAACTTTCACATCGACCGGTCGCGGCGGCCGGACCAGCAGGGGCAAAAGGGCCGACATGAGCCTGATCATAGCGATGAATGTCGAGGCAGCCGGCGGGCGGGTCGGCGCGCCATGAGAGGCGACCGCGGTCGGGAGCCGGGGGCAAGCCCGAGTGACGCAGGATGTTGCGGACCGTCACGTGGGAGTAGCGAAAGCCGAGCTTAACGCAGCTCGCCTTGCAGGCGCCGATAGCCCGAGCGCGGGTTCTCCCTCGCCAGCCTCAGGACGACGCCCGAACTTCCGCCGGCAGCCGCGGCCGTCCGCACGTGTGACGGCACGCAGCGAAGAGTGACCATTTCTGGCGGACGAGATCGCGGTGCCAGCGGAGGAGCGTCTCGGGAGTGACCACGAAGGCGCAGGCTTCCACTCGAACGGGCACTTCCGGGCTCCCGGAGAATGCCAACGTTTGCGATGACTCTCTTGCGGGTAAACGCCATAGCCATCATTCGGACGGCCCCTCGCGGTGGCTCCCAGTCGGACAGGCCCGTCGCGTTAGGAAGCTTGTTCGAAAAGGAGGAGACACCAAATGACTGCAGGAACCATCAAGAAGCTGGTGCCGGATCGCGGGTTCGGCTTCATCGCAGCCGAGGACGGCAAGGAATACTTCTTCCACCGCTCGGCAGTCCAGGATTTCGACGCCCTCCTGGGTGGCGAAAAGGTTTCGTTCGAGATCGAGCCGAACCCAAAGGGACCTCGGGCGAATCGAGTTCAACTGAGCCGCTAACCGCGCGCGGATTGGAAGACGGAGGGGCCGATCATTCGGCCCTTCACCATTCGATCGTGCGTGGCTGGTGTCGATAACTCCTCTTTTGCACCCCACACGTATCTTCCAGAGCATCCTTTCCTTCCGGCGCTAAGCGCTACCTCTTGCCCTCCTTGACGTTGGACTCCGTGGCACGACGGGGACGTCGTCTCGGAAGTCGACACCTATACTTGGAGACGAGTTCAATGGTGGTCACGCCGCTCTCCGAAGAAGCGATCTTCAAGGCGCTCGGCACGGTGAAGGATCCGGAGCTCCACCGCGGCATGGTGGAGCTCAAGATGATCAAGGATGTCACGGTGATCGACCCGCAGACGATCGCGTTGACCGTAGTCCTGACTACCCCCGCCTGCCCCCTCAAGAACAAGATTCACGACGACCTCGACGCGGCGCTGGCGACCCTCCCGGGGGCGCCGAAAGCCCAGATCAAGTGGGACGCTCAGGTCTCCCGCACCGGCAGCATCCCGAACAAGCAGCAGATCCCTGGCGTCAAGAACACCGTCTCGGTCGGTGCGGGGAAGGGCGGCGTGGGGAAGTCCACCTCTGCCGTGAACATCGCCATCGCTCTCTCCCAGCTGGGTGCGAGGACCGGCGTCCTCGATGCCGACGTCTACGGGCCGAACGTGCCGATCCTGCTGGGAGCCGAGCACGAGAAGCCGTACGCGGAGAACGAGAAGATCATCCCCATCCTGCGTTACGGGATCAAGATGATCTCGATCGCGTTCTTTATCGAACCGGACAAACCGGTGATCTGGCGGGGGCCGATGCTCGGCAAGGCGGTCCAGCAGTTCCTCTTCGACGTCAACTGGGGGGAGCTCGACTACCTCGTCGTGGACCTGCCACCGGGGACCGGTGACGTCCAGCTCACCATGTCCCAGAGCATCCCGATGACGGGCGCCGTCGTCGTCTCGACGCCCCAGGACGTCTCCATCGCCGACGTGGGGAAGGCTATCCAGATGTTCAACACGCTCAAGGTCCCCAACCTCGGCTTGATCGAGAACATGAGCTACCACATCTGCCCGCATTGCGGTCAGCGGACCGAGATCTTCGGCCACGGCGGTGCCAGAGCTCTGGCCGAGCGCATGCAGATTCCCTTCCTGGGCGAGATCCCGCTGGACCACCGGATCCGCGAAGGCGGCGGTCCGGGGGTGCCGATCATGGTCCACGATCCCGACTCGCCGCTGGCGCAGGTCTACCGCGACGTGGCGTCCCACCTGGCGGCCCAGGTCAGCATCCGCAACTTCAACCAGGCCAGCTTCATTCCACTCCGGACGATATAAAGGGTCGCGCCCGGAACTCGCTTGACGTTTCAGTGCGGCCCAATCATGCGGTCGTTCTAGCTGTGATTCCGGTTAGATCTGGCGCACAGTCGCCGCCGTTAGTACGTAGGGTGGGGCGCGGGGGCGGGAGTCTCATGACCTGAGGACGTGGGCAACAGTCGTCGGCGTTAATGTGCGGATGCCAGAGCCCGACAAGACCAATCAAGCCGATCCTCGACGCTGGGTGCAGCTGTAGGGCGGAATAGTCCGTCCAATTTGGGTGATGTTCTACGGCACGAGCGTGGGGGTTGTGACGGCTGGTGTCACGTTCACTGGGTGGTCTCCAGGAGGATGCGGGCGTGCCATGCGAGTCGGCTCGACTTTTGCCCCCTTACAGCGCCCCGCGACTTGGATCGACTTTTCCCTACAGCACCGAAGGCGGGAACTGCCCTGCTTGGATCTGCCACCAGATGGATCCGTCCTGGTAAACGGGCTGACCGACGATCTCGTAGTAGCTGCCGGCTGGCAACCGTCAAAGGTCTGCGCGAAAGCGACGAGCGTCGTGCCCAACGCCGATGGCAAGCATGGGGCTCGTCTCCCCTGCCGCAGGCGCGAAGAATGCAGTGACCTCCTCGTCGTAAAACGTCGAGCCGGTCGCGCCCACCGCCAGCGCGTAGGCGGCCAGATAAAGCCGGCCGCCGAGGA
>WNEZ01006447.1_pt1 | contig 20114 bp, 19 predicted proteins | sample 5400521 | NCBI WGS metagenome assembly WNEZ01 (sample SAMN13153339, study PRJNA577476) | soil metagenome | isolation source: 120 cm saprolite under Douglas fir tree site 2 hole 1 replicate 1 | place: USA:California | collected 2015-04-18 | reverse complement strand
ACTCAAGGCAAGGTTGCGTAAGGCGGGTTTCTACCCGCGACCAGGAAAGGGAAGCCACACAGTCTGGAAGCATCCAAGTTTGCCTGGTGAGAGGCTTACACTCTCTGGAGCCGATGGAGATGATGCACAACGTTACCAGATAGCAGATGTACAAAACATCTTGGACAAGTTGCGAGACAAATTACGAAAGGAGCGAGAGTAATGAACGATCCGTACGACCAGTACTCAATGAACATCCAGTATGATCCCGTTGATCGGATTTACGTTGTCACGGTTCCTGAGCTTCCGGGGTGTCGGACACACGGAAAGACCTATGAAGAGGCTGTTCGACAAGGACGTGATGCTATTGCAAGCTGGATTGACGATGCCAAAGCTTCAGGAGACCCTATCCCTCCTCCTAGAGTCATGATCAGATTGTGATAAAAAACGGCTTTAATCTCATCATCGGGCAATCGGGCGGGGCTACCGCCGTCATCAACGCCAGCCTGGTCGGAGCTGTACAGGCTGCGTTGGGGGATGCACGCATTGGGGGCATTTTTGGCATGCTCTACGGTATTGAAGGATTTCTCAAGGAAGACCTGATCGATCTGCGACGGCAATCCAACCAGGTGTGGTCGCAGCTCCTCAACACGCCGTCGGCTGCCCTGGGTACCTGCCGTTATAAGCTGCAAGCGGGGGATCCTGAGCGAGCTGTCGAACTACTGCATCGCTATGATTTTCATTATCTACTTTACATCGGTGGAAATGACTCTGCTGACACGGCACACCAGTTGTCATTGGCCGCACAACACGCCGGCCATGAGTTACAAACGATCAGCGTTCCCAAAACGATCGACAACGACCTGCTGTTTACCGATCATTGTCCCGGCTATGGCAGCGCGGCACGTTTTCTTGCGTTAGCCACAATGGATTCGAGCATGAACACGATTTCGATACCCTGGCACTATCCTGTCAAGGTGATAGAAACGATGGGGCGCGACGCGGGCTGGTTGGCGGCTTCATCAGCTCTGGGCAAACGCGATGAGCATGATCCACCGCATATCATTCTCATACCGGAAAAGCCCTTCAACGCTGAACGTTTCCTGCAACAGGTTGAAGAGGTCTATCAACGGTTGGGGTATGTGATCATTGTCGCATCTGAAACTATTCGTGATGAAAAAGGACAGGCGCTGGGTGCCGCCGGTCAAGTGGGGGCAGATGCATTTCAGCATCCACTGTTGAACGGAGCGGCGCAATACCTGGTAGAATTAGTAGAGCAACGTTTGAAATTGCGCGCACGTTTTGACAAGCCTGGTGACTTGCAGCGTATGGCATCGAATAGTATTTCACGTACCGACCGGGATGAGGCGTACCTGGTGGGACAGATGGGGGTAATGGCCCTGCTCGCCGGCGAGAACGATAAAATGGTCACACTGGTTCGTCATATGGACCCTGGGCGCGATAAATCGGGCCCCTACGCCTGCACGACAGGGCTGGTTGAGCTTGCACAGGTCGCCAATGCGCAGCGCCTGTTGCCCGACGAGTACTTGAGCGCGGATAAAACGATGGTCACGAAGGCATTCTATGACTATGCGTTGCCATTGATTGGCGATCCATTGCCACAATATCCGACTTTGGAAAAGATAGGGATAAGACAATGACAACACTACGACGAGCGATACTTGTTGTCCTTGATGGGGTGGGTGCGGGAGCAAATCCTGACGCCCATGCCTATGGTGATGACGGGGCCAGTTCGCTGGAACATTGCGCGTTGGCCATCGGAGGCCTGACTCTGCCGAACCTGGGAAGCATCGGCCTGGGAAATATCACCCCTATTTTGGGCACACCGCCGACTTCAGATGCCAGTGGAGCCTATGGCCGCATGGCAGAGAAGGGAGCAGGCAAGGATAGCACCACCGGCCATTGGGAGATCACCGGCGTTGTGCTGCAAAAGCCTTTACCGACCTATCCACATGGGTTTCCTGCCGATCTGGTAGCGGCGTTTGAACAGGCGATTGGCCGCAAGGTGATCGGCAACAAGCCTGCATCTGGTACAGAGATCATCAAGGAACTCGGCGAGGAACATGTACGTACCGGCTACCCCATCCTCTATACCTCCGCCGATAGCGTCTTCCAGGTAGCGGCTCACCAGGATGTTATCCCACTTGCAGAACTGTATCATATCTGTGAAATTGCACGTGGTATGCTTACAGGTGAGAACGCTGTCGGGCGCGTTATCGCTCGACCGTTCATCGGCGAACCGGGAGCGTTCCGGCGCACTGAGCACCGCCGCGATTTCTCGCTTGCTCCGTTGGGAACAACGCTGCTCGACCTGCTCAAGGCCAGCGGTAAGGAGGTCATCGGCATTGGCAAGATTGAGGATCTCTTTGCGGGACGGGGCCTCACGCAGCGCGACCATACTGAAACCAACCGCGAAGGTATGGCGGCGACACTGCGCTGGCTCGAACGCGATTTTACGGGTCTGCTCTTCGTCAATCTGGTAGAATTTGATATGTTATGGGGACATCGTCGCGATAGCCAGGGTTATGCGCAGGCGTTGCGCGATGTGGACACATGGTTCGGACAGGTTCAACAGGTCATGCGGCCTGAAGACGCCATCTTCTTCACTGCTGACCACGGTGTCGACCCCACCTATCGCGGCAGCGATCACACTCGTGAAGAGGTGCCACTGCTGGCGTATGGCAAGCCCATACGTGCCGGAGTTGATCTGGGAGTACGTACCAGCTTTGCCGACCTGGGTCAGACGTTGGCACAAACCTTTGGCGTTGGACCCCTGGCGGCTGGAATTAGTTTTGCAGATACTGTAGGACTTGTATGACCGAGACACAACGCTATAATATGACAGGGCAACCGCAAGGGAGATACTTGCATGGTGAGCGGATTTACCTGCGACGGCCTGTGATGGCGGACGCTCGCTACGTCTTCAATTGGGAGCGCGATGATGAAGTATGGCGCTACGACCCGCACCGTCCTTTCTCACAGAACTTTGCAGACTTCCTGCCCCTTTTTGAGCGGAACTACGTACAAGGCAATGGGCGGCAGTACTGGTTCATCATCGAAGATGAGCAGCATACACCCATTGGCACCATTACCTATTTCAATGTCGACTACCGCCAGGGCCAGGCCGAGATCGGGCTGGGTCTGGGCGACAAAACCCGCTGGGGCAAAGGATACGGGCCAGAGGCAATTCGCACACTGGTACAATACCTTTTCAGTTTCCCCGGTCTGACACGTATCTACGCGGAGACGGCTGTCGCCAACCGGCCAGCTCGTCGGGCTTTCATCAAGGCCAACTTCGTCGAAGTCGGCCAAATCTACGATCCCCGTAGCTCGGGTGAACCCTGGATAGAATTAGAAATCTGGAAGCATAGGAGGGTTTGACAGTTGAATACACCAATTGATCCTAGCATTTTCCTGGCCTACGATGTGCGCGGCATCTATGGCGAGAACCTTACCGACGAGGTGGCCTATCGCATTGGACGTGCCGCTGCTCAATATTTGAATGCCCCGGAAATCGCGGTGGGCCGCGATATGCGACTTTCTTCCCCGCAGTTGGCCGAGGCCTTGATACGTGGCATCACCGACCAGGGTGTCAACGCGGTTGATCTAGGCATGACCACGACCGACGAACTGTATTTTGCCGTGGGTAAGTTCAACTATTCAGCCGGCGCGAAGGGTAGCGTGACGAAGCGTGACGTCCTTGATGATTATGTCAAACACGCCCTCTCGTTCATCGACGTGAGCAAGGTGAAGCCGCTCAAGGTGGTAATCGACGCGGGCAACGGCATGGCAGGACTGGTAATGCCACGCGTTTTCGAGCATCTACCCTGTGAGCTTGTGCCGCTCTACTTTGAACTGGATGGCACCTTTCCCCATCACCCGGCCAGCCCGATTGAGCCTGAGAACATGGTGGATTTGCAAAAGAAGGTGCGCGAGGTAGGAGCCGATCTAGGAGCAGCCTTCGATGGCGATGCCGACCGTATGTTCCCAGTGGATGAGCACGGCAATGTGGTCGATGGTTCAATGGTGACGGCAATTGTGTCAAACAGTCTGCTGGGCAAGTATCCCGGTTCGACGATTCTCTATAATCTGATCGTCTCCAAAAGTGTGCCCGAACTGGTCAACAGATTGGGTGGCAAGGCTGTGCGCACTCGCGTGGGGCATTCCTACATTAAGGCGGAGATGCGCCGGACGAATGCCATCTTCGGAGGTGAGCACTCTGGCCATTTCTACTTCCGCGACAACTGGTACGCCGATTCCGGCTTGATTGCTCTTCTGCTCACGTTGGAACTCGTTTCCGCCGAAGGCAAGCCGCTCTCCGAACTGCTCAAGCCGTTGGATCGTGGTGTACGCAGTGGCGAGATCAATACCAGGGTAAGCGATGTGCAGGGCAAGCTGCATGCGCTGGAAGAGCGTTATGGGAAGCAGGCACAGCTGGTGGATCATCTGGATGGGGTTACATTTGATTTTGGCGACTGGTGGTTCAACGTGCGCCCCTCTAATACGGAGCCATTGCTGCGCTTGAATATCGAGGCGAACAATAGGGAATTGATGGAGCAGAAGCGCGACGAGGTGGTTGGGTTTATACGGGGGTAGTAAAGCCTGGCACCCGCAAGGGGCGCCACTACATTTCAGCTGTCAAATGAACATTGACAGTCTCTAGCTCGACGGTGCCGCGCCCGGAGTGAACTTAAATGGAAGGGGCGAGATGATAACGAGGACACAAGTTGGGATCCTCCAGTCGGTGCAGGTGGGTACGTCACAGCGATATAGCATCGCGAGCGCGGCAGATGCTATGGAGCGTTCGTGGAAATCGTCGTTCTTCCGCACGCCGAGCGTACAGCCGCGCTGGCTCTACACTACTCACCTCGAAGGCAACGTGTAGGCAGATACGAAAAATCACGGCCAACTCAGTCAGGCGGTGCTCTTGTATGCCGCTATACATTACCCTATATGGCAGGCAGAACTGGGCCAACCGGAGATTGGCCCCGGAGGTTAATGCCTTTGCGCTCTCGTATGCCATCGACATCGAGTGTATACAGACCGACATACCCGGCGTTTTGGAACACACCGAAGTTGCGACTGAGGACTCCAGAGTTCTGGGCAGCTTCGACGAGCTTCGCATTGCTTTGGGCCACCCGTTCTCGTTGTAAAAGCCTTTTCTCTTGCTCCTCGCGCAACTGATGTAGCTCGTTTGCACGTGTGGCAACCGCAAAATATACTTGAGCTGCAGCGATCTCTGGCTTACGAGGATCACCGTTCTGTGCAACAATGTAGCAGGCAAAACGACTGAGCAGATAATCGGTAAGCCGTTGTTTTGCTCCTTTGCCCGTTGTGATCACTTTGATGGCGTCAACAAAGTGATCTGAGACGGCTCGATTGGCTTGTTCACAAGCTATCTTTGCTCTATTAATAGCTACCTCAAAATTTCGCCAAGGAATATCGCTCTAGGACAAGTAGCCCTCCTTCACATTCTTCGCACCACATCCTGCTCGCACCTCCCCATTGCTGAAGGCACCAATGGCCCACAGCTTCAAACCTGGAAGGCGAAAAAAGCTGCTTGTGACCGAAGAGGATTTCTGGCTCGCCCTGTTCATACGGGACGGCAAGAATGAGCCGCCGGGTTGTTACCCGCAATAGGTTCCTCAGCACACGATACATAGCCTCCTCGGTAAAGTGTTCAAGAACGTGAAGAGCGGTCACGGTATCAAAATAGCCAAGCGTACTAAGATCATCGGTGAGCAGGTCTGATTGAGCAAATTGCACATTCTTCAGTCCGCGTTCCTCTGCGATGAGCCGTGTAGTCGTAAAAGGTTCTGGCCGAATATCGATGCCTATTACCTGAGAGAGGGACGGAAATTGTTGTGCCACAAGCAATGGTAAGAAACCAAATGAACATCCGGCATCAAGGAAATGGTCACCGACCAGCCATGCAAACACACGATGATACAGTTTGGCAAATGTGTCCATGGTTGAATGAGTGATGGGCGCAGCAGGAGGATTCTTCAAGAGGTCCTGGTATCGTCGTAAGGTGTTTGTTCCATAGACATGCCAGGCTCGCTGGACATCATTAGGATAAAGGGAACCAACCACGGCCCCAAAGACGTCGCTGAAGTCCTGGGCCTGTGCCAGGATACCGAGTGGTTTCAACTCCTGGATTACATGATCTCCTAAATCAGCATCTAGGGCATCAGGTGCAAACCAGTGCACGACAACTGTTGTTGGAGGTTCCGAGCGTGTGAAGAGCAAGAAGTGAGGTGTCTCATGGGATTGGTAGCCGCCTTCAGAGTTGATTTGACTGAGTATTGTCAATATAGTACAATAGCAGAGTGACTGTCAAGGAGGTGATATAGTGTCAGAAAACGACATTGTTGACGCCAGGCATGTGGCACGCATGTTGAAAGTAAGTTACCGTACGATTGTTCGGCTCGCCGATCAAGGTAGTATTCCTGGGTTCCGTGTAGGTGGCCAGTGGAGGTTCAGGCTAAGCGACATTGAGGCGTATATCAATCGACAGGTCCAGCGGAAAAAAGAGGATGAGTGACCATGTAGTAATTTGGAAAAGCTGAAGAAGCCTGTCGAAATAGCGGCCAAGCCATCTCAGATCAATTTTCCCATATGGGAAAATTGATCCGTGCAGGCAAAGGGCACAGAGGGAGATAGAAGATGTTCTGCTCTCACGCTTTGCCTGTTATTTACTAGTACAGAACTCCGAGTTGTATCGGGCGAGGCATGGCGGGCATACCTGTCCCCCAGACAGGGTTCCACAAGGGCCCACCCTTCACATCCCCACCGCTCTCGCCCCTACGGAACAATGCTCCTTCCTAAGTAAACCTACCTGTTATTCGCCCTCGCCCAGCCTGACAATCGTCCTTCCCCGTACTCCACCGCTGAGCAGCGAGGCCGTCACCTGGGGCAACTCGTCCAATGTCACCTCGCGGCTTATGCTATCGAGCTTGGTCGGCTTGAGGTCGCTGGCCAGGCGCTGCCAAAGTTCGCGACGCAGCCCCATAGGGCAGAAGACTGAGTCGATACCCAGCAGGTTCACGCCCCGCAGGAGGAAGGGAAACACGGTGGTATTGACAGTCGTACCGCCAGTGAGGCCACAGGCTGCAATTGAACCGCCGTACTTCGTCGTGCGGATCAGGTATGCCAGGGTGGCACCTCCCACCGAGTCGACGCTGCCAGCCCACAACTCCTTCTCCAGGGGACGATTGCTCTCTGCGGATACTTCTTCGCGGCTAAGGATGGTGCTTGCGCCCAGTTCCTTGAGGTAGGCGTGTTCGGTCTGCTTGCCGGTGCTTGCCGCGACGGTGTGGCCTAGCCTGGCCAGTATATTCACTGCTATGCTGCCTACTCCGCCAGTTGCGCCCGTCACCAGCACCGGACCGCGTTCAGGCGTGAGACCGTTCTTCTCCAGTTGATGCACTGCCAGGGCGGCTTCAAAACCGGCCGTACCCAGGGCCATGGCTTCTTTGAGCGTCAATCCCTGCGGCAGCGGTACGACCCAGTTGGCCCGTACACGTGCATACTCGCTAAAGCCGCCGTAATGGGAAACGCCGAGGTCATAGCTGGTAGCAATTACTTCATCTCCTGCATGAAAACGCTCGTCGCTGGACTCGACGACGACCCCCGCCAGGTCGATGCCGGGGACAAAAGGATAGCTGCGCACAACCTTGCCATCTGGGGTGCAGGCCAGAGCATCTTTGTAGTTCACGCTGGAGTAGGCGACGTGAATGAGGACTTCGCCGGGTGGCAGGTCGTCCCGGGTTAATGTTTGAACCTGGGCGGTGAATTGTTCTGCCGTTTTGTTGACTACAAATGCGCGAAATGTTGCTGACATCTCTCTATTCCCTTCTGCTTCATATTCAAATAAGGAAGTTTTGATACCATCATAGTGTCACATGGCTTTTTTATTGTCCATGCTGAGACCACCGGGGTGGATGAATTTTTTAGGCAATCAACCAAATCGGGACGTACATCGGATGGGTTGGGACTGTTGAGACAGATGCTGCTGGCGAATTGATGAAGACGCTGGCCGATAATGATTTTTAACAAGCAAAACCGGACCTGTCATGCTGAGCGCAGCGAAGCATCTCTCTGCCCATCGAGCTAGACCCTTCGCTGCGCTCAGGGTGACACAACATTGCCGATCTTGGTCGTTAAAGTTCATAATCGGGTTCCTACGCCAACATTTGTTCATATACCCGTCGGACAAGCACTGCTTGACACTCCCTTGATGGGCGTGTTAGCATGACTTTGGTTCGTTGAGCCGGTACACCTCCCCGCCTGGTAGAGGCGTATGCTATTTTTATTACAATGAGTTACGAGGAGCAAATCCCTGTGAAAATTCACGAATATCAGGCCAAAGACATCCTGGCACGCTATGGGGTCCCGATACAGCCCGGACGTGTAGCGCATACGCCCGAGGAGGCCGAAGCCATTGCTCGAGAACTGGGCGGGCCGGTGGTGATCAAAGCCCAGGTCTATGTCGGCGGACGCGGCAAAGCGGGCGGTATCCAATTCGGCGATACGCCCGCACAGGCCCGAGCCGCCGCCGCAAAAGTATTGGGCATGGATATCAAAGGGCTGAAGGTAGAGAAGGTGCTCGTTGTCTCCAAGCTGGAGATCAAAGAAGAATACTATCTCGGCATCATCCTGGACCGTAAAACGCAGGCCCCGGTCGTGATGGTTTCAACAGCAGGGGGCATCGATATCGAAGAGGTGGCAGCCACGACACCCGAGAAGATCATCCGGCAACCCATTGATATGCACTGGGGACTGCGCCCCTTTGAAGCACGCGACATCCTGGCTCGTGCAGGCTTCCCGCACCAGGTCATTGCCAAGGGTGGGACCATCCTCACGGCCCTCGCCAAAGCCTTTATTGAGAGCGATGCCAGCCTGGCCGAGATCAACCCACTCGCGCTGACAGCTGATGGGCAAGTGCAGGCCGCCGATGCAAAGATCCTCATCGATGACAATGGCCTGTTCCGTCAGAAGAAGTACGCTTCCTGGGCGGAGCCGGAAGAGGCGAACCCATTGGAATATGAGGCAAAGCAGGCAGGACTGACGTATGTCAAACTGGACGGCGATGTTGGCATCATCGGCAACGGCGCGGGCCTGGTCATGACCACACTCGACATGGTAGCGCGGGTCGGTGGAAAGCCAGCGAACTTCCTGGATATCGGTGGCGGGGCCAAAGCCGAGGTGATGCACAAGGCATTGACGTTTGTGGCACGCGACCCACAGGTGAAGGGCATCCTGGTCAATATCTTCGGCGGCATCACCCGTGGCGAGGAGGTGGCCAAAGGTGTGATTATGGCCCAGGCCGAACTACCCAAAGGCCTGCCTGTCGTCGTCCGCTTATCGGGCACCGGCGCAGAAGAGGGCAAGGCTATGCTCAAGGATGCAGGACTCGACTGGGGTAGAGACATGCGCGAGGCGGCTCAGAAGATTGTCGCCGCGATTGGATAGAGGATAAGCTCATGAGTATTTTATTTGACAACACCACACGGGTCGTCGTGCAAGGTATCACCGGGCGCGAAGGGCAATACCATACCCGCAACATGAAGGAAGCCGGCACTACCCTGGTCGGTGGCGTGACGCCTGGCAAGGGTGGAACAACGGCGGAAGACTTGCCGGTCTTCGATACTGTCGCTGAGGCGAAAGCTGCCACAGGTGCTAACGCATCTTGTATCTTTGTCCCTCCAGCAGGTGCAGCCGATGCCATTATGGAAGCCGCCAGCGCAGGCATACCACTGATTGTCTGCATTACCGAGGGCATTCCTGTTATCGATATGACACGAGCGATGCTTGTTGTGCACGAGCGATGCTTGTTGTGCATGAACATGGCTCACTGCTGATTGGCCCAAACTGCCCCGGATTGTGTACGCCGGGACATGGCAAGATCGGCATTATCCCTTACCAGATCTTCAAGCCTGGCCCGGTGGGCTTCATCTCAAGGTCCGGGACACTCACCTATGAGGTTGTCGCCTTGCTGACCGAGGCCGGTCTCGGCCAGTCCACCTGCATCGGTATCGGCGGCGATCCGATTATCGGTTCGACCTTCGTGGATCACTTGAAACTCTTCGAGGCTGACCCGCAGACCAAAGCGGTGGTGATGTGTGGGGAGATCGGTGGCAGCGATGAGGAGGATGCTGCCGAGTATATCAAAACAATGAGTAAGCCGGTCGTGGCCTTTATCTCAGGCCGTACTGCACCGCCTGGGAAACGTATGGGCCACGCGGGAGCGATCATCTCCGGCAATACGGGTACGGCGCAAGGGAAGGTGGCGGCATTACAGGCAGCGAAGATTCCTGTGGCTGATACCATCTTTGATATTCCTGGACTGGTGAAAGAGGCACTGGCAAAAGAATAGATACTGCTGGCGAATTGGATGGCAGCGGCCCCCACCCCGCGGGCGCGATAATGAGGTTTAACGTATTAATCCGGCCATGCGGTGGATTTCCCGAGGGCCGATAAATCGGCGGTGGGCGCGATAAATCGGCCCCTACGGACGTATTGTCCCTGTTCGCGGGGTCCGCGTTAAAGTTCAAAATCGGGCCCCTACGCCATCGCTTCGCTCGGCTTTCATGGGCAATTGGTCGACGGAATCAAGGATAACAACAGGGAACAAGCATGACTACGGCTCTGATCTACGATCCGATTTTTCTGGAACATCTCACGCCGAAGAATCATCCGGAGAAGCCACAACGCCTGGAAATGGCAATGAAGGTTCTGGAAGCACTCGGCTGGTTGGAGCGCGATGGATTGGTGCAGATGGCACCACGTGCTGCCAGCGAGGATGAGTTGGCGGCGGTACACGATCGTGCATACATTCGTGAGGTAGAAGAGGCAGCACATAATGTGGCCCGGGAAATGGTTCGCGGTGGTCGTGAAACACGCTTTTTCGCTCCAGACACCTACATTTCTGCACAATCATATAATGCAGCAATTAAGGCTGTCGGCGCTCCTCTCACCGCTATCGATGCGATCATGAAAGGTGAGGTTGACAACGCCTATTGCCTGGTGCGTCCCCCCGGTCATCATGCTTTGCCAGACGATGCGATGGGCTTCTGTCTTTTCAATAACGTGGCCGTTGCTGCACGCTATGCGATTGATCACTATGGCCTTGAGCGTGTCATGATCATTGATTATGATGTGCATCATGGCAACGGCACGCAAGATATGTTCTATAAAGATCCACGGGTATTGTACTTCTCGGTCCACCAGGCTCCCTTCTATCCCGGCACGGGTCTGTCGGATGAACGCGGTGAAGGAGCAGGATTGGGGACGACGATCAATGTACCGTTGCCTGCAACAACCGGTTTTGAGACGTATGAACCCGTCTTTCGCCAGGTGATGGCTCCTGCAGCCGAGCGTTTTAACCCGCAACTGATCCTGGTTTCGGCTGGCTTTGATGCTCACTGGAAAGATGCTATACCGCCAACGAGCATGGGGACGAATATGCGCCTTTCCACAGCAGGTTTTGCGAAGCTAACCGGCATCATCATCGACCTGGCCCGGTACTTGTGTAATGGGCGATTGGTGATGGTCCAGGAGGGTGGCTATAACCTGGAAGCGATGGCAGCCTGTGTTGCGACCTGCATCAATTTACTGCTCGGTGACGACGCCGCGGTGGATAGTTTTGGTCCGCCTCCCGAAAGCGCATTTCGCCTTAACACTGATGTGCTGATTGCAGAGTTGCGGCGCATTCATGGATTGACAGGCTATCGTATGCGTGCTTCGAAGACCTCTGGGCCCAAACCCGACATCGAACGTCTGCGACGTGAGATCAAAGGCCCGGACGCATAGATCAGCCGGAGGATGCATGCCACGAAATTCTGAGCAAGTGCGCATACTGCGCAGTGTCGACCAACCACTGGTGGAGCGTCTACTGCGAACCTCTGAATATATCTACCAACGCTTTACCCTGGAAGAGCTTCCAGCTCTGCTCAAGCACTATCCTACTGTCGGCGTATTCAGCGGTCCCCGCGATAAATCGGGGGATCACACGCTGCTGAGCTTTCTGCTTACACAAACGGTCAACGCTCCTTCGGCGTGGATCGGTGGCTTCGGTGTGAGTTGGACAGAGAGCCGTGAGTATGTCAAAATGATCCGCACCCTGCTCGAATACCTGGCACCGCTCTTAATCGCGCGACGCGTGCGCTACCTCCACTATTCTGGTAGCGATGTGGAGAGAGATTGGTTGCGCGACGTTCTGCTACCCCTCGGTTTTTCACCCTATTGTCTGCTCTACGCCTACGATAAATTTGACTACGCCGTTCCGACACAGGGGAACCTGTCGGTCACCGTCCGCCCTTTCGAGGAACGCGATATCCCTGCGCTGCTCACTATAGAGCAAGCCTGCTTCGAAGATCTCTGGCGCTATGATGCGCTGTCGTTTAGCGATATTGTCCAAACGCATCCGTATTTCGTGGTAGCGGAATTCCCCGCGATAAATCGGGGGACTACCGGCAAGGTGGTAGGATACCAGTTCAACGCGCTGGATGGCGAGTTCGGCTACCTGGTACGTATCGCCGTTCATCCATCGGTTAGTGGCCAGGGCATTGGAGCGCGCTTAATGAGCGAGGCGATACGCTTCTTCAAGGGCGCGCGAGTATCACGCATCATGCTCAACACACAGGACGACAACACCTATGCGCACCGCCTCTACGAGTGGTTTGGCTTCATTCGCATTCCGCAGATCGGGTTCGTCCTGCGCAAACAACTATGACTCCCACGATAAATCGGGGAGCTACATCACACCAGCCCCTTGAGATGCCAGACGTCCAGAGGTACTGTTCTGTTCCTCACAGTCATCGGCGGAAGTTTGTCGACTTTCACAAGTTGGCGCGCTTTAACGAAGGTCGAGTGATTCAGCAGGATATTGTTGTCCGAGGCTTTGCCTTGCAGCCGCGATGCCACATTGACGACATCGCCGATGGCCGTGTAGTTCTGCATACGCCCGTGCGAACCAAGATTCCCCACCACCGCCTCGCCCGTATTCACACCGATCCCAAACGAGATCTGCGGACCCTGGGGACGAGAACGCTGATGGTCTAAAATCGCCATGCGCATCTTCCAGGCTGCACGTACCGCACGCAACGCATGGTCGTCCTGGCGTAAAGGGGCATTGAAAATGGCCATGAGCATATCGCCCCAATATCCGGTTACGGTACCCTCCTCGTCCCAGATCTCTTTGACCATAATCTCAAAGTAGTTGTTGAGCAAAGTCATGACGTCTTTGGAGGGCATACCTTCACTCAAGCTTGTGAAGCCGCGGATATCGGCAGAGATGACCGAAATTTCTTTGATTTCCCCACCGAGGTTGAGCGCTTTGGGATCTTCAATCAGTTGCTGCACGACGTTGGGATGCACATAGCGGCCAAAGATAGCGCGAATTTCCTTTGCCTCGGCCTTGGCGCGTTTGATTTCAGTACGGTCATCGATGACCAGCGCCATACCGATGGGGACTCCCTCATCAAGCAGAGAAGAGGGATGCACGTCCAGGCTGATCAGGCCACGGCGGGGGATAACGCCTTCAATTGAATGAGCTATAATCGTGCCGTGCTGGTGCTGTATGATGACGTTTTCTAGCAGTTCCGCCAGCTGCAGTTGGGGCAAGGCCTGAAACGCTTCCTTGTAATGCCTCCCGACGACCTGGTATGGGTTTAATCCTAAGATCTCGCCCGCAGCCCAATTAAAGGTGGTAACGATACCGGCAGAGTCAGTGGCGATCACACCACTTGCTATGGAAGCAAAGATGTTATCCATGTACTGCTTATCTTCTTTGACCTTACTGAAGAGGCGGGCATTGTTGATGGTGATGGCGGTCTGGTTGCAGAAGGAGAGCAGCAATTTCTCGTCTTCTTCGGTGAACAGGTTTGATTTCACACGGCTATCCACATACACGGCACCAATACAGTCGCCACGCACGATGAGCGGGGCGCACATAATCGAGCGAATGTCAAAGTCCATCATGCTTTTCGTAGGATCGTAGCTCTGGTCAGGACGCACCAGCTTTTTGGTCGTCACTACCCGATCTACTGTGCTCCGACTGATATTATACTCGAATGCACTCCTGTCAATTGTGTGCGAATGTTTATCCCGCGCAATAGTGGACTCCGGCTCCTGTTTACTTGTCTTGGGGTCTACCAGGACGATGAAACCTCGTTCTGCACCGACAAACTTAATCACCTGGTCCATCACCAGGCGGAGCACTTCCTTTAACTCGAGGGTCGAGTTAAGCACCTGGGCAATTTGGTAGAGGGTTTCTAGTTCGCCACGTGTGCGCTCCAGGGAGTTAATGATATCAAACGAGGAAGGGTTCTGTGAAATCACCAGAGCACCCGCCAGGGATGGTACGAGGGCTTGCTCTCCTTTGTTGAGTTGGTCTTGCAATGCAAACAATACGCGCTTTGCAGCCTCGTTAATACGCCCCAATTGCAGGTCCGCACTACGACTCACATGCAAAGCCTCACTCAACAAACGGACACGCGGGTCACCGGCTTCAGCAGCATAGGTGCCTTCGACGGCCATCTCTAGCTTATGGGACTGCTCGTGAAGCATACGAGAAATACCCACCAGCGTTTCGCCGATAAAGCGCAAGTCTTTGCTGGCTTGCAATGTTGGATCAGGTGTTACTGTCAACGGTTTGCTCCATATTAGTGTGTAAAAAAGACAGTATTTTTCGCGGGCTACGAGTTTCTCTCGAGTTCCCTCATAATGAAGACGTACAGACCCATCTATTATAGCATATGAATATTGCATGCCGAGAAAGTGTTCACTCACCCAAAATCAATCGATTTATACCCCCTGTTCTTCGAGGTACAGGGCAAATGACAGCGGTTTGAAGCCGAAATCACGCTCAACAGAGTCCAGATCGGTCGTGTTATCAAATGAGAAGAGCGTCATCGCCGCTCTGGTGAGCGGTGGTTTTGGTAGCACGGCTTCCATGACGGCTGCACCAATGCCCACAAGTGGTGTTGGCGCATACACCTTGATGCGTGTCTTGTGCATAGCACGTAGCAACGCATCGATAATCTGGGTAAACGAGTAATACTCCGGGCCCCCAATCGTATACGTCTTGCGCGCCGGGTCATCCAACACCTTGATTACCACCGTCACGACATCCTCCACGTAGATGGGTTGGAACATGATCTTGCCGCCACCAATGAGCGGGACAACAGGGGCAGTATGGATGAGATTGCTCAACCCCTTAATGAAGGGAGCATCTTTGCCGAACAGCACTGAAGGTTGGATAATCGTCCAGTCCAAACCACTCTCTTTGAGCATCTTTTCGGCCAGGTAGCGTCCCTGCATGTAACTCCCGGGTTTGTCGGGTTTCGTGCCTAAGCCGCTCATCTCGATGATCCGTTTGACGCCAGCATCCTGGGCCGCTTTAATGACATTCGCCGTTCCCTGGACGTTGGTTTCTTGATAGTGATTGCCGGCAGATTGTTTGCGATCGGCGGTCAGAAAAGCTGCATGCACGACAGTATCTACCCCGTGCATAGCTGCCCCTGGTGAATCAGGTTGGGTGGTATTCCCCTGTACAAACTCTACCTTCTCAGCGGGCAAGATGCTTGCGGCCCGCTGCGTATCGCGCACCAGGCAGCGTGGTCGTTCCCCTTGCGCGACGAGACGGGCGACAAGATGGCGTCCGATATAGCCCGTTGCGCCAGTAATGAGTATCATGTGTTCCTCCTTAGCTGGATACGTTTGAGATGAAATAAATTAGTAGCAGCTCCACTGTGTAATTTGCTCAGAAAAATCCCACGATGACCTCTAACTCGGTCGGCAGACATTCAAGGGTGATCATCTCATCTTCTGTTATGGCGGTGATCTTGCGCATCGTCATGCTCTCCAATTCTGATAGGCCCTGCATTACAAAGTATAGATCAATTATGCATCACTGGACTAGAGAGCCGGAGCGTGAAGAGGAAGGTGAGCACACTTATAATCTGCAGACCTCGGCGAACAACAAATTAGCTATTAAAATCCCATTAAAAAAGTGAGGATGGTTTTTGTGTTACTGAAAATAGCCTCCCTACGTTGTATCGAGTGGGGAATGTTGAAACTTCATAAATAGCCTTTGTGGCCGATAGATATATCTATGATTGCCGTTGACTCCATCTTCTTGCTGAAGGACGCTGAAGAGCACTTCGGCCCCTCCCGAGTGCGGGGGGAGGAGAAACGTATGCAGATTGGATTGCTCGAAGACAACCCTTCCATTGCCACCTTGCTCTCGACCGTCCTGAGAATGGCAGGACACAGCGTCTCCCCGTCCTACGATGGTGTTTCCTTCTTAGCGGGGCTCTTTGCCAGCGACCACATCTCCAGGTCCATTCCCTATGATTTGCTGCTCGTTGACCTTTACCTTCCTGGTCGTCTCTCCGGCTGGGAAGTCGTCAGCTCCATCCGACGCGTCATTCCCGCGGAAAAGCTCCCGATCATCGTGATCTCGGCAGCCAGTGTGGGCGAATTGAAGCAGTTCCAGGCAAGCCATCCAGATATCCCTGTTTTACAGAAGCCCTTTGGGATGGGAACGCTATTAGAGCAGATGAAAATGCTTGCTTCTACTGAGGAGCAGAGCCAGAGGACGTAACCTTTGACCCATCCAGACTAAGCTGGATGGGTCGAAGCGATTGCTATGCCAATGATGAGGGTCAGCAGAAGGACCATTTGTCTCTCATGATTGTTTTAGCTCTTATTCACAATGTAACATATCTTTTGCGCTAGCACTGTTACCTCCATCACAAAAGGAGAGTGATTTAGCTCATGTTATATTTCTCTGGGAAGGAGGAGCATCACTACAAATTAGCTACCGAAGCGCCTCAGCCGGCAAGAAAATACGCACAGTAACACCATCGCCAGGAGCACTTTTGATCGTCAAACTCCCACCCGCAATGGCCAGCAAGGCGCTATGTGTCAGCAGGCCACCGCCAGTCCCTGTCGTGGAACTGTTCGCCGAGGCAATACCAACGCCATTATCTGCCACGATCATTTCCAGCTGGGGATCACACGATGCCTTGAGGGTGAGACGCAGCCGGCGATGCACATCAGATCCACGAGCGTGCCAGGCAGCGTTACGCAGAGCTTCCTGCACAGCAGCGAAGATCAGTTCGGCAATCGCAGGCGGCGTTATCTCGTCAATACAGGCCGCAGTTTCATCCGAGACACGCCATTCAACCTCATCAAAGGCATTTTGAAAATCTTGCTCCAGCATAGTACGAATGGCATACATCATGCCATCACGCTCCAGGTGATGGGGAGCACTGGGCACGGTAGCACGCATCATGGCTGCCAGGCGACGATGCGCATCACTGATCATATCAATCGCTTCATCCAGGGCAGTACCGTTGGCTGGCGAACGTAGCATCTCCAGGCGCAAGAGAGCGAGATGCATCTGTGGCAGAATCTCGTCATGCAGGACACGACGTTGCTGGGCTCCAAGTAATTTCACGTCTACGATACGATGACGCAGTAACCCGGCAACAGCCTGCATAGCTTCATGATCGCCAAGGGTGTCTAGTATGCGCTGGCCGCAAGCATGGGCCAGGTCCATATCTTCATCGGTAAAGGCACCGCCATCCTGGCGCGGGCCAAGGTAGAGTGTGGCCACCAGACCACGTTCATCATACATAGGTAATACCCAGCAGATGATCGGCTGCCTATCTACGGTCATACGCACACGATGAGCATGGATGCCTACAGTTTCACGCCCTGGAATGGATGCCACCGATCGCGCGATGGGATTCTCCTTCCGATGATGGGCCGGAGGCCGAAGTATTGATACGCGCTCCGCTTCGCTTCGCTGAGGCGGTGGGCGCGATAAATCGGCCCCTACGGTAGGCCTGGCTATTGGTTGCATTTCACTTACTTTTGCGCTCTCAGGCCAACGGAAGTTGAAGCTACGGCGTAAAGGGCCGGCTATGACAACGAGGCGTGCAAAGCGCACTGCCAGGACATCGTGACAAAGATGAGAAAAGAGGTCTTCCAGCCCTTGCTCAGTCTTCTGCAGATCAATATTGAGCCAGTGACGTACGCCTGTACTACGTAAAAACGGCCCTAACAGGGCAATATAACGATCATGGGCGGTGTAGCTACTCCAGGTGAACATGGCATAGGCAACCGTCGCCAGCGAGGTAATCAGCAACAGGCCCGCCAGGCTACTGCGGGTCAAATTGACAAGCAGGGCGATGAAAATAGCCACGGCTGTAGCGACGATGACAATGCCACGCCACTGCTCAAGGAAGCCCCGCCGCGCCAGGGGACGTTCGATGAGAACACCATGCCGGACAACCGAATAGCCAATGAGCAGGATGATGAGCGCGACCGCGCCGGAGGCTAAGAGATCAAGCACAAGCAAATTGAGCGGGATCGTCGTGAGTACAGGCGGTGCAGAAATCGGACCATGTTGTTCGATAGCCAGCCAGTCGAGCAGCGAGCGGATACCTACTACACCAAGAGTCGTGGTGAGACCGGCCATGAGTAGAGCCGCTAACAATAAGCCTGGCCGTGCCAGGTGCCAGGAGAGGACCGGTTCCTCTAAGAGTTCGACATCGGTTGGATCATCCCAGAAGGCATCTTCCAGGGCATGGCGTAGGGAGGAAAGCGGGCTTACCTGTCCCCCAGACAGGGTTCCACAAGGGTCCCCACCCTTACCTGTCCCCCAGACAGGGTTCCCCGCACCACCCCCGCCCCTACGGAGCCCCGATACCTCAAGTCTGCCAAGACAGGCGTGCCACACCTGCACGATAAATCGGGGGACGTGCTCGATAAATCGGCACTCTACAACAGCCAACAAACGTTTCACACGGCCCGGTGTAAACCAGGGCCCGATGGCACAGAAGGTGACATAACTGAGGAAGAGTACGGGCAACAATACAAGTGAGGATAGCAGCCCTGAACGAGTGTCATCAAGCGGATCACCATAGGCCAGCAGGCGCACTGTCCCGGGGAAGGTGACCGTCGATTGATTGAAAATCAGTAGCAATAATACGATACAGCCGAGTATCCCGCTGATGATCAGGAGCAAAGGGCGACGACGTTGCCAGCGCGGACTGATTAACGCGGCATAATGCAGACCGATAGCAAGCCAGATATAGGGAACGCCAAGTCCAGGCAGCCAGAGGAGATGCCACAGGACGTCCATAAAGGTCAGTCCTGATACATTGGTGGACACGAAAGAAGTGGGAAGCAGGCTGAAGATGAGTATTGCATGAATGAAGAAGAAGCAGGCTGAGAGCCCCAGGCCAACGACTCCCAGCCGTGTAATGCCCGCCCGGCGATCACCGTTGAGCCAGACGGTGAGGGTCAGCCAGAGAAAGGCCACCAGGTTAAAGATGGAGAGCGCCAGCGCGATGGCCTGTACTAATTGAGCAGGTTCGTGCAGATGAACAAGTGACATATCATTCCTCTTGGTAGAGCGGCACCCATTCGCCCCGGCGGTCCTGCACCAATGCGACGCCGTTCTCATCCCAGATAATCATGCGATTGAGTGTGTAGATGAGGGTCGCCCGTGCCCGTGCAACCTTGTCATCGACGGCTGTTTCACTGAGACCCCAGGAGGCGTAAATGCGCCCATTCGTACGACTGACGGCACGTTTGTCGTGCAGATTGAGGCGGGCGGCGATCTGTTCGTTGGTCATTCCCTGCGCCAGCAGTTCCACCACGCGCAGCTCGTTCGGCTCAAGCAGAGCACGAGGCGACTGTTCATCGAGGTCGCGCACTTCCTGTACGCGATCTTCTATCTCAGGATCAACCAGGCTGCGACCGTTAATTGCGTCACGCAGCAGGGGGACAAGCATGTTGGGCAGCAGGTAATTGCTTTTGCGTACATAGGCGTAGTGGGTCAGGATGCCAGAAGCACGAAACTCACGATAGTATTCGTCGTCATCTTGAATAGAGTAAAAGACGACGGGCATGCGCGGGCGCTCACGACGTATGGCGACCGCAGCTCCTACACCACTCAGGGCGTTGCGTTTGGACTGTGGATCCTGCAACTGCACATCCATCAAGATGACATCCATGTCGAGTTCCAGCGCCCGTGCGACGGCCTCACGTCCAGTGGATGCCTCACCAACGACCTGCACAACCCCGGTAGCCTG
>WNEZ01001418.1_pt1 | contig 20137 bp, 15 predicted proteins | sample 5400521 | NCBI WGS metagenome assembly WNEZ01 (sample SAMN13153339, study PRJNA577476) | soil metagenome | isolation source: 120 cm saprolite under Douglas fir tree site 2 hole 1 replicate 1 | place: USA:California | collected 2015-04-18 | reverse complement strand
GACCGCTGAGACTGAGATCGAGAGCAGATTCGCTATCTCGCTGGCATGCCAATCCAGCACATCGCTGAGCAGCAGGATGGCCCGTTGACGGGGAGGGAGCAGCTGCAGGACGGTGAGGAAGGCGAGCGAGACACTTTCGTGTCTACTATAGCGTGCCGCCGGGTCCTCCGTCGCCGCAGCCAGCCAGCTGTTAGGGAGAGGCTCAAGCCAGGTAGACTCGGCCCAGGCTGCCGCGATAGGGAGCAGAGGATCGGCTTCGGGAGTAAGCCCCACAGGCAGCGTGCGCGGTTGGCGTTTCTTGAGCGCATCGAGGCAGACATTGGTCGCGATCTTATAGAGCCAGGTCCGCAGCGAGGACTGACCCTTGAAGGTGTCGCCGTGCTGCCAGGCGCGCAGCATCGTCTCCTGCACCAGATCCTCGGCATCATGCCGGGACCCCAGCAAGCGATAACAGTACAGGTGCAGTTCCTGGCGATATGGCTCGATGAGGGAGCTGAATTCGGAAATGTCGCCAGCAGTGGTATAGGCCTTTGCGGGTTCAGATGTCACAACTCTTCCTCGATTTCTCCAGTCCAGGCTTGTGCTCAGTGCAAGTGGTACAGTCGGTGGTGTCGCACCCCGACGGGTGCCATGAATGTGGCCTCTGCAATCTCTTATGCCACACACCGCACCCTTTTGCCCTCCATCGTAGTCTATTGATTATACGTCCCCTCGTTACAGGGAGTCCATAAGACCCAAAATCTCCTCAGCAGGACCGCACCCTTTTGCCCTGCGCCGCAGTCTAATTTAGTGTACACCACAGCCGGGTGTAATTTGACAGGGTTGTTGAAGCACCCGGCTGGCGAATGGATTGAGTGGTAGCAGAGCGTCACGCTTGCTAGAAAGGAGAGCACATGATTGCTCAGACTGTTCAGTTTACAGGAATCAGTCCAGAAACTCTCTATACCGCGTACTTATCCTCCAGGGAGCACTCCGCCATGACGGCTGGGAGCCGACCCGCGTTCTTTTCCCGGCCCTCAGTAGGCGAAGTGGTTCAAGGCCAGGAGGGCGACGAATTGCGTGCCTTTGGCTTCACAGGCCCCGATGGACAGCCGCAATTCTCGCTGCACGCCAGGATATTGCAGCTTGTTCCAGGCAAATTGATTGTGCTGACCTGGAAAAACATGGTGTGGAACTATGCGCTGGATCCCAGCGAGATCACCGATCTTGACTCAACGGTTGTTTTAACATTCAAAAAGAATCTCGCAGGAGCGGAGATCCAGCTTGTGCAGGCCAATGTTCCTGATTACAAAGTAAGTGTTCCTGAGACAGGTGAAATCGGTGCGCTCAGTTCAATCGTCAACACGCACTGGAGCCTGCTCTATTGGGAACCGATGAGAGCGTATTTTCAAAAAGGTGAGGTGAGTGCATGACAAACAAAGATATCAAGTATCATCAGGTAGTTTCGCATGAGGAGTGGCTAGCCGCGCGCATAGCCCTGCTGGCGACGGAGAAGAAATTCACGCGGCAGCGGGAGGAGCTTGCTCTGCAGCGGCGCGCGCTCCCCTGGGAGCAGGTGGAGAAGCAGTACGTCTTCGACGGGCCCAACGGCAAGGAGACACTTCCCGATCTCTTTGGAAAACACAGCCAGCTCATCGTCTATCACTTTATGTTCGGTCCCGATGACGACGAAGGGTGTCTGCACTGCTCGTTCTGGGCCGACTCGTTCAACGGTGCCAGTATTCACCTGCCGCACCGCGATGTGAGCTTTGTGGCCATTTCTCGGGCTCCGCTTGAGAAGATCGAGTCCTTCAAACAGCGCATGGGCTGGAGCTTCAAGTGGCTCTCCTCGTTCCACAGCGATTTCAACTTTGACTATCACGTGTCATTTACCTCCGAGGAAGCCCACAATCGAACGGCGTTCTACAATTATGTCAGAACGGACCCCGGCCCCCTAGACCGTGAGGGGATTAGCGCGTTCTACAAGGACGAGAGCGGCGCGGTGTTTCATACCTATTCCTGCTTTGCGCGCGGCATCGACATGATGAACGCCACCTATCAGTACCTCGACCTGGTTCCCAAGGGCCGCGATGAGCAGGAACTTCCAGACCCGCAGGCATGGGTCCGGCACCACGACAGATACGAGGACTGAGCACACAGACACAGGTTTGGGAGCTGCCGCGCCCTCATGTGCATTCACAAATTATCAAGGCAATTAAAATATATTGAACGTCAATGTGCTACTTCTCAGGAAGAGGCCCGCTGCGGGGCGCAGCACAGGACTCCCTGACGACAAGCGAAGTCGAAAGCTCGACATGGTTTGAATCGAGTCGCTGACCGGCGATAAGGCGGAGCAACATATTCGCTGCCATCTTGCCCATTTCAGTGAGCGGCTGATGAATCGTTGTCAGCGGAGGGGACATCTGGGCAGTATACATGACATCGTCGAAACCGATCACGCTCATCTCGTCAGGGATGCGAATATTGCGTTGATAAAGCACCCGGTAAACGCCTGCCGCCTGCGCGTCGTTGCCGGCAAAGATCGCCGTGGGCGGGTCTGGTTGATCAAGCAAGGCGTAGGTCTGTTTGACTCCATCGCCTAACAGGTAGTTCCCCTCGCAAATCAATGCGGGGTCTATGGGTATTCCCGCGCGCTCGAGTGCCTCACGGTACCCCGCCAGGCGCGCGCGGGAAGTGGTGAGATGGAGTGGGCCGGTGATAATGCCAATCCGGCGATGGCCCTGGGAGATCAGAAATTCGATAGCTGTGTACCCTCCCAGCCAGATAGTCGACCCGATGGTCGGGAAGGCTGTTGTTGGTTCGTTGCGGTCCCCAATGGCGACAAAGGGAATATTCTGCGCCATTAATGCGTTGGCAATGCCAATCCGTTCATAGGGAAGTAGGAGCAGGACACCATCGGTGGACTGATCGAGCAGACGTCGTAACCATAAACGCTCCGTGGCCTCGTTTTCGTTTGTAGCGAAGACCACGAGCCGGCGCCCACTCTCTTCCAGTGCCTCCTGGACACCGTGCATAATGCCAAGGTCATAGCCGCCCTCCAGACGCATGATCACCAGATCAATCAATCCGCTCTGCCCTTTGCGCAAGTGACGTGCGGCGTGATTCTGTACATAGTCATGTTGTTCGATCACCCGCTGAATGCGAGCTCGCGTCTGCGCTCCCACACCTGGAAGTTGATTGAGCACTTTGGAGACCGTTGTCGTTGAAACTCCCGCCTCCATCGCAATTTGTGCCATCGTTGAACGTTTACTTTGTCGCTGCTCCAAAGTCATACTTTCCCTCACTTTAGGTAAACGATAACCTAATTCATTGCGTTAATCGTACCTGTTTTTTCCTGAATTGTCAATCTCATCTTTGTGAAACTGCTCAAAATAGGTCCTTACGTCGTATGTTTATCCCTCGTTGGCTACAAAAATGAGGAATCTCAGGAAAAATACTCATCCTCTTGACAACGACAGTTTTCTATGCTACCTTTTATTTCAAGCAATAAAGGGTAAACGTTACCCTTAGTTTATCCGCTACAATATCTTTGAGGAAGGAGGTTTAGAAACAAACTATCGGGCTGATTCCTTCGCGGCGTTCCACGGGGACTTAAGGAACGCTTTGGGTCGTATGGTTTCATGCCATATACACAACTCGCAGGTGATCCTTTAGTTGCTGCTTCCGCTGCCTATAGCACGCGGGAAGTTGCCGTTTCTCTCATCGATTTGAGCATTTAGGTCATGGCATGTCTTCCTGACATACTTACAACATGACGTGAGGAGAAGACATGCACTTTTTCAAGGAGGTCCCTCAATGGATACGAAACAGAACTTTGGGTCTTCTTTCAACCGGCGAAGCTTTTTGCAGCGCTCTACTGCGCTTGGCGTGGGCGCGCTGGGTCTGGAATCCTTTCTAGCCGCCTGTGGCTCGGCCACCACTACTACGTCAGGCGTGGTAACCGCTACAGTGAACGCGATGCCACCTTCGAGCAATGCGGGGGCTTTGTACGTGTTTAATCAGCTTGTCAAGCAATTTGAGCAGGCGTATCCGAACCAAAAGATCGTGGGCAAAAACGATCCCTATGATCCTACGACCTATTTCGCCAGGCTGGCGGCTGGTCAACAAGAGGACGGCGTCCAGAGCTATTTTACCGAGCCGCCCCTCCTGATTTCCAAACACGCGGCGGCCGACATTACCAGCCTGGCGAAAGGTTGGCAGTACTTCAGCAACTATGTTCCGAGTATTGCCTCCATTGTGACCGATTCGTCCGGGAAGGTGTACGGCATTCCCACCAATGGCTATACGCTGGGTATTTATTATAACCGTAAGATGTTCCAGGCAGTCGGACTTGATCCCGACAAGCCCCCAACCACCTGGGCTGACTTCCGCAGCTATGCCAAACAACTGACGACCTCATCGGTAGCTGGTTTCGCCGAAACCAGCACATCGAACCAGGGTGGCTGGCACTTCACCAACTGGATGTACACGGCGGGCGGCGATATGGAATCTGCCGATGGGACGAAAGCGGCTTTCAACAGCCCGCAGGGCGTAAGTGTGCTGCAATTGCTCAAAGAGATGCGTTTCACCGACAATTCCATGACGAAGCAACAGCTTTTCACCCAGGCCCAGACGCTTCAATTACTGGCTACCAACAAAGTGGCGATGGTGGTGATGGCACCCGACCAGTTAAATACCTTGCAGTCACAGTACGGAGCGGACCTGACACAATTTGGGATGGGGCCGATGCCGCAAAACGGGGGCAACGCGTCGCTGGCTGGTGGCAATCTGTGGGTCTTCAATCCCAAATCATCGCCGGATGTGATTAAGGCCGCTTTTGACTATGTCATCTATTCCAACTTCGATCTAGCTGTGCACGAAAGCAGTCTGGCCCAGCAGGCTGCAAATGGACAGGCAGTCGGAGCCCCAACCGCCGTACTTTTCCAGGGCGATTTCCAGCAGAAGCTCTCAGCGCTGAATACCAAGTATGCCACTGTTCCCCTCCAGAACTATGCGACGTTCATTAACTCGACGAATGCTCTGCGCCCGGAACCCCACAACCAGACGCAGAAGATGTACGCCGCGCTTGACCCGATCATGCAGGCGGTTCTGACCAATGCGAGTGCTGACCCACAGGCACTGCTGAACCAGGCAGCGCAACAGTTCCAGCAGGTACTCGATTCTTCGGCATCGTAAGTCAGGGGAGCGCGTGAGTCACTCCTTGCTTTTGAGATGTACGTTTCAAAAGTATGGAGTGACTTTTCCGGTGGACATCTCATGTTCTGGAAGGAGATATCTGTGGAACGATCGTCGCCCTCTCCGTCCTCTTTGCTCCCTCAGGAGCCATCACGACCGCGGCGGGATGCCAAGGTTGAGAAAAGCGTTTCCCAGGGGGAGCGCCAGGCCCTACGCAAGGCACGCCTGTTTTTCCGGCGCAATCTCGGCGGCTATCTGTTCTTGCTGCCCGCCCTGGTGATCTTTGCATTCTTCGTCTGGTATCCACTCGTGCTGGGGTTCACCATAAGCTTTCAGAACGTGGATATGATCAATCCTGCCGTCTGGGTGGGCTGGACCAATTATCGGAGAGTGTTCTCAGATCCCCTTTTCGGAATTGCCTGGCGTAATACGCTGGCCTTTACCGGTTATGCGCTGCTTTTTGGCTATTTTGTTCCGATTGTACTTGCACTGCTGATTAATGAGATGCGCCATGGTAAAGGACTGTTCCGCCTGGCTTTTTATCTGCCGGTAATGCTGCCGCCAATTGTGACGGCCTTTCTCTGGCTCTGGCTCTACAATGCCGATTCCGGCCTGATCAATGCCCTACTCCACGTGGTTCATCTGCCCGGCGGTCTCTGGTTGGAGAATCAAGGTACGGCCTTGCCGGCACTGGTGGTGGTCGCTACATGGGGTGCCGCCGGCTCAACCATGCTGATCTATCTCGCGGCGCTACAAGGGGTTCCTGCCTCGCTCTACGAGGCGGCAGAAATCGATGGCTCGAATCTCTGGCAGCGGATCTGGCATGTTACGCTGCCAACCATTCGCCCCATCATGCTGTTGCTGCTAGTCCTGCAGATCATTGCCACGATGCAGGTGTTCACCGAGCCCTTTACGATTACAGGCGGGGGTCCGGCTAATGCGACAATGACTGTTCTGATCTTAATCTATAACTATACGTTCCAGAACGCCGATTTTGGTGAAGCAAGTGCGCTGGGCGTGATCCTTTTCCTGGTACTGGCCGTATTTGCGCTGATCTATATGCGCATGACCAGCCGTTTGATGCAAGGAGACTAAGATATGGCTCTTTTCACGCAGAATGCTCAAAGTTCGGCATCCGGGCAGAAGCGGCAGCGGTCTCGCCGGAGAGTCGAGGAGAGCAGTGAACGCACACTGGTTTCCCCGCTCATGCTGAAACGCCCTGCCGGACGCGTGATCTACTGGACGGTATTCGCTCTGTTGCTTGTCTCGACGCTGATAACCTTTGGCCCACTCTACTGGATGTTCAGCAGCGCACTCAAGTCGAGCATTGAGATTTTCCAGAGCCCGCCAACGTTCTGGCCGCTACATCCAGCATGGAACAACTACGCCAGTGCCTGGAATGTTCTGCAATATCCGCTCTATTTCGGCAATACGTTGATCCTGGCAGTAGGAGCTGTGGTTTTGCAGCTTCTGGTCTCCGCCACAGCGGCGTTTGCGCTTTCAAAGTTACGTCCGGCAGGAAAAGGCATTATACAGTTCGTTTTTTTCTCTACGTTGATGGTGCCGCCGGTAGTTTATTTGATCCCGCAATTTGTGAACATCAGCGATCTGCCTCTGATTCATGTGTCGCTGATCAATAACTGGGCAGGCGTCTGGCTTCCCGAGGCGGCGAGCGCTTTGAATATCCTGATCCTGAAAAGCTTTTTTGATACGATTCCGACGGAATTGACAGATGCCGCACGCCTGGATGGAGCGAATGGCTGGCAAATGTTTAGCCGCATTATTCTGCCGCTCTCACGCCCGGCCCTGGCAGTGGTTACGATTTTTACAGTAGTTGCCTCATGGAAGGATTTTCTCTGGCCCTTGCTTGTGCTGTCTAATCCTGATCTTCAGCCCTTGAGCGTGGCTATCTTTCATGAGGCGGGGATAAATTCAAACTACCCTCTGCCTTTTAACTATCTGATGGCCGGCCTTGTGCTCGCCAGTATTCCTCCTATTCTCCTATTCCTGCTTTTCCAGCGCCAGATTATTCGTGGTGTCAATCTAACTGGATTAAAAGGATAGATGTTAGTGTCCTCTCTTGCTATGCCGTCTAACAGGATGGCGGCAAGCAACAACAGACCAAAGAAAAAGTATTGCGTTGTTGTAAGACTCCGTGTCGGATGACAGGCTTATGACACGGAGTAAATTGAAAAAGCCTGGAAAGGAATATGCACAATGCAGGAAGTGATCTGAACCCTGTTTCGCGTGAAACGCTTTTACACTAGAGATGTTTTTTGTTGAAAGGAAAACACTATCATGGAGATGGCACGGCCAGCCAGCACAAGCGCTCATTTGTTCTCCGCCCCTCCTCCTGACTATCAAGCTCTTGGAACAGCGACAACGATCGCAAAAGATGCCTCAAAGGTTTGCTTGCGTGCTGGTCCGGCAACTGTCGAAGTGACAGCGCTTGCTCCTGATTTGTTTCGCGTTGGCCTGTTTCCCCATGGCAGGTCTGCTTCCTACAGTTCTGAGGCTGTGGTTTCTCGGGATTGGGAACCGGGATCGGTAAGCGTCCAGGAGGGAATCGGCGAAGTCACCATTGCAACCTCTTTCGCAACCGCTCATCTCTCTCTTGATCCTCTGCGGATCGGCTTCTCTGACCATACAGGACGCGCCTTCGCTACAGACGATCCAGAGTTTGGTATGGGCTGGTTCACATTGCCCGAACAGGTTCCATCGCTCGATATCATAAATCCGCCGGCTACCCTGGGAACTCCCGTTCGTGTCTATAAGCGGCATATGGCCGCAGAGCGCTATTTTGGCTGCGGGGAACGTACAGGTGAACTGGATAAAACGGGGACCCATCAGCTTTTCTGGAATATCGATCCGCCTCGTGGCCATACCACGCTGCAAAATAACTTGTACGTCTCGATTCCGTTTACGCTGGTCCTGGCAGACGGACAGGCGTGGGGCTTCTTTCTTGACAGCACAACGCGTGTCGAGTTTAACCTGGCTTGCGAAGATCCTCAACGGTCTTGGTTCGGAACCAGCAATGGAGACCTCATCTACTATGTGTTCTGTGGGCCGACCTCTCAGGATGTCCTGGCGCGCTACACAGACTTGACGGGTCATACGCCTCTTCCCCCGCTCTGGGGGCTAGGCAACGGGCAGAGCCGTTTCAGTTATGAGACCGCGGAAGAAGTGAAGCAGATTGCCCGCACGTTTCGTGAGCGCGATATTCCCTGCGACACGCTGTATTTAGATATTGACTGCCTGGATGGCTACCGGGTCTTTACCTGGGACCGCGAGCGTTTCCCCGATCCTGAGGGGCTGTTTTCTGAACTGCGCGAGATGGGGTTCCACGTAGTAAGCGTTGTCGATGCAGGTGTGAAGGTTGATGAAAATTACCGCGTCTACACCGAAGGTAGGCAGCGAGATCTGTACTGTAAGGCAGCCCAGGGAGACGACTATCAGAATGCCGTCTGGCCGGGCGTCTGTGTCTTCCCCGATTTTACCAACCCGCAGACGCGAGTCTGGTGGGGAGAGCAACACTGGCCATTACTCGACGCCGGCATTGCGGGAATCTGGTCCGATATGAACGAGCCCGCCCTGTTTATCCCACCAAACTCGACCATGCCGCCTGATGTAATCCATCCAGGCGCGGGCAAGGCCAGATTGCATCTCCAGGTGCATAACGCCTACGGATCATTAATGGTTCAAGCTGCGCGCGAAGGTCTCTTACGGCTACAGCCCGGGCGGCGACCATTTATCATTTCGCGCTCCGGCTATGCAGGGGTACAACGCCATGCCCTGCTTTGGACGGGAGATAACTCCTCTACCTGGGAACACCTTTCTATGAGCCTGGCACAGTTGCAGAATCTTGGTCTTTCAGGTGTTGGGTGGGCAGGAGTCGATATCGGAGGATACTATGGCGATGCGAGCGGAGAATTGCTGGCTCGCTGGACGGAATTTGGCATCTTTCAGCCGTTTTGTCGCAATCATGCGGAAAAGCAGACGCGCCACCAGGAGCCGTGGGTTTTTGGGGAGCCCTACGAATCGGTCTGCCGCGCCATGCTCAAGCTGCGCCAGCGTCTTCTTCCCTACCTGTATACCCTTTTCGAGGAGTGCCACCGCACGGGAGCGCCTCTTCTGCGCCCGCTGTTCTGGACCTATCCTGAAGATGCGACGGCCTATACCGCAGTTGATGAGTTTTTATGCGGCGATGCCCTGCTGGTAGCGCCCATTACTCGTCCCGCTGTGGAGTATCGCCATGTCTATATTCCCGCCGGAACCTGGTTCCACTTCTGGACAGGAGAGCGCGTGGAAGGCCCGGCTCATATCCTGGCTCACGCTCCTCTTGGTCAGCCTGCTATCTATGTCCGCACCAATACAGCGGTGCCGCTCGGGCCAGCGGTAAATTATGTTGGCCAGAATGATAGCGACCCGTTGACGTTCATACTCTACCCCTCTGAAGGAAATGGAAAAGCGATGCTTTACGAGGATGAAGGAGATGGCTATGAACACCTGAACGGGGTCTATGCGCGGCGCACGATCACATGTGAGGTAGAGGAAGGGTCTATTCGCGTGGTTCTAAGTGAACAGGAAGGGACGTTTGTTCCCACGCGTCGTCGTATTCGACTTGAACTGCGCGAAATTGCTTCTGAGCCAGAGGCCGTTGAGGTTGGAGAGACTTCTGCTACGTGGTGGTATGATCCCGAACGGAGGCGCCTCACCCTCGACCTGAGTGAAGCACCCACTTCGCGATTGATAGACCTGTTATGGCAACAGAGGGGTGATCGCTGATCTGGCAAACAAGGGACTGGGGTGGGTTACCCGACAGGGACGCCAATAGGCATCAACCTAAGTGACCTAACAATGTCATCCTGAGCGAAGCGAAGGATCTGGCTCGATGGGGCAGAGAGATGCTGAGCGCAGCGAAGCATGACAGGGCTGGACCTTGCTGTTGGTGAGGAACTGTCAAGTTCATTTGAACCATACCTAAGGTGGAAATCACCAGGATAATTGTACCAGTCAAAGCCTGTACTCATACGGGTTCCTCTTCCATCTGAATGCCAAATTGTTCCCGCAGGTTCTGCTTGCCCAGCTCGGTGACAATGATCGCACGCGTCCCTTGTTGTTTGACCACCCAGCCTCGCTCGACACAGTATGCCCACAGGGCTGCCCCAAGAACTCCTCCCAGATGGGGGCGGCGCTCGGTCCAATCTGGACATGCAAACGCGAAGCGACGCCGTTCTCGTCGCAATGCGCTGAGATTGAGTCCGAGCTTGCCGAAAACCTCTCCCCCCCTTGGCCCAAGCTCCACCTCACCGTGCATCTCTGCTGGTTCCTTGATAGCTTCTTGTGCAAGCAGGGCATCAAAAAGTGCCACACCATAGCGACCTGCAAGGTGATCGTAGCAGGTCCGTGCAGCAATGAGTTGTGGTGATTTCCAGAGCTTGGCCGGAATCATCCCAGCAACAACCGTGAGTGACTCGACAAGTTGGCCCACCGAAGCATCGCGCAAGGTGTAGATCATTTGCCGTCCCTCGCGTGTGGCACGCACCAAATCACGTTCGCGGAGCAAGGCCAAATGGTTGGAGACTTTTGACTGTGATTCACCTGTGAGCGACTGCAATTCCGACACCGTCGCTGGACCTTCCATCAATTGCTGGAGCATGACCAGTCGGAGCGGGTCAGCCAGGGCTTGGGCAAGTGTAAAGAGTTGATTGTTTCCATCCATCATTTTCTCCTGATATGTTGACACGCATCAGATCTTTATGATATATTAGACACATCACGTTTGATTGATATGTTACTGCATATTCACCCACTTGTCAAGACGGAAGGAGAAACGCATGTTCTCCCAGGAAAAGAGGGTAACGGCTTGGAACTACTCACCCTCCTGATTCTATTGCTTGTCCTTGCTCTCGCTGCATGGCGTTGGGGCTTTGACAGTAGAGATGGTCCTCTCAGTCCCGAATGGGAGCGACGGCGCTGGCATGATGTTGATCGTCAAAGAAGGAACGAGAGAAGGGATGAGCACCCCTCTCAATTGCAATGATGCGTTGGTGGTCATCGTTTGCAACAGCCGAAAAAGAGCTAGTGAGAAACAAAGGTGGAAATCACCAGGATAATTGTACCAGTTTCGCCCATGTAGTGTTTGGTGATTTACAGGCTCCATCAATGGGGTTCCTTCTGGAGTCCCTGAGCATGCTTTGCTCGTGCGTTCCACTCATCGACAAGCAGGCCATAGAAGACCCCATCCACATACTGGCCATGAAGCCGATCCGTCTGACGGAGAATCCCCTCCTGAGTAAAACCGAGTCGCTCGGCGACTGCGCGTGTTATCTGTCGCACAGGAGATCTCGACTTTATGCAACTCATGCTCCTCGAACGCGTGCCTCACCATCGTTCGACAAGCCCGAATTACCAGGCCTTTTCCTTGCATCGTAGCGTCGATCCAATAGCCTAGTTCGGCTTTGCGCCTCCTCCAGTTCAGACGATAGTCCAGAACCCCTACCAGGGCGTCCTGGTACCAGATTCCCAGATGATAGCCTTCACCATTGACGAATTGGAGCAAGCGCTGCTTCACGTAGGCTCTGAGCGTCTCAACTGATCCCTCATAGGCTTCCACAGCGACCCACTCATGTAAATGCTCTTTATTCCGCTCAATGAGTACAAAGTATTCCTCAACGTGCCGCTCTTCAAGCAAGCGCAATTGTGTTTCTTCGTTCACCTGTATGCACAGGACTGGCTTGTTGCTCATATGCGCTCTCAGCAGAACAAGGCTGGACAGGACGGGAGTCATGCACTTTCGGACAGCAAGGTCAACGAAGAAGTGATCTCTTCATTTCTTGTCGCCCCCATATGGAGAAGTGACCGGTCTCTATAGAGATATTCTATCATTCTTTTTGAAACTTTTCGCACATATACCGCTACGCCTGGTCGTTCGGTATCGCTACATTAAATGGTGAAAAAAATCGTAACGCTTGCTGTAACGTTTATGAGACGATCATATGGTATGATGCTAAACAGGAAAGCTGAGCCTCATGCACAGGCAGTTCTCATGAAGGCAGCGACCAGGAGCATCTATGAACCCGCAGCAGAGCCCAACAAGCACCGTCGAACGCCCCGACGCGCGCAACGAGTCGGAGACCCGCCTGCAGGGGCGCTGGCTACTCATCGCCCGCGTGGGCTGGGTCGCGCTAACACTGTTAGTGCTGGCGCTGAACGCGATCTCCATTCCCAGGGCTGATGCCCTGCTGCAAGCGGTCTGCCAGCCAGGCGCGTTGTGCATCAGCGGCTTGACCCCGGCTAATCTGCGCCAACTCCAGCAGCTTGGTCTCTCGCCAGGCTTCCTGACGGCCTACCAGATCGGGTGGGATGTGGGAACGCCGCTGATCTACACGGCGCTGGCCGCGCTCATTTTCTGGCGGCGGTCCGCTGATCGGATGGCGCTCTTCTGCGCATACATGCTGGTGTTGTTCGGGGGCGCCACCTATACTGGTCTGCTGGACGCCGGTCTGCGAACGGGGGCTCCCGCCTGGTATTGGCTGGTCGGAGGGCTAGAACTAGTGGCTCAGGTGAGCGTCCCGACCTTCTTCTTGCTCTTCCCCTCCGGTCGGTTTGTGCCCCGCTGGACCCGATGGAGCGTGCTTGTCTTTGTTCTCTATGAAGTGTGGTACGTCTTTCAACCCAGCGCGTACCTTGGTCAGCTTGCTGGGGTGAGCGCCCTGGTGTTTGCTGTGCAGATCCTGGGCCTGGTCGGGTTGCAGGTCTATCGCTACCGGCGCGTCTCCACGTTCCGGGAGCGCCAGCAGACGAAGTGGGTCGTCTTTGGTCTCGTTGTGGCCCTGGGCGGCTTTGCGTTGTTCCTGATCATTGGGAGTCTCTTCCTCCCCCCAGAGTTGCTGAACTCGTCGGGAGCAGGGGTCCTGCTCCCGACCACCGTGACCGATGGCCTGCTGCTTTTCATCCCCATCTCGATTGCCATCGCCATCCTGCGCTCGCGGCTCTACGATATCGACACCATCATCAACAAGGCCCTCGTCTATGGCGGGCTTTCGGGCATCCTGGGCGCGCTCTATGCTGGCCTGATCATCGGCTTAGAGAGCCTGGCTGGCTCCATCACAAGACAGTCCTCCGCTAACCCGCTCGTGCTGGTCATCTCCACCCTGGCCATTTTTGCCCTCTTCCAGCCATTACGTCGGCGCATCCAGCGGATCATCGATCGCCGCTTCTATCGCCGCAAATATGATGCAGCGAAGGTCGTGGCTGCTTTCAGTGCCACGCTGCGCAATGAGGTGGACCTGGACCAGTTGCGTGCGCAGTTGCTGGAGGTGGTGCAGGAGACCATGCAGCCTTCCCATGTCTCGCTGTGGGTGCGCCAGCCCAGCCGGACGGAAACGCGCTCACTTCAGACCGACAAGCCTTCCCCTGAAGAAGCCGGGGTACATGAGGAGATCGCAGAGCATGGGGTGTGAGCACTTTCACTGTTCAATGTAGCTGTACCAATAACTTATATCGAGGCAGAGTTTGCCAATATATGGGTGAAATCGCACTTCGCTACCTCGACAAATCAGGGAAAAAGATGCTGGGCCACTACTACACTCCCGATTTCCTGGTCTTACGCAACAATGCTGTCTGTTTTGAGGAGTGGAAGCGTGATATTGATCTCAAGCGGCTGGCTGCGCTCTCTCCATTCCGCTATCAGCAGCAGGAAGATGGGAGCTGGCGTTGTCCTCCAGCAGAGGAAGCCGTTTCTTCGCTGGGACTTACCTTTCGTGTGCACTCCTCCGCAGAACTGCATCCGACATATATCGACAATCTCCTCTTCCTCGAAGATTACTGTGACACGACGGTGGCTGTGCCGGTACAGGTGCAAACAACCATCCTGGAGCGCATCCGTGAGACACCAGGTCTTCCTCTTTCCGCACTTGCCATTGACGGCTCTGGCGTGCGCGCCAACGATGTGTACGCAATGGTCGCGCTGGATCTGATTTACACCGACCTGTACGCGGCACCACTCATTCAGCATGGGCGCGTTCGCCTCTATCTGAATGCCGAGCAAGCTCGTACCCATACACATCTCTTACCGACACGTCTGACTTCGCGGGTGGGGAGTCCCTTGCCGGAAGTAAATGCGCCGCTCGCTGTCAATACTCCGCTTTTGTGGGATGGGCGTGCCTTTACCCTCATCAATCCGGGTGACACCACGACCACGCTCCTCCCGGAGAAAGGAACGCCGATCCAGATCCCCTCTGGCTTCTTCTTCCAGTTGTTTGATATCGGGGTTATTACCAGGTTGCGCCCCGAAGAAGACATGACGGTCTCACCAGAAGTAGACCGCCTCATGGATCGGGCAACGCCAGACGATCAACGCCAGGCCAACGTGCGCTTTGAAAAGGTCATCGCCTACCTCAATGGGGAGAAAGAACGCTACGCTGGAGTTCCACCGCGCACGCTGCACCGCTGGGTGGCGCGCTTTCGGGAAGCGGAGGAACAGCTCGGCTGTGGCTATGTGGGCTTGCTTTCGCGCAAGGCTTCGCAGGGGAACCGTGAGCCGAAAGCCCCATCCGCGCCGCGCGGACTGATGGACACCTTTATCACAGAACAGTTTGAGACGCCACGCCACATGCCAGCGGCCTCCGTCTATCGTGCCTACGAGCAAGAATGCCACAAGCGCGGACTGATCCCGCTGTCGGCGCGTGCGTTCTACGAGCGGCTCAAGCAACGAGCCACACCGCAGCAAACCGAAGCCAGGGAGGGCGCACGGGCTGCCTATGCTGAGCAGCCCTGGTACTGGGAATTAACCGTCCAGACGCCCCGACATGGCAGCCGTCCGTTTGAGGTGGCCCACATCGATCATACCGAACTGGACATCCAGATCCGCAGTTCTTCAACCGGCGAGCTGCTGGGTAAGCCCTGGGTCACGTTCATGATGGATGCCTACTCCCGGCGCCTGCTCGCCGTCTATCTGACCTTTGACCCACCCTCCTACCGCTCGGTCATGATGGTGCTGCGCATTTGCGTGCAGCGTTTTGAGCGCCTCCCCCAATCCGTTGTGGTGGATGGCGGGCGCGAATTCCAGAGTGTCTACTTTGACAGTTTGCTCGCCCGCTATCGCTGCACCAAGAAAACGCGCCCCTGGGCCAAACCGCACTTTGGGTCCGTCTGCGAACGGTTATTTAAGACGACCAATGATCAATTCATCTACACGCTTCTGGGCAATACACAGGCCGCGAAGCAGGCGCGCTTGCTGACCCGTGCCGTTGATCCGAAGAACCATGCCCTCTGGATGCTCCCAGATCTCTACAGCTACCTGTGCGAGTATGCCTACCAGGTCTACGACCAGAATGAACACAGCGGCATTGGGATGACTCCGCAAGCCTCGTACCTGTGGGGCATGAAACAGGGAGGAGAACGCGAGCATCGCCGTATTCCCTACGATGACCGCTTTCTGAAAGCAACGTGTCCGACCACCATCAAAGGCACAGCAGTCGTCCAAAAAGGGAGCGGGGTCAAGGTGAACCATTTCTACTACTGGAACAATGCGTTTCGCAATCCCGAGGTGATCAAAACCGCCGTCCCGGTGCGCTACGATCCCTTTGACCTCTCGACGACATACGCTTTGGTCCAGGGCCAATGGGTCACTTGTCGCGCGCCCTACCTGAGCCTGGAGGGCCACACCGAGAAAGAACTGCTCATCGCGACGACCGAATTGCGCAGGCAAGCCAGACGCGAAGGCTCGCGCGCCGACCTTTCAGCAGAGCGGTTGGCGACCCACATGAGCAAGGCAGTAAGCCATGAGGAGTTGCTGCGGCAGCGGTTGCGCGATCTGGATCTGAAAAAGGTGCTGGCCATCATTGCCGGTCAGTCTGGGCATGTGCAAACGTTGGGGAGCGTGCCGCCACAGCCTGCCGTCCCACCAGAAGCCGTGAGAGCAGCAAGGAAGCTCGCGGCTCTTTCCAGACCGGTCGATGTGTCTCGTTTGAAACGCCTGGGGGACTATTCGTAATGGAACCAGACGAGCTTGCCCATCTCTCCTCAGAAGAGAAAAAGACGTTCTTCATGAATGTCACGATTACGCATCCTCAACTCGAAGTGGTGCATGACAAGATTCGACGCGCGATTCGTCAACCGGCTGGCTTTTCCTTTGTTCTGGTCCATGGTCCCACCGGGGTTGGCAAGACAACGATGATGGAGCGTTTGGTCGAGCAGACCAGAGCGTTGTTCCTTTCCGCGAACGCTCCAGCGGCATTCCCCTCGTTTTCCCCCTATGGAAAGGCACCAACACCCATCTCTGTCCTGCGGATCGAAGCTGATCCCCCGGACAAAAGCGCCTTCAATCGCGGCTATTTCTATCGGAGAGTGCTCACCTTGCTGGGAGAGCAGACGTACTCGCAGCAGATGCATGTAGATATTCATGCCGAAGCAGCTCCCTCCAAACGGCGGCGCATGTCTCGCGCGGCTACGGAGTCCAATGATGTGCCAGAACTCAGAGAGGGAGCACAAGCAGCACTGTATCGACACGGGGTCCGTGTGATCTTTCTGGACGAAGCGCATCACCTCCTCATGAGCCGGGATGGGGTCGAGGGAAGCACACTCCAGGAGCAATTGGAGTGGCTCAAGTCCTTGAGTCAAACCGGGATTTTGTACATTCTCGTGGGAACCTACGATTTGTTCAATGTTGGGAAACTTAATGGGCAAGTCGGGCGACGCTGCTTGCCGGTCCATTTTCCCCGTTACCAGTTGGAACGGGAAGTTGATTGCATTGCGTTCCAGACTGCGCTCCTCGAACTCTTGCGGCGTGTGCCGCTCGAATGTGCGGCGGAACGCTGGGTCACCGATCACTGGCTGTATTTCTACGAGTGTAGCGTCGGCTGCATTGGAATCTTGAAGGACTGGCTGCTGCGCGCCGTTTCGGCGGCGCTCGATGACGGGGCGAGCAGGCTTTCCCTGGATTGTGTTCAGGATCATGCACTTCACGTGGATATCTACCGGCAGATGGCCCTGGATGCCTACGAAGGAGAGCAGCGGTTGAACCACACGGCCAGCAACCGGGAGCATGTGTGGCGGCTGCTCCAAGGCGGCGAACTGATCGCGCCGGTTCCCCCACTCCCCCCGCGCGAGACTCCTGACGTCGTGGCGAATCCGACCGATGTGCCGCCGAAATCTGTAGGAGTGAAGCCAGTGGATGTCTCGCAGGTTTCAAATGGTGAGATAGCTTCATCACCACCAATCAAAAAGACCCGCACGCGCAAAAAGGTCGAGGCAGTTCCACCAGAAGCCGCAGAACCGGCAAGCGTGATCCAGGCCGAATCAGGAGAGACACCCTCCGTCACTCCACCAAAACGGAGCCGAAAGAAGAAAACCGCAGACGAGGCCGGTTCCCCCAAAGATCAGGAGGTCAGAACCCCTTCCGAATCCGCCGGTCCCGTTCCACAGGCTCCGACTGATTCTCCAGCAGATGCACTGCCTACAAAACCCAAACGAACGAGGCGCGTCGGGGAACCCAAACCGAAGCGCTATCCGGTCGGGGAACAAGAGGCAGAGCAAGGCGTGTAACGTCGTGCCTCGGATCGGCTTCGCAGGCGATTGGGCAAACCCTGCTTCCCATCGACTTGGCAGGATGCTCACGGCTGGTTTGGACACTGTGGCTACCGATCTGTTGCTTCGGATACGTGAGAAAGCTGAATGTCAACTTGACAGAGGTATCCGAATCTGTTATCATAATGAATGAATACAAATTCATTTGAATGATTACCCGCTCATATTCATCAGAGCGTAGGAGAACAGAAAGGAGCCACTTCGTATGCCAGATCCTCAGAATCCCATTCAAGAACTCGTCATTACCGCCCGGCGCAATCAGATTCTCGATGCCGCTACCCAGGTCTTTGCCCAAAAGGGCTTTCATCGTGCAACCATCAAAGAGATCGCCCGCGTTGCTGGGATTGCCGATGGGACAATCTACACCTACTTTGCCAGCAAAACGGATGTGTTGTTAGGCATTCTCAATCGCCTCAACGAATCAACAGACCGTGAGCAACAGTTGAATCCCGAGAATACACAGGACATCCGCGCTTTTTTCACCTCGTATCTGCGCCAGCGCATGGCCCTGTTCTGGCCGAATGCCGAGGTTTTTCAGGCCGTTCTGCCGGAGATGCTTGTGAACGCGGAATTGCGCGAACTGTATTATCAGCAGGTGATCGCGCCTACTATGATGGTCGCCGAACATTCCTTCCAGGCACAAAGTGCAGCAGGACAGATACGGGCTCTGGATATCCCCCTCACCGTTCGTTCGATAGCCGGGATGATCTTTGGCCTGTTGACATTACAATTGCTCGGCGACGAGATGATTGCCCAGCGTTGGGACGAACTCCCAGAAGTTCTGACCTCCCTGCTGTTTGATGGCTTGCAACCGGGAAAGGGGACCACACACGAATGAAGACACCAACGCCTTCTTCCATCAGGGTGAGCCTGGAGATGGGCATGATCGCCTTTTTCATCCTAGCTGCCCTCAGCTTGATGGTGGTGTATCTCGCTGATCCATCGATCTACGCCCAATCGCTCTCGCTCACGTCCTCTCCGGCTGACCGCTATCCTCTTGCAGTGACGCTGTTTCTGGTCGGCGTTCTCACGGTGATCGCCCTGCTCATCCTTGGGGTCGTGCGCCATTGGCGCTGGACCTTCTGGCTGATGCTGAGTGCTTTTAGTGCATCCGTGTTGCAGTTTCCGGCCGAGTTTTTGCAGATCTCCGGCGTTCTGCCTATGACCTCTCCTCTCTGGTACAGCCTGTTTCGGCTGGCTGTTGCCCTCCTTGAGCTGGGCCTGGCTGTATGGATGATACAGGTCTACCGGCACAAGGGAATATGGGCTATGGGAAGAAAAAGGACCATGGGAGATGCTTCGTTCACCTAGTAAATTTCCGGTTTTTCCTGTGGAAAGGAAAGGAAACCACGATGGCTACAAAAAATCAGACCATTCTCATTTCAGGAGCAAGTATCGCCGGACCAACCCTGGCCTATTGGCTCAAACGCTACGGTTTTACTCCGACAGTGGTCGAGCGCTCGCCAGTGCTCAGAGCAGGTGGCTTCCCCATTGATGTACGCAACGAGGCAGTGGAGATTGCGAAACGGATGGGGATCTGGTCGGACCTGCAACAAAAGAGCACGACGTTAGATGAACTCTCTTTTATGGATGCGCGCAATCGACGCATCAGCGGGATCAACATACTCACGCTCCGCAAGATGCTCGATCTCGATCGCACCTGGGCCGAAATCTTGCGCGGTGATCTGGCAGAGACGCTCTACGAGGCGACGAAGAACGAGGTTGAATACCTCTTTGGCGATTCTATCCAGGCGATGGCGCAAGACGACGACGGGGTAGATGTGACATTCGCGAGCGGTGGCACGCGCCACTTCGATCTGGTCGCAGGCGCCGACGGCGTGCATTCGAACACGCGCCAGCTTGTCTTCGGCGACGAAGCACCATTTGAGTGGTATTGCGGCTACCAGGTTGCCGTGTTCACCACCACCGACAACTACCTGAGACTCGATCATACGAACATGCTGATCTATGGTGTTCCTGGTAAGCAAGTGATGATTCGCAGTTCCAGGGATAACAAAGAACTGGGCGCGTGTTTCATGTTCAAGCAGCCCACGAAGCTCCACTACGATCGCTCTGATGAAGAACAGCAAAAACAACTGCTCGCGGACGTTTACGCGGACCAGGCGTGGGAAATCCCCACGTTGCTTGAAAAAATGCGCGCTGCCTCTGATCTCTACTTTGATCCAGTGAGCCAGATTCGCATGGAGTCGTGGTCCCAGGGGCGAGTGGTCTTGCTAGGAGACGCTGCCCACTGCCCCTCGCTTCTGACGGGCCAGGGTTCAACGCTCGCCATGATGGGGGCATATATTCTGGCCGGAGAACTGCAAGCGACTTCTGGCGACCATCGCCAGGCGTTTCAACAGTACGAGCA